>Ga0315905_10000312_pt1 | contig 53366 bp, 53 predicted proteins | sample LakEriMetagenome_5_FD_203522 | JGI IMG/M metagenome (GOLD analysis project Ga0315905, IMG submission 203522) | Freshwater fungal communities from buoy surface, Lake Erie, Ohio, United States - Buoy 4 MA121 | ecosystem: Environmental > Aquatic > Freshwater > Lake | place: USA: Lake Erie, Ohio...
CAGGCGAGGGCTCCTCAAGCGAGGGCCCCTCAGGCGAGGACAGTGCCTTAGGGGAATCCTTCGAAGGCCCATCCTCGGGGGGGGAATCCAGCGATGAGGCTGTTGGGCCGCACCGCAGCGAAGCTCCCCACGAAGGCGCGGCGCCCCCGGCCGGAATCGAGGCTGCCGGAGCCCCAGAGGGCTCTACGGAAACCTCCTGGCATGCCTCGGTGGCTCCCGAACCCAGCCTGTTCCAGGCCGATATCCGGCTGTGACCCTGCTGGTGAGCGGGGCTCATGCCGGTACCCCGCCGTTGCCGGTGCTCGGCTCAGCACCGGGGCGGACGGCGTGGAGCCCGAGGTTCAGAATGGAACCCAACCCTTTCCCCAGCCCATGAATCCGCTTCTCTGGCCTGTGCGAAGCGTTGCCAACGGGTTGGGCCTGGCTTGGTGGGCTCGCGTCCAGACTCGCTCACCGGATGCGGTGTACTGGTTCGGTCCATTCGTTAGACGTTCCACCCTAGAAGCGGCCCTGGATCCTTTTCTGGCCGATCTCCGCTCCGAAGCGCCGGCCTCCATTGAGCACCAGCTGCTTCGCACCCAGCGGGGCGAACCTCTCACCGAGGCGGCCGATCTCGCTTGAGCCCTGCGGAACCGCGTTCCCCGCTGCAGGGGGGTGGCGCCGCGGGGCACCGGCAGTGCCCCGGGCTCTGGCTGATAGCGTCGCCCCAGCTGGATCGATGGGTGGATGGGGATCGCCGAGTGGCGCGCGCAGCTGCGCCGGGGTGAGGTGTCCGCCCGGGAACTCACCGAAACCCATCTCAAGCGGATCGCGGCCGTGGATCCCACCATCCACGCCTACCTTGAAGTCACCGCTGAGCGGGCGCGCTCCGATGCCGATCGGATCGATGCCGCTCGGGCCGCCGGCACGGACCTTCCCCCCCTGGCCGGCATCCCCCTGGCCATCAAAGACAACCTCTGCACCCTGGGCATTCGCACCACCTGCTCCAGTCGCATGCTGGAGGGCTTCGTGCCGCCCTATGAATCCACCGTGACCGGTCGCCTCTGGGAGGCTGGCGCCGTGTTGCTCGGCAAGACCAACCTCGACGAGTTCGCCATGGGCAGCTCCACCGAGACCTCCGCCTTCGGCCCCAGTCGGAACCCGTGGGATCCAGAGCGAGTGCCGGGCGGCAGCTCCGGCGGCAGTGCGGCGGCCGTGGCGGCGGGAGAGTGCGTGGCGGCCCTCGGCTCGGACACCGGCGGCTCGATCCGCCAGCCCGCCAGCTTCTGTGGCGTGGTGGGGCTCAAACCCACCTACGGCCGTGTCAGCCGCTGGGGGCTGGTGGCCTTCGCCAGCTCCCTCGACCAGGTGGGTCCCTTCACCACGAGCGTCGCCGACGCCGCCGAGATCCTCCAGGCGATCGCCGGTGCCGATCCCCGCGATGCCACCTGCCTGAAGGTGCCGGTGCCCGATTACAGCGCCGCCCTGCACCAGCCTGTGAAGGGCCTGCGGGTGGGCCTGATCCGCGAATGCTTCGAGCAGCCAGGCCTGGATCCGGCCGTGAAGGCCTCGGTGCTGGCCGCCGCTGCAAGGTTGGAGGCCCTCGGCTGCGAGCTGGTGGACGTGAGCTGCCCCCGCTTCGATGACGGCATCGCCACCTACTACGTGATCGCCCCCTCGGAGGCTTCGGCCAACCTGGCCCGCTACGACGGGGTTAAGTATGGATTCCGCGCCCAGACCTCCGAAGGGGGCGACAGCCTGGCCACCATGACCGCCCGCAGCCGGGCCGAGGGCTTTGGCGCCGAGGTGCAGCGTCGCATCCTGATCGGCACCTACGCCCTCTCGGCCGGCTATGTGGACGCCTTCTACCGCAAGGCCCAGCAGGTGCGCACCTTGATCCGCCGCGATTTCGACCGCGCCTTCGAGGCGGTGGATGTGCTGCTCACCCCCACCTCGCCCACCACCGCCTTCCGCTTCGGCGCCCACACCAACGACCCCTTGGCCATGTACCTGGCCGACCTGCTCACCATCCCGGCCAACCTGGCCGGCCTGCCGGCCCTGAGCCTGCCCTGCGGCTTCGATGGCCAGGGCCTGCCGATCGGACTGCAGCTGATCACCGGGGTGCTGCAGGAGGAGCGGTTGCTGCAGGTGGCCCACGCCTACGAACAGGAGGCCCGGGTGATGGCGTCCCGTCCGGCCGCGGCGCTGGTGGCCTGAGCACCCTTGCCCAGTCGCCAGAGCTTGTCGCCGCGCCGATTGGTTGGGACCCAGGGCCACCAGATCTGGTGTGTCGACCGTCTCACGGCATCGACAGCACACTGTCGCTTGCGTCCTCCCCTAGCCTGAAGTCGCCCGGCCCTAGCCCCCTTGGCCTTCGTTCCGCTCCACAACCACAGCGACTACAGCCTCCTTGATGGGGCCAGCCAGTTGCCGCAGATGGTGGAGCGGGCGGTGGAGCTGGGCATGCCCGCCCTGGCCCTCACCGATCACGGCGTGATGTACGGCGCCATCGAGCTGCTCAAGCTCTGCGGTAAGGCCGGCATCAAGCCGATCATCGGCAATGAGATGTATGTGATCAACGGCTCGATCGAGGATCCGCAGCCTAAAAAAGAGCGCCGCTACCACCTGGTGGTGCTGGCCAAGAATGGGGTGGGCTACCGCAATCTGGTGAAGCTCACCAGCATCAGCCACCTGCGCGGCATGCGCGGCCGGGGCATCTTTGCGCGAGCCTGCATCGACAAGCAGCTGCTGCGCCAGTACAGCGAGGGGCTGATCGTGGCCACCGCCTGCCTCGGCGGCGAGATCCCCCAGGCGATTCTCAAGGGTCGCCACGATGTGGCCCGCTCTGTGGCGGCCTGGTATCAGGAGGTGTTCGGCGCCGACTTCTATCTGGAGATCCAGGACCACGGCGGCATCGAGGACCGCATCGTGAACGTGGAGATGGCCCGCATCGGCACCGAGCTTGGCATTCCGCTGATCGCCACCAACGATGCCCATTACCTCAGCGTGGGTGATGTGGAGGCCCACGATGCCCTGCTCTGTGTGCTCACCGGCAAGCTGATCAGTGACGAAAAGCGGCTGCGCTACACCGGCACCGAGTACATCCGCAGCGAGGCCGAGATGCTCGGCCTCTTCGCCGACCACTTGGAGCCCGCGCTGGTGGCCGAGGCGGTGGCCAACACGGCCCGGGTGGCCGAGAAGGTGGAGGACTACGACATCCTCGGCCGCTACCAGATGCCCCGCTTCCCGATTCCGGAGGGGCACACAGCCGTGACCTACCTCGCCGAAGTGGCCCAGGCCGGCCTGCGCCAGCGCCTGGGTCTGGCGGCCGGCGAGGCCTTCGATCCGGCCTACGGCGAGCGGCTGGAGTTCGAGCTGCAGGTGATGGATCAGATGGGATTTCCCACCTACTTCCTGGTGGTGTGGGACTACATCCGCTTCGCCCGCGACAGCGGCATCCCGGTGGGGCCGGGCCGGGGCTCGGCGGCCGGTTCGGTGGTGGCCTGGGCGTTGGGCATCACCAACATCGATCCGGTCGAGCACGGCCTGCTGTTTGAGCGCTTCCTGAATCCGGAACGCAAGTCGATGCCGGATATTGATACCGATTTCTGCATCGAGCGCCGCGGCGAGGTGATCGATTACGTGACGCAGCGCTACGGCGAAGACAAGGTGGCTCAGATCATCACCTTCAACCGCATGACCTCCAAGGCGGTGCTCAAGGATGTGGCACGCGTGCTCGATATTCCTTATGGAGAGGCCGATCGCCTGGCCAAATTGATTCCTGTGGCTCGTGGCAAACCCGCCAAACTGAAGGAGATGATCGGCTCCGAATCCCCCAATCCTGAGTTCCGCGAGAAGTACGAGGGCGATCCGAAGGTGAAGCACTGGGTGGATCTGGCAATGCGTATTGAAGGCACCAACAAGACCTTCGGGGTCCACGCCGCCGGGGTGGTGATCGCCGCCGATCCCCTCGATGAGCTGGTGCCGCTGCAGCGCAACAACGATGGCCAGGTGATCACCCAGTACTTCATGGAGGACGTGGAGTCGATGGGGCTGCTGAAAATGGACTTCCTGGGCCTCAAGAACCTCACGATGATCCAGAAGACCCTCGATCTGGTGGAGCAGATCAGCGGGATTCGGGTCGATCCCGATGCCCTGCCTTCCGGTGATGAGGACACCTATGCCTTGCTGGCCCGCGGCGATCTGGAGGGGATCTTCCAGCTCGAATCGAGCGGCATGCGCCAGATCGTGCGCGACCTCAAGCCCTCATCGCTGGAGGACATCTCCTCGATCCTGGCTCTCTACCGTCCTGGCCCGCTCGATGCCGGACTGATCCCCAAATTCATCAACCGCAAGCACGGCCGTGAGCGGATCGATGTGGCCCACGCCAAGCTCGAGCCGATCCTGAGTGAGACCTACGGAATCATGGTCTATCAGGAGCAGATCATGAAGATCGCCCAGGATCTGGCCGGCTATTCCCTTGGCGAGGCCGACCTGCTGCGGCGGGCGATGGGCAAGAAGAAGAAGAGCGAAATGGAGAAGCACCAGAGCCTCTTCGTGACCGGGGCTACCGAACGGGGCGTGGAGGCGAAGGTGGCCGAGGCGCTGTTCGAGCAGATGGTGCTTTTCGCCGAGTACTGCTTCAACAAGAGCCACTCCACCGCCTACGGGGCCGTCACCTATCAGACGGCATACCTCAAGGCCCACTACCCGGTGGCCTATATGGCCGCCCTGCTCACGGTGAACGCGGGCGCCAGCGACAAGGTGCAGCGCTACATCGCCAACTGCAGTGCCATGGGCATCGAGGTCATGCCCCCCGATGTGAATGCCTCCGGTATCGATTTCACCCCCGTTGGCGAACGGATCCTCTTTGGCCTCTCGGCGGTGCGCAACCTCGGTGAAGGAGCGATCCGGGCCCTGATCGAGACACGCCGCACCGATGGATCATTCCAGTCGCTTGCGGACCTCTGTGACCGCCTCAGCGGCCAGCAGCTCAACCGCCGCGCGATCGAATCGCTGATCCACTGCGGCGCCCTCGATGCCCTCGACCCCAGCGCCAACCGGGCCCAGCTGATGGCCGACCTTGACCTGATCCTCGACTGGGCCTCCTCCCGGGCGAAGGACCGGGCCAGCGGCCAGGGCAACCTCTTCGATCTGTTCGCCGCCCCCGCTGCCGTTTCCGCAGTGGCTACCACGGATCTCTCCACCGCTCCGAAGGCCGCCCCGGTGGCCGACTATCCGCCTCGGGAGAAGCTCAAGCTGGAGAAGGAGCTCCTCGGCTTCTACATCTCCGACCATCCCCTGCGCCAGCTGGGCAGCAAGGTGAACCTGCTGGCCCCGATCGGCCTGGGCAGCCTGGAGGAGCAGGCAGATAAGGCCAAGGTGAGCGTGGTGGCGATGGTGGCCGAGCTGCGCCAGGTGACCACCCGCAAGGGGGACCGCATGGCGGTGCTGCAGCTGGAGGACCTCACCGGTGCCTGTGAGGCGGTGGTGTTTCCCAAGTCGTTTGCGCGCCTGGCCGATCATCTGATGGTGGATGCGCGGCTGCTGGTGTGGGCGGCGGTGGATCGCCGCGATGAGCGGGTGCAGCTGATCCTCGACGACTGCCGCAGCATCGAGGATCTGCGGCTGCTGCTGGTGGAGCTCCCCGCCGAGCAGGCCGGTGACATCGCCATCCAGCACCGGCTGCGGGAGTGCCTGCAGCGGCACCGCCCCGGCCAGGAGGAGGTGGGGGTGCGGGTGCCGGTGGTGGCCCGGGTGCTCGACGCTGAGCGCAGCCGCTACGTGCGGCTTGGGGCGCAGTTCTGCGTGGCGGACGGGGAATCGGCCCTGCAGACCCTCTGCACCGCCGACTTCCGGGCCTCCTTGCTCTCTCCCCTCGATGGGGTAGGAGCCCATGCACCAGTGGCCCAGGCCAAAGCAGCCCTGCCGCTGGTGCGCTGAGCCCTCCGCCTGCGAGCTGGGGCTTGCTCCGGCTGCGGCCTTGAGCTCTTCAGCCTTCGGGAGAGCCAGGCGCACCCTGGCGCATGGCCCTGATCGAGCTGCGGATCCTGGCCATGTTCACGCCGATCTGTTCAGCCCCGAGAAGGCTGCCGGGTTCGGCCTCCCAGCTGGCCGATAGCACGCCGTAGCTGAGGCCCACCAAACCCAGTAAAAAGCAAGCTCCCGAGGCCAACAGGGTGGCTGAAGGAGGGATATCGAGGATGTGGCGACTTACCAAGAGGTAGCTGGCGATGAAAACGCCCATGCCCAACAGGGTGGGCAGGCCGGTGGCAAGGGCGATGCGGCGTGCCATACGGCTGGCCACCGCATCGGGGATCACCTGGCTGGCGCCACGCCCCTTGGTGCGGTCGGGGACTTTGCTGCCGCTCTTGGCCACTTTGGGCTGGCTGTTTCCAGGTTTCGCCGCACCGGACTTGGGGGCTGCCCGACCCGATGAGGAACCCTGCCCATCGCTCTGGGGTGAGCCCTTCGGCACGAAGGGGCGTCGTTCCCGCGGCGGGGCCATGGCGTATCAGCCGCGGATGCCGAGCTTTTCGATCAGGGCCGCGTAGCGCCCCTCGCTCTGGACCCGCAGGTAACCCAGCAGCCGCTTACGGCGGCCGATCATCTTAAGCAGCCCTTGGCGGGATGAGAAATCGTGGATGTTCTTCTGCAGGTGGCCGCTGAGCTGCTGGATCCGCTCGCTCAGCATCGCCACCTGCACTTCCACCGAACCCGTGTCGGTGCCGTGGGTCTGGTGACCGTTGATCAATTCCTGCTTCTTGGTGGTGGTGAGCGGCATGGGCGGGTTTTGGCCCCGAATGGTGCAAACAATCACTTTACCTGGCGGAGCACCCTTATGAGCCAATGCTCCCTAATCGAGAGCAGTTGCCGCTCTCACGGCAGTCGCGGCCGATGCTCAAGTCAATGCTCAAGCCGCGGCTCGGGACAGCCAGCGAAGGCATTCCCGGATCCAGGTATCCACCGGCGCATCGCTGGCCAGGCCTGTGGCGGCTACGGCCCGCAGGGCCCGATGGATCTCCAGGGCCTCGTAGCCCAGGGCCGCCAGGGTGATGCCCACCTCGTCGGCACCAACGGCATCCGGTAATGCCTCCCGCGGCAGCTCATCTCCATCGCCGCTGATGTCGGCTCCATCCACCAAGGCCACAAAGCGTTCCCTGAATCGCTGCCGCAGCTCCACCGCCAGGCGCTCGGCGGTGCGCTTTCCCACGCCGGGCGCTTGGCACAGACGGCGCAGATCGCTGCGCACCACCGCACTCACCAGCTCCCGGGGCTCGAGCGTCCCGAGTAATCCGAGGGCCGCCTGGGGGCCCACCCCGCTCACAGCGAGCAGTTCCCGGAACAGATCGCGCTCGATCCGGTCGGCGAAACCGAACAGGGTCCAGCCGTCATCACGGATGCTGTGGTGCACATGCAGGCTGAGCTCCGCCCCTGGGGCTGGAAGCCGCTGCCAGTGCCGCTGGCTGAGCTGCAGTTCGTAGCCCACCCCCTGGCAGATCAGCAGAAGCCCGCAGCGACCGCCCTGTTGCCAGGTCTCAGAAAGTCGCCCCTGCAGCCAGCCGATCATGGAGTTCCGAGCGAACGCCCCCATGCTGCCTTCCCCGTCACCCCCCAACCGCACCGATGTCCCCCTCCCCCAGGCCCTTTGGCCTTGGGCTCTCAACAGGCTCGCTGTTGGGCTGTTGCTGCTGCTTCTTCCCCTCGTCCTGGTTGCCTGCGGTGGTCCTGGCCAGCCACCGCGTTCGGTGGTGCTCGATGCCCTCACCCTCCAGATCCAGCTCACCCAGGCTTCCATTGCCCAGGCCCTGGAACTGGAGGCGCCGGGATCGCCCCAGGTGAGCCGGGTGCGGGTGGAAGAGCAGCAGGCTCTGGCGATCGGGGAGGCCCGCGGCCTGCGGCTGGCTGGACGATTCGACTGGCGCCTCGCCGACGATCCGATCCGGGTCGACAGCCCCTTCGAGTTGTATCTGGCCCGAGGGGAGCGCGGCCAGAGCTGGCGGCTGGCGCGGCCCAATTCCCCGGCGCCCCTGGATCCCTCGTCGGCGGATCCCGCAACCGCAGCGGATGCCACTCCATCGAGTCAGTCCTGGATCACCTATCCCCTGCCCCTCCCCGGTCAGCGTGGCCGTGGCTGACGGCGAGGTGAGGGACCGGTTTCAGCCGTGGCTGGCCGCCCCTGCCGGCACGTCGTCTTCGTCGAGGTTGAGCCAGCGGGCGATGGGGCCAAGGCTCAGGCCCTGGACCAGCAGGTTGAGCACCACGACGCAGAACACGATCACCTCAGCATTGCTGACCAGTTTCGGCACCAGGCCCGCATCGATTCCGCGTACATAGGGTATCGCATCCATCACCGTGAAGCTCAGAGCGAGAGGCACGGCACCGCGCAATCCGCACCATGAAATTAAAAGGGATTCCCTGAGGCTGAAAGGCGAGAGCCACTGAAAGACCAGCACACTGAGGGGCCTAGCAATGAACATCATCCCCAGGGCTATCACAATGCCTTCCGGCAGAGAGCCGAGCATCCTGGCCGGTTGCATCTCCAGTCCGAAGATCAGGAAAATTGTGATCTCCGTCATCGTGTTGAAGGGCAGCAATGTTTCCACCAGCATGTCGGCATTAACGCGGGTGTTTCGATAGATGTGATTGCTCATGAACAGCCCGGTCACATAGGCGGAGATGAAGCCGGATCCCCGAAGGATTTCGGCCAAACCATAGGAGAGCAGCGCTATCGCCACGCCGAGGATCAACAGCTGGTGGCTGTGATCCACAAATTGTTCAAGACTGAAGCGCGCCAGATAGCCAAGAATCACACCCACGATCAATCCGGAGCCGATCTTCTGGAGAAACAACTGAATCTGTTCCATCAGTACCAGTTCGCCGCCACCGGTATGACTCAACGTGAACAGGCCAACCACCGCACCCAAGACCAAGATCGCCGCAGGATCGTTCACCGATGATTCGAATTCCAGCAGGGAACTCAGGCGTTTCGGCAGCGGTTTCGCCATGCCGCCCAGCACGCTAATCGTGGCGCCCGCGTCGGTAGATCCCAGACAGGCGGCGATCAGCATCGCCACGGCGAACGGCATCTGGTTGAAGCCCAGTTCGATGCCATCAGCTGTTGGAGAGGAAACGAAGTTGATGATCAGACCGAGCAGCAGCGTGGAGACCAGCACACCTCCCACGGCCAGGGTGAGGCCATACTCCAGAAAGCCACGGATCGAGCGCAGTTCCGTGCGCAGCCCGGCATAGAACAACAGCATCGAAAGGCTCAGGGTGTGCAGCCACTCGATCGTTTCGTGACCGATTAACGGGGTTTTGGTGTTGATCATCAGGCCTAACAGCATCACTCCGAGAATGGCCGGGATGCCGGCACGGAGCGCGAAGCGGCTGATCGCCAGGGTGCCCAGGAATAGAGCACCCACAACGGTTGTCACAAGGGGAAGAGGTAGTCCATCACGGAACGTGGGGGGATCAAGGAGTTGTTCGGCGCCTCCAGCGGCGACGCCGGCCTGAACCGTTCCCATCAGCGCCAGGAGGTTTTCCATCCCATGGGTAATGGACAAATCCTGCACCGCCCTATCTGTGCGGGCCAGTGTATGGCTGGAGCATCAGTGTTCCTGTTCGGGAGCAGCCCGGTGCCGCAGCCGCCTCCCGGCTGATTGAGGGATGGTCTGTTTGCCTGCCTGACCCACCAGAATGCTCGCCAGAATGAGCCCTGCCCCCGCCAAGGTGGGAGCGCCGATCCCCTCTCCGAACACCAACCAGCCCCACAGGGCAGCGAAGGCCACCTGGGCGTAGCCGATCGTGGTGGCCCGTGCGGCGGGCAGGTGCACCAGGCCGTGGGTGAGGCCAATCTGGCCCAGCTGGGTGAACAGGCCCACCCCCAGCAACCAGCCGAGTTCCGGCAGGGTGGGAATGGTGGGGTGGAGGACCACCAGGGGCAGGCTGAGCGGAAGCGAGATCAGGGGAAACCAGAGCACAATCACCTGGGGATGCTCGCTACGGCCCAGTTCGCGCACGCTCACATAGGCCACCGCGGTGAGCAGCGCGCCAGCCACCGCCCACGCCACTCCATCCAGGGGAAGGGTGGGGCCGGAGCCAGCGGCACCCAGGGGGTGGGCCATCACCAGCACCCCCAGCCAACCCAGCGCCATGGCCAGGGCGATGAGGGATCCGGGCCGTTCGCCGAGCCATGCCCAGGCCAGCAGGGCGGTGACGGAGGGGTAGAGGTATTGCAGCACCGTGGCGGCAGCCAGAGGCAATCGCATCACTCCCAGATAGACGCAGAAGAGGGCGGCTGTTCCAACGGCCCCGCGCAGGGCGAGCAGCCCGCGCCGCTGGCCCAGCGGATTGAGGCCGGCCCGGCGCACGAGCCAGCCACTGAGCACCACGCTCACCAGGGCTCGACCCAGCACCACCTCCGCCACCGGCAGGCGGCCGTGGAGCTGCTTCACGCACACCGTCATCAGGCTGAAGCAGAAGGCCCCGGCCAATAACGCCAGAACCGACCCTTGCGAGGAGCCCCATCCCTGGTGGGATGGATCACAATGCGGAGACCTTCGCCTCCATCTGTGGGGTATGCGCGGCATCAAGCGTCGTTCGCCAGCTTCGGCAGCTGCCGGTGGCCGCTCCGACCCCGCGCCACACCACCCACCCATGACCGCTGGCCGGAGCCTCCGCCGCAGGACCCCCCTGCACAGGCACCATCCCGTCCGATCGACTTCACCGGCACGTTGTCTTCCTGCCGCACCACCATCACCCACCCCAGGGCCTCCAGCTTCCCAGTTCCCGCCCTCGCTCCCTGCCCCGCCCTCCGGTTCTCTTCACCCCCAACCCCCTAGCCCTTGCCTTCCTTGGCCAGCCCCCGTCTCCACCCTCGAACGATTGAGGCCGTCAAGGAGCGCGCCGACATCGTGGATGTGGTGGGAGAGCACGTGGTGCTCAAGAAGAAGGGGCGGGAGTTCGTGGGGATCTGCCCCTTCCACGACGACACATCACCGTCGATGACGGTGTCGCCGGCTAAGCAGTTCTATTACTGCTTCTCCTGTGGCGCCGGTGGCAACGCCATCAAGTTCCTGATGGAGCTGCAGCGGGGCAGCTTCACCGATGTGGTGCTGGAACTGGCCCGCAAATACCAGCTGCCGGTGGAAACCCTGGAGGGTCCCCAACAGGAGCGGCTGCGCCAGCAGCTCTCGCGGCGCGAGAAGCTCCATCGCGTGCTCACCCTGGCGACCGGCTGGTTCCAGGCCCAATTGCGCTCACCGGAGGGGGCCGCAGCCCTGGCCTATCTGCGGGAGGGCCGCGGGCTCAGTGAGGCCACCCTGGAATCCTTTCAGCTCGGCTATGCGCCGTCGGGCTGGGATGGCTTGCTGCGTCACCTCCGGCAGGTCGAGCGGCTGGAGCCGGAGCTGCTTGAGGCCGCCGGTCTCGTGGTGCCTCGAAAGGGAGGCAGCGGCCACTATGACCGCTTCCGGCAGCGGGTGATGGTGCCGATCCGCGACCGGCAGGGCCGGGTGATCGGCTTCGGCGGCCGCAGCCTCGACGGGGCCGAGCCGAAGTACCTCAACTCACCGGAGACGGAGGTGTTCGAGAAGGGCCAACACCTCTTCGGCCTTGACCGGGCCGCCGACCCGATCCGCCGGGCCGACCAGGCGGTGGTGGTGGAAGGCTATTTCGATGTCATCGCCCTTCATGCCGCCGGCATCACCCATGCGGTGGCGGCCCTGGGAACGGCCCTGAGCCGCCAGCAGATCACCCAGCTCTGCCGTTGCTGCGACGGCAAGCGGCTGGTGCTCAACTTCGACAGCGATGGCGCCGGTGTGCGCGCTGCCCAGCGGGCCATCGGCGAAGCGGAGCAGCTGGCCCTCCAGGGCCAGCTCGAGCTGCGCGTGCTTCACCTCCCGGCCGGCAAGGATCCCGACGACTACCTCAAGGCCCACGGCCCGGGCGACTACCGCGCCCTGTTGGAGGCGGCCCCGCTCTGGCTCGACTGGCAGATTGAACAGGTGCTCGCCGGCCGTGACCTGGCCCGAGCCGATCAATTCCAGCAGGCGGTCACGGCCCTGGTCGAACTGCTCGGCAAGCTGCCTCAGTCGGCGGTGCGCAGCCACTACCTGCAGAGGGTAGCGGAGCGGCTCTCCGGTGGCCAGGCCCGCCTCACCCTGCAGCTGGAGGACGATCTGCGCCAGCAGGTGCGGGGCCAGCGCTGGCATGGCCGCTCGTCGCGCTGGGAGCAGCCGGGTGAGGCGGGGGTGCGAGAGCGGGCCGAGGCTGAGGTGCTGCGGCTTTACCTCCACTGCCCCACCTGGCGCTCCCGAATCCGGGCCAATCTGCGGCATCTCGATCTCGAAGATTTCGCCCTGCAGCACCACCGCCAGCTCTGGGCCACGATCGGCGAGATCGAAGAGGACAACCTCGGGTCCGGCCGGCTCGAGCAGGTGAATCGCGGCATCGACCCCGGTCAGGAGCTGGCTGATCTCGATCTGCCCCGGCTGCTGGGCGACCGCCTGGTGCTCGATGGCGACCACTCCACCCTCCTCACCAGGCTCACGCCGTTGCTCGAGCCCTCCGATGTGCAGCGGTTGTCGCTGGGCCAGCCCGAGCTCCAGCTTCGCGGCGCCACGGCGTCGATGGAACGGCAGCGCACCCTCAAGCGCTGTCGCCACCTACTGGATGCCTGGAGCACCCAGCGGCTGGCCACCCTGGAGCACTGCATCGCTCAGCTCCTCGAGGCCTCTGCCACCACTGCGCCGCCGGCTCCCTCCGCCTGCACGGTGTCGCTGGTCAGCCCCGCCCCGGCCGCGGTCCCCGGCTCCACAGCCCTGCAACCCCTTGCGGATCTGCTTCCCGCCCCCCTGCTCGACATGGAGGAGCGCATCGACCAGCTTTTCGCCAGCCTCAATGTCGATGCCCTCCGCTTCCAGGAGGCCTATTACAGCGAGCGCCGCTATCTCGGCGAGCTGGATCAGCGCCGCTGCGCCGGCTACGAGGAGATCCTCGCCACGCCAGCGGCCTGAATTTGGTCGGATCGAGGCCCGTTCGTGATGCTTGACCCGGTTGGTTCTCGACCTCGATAGTGTCCACCCTCCCGGATGACCCGCTTCGATCGCCTACGTTGAGGTATTACCTGCTTGGCCATGGCCTCCGCTGTGCCGACTCCCTATCCCGTGCCTGCCGATGAGCCGTTGCGGCTGCGGGATCTTGAGCGACATGCCGCCATCGGCCTCTCCAGCGACCCCCACTTTGAGCGGCTGGTCGACCTGGCCGCGTCCCTGTTCGGCACTCCGATTGTGGCGATTTCGCTGGTGGAAGCGGAGCGCCAGTGGTTCTTGGCCTCCCGTGGCCTTGGGGGGGTGTGCGAGACACCGCGCAGCTCGGCCTTCTGCGCCCATGCCATCGCTGGCGAAGGGGTGATGGTGGTGCCGGATGCCTGCCTGGATGAGCGATTCAGCGCCAATCCCCTGGTGGTGGGGGAGCCGGGGATCCGCTTCTACGCCGGGGCGCCGCTGCGCAGCTCCAACGGGCACAACCTCGGCACCCTCTGCGTGATCGATCTGCAGCCCCGTCCGCCGCTCACCACCACGCAGCAGCAGCAGTTGCAGTGGCTGGCTGATCTGGTTATGCGGGAGCTGGAACTGCGTCGGCTCACGCTCCACTGCCCGATCACCGGCCTGCCGATTCGCCGCGCCTTCCTGGAGATCGGTGAGCGCGAATGGCTGCGGGCCCGCTCAGACCAACTGCCCCTGGCCCTGCTCTGCTTCGACATCGACGATTTCCGCCGCATCAACCAGCGCTGGGGCCAGCGCGCCGGGGACCGGGTGCTGATGGACTTCGCCGATCTGGTGCGTGGCTTCAAGCGCGAACAGGATTACGCCGGCCGGCTCGGCGATGGTGAATTTGGCTTGCTCTTGATCAACACCGGCGTGGATCAAGCCATGGCGGTGGCGGAGGCCCTGCGCAATGCCACGGCCCACCTCCCCGGGGTGCACACCCATTCCGATGTGACTTTGCATATCAGCGGTGGCCTTTCATCCCTTGCCCCTGAAGACCGCAGTTTCGATGACCTGCTGCACCGGGCCGATCGTGCCCTGCAGCTGGCCAAGGGCAATGGCCGCAACCAGATCGCCTGCCTGCTGGAGCGGGATTGAGGCCCACCTGCATCGATCCGTCAGCCTGTTGCTGGATTCCTGTTGGGTAGGCCGGGGCCCTCAACATCAATCCAACCGCCCCCTCATAGAGGGGGCGATTTCTTGAGCCCGGGAATGAATCAGACAGCAAGTTTGTTGACACCGATACGGCGACGCAGCCTGCGGCTCATGCCGTAGCTGGCACCGGTTCCCAGCAGGGGCAGCCCAGCCTGCGGAGCAGGCCTGTCTGGATTTCCTCCAAGAACGCGAGGCCACTCCTCCTTCCGGTGGCCCCGGCAGGTCGTGATCCTGCGATCAGGCCCGGGCCACCGGCACATCGCTGAGCCGGGTGGTGGCGGCCCGCGAGAGGTGGCCCCGCCGCATTCGCCAGGCCGGCGCCAGGCCGCAGGCGGCCCACTGCACCGTGCCGCTGCCGTAGCGCCGGTTGATGCCGTCCACGGCGGCCATCAGGGTTTCGCGGCGGCGCTGTTGCTCGGGGGTCTGGGGCACCAGTAGGTGGTGCTGTAGCAGGGCCACCGGCTGGAGATCCTGCAGGATCACACCGGCCTTGCGCAGGGGTTTGTGGGGGCGGAACAGCCGCTCGGCCAGGGGCAGGGCGGCAGCCAGAAGCACGGCAGTGTCGTTGCTGGGCAAGGGCAGGGTGGTGGTGGCAGCGTTGGCGTAGAAGGCTGTGCCATCGAAGGGGCTGCTGCGCACGAATACGGTGAGGGTGCCGGCCCGTTGGCCCTGGCGCCGCAGTTTCTCGGCGGCACGGCAGAGATAAGTGGCCACGGCCTCCTTCAGGGCCGCCGCCGTGTTGATCGGGGTGCTGAAGCTTCGGCTCACGCAGGTTTCGCGCTTGGCGGGCGCCACGGAGGCCAGGGGCAGGCAGCGGCGACCCTGCAGCTCCTGCTGCAGCCGCAGGCCCACGACGCCGGCGCGGCGGCGCAGTTCGCCCGGGGGCATGTCGCGCAGGGCGCGGGCATCGGCGATGCCCCGCAGCCGGCACCAACGCGAGAGCTGGCGGCCGATGCCCCACACGTCCTCGATGGCGGTGGCGGCCAGCCAGGGATCGGGATCGGCCATGGCGACGAAATCGAACACACCGCGCTCCCGCCAGCGGGGATCCCGCTTGGCGATGCGGTTGGCCACCTTGGCCAGCACCTTGGTGGGGGCGATGCCCACCGCCACCGGCAACCCCAGCTGGCGGTGCACCTGGCGGCGCAGCTCCTCACCCCAAGCGGTGAGATCCTCGGTGCCGGCAGGGCGGTGCAGCAGGCCGAAGGCCTCATCGATCGAGTAGATCTCCAGCTCCTCCACCCAGGCCTCAAGGGTTGCCATCAGCCGCTGGCTCATGTCGGCGTAGAGGCCGTAGTTGGAGCTGCGCACGATCACGCCATGGCGCTCCAGCTCGGCCCGCAGCTGGAACACCGGCGCCCCCATGGGAATGCCGAGGACGCGGGCCTCGGCACTGCGGCTCACGACGCAGCCGTCGTTGTTGGAGAGCACCACCAGCGGCCGGCCAACTACCGCGGGATCGAGCACCGCCTCACAGGAGGCGTAGAAGTTGTTGCCATCGATCAGCACTAGGGCGGTGCTCATGGGCTGAAGCTGCGGATGGCATGGGTCACCACGCCCCAGAGCTCCCCTTCCCCCAGCGCCAGGGTCGGATAGGCCGGGTGGGCCGCCACCAGCAGCCAGTGCTCATCCCGTCGCCTCAGGCGTTTGAGGGTGAAGCCATCAGCCAGCCGGGCCACCACCAGCTGGCCGTCCCGGGGGGTCGGGTGACGTTCCACCACCACCAGGTCGCCGTGGTGAATGCCAGCACCCACCATCGAATCACCGCCCACCCGCAACAGCACGGTGCGAGCCGGATCGGGGATGAGCAGGCGCTGCAGGTCGATGGCCGCTCCCGACCGGGGGGCGTGACTGGGCAGGGCTTCCGGCACGGGGCGCAGCAGAGATCTTCGTCATAGTACATTTGTATTGCACGGACTGGGTTGGCCGATGCTCTGGTCAGTGCTCTGGTCAGTGCTCTGGTCAGCGGTCTGGTCGGTGCTCTGGTCAGCGGGCTGATCGACGGGGGTGGTCAGCGGCTGGCGCCATTCGATGGAGGCCTGGGTGGAGGGCATCGCTGGATGGTTTGCCCCGAAGGATTTCGCTCAACGCCCATCACGAACTGCCGGCGGCCCCTGGGTTGGCTGCAGGAAGGTGCCGCAAGGGATCGCCGGCGCTCCAGGACCGATGCAACGCTCGGGGTGGGGCCGGTGGCGGCAGCGGCGCGAGGCTGGGCCTGGGCCTGCCGACAATCGGAACCTGGTGGACAATCCCGGGGTTGGACGGCCGCGTTCAGCCGCGTTCAGTAGAAAGGGGGGCCGGCCCGTGACCTCTCGGCCTCCGCTGCGACGACCCGATGGCCCCGCCCCAGCCGCCCTCCAGCGGGCCTGATCATCCCGGTCATGATCATGTGCATAGTCATGGTCATGGTCATGGTCATGGCCATGGCCATAGTCCAGCGAGCGGCGGCGACCACGCCGACCGCCCCCATCCGGCCGTGGCGATCCAACGCCAGCCCCACCCCCGGCAGCATGAGCATCGCCCCGGCTCGGCGGCGGCCTTCCGCTGGAGCATTGTGCTCAACAGCGCCTTATCCGGGCTCCAACTGGCGATCGGGTTCGCCTTCGGCTCCCTGGCCTTGGTGGGGGATGCGGTGCACAACCTTGGCGATGTGGCCGGCCTGTTGCTGGGCTGGGGGGCCGAACGGCTGAGTGGCCGGCCCGCCAACCAGCGCTTCACCTATGGCTACGGCCGATCCACCCAGCTGGCGTCGCTGGTGAATGCGGTGCTGATCATGATGGCGGCGGCGGTGGTGGTGGTGGAGGGGCTGCAGCGGCTGCGCCAGCCGGTGGAGTTGGTGAGCGGGCCCGTGGCCTGGGCGGCGGCGGCCGGCATTGTGGTGAATCTGCTCTCGGCCCGCCTGTTCGGCAGCGACCACAGCCACGATCTCAACCGCCGCGCCGCTGTGGTGCACCTGCTCACCGATGCCGCGGTGTCGGCGGCGGTGCTGGTGAGTGCCCTGCTGGTGCAGCTCACCGGCTGGGCTCAGCTCGACGCAGTCACCGCCATCGGCGTGGGCCTGGCGGTGGCCTGGAGCGGCTGGCAGTTGTTGCAGGAGGCGCTGATTGTGGCGATGGATGCGGTGCCCCACGGCATCGCCATGGAGGAGGTGGAGGAGGCCCTGCGCAGCCTCAGCGGTGTGGCCGCGGTACACCATCTGCACGTGTGGGCCCTGAGCACCTCCCAGAACGCCCTCACGGCGCACCTGCAGCGGGATCCCGGCTTAAGCGACGACATGGCCCTGCTGCACGAAGCCAAGCAACGGTTGGCCAGGCTCGGCATCGCCCACAGCACCCTGCAGTTGGAGCCCCTGGACCGTCCGGCAGGAGGGGGTTGAGCCCTTTTCCGCTCGGATCCCCCGGCTCAGGCGCGATCGGAGCCGGGCCGAACCTGACGGAGGGTGGGCTTGGGCAAGAGACGGTCGTTGATCAGCCGCCCGGACTGGACAGGGGCATCGGGCAAATCGTCGTGTTCAAGATGCAGGAGGTCATCAAAGGCGTCGTAGAGGTCACGCTCTGGTCCGCTGGCGCGGCGTGGCGGAGGGTTGGTGGGGCGCTTCGGGGTGCGTGGCCGGGGCGGTGCCGATGGGAGAGGGGAAGGACCTTCGCGCTCGGCGGTAGCCGATGGGGAACGGGCGCCAGGGTTGATGTTCAGAGCGGCACCAGCTCCGGAGCGCCGCCCAGGTTGGGCCACTTCCAACTGACGCAGCCGCTCGAGGTGGTGGGGCGGCACCGATCCATCGGCACTGGCCTCCATCAGAGCTCGGAACAGATCCTCAGGGTTCTCCTCAAGTTCCACCCGGTGGCGGGGAGCCGTATCGGCCTTTCTCCCGGCCGGGGTCGGGCTGGCCGGCTGTGGCGGCAACGGCAGTTTCTGGGGGAGGGTGCGGCCGAGGGCCTCCAGGCGTTCACGGCTGCGGGCATCGAAGCTCATGGTCGGCGGGGCGCTGGTGGGTAGGGGCGCGAGGCGGGAGGACAAGCCTGGGGGAAACCGATCAGGCGCAGCCGAGGGTGTCACGGGTGGCCCTGCCGCTGCTTGCATTGGTGCCGCTGGCCACGGCACAGAGGCGCTTGAGGACGTCACCGCGGAGGGGCACGTTGGTGAAGTCGGCACCGTCGATGCGGACGTTCAGAAAACGGGTGTTGAAGGCAAAGGCATCATCGAGGCGGGCGTTGCGAAGGTCTGTGCCTTCGAAGACAGCCGAGTCGAGGGTGGCATCACGCAGATCGGCGCCGCTGAAGTCGGCATCCTGGAGTTTCGCCCCGAACAGGCTGGCGTTGCGCAGGTCGGCTCCGGCGAAGCTGGCCTCGCGCAGGTTGGTGAGGTTGAAGGTCACGCCGCGCAGGTCAGCCCCGTGGAAATCGGCGCCGATCAGCACCTGCTTGGCGTAGTCCATAGCGGCCAGGGCCGGGGGGGCCGACATCAGGGTCGTCAGGGCCAGCAGCGTGATCGGGAGGGTCAGCAGGAGCCCCAGCAAGGGGACGATGGACCGCTGCGCGATCTGATGCCAGCCCATGGCATCAGGAGCGCCGGCCTGCGTTCGGGAGCTGGGCCGCGGGAACCGGGCTGCCATGGCGGGGAGGCGAATGGGCACAACTTAGGGGGGAGCCGCTGTGGCGCTGATCGAAGGGGAGAGTGTCGATTCCGTAGACCAACAGGAGACGCAAAAGGGGCGCCCTGCCCTAATCGAGGCGCCAAACCAAAGGGATCCGAGCGAGGGCCGCAGGCGCTTCAGCGGGCCGCTGAATCGTGCTGGAAAAACCGCTGCGCGGGTCCGGGGGGGACAGGTGCTGCTTCGGCCGGTCCGAGCGCGGGAAACCTCAGGGGATGCGTTGCTGCCTCGACAGCACCTCCTCCATGCCCCCCACCTCCCGCCAACGCCAGGGCCGCTGGGCCGAACAGCGGGCCCTGCGGCTGCTGGAGGCCCAGGGCTGGCGTTTGGTGTCGAGAAACTGGCGCTGCCGCTGGGGCGAGCTGGATCTGGTCTGCGAAAAGCCGGGTCGCTTGCTGCTGGTGGAGGTGAAGGGGCGCAGGCCGGGGCACCGGGATGGAGCCGGGAGCGTGTCATTGAGGGGCCAGCAGCGTCGCCGTCTGGGCCGGGCCTGGGTCTGCTGGCTGGTGGACCACCCAGAGCGCGCCACCTGGCCGGTGGAGTTCGTGGCGGCTCTGGTGCCCCTGCCTCCGGCCGCGGGTGAGGTGCGGTGGCTGCGCCTGGAGGGTTGAGTCGGTGGCGGTGGCTGCAGCCGGCTGCCGCCGCTCGGCGGGGAAGCCGGGAGACCCCTCAGGCCTTGGGGGGCGCCGGAGCAGGCTGGAGATCCATCCACCACCCACGCGATGACCTTCAGCGGCCACCGGGCCCGCAAGCGTTTCGGCCAGCACTGGCTCACGGATGCCGCTGTGCTGGATCGGATCGTGGCCGCTGCGGCGATCGAGCCCGGCGAGCACCTGCTGGAGGTGGGTCCCGGGCGCGGCGCCCTCACCGAGCGCCTGCTGGCCAGCCCCGCCGCTTCCCTGCTGGCGATCGAACTCGATCGCGATCTGGTGGCCGGCCTGCGCCAGCGCTTTGGCGCCGATCCCCGCTTGCAGCTACTGGAGGGCGACGTCCTGGCCCTGCCCCTGCAGCCGCCGGCGGGGCCCGCTCCCGAGAAGGTGGTGGCCAACATCCCGTACAACATCACCGGTCCCCTGCTGGAGCGGCTGGTGGGCCGGCTGGATCGGCCCCTGGAGAGGCCCTACCGCGCCCTGGTGCTGCTGGTGCAGCAAGAGGTGGGTGAGCGCATCCGCGCCCGGCCCGGCAGCAGCGCCTATTCGGCCCTGAGCGTGCGGATGCAGTTGCTGGCCCGCTGCAGCACGGTGTGTCCGGTGCCGCCCCGCTGCTTCTCACCGCCGCCGAAGGTGAATTCCGAGCTGATCCGCCTGGATCCTCTTACCCCCGATCAACGCCTGGAACCAGCATTGGCCCGCCGCACCGATGCCCTGCTGAGGCGCTGCTTTGCCGCCCGCCGCAAGATGCTGCGCAACACCCTGGCGGGGCTGCTGCCCGAGGTGGAGCTCCAGCAGGCCGCGGAGGCGGCGGGCATCACGCTCAACCAACGGCCCCAGGAGCTGGCGCCGGAGCGCTGGCTGGCGCTGGCGACGGTGCTTGATCCGCTCCAGGGGTCCGGCTGATCCTCTGAGGCTCGTCCCAACCGCACACCCGGGCCCCACCCACCGCAGTAGGGCCGCCGATTCCAAACCCAGTACGTGGCAACCGGGATCTCGACAACCCAGGATGATGGCGGCACAGGAGGTGCCCTTGGCGCTTACCCGAAAGGGAACCCCTGGCCGCCGCCCCGGCATGGATCCTTCCGCGGGCCATCGGATGCCACCCCTGGAGCCCTTGCCCTGCCAGGGACCTCCGAATCCGAACTCCAACCTGAACCCACCGAATCCGCGCCCCGCCCGCCCCTGCGCCCATGACCCTCACCGTTGAGGCCCCCGCCAAGATCAACCTGCACCTGGAGGTGCTCGGCCTCCGGCCCGATGGATACCACGAGCTGGCGATGGTGATGCAGAGTCTCGATCTGGCCGACAGCCTGCGCTTCGCCAGCACCGCCGACGCTGCCATCACCCTGGAGTGCGACCGCCCGGACCTCAGCACCGGATCGGACAACCTGATCGTGAAGGCCGCCGAGATGCTGCGAGCCCGCGCCGGTCTGCCCGAACTGGGGGCTCATATCACCCTCAGCAAGCGCATCCCGATTGGCGCCGGCCTTGCGGGGGGCTCCAGCGATGGGGCAGCCACCCTGGTGGGCCTCAACGCCCTCTGGGGCTGTGGCTTCTCCGCGGCCGATCTGCACGCCATGGCCGAGGCCCTCGGCTCTGACATGCCCTTCTGCCTCGCGGGCGGCACTCAGCTCTGCTTCGGGCGGGGGGAGGTGATGGAGCCTGCCCTGGCGGTGGCAATGTCCGGCTCGGCTTCGGCTGGGGCTGCTTCACTCGTTTCAGGAGCGGCTCCTGCGGTGCCCCGGTTCGGTGTACTGCTGATCAAGCACCCCGAATCGAGCGTGTCGACTCCTTGGGCCTTCGGCCGCTGCCGCGATCTGCGCGGCGATTTCTATCTCGAAACCGAGGCCGACTTCGAGCAGCGCCGCCAGGCCCTCCGCCAGGGGCCTCTGGTGGCTTCCCTGGCGGCTGGGGAGCCGCTCCCCGCTCTGCGCAATGACCTCCAGGCCGTGGTGGAGCCTGAGGTGGCGAGTGTGGGGGAGGGGCTGGCCTTGCTGCGCCGCGCCCCAGCTGTCTTGGCGGTGGCGATGAGCGGTTCGGGGCCCAGCCTGTTCGCCCTCTTCGCTGATGCAGCCGGCGCTGAGGCGGCCCGTTCTGCATTGGTCGGCGAGCTCACCACCGCCGGCTTTGAGGTCTGGTGCTGCCGCTGCACCGCCTCCGGTGCCAGCCTGGAGCCGACCGAAAGCCACTCATGAGCGCCGCCAGCCCCGATCACCAGCCCCCGGAAGCTGCCCTCGATGGCGACGCCGTCGCGGACCCGACGCCCCCGGACTCCCCCCGCGACGAGATTGCCGCCGCTACTGGAGCTGCTTCCGCCGGCTCCGTGAGCCCCCGTAAGGGGCCCATCAGCATCCTCTCAGGCGCTCTCACCAGCGGCCTGTTGGCCTGGCTCTGTCTTGGGCTCAGCCAGAAGGTGCTGGGGTACTACGCGCTTCATCCGCCCCACTACGAGGCACGGGTAGCCCAGAGCATCGCCACCGCCCTGAAGACCATGATCGTGGGCATGACCTTCCTGGCCACGTTCTCCTTTGCCTTCGTGGGCCTGGGCCTCTTCCTTGTGTTCCTGCGCTCGCTGCTGCCGGCGCGCCCTGAAACCCCTGCCTAGGGTTCGGCATGATTTGTGCTCCGGGCCATGACTCCCCACGACCTCGGCCTGCTGGTTGCTCTGCTCCTGCCCGGAATGCTGCTCTCGGTACTGCTGCTCAGCACCTTCGCTGCGGGAGGCTGAGATAGGTTGGCCGCCAGCCCGCAGACGCACCGTGGCCGAAACCCTTCTCTTCAACGCCCTGCGCGAGGCCATCGACGAGGAAATGGCCCGCGACCCGCACGTCTGCGTGATGGGGGAGGACGTGGGGGAATACGGAGGTTCCTACAAGGTGACCAAGGATTTGCATGCCAAATATGGCGAGTTACGGGTTCTCGACACTCCGATCGCCGAGAATAGCTTCACCGGCATGGCGGTCGGCGCTGCCATGACCGGCCTGCGGCCGATCGTGGAGGGCATGAACATGGGCTTCCTGCTGCTGGCCTTCAACCAGATCTCCAACAACATGGGCATGCTCCGCTATACCAGTGGCGGCAACTTCACGATTCCCACCGTGGTGCGGGGGCCCGGGGGCGTCGGCCGCCAGTTGGGTGCAGAACACAGCCAGCGCCTTGAGGCCTACTTCCACGCCGTGCCGGGAATCAAGATCGTGGCCGTGAGCACTCCCACCAATGCCAAGGGCCTGATGAAGGCGGCGATTCGCGACAACAATCCCGTGCTCTTCTTCGAACATGTGCTGCTCTATAATCTCAGCGAGGACATCCCTGAGGGTGATTATATTTGCGCCCTCGATCAAGCCGAGGTGGTGCGGGAAGGCAAGGACATCACCATCCTCACCTATTCCCGCATGCGCCATCACTGCCTCAAGGCGGTGAAACAGCTCGAAGCTGATGGCATCGACGCTGAACTCATTGATCTAATCAGTCTCAAGCCTTTTGATCTCGATACGATCACCCGCTCGATCCGCAAGACCCACAGGGTGCTGGTGGTGGAGGAATGCATGAAGACCGGCGGCATCGGTGCCGAATTGTTGGCTCTGATCACCGAAAACTGCTTCGACGACCTCGATGCGCGCCCGGTGCGGCTCTCCTCCCAGGACATTCCCACTCCTTACAACGGCAACCTGGAGAACCTCACGATCATCCAGCCGCACCAGATTGTGGAGGCGGCCCGCCAGATCACCGCCGGCGCCCTCTGAGATGGCACGTCAACAGGGGTGGCTGGCCCTTATCCTTGCCCTGGCGATCGCCTCCGCCGCGCTACTCGCCAGCTATGGCCTCCAACTGGGCCTTGATCTGCGCGGCGGTAGCCAGCTCACCCTGCAGGTGATGCCCGCCGGGGCGATCAAGACTGTTGAACAAGAGCAGCTCGAAGCGGTGAAAGAAGTGCTGGAACGCCGGGTTAATGGTCTGGGTGTATCCGAATCCACCCTTCAGACCGTGGGAACCGACCAGCTGGTGCTCCAGCTTCCCGGCGAGCAGGATCCCACCCGCGCCGCCAAGGTGTTGGGCAGCACAGCCCTGCTCGAGTTCCGCGCCCAAAAGCCCGGCAGTGAGAAGGAGATGAACGCTCTGCTGCCCCTCAAGCGTCAGGTAGAGGCCGTGCTGTTCTCCCGCCGTCCCGGCGCCCAAGCTGACGCTTCGAACACCATCGCTCCAGGTCAGCCGCCCAGACCCACAACCATTTCCGAAGCCGATATGGCCAAGGCCTTCAGCGCTCTCGGTCTGAAGATACCGGCCGGCAGCGGCGAAGTTGATCAGCTCGAAATTCTGCAGGCCGAAGTGAACCGCCGCGTGATCAACCTCTACGGCCCCCCCTTGCTCACCGGCAAGGAGCTCACCAGCGCCGGCCGCCAGCAGGACCGCACCGGCACCGCCTGGGAAGTGACGCTTAACTTCAATCGTGAAGGAGCCGAAAAGTTCGCCAGCCTCACCCAGTCGATCGCCGGCACCGGCCGCGTTCTCGGCATCGTGCTGGATGGCCGCTCGATCAGCGAGGCCTCGGTGGGTCCGGAATTCAAGGCCGCCGGCATCTCCGGTGGATCCGCCTCCATCTTTGGAAACTTCAGCACCGAAGAAGCCAGGGACCTTGAAGTCCAGCTTCGTGGTGGCTCCCTGCCGCTGCCCGTGAAGATCGTGGAGGTGCGGACGGTTGGCCCCTCCCTCGGTGCCGACAACATCCGCTCCAGTCTGATCGCCGGTGTGGCGGGACTTGTGCTTGTGGCGTTGTTCATGGTGTTCACCTACCGCCTGCCGGGATTCGTAGCGGTATTGGCCTTGAGCCTTTACTCCCTCTTCAACCTGGCCATCTATGCCCTGATTCCTGTCACCCTCACCCTGCCAGGTATCGCTGGCTTCATCCTCTCGGTGGGCATGGCGGTGGATGCCAACGTGCTTATCTTTGAGCGGGTCAAGGAGGAGCTGCGCTCCGGCAATACCCTGATCCGATCGATCGACACAGGCTTTTCTCTTGCCTTTTCCTCGATCCTCGATGGCCACATCACCGGATTGATCAGCTGCGTTGCCCTCTTCTTCCTCGGCACCGGTCTGGTCAAGGGATTTGCCGTGACCCTGGCGATCGGCCTGGTGCTCAGCTTGTTCACGGCCCTCACCTGCACCCGCACCCTGCTGAGGCTGTTGATGAGCTACCCCAGCCTACGCCGCATTCCCTACTTCCTCCCTGCCCGCGAGCTGCCATCGGGCGCTGCCTGAGCCACCCTCTCCCGTGACTGTTGCTTCCTCCCCCTCCCCACGCTTCCGCATCAGCCGCCATCGCTGGCTCGCCTGGATCGGTTCCGGCCTGGCCTGTCTGCTGAGCGTTGTCGGATTGGTGCTCTGCTGGCTGCAACCTTCGATTCGCGCGCCGCTCAAACCCGGCCTCGACTTCACCGGCGGAACCCAGATTCAGGTGGTGCGCGCCTGTGGCGGCGGCTCCCAGTTCCAACCCTGCCAGGCCATCTCCGCTGACGCGATCCGCCAGCAACTCGCTTCCCTTCGCCTGGTCGCCCCCGCGGCCGAGCAGCCACCCAATCTCTCAGGCGCCAGTGCACAGGTGCTGGACCAGGGGCGATCGCTCGTCCTTCGCCTCCCAGCCCTCGACAGCGACCAGGCCAAGGCCGTGCTCGACGACCTCAACCGCAGCATCGGCCCTCTCAAGGCTGAAGGCACCGCCGTGGATACGATCGGCCCCACCCTGGGCTCCCGCCTGCTGCAGGGCAGCCTGATCTCGCTGCTGGTGAGTTTCGCCGCTATTGCCATTTACATCTCGTTTCGCTATAGCGGAGTCTTCGCATTTCTGGCGCTGGTGTGCTTAGTCCACGATGTGCTGATCACCTGCGGCCTGTTCGCCTGGTTGGGGCTGCTGCGGGGGATTGAGGTGGATTCGCTATTTGCAGTTTCGCTGATCACGGTGGCCGGTTATTCCGTGACCGACACCGTGGTGGTGTTCGACCGCATTCGGGAACAGCGGAAGGCCCTCGCCCATCTATCGGTGACCGAACAGGTGGATGTGGCCGTGGATGCCACGCTCACCCGATCCCTTTACACCTCCCTTACCACGTTGTTGCCCCTACTGGCCTTGATGTTCTTTGGGGGCAGCACCTTGTTCTGGTTTTCGGTGGCCTTGGCCGTCGGCATCGCCGTGGGCAGCTGGTCGAGCATCGGCATCGCGCCCACCCTCCTTCCCCTGATGATTCGACGATGAACCCCGCTCCTGATTCCCTTGCCCTGGGCCCCCCAGCTAATTCCATCTCGTCTGAGGAGCTGATCGGCGCGTCCAACCGCCGGCGAACCCCCTTGGTGCCACTACTTTTGGCTTTGCTGGCCCTGCTGGATCTGCGAGTAGAACTCCAGCTCTTGTTCGACCATCTTACTCTCACCAGTCTGACCGAAGCTGTACGAACCCACCTGCTGGCGGTGATGGTTTTGCTGTTTACGCCATCGCTGTTGCGCCGTTATCGCTGAGCTGTTATTACTGATTAGTACTGCCGGATCTTGTCCAGCGGTCCATGACATCGTGCACCAAGACCTCCTGGCAGATCACCTGAAGCACCACCACCAGAGGAAGGGCCAGCAGCAGCCCTGGCAGCCCCAGTAGGGCTCCGAGACAGAGTTGGGCCATCAGGGCCACGGTGGGTAGGAGGTTCACTGTGCGGCTCAGTAACACCGGTGTGAGCACGAAGGCCTCACCGTTCTGAAGAACCAGCCGTAACACGGCCACCTGCAACATTTTGGCGGGACTCACCAGGAGAAGCGCCACCGCCATCGGCAGCAGGGTGGCGGCTGTCGGTCCGATGGTGGGCACAAAGGTGAGCAGGGCACAGACCAGGGCGCTCAACAGCGCCAAGGGCACCTTGAGCAGGGCAAGGCCGGCCCAGCTGGCCAGGAACACCACCACGGCTGAGAGGGTCATGCCGGCCAGCCAGCCCCCCAGGGCTTCACGGCACTCACTGAGCAACTGCTGCATGCGAGCCCGGTAGAACAGGGGAGTGGCAGCCAGCAGCAGCTTCTGGTGGCTGCGGGGATCCAGGGAAAGCAGCACGGCCAACAGGGCGATGAGCAGCAACTGCACGGTGCTGTTAGCGGCACCACCGGCAAAGCCCAGCAATTGCCCCCCGAGGGGCTGCAGGCGGTCCCAGGTGGCCCCCCCCATCAGCTGCAGTTCCAGGGAGCGCAGCTGGGGAATCTGGCTCGTGAGGGCATGCAGCCGGGCAGGAAGCTGGGGGATGAGATTGCTCAGCACCTGGATCTGCTCCAGCACCTCCGGCAGTAGCAGCGCCGTGAGCAGCCAGCCCACCACGGCAAGCACCACCAGCTCAAGAATCAGGGCAGCGGGCCTTGAGAGGGGCAGCAGACGCCGCAGCAGGGTGATCGGCACATCGAGGGCCACCGCCAGCACCACCGCTCCAAACAACACCAGCAGCACCAGCCGCAGTTCCCAGGCCAACAGCCCCAGCACCACCAAGGCAAGGGCACCGAGCAGGGTGCGGCCACTCATGATTCGATGGCCTCACTCAACCGCTGCAGAATCGCTGGCTTCGGCTTCGCCTTCCAGCGATCCAGGATGTCATGGATCACGATCTCGCGAAGAATCACTTGCAGGCACACCGCTAACGGCAGGGCTAGGACCAGGCCCAGGGGACCGAACAAGACGGTGAACAGGAACTGGGCTGAGAGGGTGAGCCCCGGCAGCAGGCGCAGTTGGTGGTGCATCACCGAAGGGGTGATCAGGTAGCTCTCGAGGTTCTGAACCACCACATAGAGGGCAAGCACCGCCAGGGCTTTCCAGGGACTTTCCAACAGCGCCACGGACATCGGAAACAGAGTGCTCAGGGTGGGGCCCACGTTGGGAATGATGTTGAGCACACCCGCCAGCACCGCGTTCGCCGCCACCAGACGCACGCCCAGCAACGAGAGTCCGATGGCCGCCAGCGTTCCCACGCACAGGGAGCTGATCAGCACCCCACCCATCCAGGCGCTGAGCGCCTCACCGCACTGGAGCAGCACCTGGCGGGCCCGGCGCCGATAGAAGGAGGGAACCAATAGCAGCAGGGCTTCCCGGTAGGCGGTGGGCTGGGCAGCCACCATCAGGGCCACCGCCACCACGAACAGGGTCTTGAGCAGCACGGTGCCCACGTTGCCGACCAATCCCACCAGGCGGAAGGTCCAGTTACCTACTCCACTGGCGATGGCTGGACTGGTTCGCACCGACCCACCCAGATTTTGGAGCCAGCTCAGTCCGCCATCGCTTCGGCCATACAGCGTGCGGGAGATGCTTTCAAGACCTTGATGGAGCAAGGAGAGCAGTTCTCGCCAGGCTTCCGGCAGTTTCTGCACCAGTTCGCTGAACTGGGCCACGAAGGGGGGCACGATCGCGGCGGTTCCCACCGCCAGAATCACAGCGATCGCCAGGAGGCTCAGGAGCAGAGCCATGGGACGGTTGATCGCGAGGCGCCTCTGCACCGCACCCACCAGGGTGCAGAGGGCCATCGCCAGCACGACAGCCGCGAAGAGCAGCATGATCGCCTCGCGCAGGCTCCAGAGCAGGAGCAGGGAAGCCACCAGGGTGATCAGAGCCAGCCACTGGCCGAAGCTCACGCGTCCTCGTCCTCCGAAGCATCCCCGCCTTCTGCCTGACCCGAAAAGCCCAGGTCGTGGCTGTCCGCATAGCGCTGGGCGAAGCGCATAAAGCGCTCGAAGTCGTCGTTGGTCTTCCAGGTGTAAGTGGCTTCAATGGCGCTGGCTTTGCCATTCACGAAGCGGGCCTTCACCTCGCGACTCACCAGTTCTCCCTCCTCATCCACGAGAAACATGCCGGTGATATCGCCCATCGTTTCCGGGGCCAGTGCCACGGGTTCCTCGAATACGAACAGGGCCTGGCCAGTCCGTCCATCCCGGGAGCGGGTGAGTCGGATGTCGGGTACCACCGGTTCATCCACTCCGCGAAAGAACTGAATGGCGGCGGCCATGGCGCAAGATCAAAGCTGGATCCTAGGCAGCGCCGTCTCCCCCGTCCGCCCGGATCCACCACTCCGCCTGCCGGCCAGCGGGGGCCGATGACATAGTGGCCCCCAGCAGATCGCCCCATGGCCGACCCATCCCGATGCTTTCCGGTTCATCGGTTTCCAGAAGCCTCGCCGCCGATCAGCTGTTGGAGCGCTTCCTCACCGGTTCGCCCCGTCAGCGACGCAGCCTCGTGGCAAATGTTCAGCTCCGGCTGGCGGAGTTGCTTCCCCTGATCGAAGACCGTCTTGACGGGTTTGATGCCACCGGTGAGGACTGGGCCTGTGGCTGGCTGCTCCAACTCCTCGCCGCTGACGATCTTGAGCGACGGGTCGCCCTTGTGGAGCGGTATCCCTCTGGTTGGCTCGCCACCCCAAGTGCCGCCGGCCTGGACTACGGCCCGCTGCAACGGCACCTACTACTCCAGGAGTATGAACCCGCCGACCGTCTCACCAGTGAGGCAATGCGTCAGTTGGCCGGGCTCGATGCCGTGAGGCGTGGCTATGTCTATTACAGCGAGGTGGCGGCCATGCCCGCCGCCGATCTCGAGGCCCTCGACCGCCTCTGGCTGGTGTACTCCCGCGGGCGCTTCGGCTTTTCTGTGCAGGGTCGATTGCTGCTTTCCTGCGATGGTCAGTGGGAGCGTCTCTGGCCCAAGCTCGGCTGGAAGGCCAAAGGCATCTGGACCCGTTATCCCCGATCCTTCACGTGGTCGGTGGAGGCACCGGAAGGCCATCTTCCCCTGGTCAACCAACTCCGCGGCGTGAGGCTTATGGATGCCCTGCTCCAACACCCTGCCCTAGCCTCCCGCATCAAGGTCGCCAACCCAGCAGCCACAGGCTAATTTCAGATCAGCAGACATCGTTGGCGGCAGAATTGCCTGCTCCCTCCAGGCCCACGGCCCCCCTTCCCATTTGGGACCGAACATTCCTTCGGCCCTGCCTCTTCGTCGTGCGTTCCCAAGCCATGGTGCCGCATGCCTGAGGCTCCCAGGTTCCCAGCAGGTCCCATGTCAAGGCTGTCGCTGGGGTTCGGATGGTCCGCCAGCTCATTGCGCTGGACGGACTTCATCACCCCCTCCACCCTCCATCTGGGGCCCTTCGTGGAACTGTTGATGGAGCCCTTCGCGGGCGTCGATGGCCCCGCCCAGCTCCAGCTCGGCCTTCATGAAGTGCTTGTCAATGCCGTGCGGCACGGCAACGGATGCGATCCTGCCAAGTGCCTGAGGGTGCGGCGCATCCTCACACCGCGCTGGCTGGTGTGGCAGGTGCAGGACCAAGGGGACGGTGTTCCGTCGCAACGGCGCTCCGGGGGGCTGCCGGACTGCCTGGATGCCCCCTGCGGCCGCGGGATTTTTCTAATCCACCATTGCTTTGATGACGTCCGCTGGAGTCATCGAGGCAATCGCCTGCAGGTGGCGATTCAGCGCAGCCGGCTCAACGGCCGTGGTCCGGGCAGCCTGGATCCCTGAGTTCCCCCTTGAGCCAGGCGAGGGCGCTGGCGGTGAGGGCGATCGCCCGCTGACGTGCTTCTCCGGCCTTGGTTGCCGCCGGATCATCCGCCCCCAGCAACTGCACCAGGGCGCCCGCCAGCTGCTCAGCGGCCCGGCGAGATCGCTGGGCCTTGAGGGCGTGCCAGTCGCGATCGCTGATCACCAGCCGGCGTTGCAGGTGTTCTGCCAGCTCCCGGCTGCCATCGGGCCAAGAGTCGACCCTGCCGCCGGCTACGGCGGCAGGAGGGGAGCCTGAGCTGGGGGGGCCGGGCTGAGAGGGTTTGGAGGGATGATGCACTGGACGATTTGCCTGGACCTGATCCATCCTGGCTCCATGAGTTCCGCGTTCCGACGTTCTCCACCACGCCGGCCCGAGTTCCGGCGGACTCCCCTCGGGCCCCAGGGCCCGAGACTGCTTCACCATCTCGGTGCTCTCCACAGCTTGGCTGCGGCTCGTAGCAGTGGTGGCTCCCGCGAGCGCCGCCGCCGCCAGCACCTCTCCATGGCTCAGCGGTTGCTGGATCCCTTGCCCGAAGCTCTGGCATCGCCCCAGGCCGGGAGTGAACTCTTCTGGCGGATCTGCCGCTGGGGTGGAGCCGGGCTGCTGCTCGCGAGGCTGCTGGCTGGCTGACCCCGAGCTGCGGTCACGTTGCTGATGTCACGTTCTTCTTCTCGTGGTTGCGGACCTCTTCGGGGGCCGTCCATCCGGCTGCTTGATGACGGGCTGACGGCAGGTGCGCAGCGCGACGTTGCAAAGATGCCCAGGCAACCCCTAAATCCGTAGTGGTTGATACAGATTGACCAAGCGTTTTTTGCTGGCCTCTTATGAGCACAACCGATTTTGCCCACCTCCCGACGGCCGTTCGTGATCGCGACAGCCTTTTCGTGGCCTGGGCCCGCGGCCGCCAGCAGGAGGAGCGGCGTCGCCTGGCCCTGTTGCAAGGTCTCCAGGCCCAGCCCGACCCCAGCGAAGCCGCCGACATCCGAGGTCCGATCACCGCCTGGGCGGAAGGGCACGCCCGCGACAAACGGCGCCAGGCCAACGCCATCGCCCAGCTGCGGCAGGGTTAAGCCTGGGTGGGGGGGATGGCCCAACCCAGGTTCTGATCGCCGCGTTCATGAAAAAACCCCCGCAGCGGCGGGGGGGAATCGGATCTAGGGCTCCCCGATGGAGCTGCAAAGGAATCAAGCGTCGTAGTACATGGTGAACTCGTGGGGGTGGGGCCGCTGGCGCAGCTGCTGCACCTCCTCGTATTTGAGAGCAATCCAGTTGTCGATGAAGTCATCGCTGAATACACCGCCGGCCAGCAGGTAGTCCTTGTCGGCCTTGAGGGCTTCTAGGGCCCCATTGAGTGAGGCGGGCACGGTAGAGATCTTGGCGAGCTCCTCGGCCGAGAGTTCGAACAGGTCGACATCGGTGCCGTCGCCGGGATCGATCTGGTTCTTGATGCCGTCGATGCCAGCCATCAGCATGGCGGCGAAGCCCAGGTAAGGATTGGCGAGGGCATCACCGGAGCGGAACTCCAGACGCTTCGCCTTGGGGCTCGGACCGGTGAGCGGGATCCGCACGGCTGCCGAACGGTTGCCCTGGGAGTACACCAGGTTCACCGGCGCTTCGAAACCGGGCACCAGGCGCTTGTAGCTGTTGGTGGTGGGATTGGTGAAGGCGAGGAAGCTGGGGGCGTGCCTCAGCAGGCCACCGATGTACCAGCGAGCAGTCTGGGAGAGGTTGGCGTAGGTGCCTTCGCCGAAGAAGAGTGGCTGGTCGTCGTTCCAGAGGCTCTGGTGCACATGCATGCCGCTGCCGTTATCAGCGAAGATCGGCTTGGGCATGAAGGTGGCCGTTTTGCCATACTTCTTGGCGATGTTGCGCACCACGTACTTGTAGATCATCACGTTGTCTGCTGCGCTGATCAGTTCGGCAAATTTGATGCCGAGCTCGTGCTGGGCCGTGGCAACTTCGTGGTGCTGCTTCTCGATCGGAACCCCAAGAGATCCCATGGTGAGGAGCATCTCGCTGCGGATATCCTGCAGAGTGTCGTTGGGAGCAACGGGAAAGTATCCTTCTTTCAGCAGAATCTTGTATCCGAGGTTGCCGCCCTCCTCAAGGCGATCGATGTTCCAAGCGGCCTCGGCCGAATCCACCTGGTAGAAGCTGCCGCCATTACTACTCTTGTAGCGCACATCATCGAAGACGAAGAATTCCGGTTCTGGACCGAAATAGGCCTTGGTCGCGATGCCGGAGCCAGCCAAGTAATCGAGCGCCTTTTGGGCCAGGGCGCGAGGGCAGCGGCTATAGGGCTGGCCGCTGCGAGGCTCCTGGATTGAGCAGATCAGGCTGAGGGTCTTGTGACTGTAAAAGGGGTCGATCCAGGCGGTATTCGGATCCGGCACCATCGCCATGTCCGACTCGTTGATGGCTTTCCAACCGCGGATCGAGGAACCGTCGAACGCCACACCGTCGGTGAAGGCGCTTTCATCGATCAGATCGTTGCAGACCGTGAGGTGCTGCCATTTGCCGTGCAGGTCGACGAATTTCAGATCGATCAGTTCGATTCCCTCGTCCTTGATCTGACGAAGAACGTCGTTCGCTGTCTTGGCCATGAAGGGGTGGGGCTGGTGAAGGAGCGCCCTGAGCGCGCCAACGTCAGAACGTACGGACCGATACCGAAGCCAATTTGTAGCTGTTGCGACCGAAGCTGGCCTTGTTGGGCTGGCCGACACCCAGTTGGGCTGGGCCGGCACCCAGCGCAACCACCGTTAGGCGCGCTGCCCGGTCTTGGCTTCGACCGCCCGTCGCTCGGCACGGAGCGCGCTGGGCCGGCCGCGTAACCGTTTCTGTCAAAACGCCCGGATCCCACCAGGGGACAGGAATCCTGGCGTTTGCAAGTGCTACCTTCCGCAGCAGGTGCGTCGATCCATTTCCACCCATGCGCGATGCCATCACCGGGCTGATCGGCCGTTACGACCAGCTGGGCCGCTACTTCGACCGCTCCGCGATCGATCGCATTGACAGCTACTACGCCCAATCGACCTTGCGGCTCGCCGCCGTTGAACTGATCAACGGCGAAGCTGCCACCATCGTTCGCGAGGCCTCCCAGCGACTCTGGCTTGAGGATCCCGAGCTGATCCTTCCCGGAGGCAACGCTTACACCACCCGACGGCTGGCGGCTTGCCTCCGCGATCTCGATTACTTCCTCCGCTACGCCAGCTACGCCCTGATCGCGGATGATCTGCAGATCCTCGATGAGCGCGTGCTCAACGGACTCGACGACACGTACAAGAGCCTGGGGGTTCCGACCGGACCCACCGTGCGGGGCATCGCCCTCCTCGCTGAGGAAGTGGTGGAGAAGTTGCTCGCCACCGGTCTCGCCGACCCGGCTTCCGTGAATGCCGTGGTTCGGCCCCCTTTCGACCACCTCTGCCGCGGTCTGGCCGCCACCAACGTCCGCGCCCGCTGAAGCGCCACTTCACTTCCACGGGCATCGAGCATCGCAGATGAGGCCCATCTTGCTCCTGGCACCCCAAAGGATTCGCTCCATCGGAGAGAAGCCAATCAGCCCTCTCCCGCTATGGGGGCTTGCGGTTGCCTAATCTCCATCGATCGTCGTTTCTTTCCGTACCGGATCTTGGCTTCTCTCCCCATCCCGACTTCCGTGTCTACCGCGCACAGGCTCGGGTTGGACCCCATCGCCACGCCTGATCGCCTCCTGCTCGGACCGGGCCCATCCAACGCCCATCCCACCGTGCTCCAGGCCCTGGCCCGAACCCCGATCGGCCACCTCGATCCTCTCTACATCGAGCTAATGGGCGAGGTGCAGGAGCTGCTGCGTTACGCCTGGCAGACCGACAACCGCCTCACGATTCCCATGAGCGGCACCGGCAGTGCCGCCATGGAGGCCACCCTGGCCAACACCCTGGAGCGCGGCGACAAAGTGCTGGTGGCGGTGAAGGGTTACTTCGGCCTGCGTTTAGTGGATATGGCCGGCCGCTACGGCGCCGAGGTGGTCACGATTGAGCGCCCCTGGGGAGAGGCCTTCAGTAAGGCCGAGATCGCCGAAGCCCTCGCCACTCACAAGCCAGCCATCCTGGCGATGGTGCATGCCGAAACCTCCACCGGGGTGTGCCAGCCGATGGAAGGCATCGGTGCTCTTTGCCGCCAGCACGACTGCCTACTGCTCCTCGACACGGTCACCTCCCTCGGGGGTGTGCCGCTCTTCCTCGATGACTGGAAGGTCGATGTGGCCTATAGCTGCAGCCAGAAGGGCCTCAGCTGCCCCCCTGGCCTGGGCCCTTTCACCATGGGCCCCCGCGCCGAGGCCAAGCTGCTTGCCCGCACCACCAAGGTTCCCAACTGGTACCTCGATGTCTCCCTGCTCAATCAGTACTGGGGCTCCGATCGGGTCTATCACCACACCGCTCCGGTGAACATGAACTTCGGCATGCGGGAGGCCTTGCGCCTCCTGGCCGAGGAGGGCATCGAGAATGCCTGGGCCCGTCATCGGCGCAATGCCGAGCGGTTGTGGGCAGGCCTGGAATCCCTCGGTCTGGCCCTGCATGTGCCCGAGGAACTGCGGCTGCCCACCCTCACCACCGTTCGGATTCCCGAGGGCGTGGATGGCAAGGCTTTCAGTCGCCACCTGCTTGATCGCCACGGCATTGAAGTGGGCGGCGGCCTTGGAGCCCTGGCCGGCAAGGTGTGGCGGATCGGGCTGATGGGGTACAACAGCACCCCCGAGAACGTGGACCGCCTCCTCGATCTCTTCGCCAACGAATTGCCGGCCTTCCGGGCCAGCGCTCCTGTCGCCGCTGCCGTGGCCTGAGCGTCAACGGAGGACCCGATCGATCCCTCCCCATTGGGTCTCTGCCATGGGTGCTCGGCATGGGCTCATGTTCAATCGGGCCTTTGCTCGTCGGCAGCTCGTTGCCGCCGCTGGCGGAACCACTCCTCTAGCTGGCTGCGGGCCCGGGATTCCAGAACCCCTGCAACCACGTCCATCCTGTGATGGGCACTGGCGTGACGGGAGAGGTCGATGGTTCCCCCCAGGGCCCCCCGTTTGGGGTCTCTGGCTCCGAACACCACCTGTCCCATGCGGGCCTGCACCAGAGCTCCGGCGCACATCGGACAGGGCTCCAGGGTGACGATGAGGGTGCAGTCATGAAACCTCCAGTTGCCCCGCAGCCGCGCCGCCCGGGCCAGGGCCACCAGCTCCGCATGGCCAAGGGGATCCTGATGGCGATGGCGTCGGTTGCTCCCCCAGCCCACGGCCTTCCCATCCACATCCAACACCACCGCGGCCACGGGCACCTCCCCCTCCCGTCCCACCTGATCGGCCCGCCGCAGCAGCCTCTCCATCCACGTGTCCCAGGGATCCGCCCGCACGGGGCCTCCGCTCAAAGTCTTGCGGTCCGGTTGTAGCTCCACCCCGGCACCCGGCTCGCAGCCGCCGTTACCGAGCCGCGATCCGCTTCACCTGGCTAAGGCGCCGCGGCACCGGCGAAGGGCAGAATGCCCCCACCGAACGAGCCGCCCTTGGTCAGCGTGCCCCAAGCCCCGCCACCTCGGCAGGGCACCACCACGACCGGCCTTCCCTTCCCCGATCCGCAGGCGCTTGATCCCGACCTGCAGGGGTTGCTTCAGGGCGCCTCGGCTCTGCTGGGCAGCTGGTTCGCCTCCGCCATCCATCAGCCACCCCTTCCCGGCCTCGCCATGCAGCCGCCCGTGGCGCCCGGGTTGCGCGGCATCGGCAACAACGCTCTGCTGGCCGAGCTGCAGCAGCTCATGGTGGGGGCCTACAACCCCAACCACCCAGGGGCTCTGGCCCATCTCGATCCGCCCCCCCTGATTGCCTCGGTGGTGGGTGACCTGATCGCGGCGGGGCTCAACAACAATTTGCTGGCCGAGGAACTCTCCCCCAGCCTCAGTCGGCTCGAGAAGGCCCTCTGCAGCTGGCTGGCCGAAGCGATCGGCCTGCCTCCCGGCTCCGGAGGGGTGCCCGCCAGTGGGGGCAGTCTCAGCAACCTGATGGCGCTGGTGGTGGCTCGCCACCAGCGGGGCCTCGATGGTGTGGGCGAGGCCGTGGTGCTTTGCAGTGCCGACGCCCATGTCTCCCTGGCCAAGGCGATGCGGGTGATGGGACTGCCCCCCGCTGCCTTGCGTTCGATCGCCGTGGATGCCGCAGGCCGCCTGGATGCCACCTGCCTCGGCGAGGAACTGGCCGACCTCGACAGCCATGCTATTCCCGTCATCGCCGTGGTGGCCACCGCCGGCACCACCGTGCGGGGAGCGGTGGATCCCTTAGCCGCCATCGCCGCCCTCTGCCATCACCATGGGGTGTGGCTGCATGTGGATGGGGCGATCGGAGCGGTCTTTGCCCTTGCCGATTCCCATCGCCACCGTGTTGCCGGCCTCGAGCTAGCGGATTCGGTCACCATGAATCCCCAGAAGCTGCTGGGGATCACCAAGACCTCCTCGCTTCTGCTGCTGGCCTCCCCCGCAGCCCTCAGCGCCACCTTCGCCACCGGCCTTCCTTACATGGAGCCAAGCCGGGCTGGGTGCCACGGCGGCGAGTCTGGATTGCAGGGCACGCGACCGGCGGAGGTGCTCAAGCTCTGGCTGGGTCTGCGACAGCTGGGCTTGGAGGGCATCGCCGCCGTGCTCGATGGGGCCATTGGCCGTCGTCGCCAGCTCCAGCACCTGCTCGCTGGCGACGGACGGCTGCGGGTGCTCGGCGGCAGTTTCCACCTGCTGGCCTTCCGGCCCGAGGGTCTCGACCGTGACGGCTGTGACCTCTGGAGCCAGCGGACCCGCCAGCTGCTGTTGCGGGAGGGACTGATGCTGTCGCGACCCAATTACCAAGGTCTCTACCATCTCAAGGCGGTGCTGGGAAATCCCCACACCGGCAGCGAGCATTTGAAGGCCCTCAGCGCGATCCTGCTGGGCAGCTGCGACGAAGCAGCCGGACCTCCCGGTTGACCACTGCACTCCCACCGCGTCTGCCAACATGCCCGGACCGATCCCCGTCTTTGCGGCCCCCTCATGGACGACCCAGCCGGTCCGGAACCGCTCCCTGCTCCGCGCCGTGACCCCGGGCGGGATCGGCGTTCCCGCTGGGTGGCGATCCTCACCGGTGCCCTCTCGATCCTGATCGGGGTGCTCTACCTCCTGGTGGTCAGCGTGCTCGATCGCTCCGGTCCCCTGCTTCCCCCGCCTCCGGAGGCCTTCGCCGCAGCGGTTTCGGCCACACCTGGGAGTTCGCTTCCCGGATCGGGCACTCCCGCGGCTCCGCCGCTTGGGGATGAAGTGGCTCGGATCGCTCGTCCGGTTGGGGCGGCAGACGCAGGGCCTGCTGTTTGAGGGGCTCCACCACCTGGCGATAGGCGGCCTCTAGGAATCGCCTCAGCACGCCCTCGCGGCGGTTGAGGTCGTATTCGCGCTGAAGCACCTCCGGCAGGCCGCCGTCGCCCCAGTCCTGGCCCTGCTGGAAATACACAATGAAGCTGCGGCCCGCCAGGCGGGTGAGCCAAGCTGCGCTCACCGCCTGCACCGCCCGACTCACTAGCAGGGCCGGCAAGTTGAGGCTGAGGGCCGAGCCCAGGAGCGCCACCCCGCCCTTGACCAGGCCGAGGCCCGCCAGGCTGCGGCCCACGGTGAGGGCGAGATCCTGAGCATGGCTGCGACTGAGGTTCACCCCGTAAAGACGGCCGATCTCGATCACCATCTGGGCCTGCACCGCCGCGGTGCCGAGCAGATCGAGGCCGGGAAGGGGGGTAACCGCGATCACCCCGGCCCCAATCCACATGTACCGATCCACAAGGCCCTCGGCATCGCGGCGACGCTGCTGATCGAGCAGCTGACGGCTGGCCTCTCCCAGCTGGCGACACTGCAGCAGCAGGTTGTCGGCGATCAGTTCCTCACCATCGGCATGGAGCACCGCCGCGATGCGGCGCAGGAGGGGCTCCACTTCGGGTTCGGGTTGGAGGGGCCTGCCGCCTGGCATGGGCACGCTCTGGGGGGTGGCGCTGGCGGGGATGACATCCTCGGCGCTGATCCGCTTGCCGCAGCGCTGTCGCAGCAACTCCAGCAGCCGTTCCTCCTCCCGTTCGCCCCGCAGATCGCATTTGTTGAGCACCAGCAGCAGCCGTTTGCCGAGGCTCGCCAGGGTGTCGAACACCGCCAGTTCACTGGCCCGCAGGTCACCATCCACCACGAGCAACAGCAGATCGGCCCGGGCTGCCTGACGCCGGGCGAGCTCCTCACGCCGCAGGCCCTCGGCGCCCGATTCGAGGATGCCGGGGGTGTCCTCCAGGATCACGGCCCGCTCAAGCCCCCGCAGCCGCAGGCGGTAGCGATTGGAGGAGGAGCTGGTGGTGGACCCCATCGGAGCTCCCACGCTCCCCACCAGCTCCTGCAGCAGGGCACGGATCAAGGAGGTCTTGCCCACGGATCCGCCCCCGAAGACCACGATCCGTAGATCGCCGCGTTCCAGCTCGGTTTGCATGCGGATCCGCTCCTGCTGCAGGGCCTCCCGCTCCACCGCATCGCGCACCCGTTCCAGGGTGCGGTCGATCGCATCGAGATTGCGCTCCGCCGCCTCGCGACGGCTGGCGGGCCGCTCCAGGTTCAGCGGGGCCTCACCGCGACGGCCGGGACCGGTGCCTTTCCCCTGGCGCAGGGCCTGGAGCCAGGGCAGACCCACCTGGGCGAGGGCCAGTCCGATGGCGGCGAGCACGAGCAACACCAGCGGACCGATCAGCCAGCCTGGAATCCAGTAGCTGAGTTGCCAGAGCAGCTGATTGAAGGCCTGCAGCACCACCGCGACCACCACCAACAGCAGCAGGGCCAGCGCAATCCAGAGCCAAAGGCGCTTGGGGAGCATTAGGGGGAGGCCACCGAGGAGCGAACAATCCGGCCCCAGAGTTCAGCGGCCAGCTGGCTGGTGGAACGGCTGGGCCTGTTGTCGTCGTTCCCTAGCCACACCCCCATCACCCAGTGGCGATCGGGCACCGCGCCCACGAAAAGGAGGTCGCGACCGTCGTTGGTGGTGCCCGTCTTTCCCCACACCCCGCCGCTCACCCAGGCGGCCGTTCCGGTACCCCCGTTCACCACGCCCCGCAGCATCTCCTGCATCAGCTTCGCCGTGGCTGGAGCCATGGCCCGCCGACCGGCCGCTCCGGCCACGCCGCCGGGCTCGAGCTTGCCGGGTGCGACCTTCCCATCCTTGGATCGGGCTGCCCTTGGGTGTTGTGCGCTCTTCGGCACGCTACGGCAACCCTTCTCCTCTCTCCCGGCTGGGCAGGCTTCGGCGTCGGTCAGATGGCGGATGGTGCTCGGGGCATGCCAGAGGCCGTTGTCGGCCACCGCAGCGTAGGCGGCGGTCAGTTCCAGCAGGGTCACCTCGCTCTGGCCCAAGGCCAGGCCCGGCACGGGATCGAGCGGTGTGCTGAAACCCAGGTCCCGGGCCTTATGAACCACCGCATCGAGGCCCACCCGCCGGGCCAGCCGCAGGGCGGCGGTGTTGCTGCTCACCGCCAGGGCCTGCCGCAGGCTGATCGTACCGCCGCAGCCGCTCTCGAAGACCTGGCCCTGCCAGGTGAGAGGCCCGCAGTTCACACCATCGCTGGGCCTGGCCCCCCGTTCGATCGCCGCCGTGTAGGGCACCAGCTTGAAGGTGCTCCCCGGCTGACGCAGGGCCATCGAGGCCCGGTTGAACTGGCTGCGGCGGTAGTCGCGGCCTCCCACGATCGCCAGGATGCCGCCGTTGCGGCTGTCGAGAACCACCACCGCCCCCTCCGATACGCCAAGTGAGCGACTGGCCTCGACGTGCTCCCGCAGCAACCGCTCGATCAGTTCCTGTAAGGCCGGATCCAGGTGGGTGTCCACCAGGTAGTTCCCTTCCGCCGCCACATCCGCCCCCACCAACGCATCGAGGTCGCGCCGCACCTGGTCGCTGTAGAAGGGCATGGCCCGGCGTTCATTGCCCCGGCAGGCATCCACACTCAGGCGGATCGGCAGACGGCGGGCGCGGCGGCCCTGATCGGTGGTGATGCGGCCGGTGTCCACCATTTTGTGAAGCACGGCATTGCGGGCCTCCAGGGCATCCTGGGGGCGGCTGCAGGGATCGTGGCCGTAGGGAGAGGAGAGCAGACCCACCAACAGGGCCGCCTCCTCTAAGGACAGAGTCCCGGCAGGCTTGCCGAACAGTCTGCGGGAGGCATCCTCGAAGCCCCAGCCTGCACCCAGAAAGGCGCGGTTCAGATAGCTCAGGAGCAGTTCGGTCTTGCTGAAGCGCGCCTCCAGCTGCAGGGCCACGAGCAGTTCCCGCCCCTTACGGCCCAGGGTCTCGCCTTCGCCCACCTGGGCCGGGTAGAGGCTGCGGGCCAGTTGCTGGGTGAGGGTGCTCCCCCCCTCCAGCACTCGGCCGCCCAGCAGGTTGGTCACCAGGGCGCGACCGGTGCCGATCGGGTCGATGCCGGGGTGCCACCAGAAGCGGCTGTCCTCACTGGCGAGCAGGGCATCGATCAGCACCCGCGGGTAGCCCACAAGCTTCGCCTGTTCCCGGTGGCGGCGGTCATCGGCCGAAGCGATCGGCCGATCGGCACGGTCGTAGAGCAGCAGCGGCCCTCGGACGGTCGCCAGGCTTCCCCGGATCGGCACCAACACGGCCCCTATGAGCCAGAGCAGCAGTCCTCCTCCGGCCAGTGCGGCAGGAGCCAGGATCGCCAGCCGGATCCGCCGCAGCCGCCGACCGGACTCGGCGTCGTGGAAGCTGATTTCGGGCAGATCGGGTAGCTGGGGCGGCCCCAGCCGCACCCGATCTCCATCGCGCAGCAGCAGTTCCCGTACCCGGCGCCCCTGCCACCACAGGCCGTTCGTGGACCCTGCATCGCTGAGCAGCCAGTGGTTACCGCGCCGTTCCAACAAGGCATGGCGACGGCTCACAGCCGCCTGCTCAAGCAGCACCTCGGCGTTCGGATCCCGGCCGATCCGATAGAGGCTGCCGTGCAGGGGAACACGCCGCTCAAGCTGGTGCTCCAGATGAACGGAGAGGGTGGGGCCGGGACGCTCAGCCATGGCTGCCGCCGGGGCCGGCGCCCCGTCCGGAACCCTGTCTTCCGCGGGATCGGGGGCTGCTGGGGCCGGTTCGTCGCGGCAGGAAGGCCGCCAGCTGGTCGAGGGCGAAGCAGGCCACCGCAAGGTTGATGGCCACATCGGCCAGGTTGAACACGGGGAAGGAGAAGGGCACGGTGGCCAGAAAGTCCGTCACCGCTCCATGGTTCCAGCGGTCCAGGCCGTTGCCGGCCGCCCCACCCAGCAGGAAACCGAGGGCTAGCCTGGGCCACAGGCTATGGGGCGGCTTCCAGAGGATCCACAGCAGCACGGCGGCACTCACCGCCAGACTCACCACAGCGAGGATCTGCGCCGAATCTCGGAACAGGCTGAAGGCGGCGCCGGTGTTGCTCACCCGCTGGAGCGCCAGCAGACCAGGCAGAAAGGAATACAGCCTTCCTGGTTCCAGGTGGCTGAGCACCCACGACTTGCTCCACTGGTCCGCGATCAGCACCGCCAGGGCAAGGAACAGCGGCAGGACCCTATCGCTGCGGGATCGGGGCGTGCCAGGGCCTCCTGGGGCGATGGAATCCGGCGAGGTGGTGGCGTGGGTTGGAATCGGATCGGGCATGCTCAGCCTCTCAAGATGGCACCAGGAGCACCCGCCTCAGCACCCAGGCCAGGACCCCGGCCGCGCAGCACAGCAGGGCCTGGGGAAGGATCGCCAGTCCATAGCCCACCAGGAGCGGCACCAGGCTGGCGCCCCAGCGGCCGGCCAGGGCGCCGATGAGCAGGTTGAGCAGCCCGCAGAGTTGCAACACGAGAAGTCCAACCCCTGCTGCCGCGGTGAGGGCGAGAGGATCGTCCATGCCGCGTTGGCGTGCCAGTCGCCCCGTGATCCAGGCCGCTGGAATGAAGCCCGCCAGATAGCCGAATCCCGGATCCACCAGATAGCCGATCCCACCCCCCTGGTGGAACACCGGCAGCTGGAACAGCCCCACGCTCAGGTAGCCCACCGCGGCCAGCAGGGCGCTGCGGGGACCGGCCACCAACGCTGTGAGCAGCAGAGCGGGCACCTGGAGAGTGATCCCTAAGGGTCGGAAGCTCCACCCTTCCGGGCCTGGAAGCGCCAGGAAGGCGGGGATCAGACCCCCGGCCACGATCAGCAGCAGACCGGCAATTGCTCCGCTCCAGGTGGCAAGGGCCCGCAAACGTTTCTCCGTTGGTGGTCAAGGCGCCCATCCTGCTGCAGCTAGGTTCGGCTGAGAAGGGGCGATCCGGTGAAGCAGGCCGACCAGGGAGAGAGCGGGGAGACAATCGAACCGGCCGAATCGTTCCGCTTCGTGGTGGGTGATCGCGTCTGCTTGCTGCAGAGCGTTCCCTACCTCAAGACGGCCGATCCGATGCCCATGCTGCGTCCCCCCGACTTGGTGGCCACCGGCGAGGTGGGCGCTGTGAGCGAGATCCGCCCCCGCGACCAACTGGCTGTGCGCTTCCGGCGGGGCACCTTTCTGCTGGCGGTGCGGGACCTCAGGCCGGCGTCCGGGAACGACTGAGCCCGATTCCGCCGGCAGCCTCCCAAGCGGTTGTTGCGGAGGCCAGGGCCGGCGTCGGCCCAACGAGGCTGAGGCTGGCCTGCGAAAGCCAGCGGCGAGCGGCCTGCTGCAGTGCTGCGCCATCCAGTTCGGCGGCCCGAGCCAGGCACCGTTCCACATGGTCGGCGGGTAGGCCGTGGCTGAGCACCAGGGCCAGGCGCTCGGCGATCTGGGAGCAGGTCTGGCGACCCATGGCGTCCTGGCCGATGGTCTTGGCGCGGGCCAGCTCCAGCTCCGCCAAATCCAGAGGTTCCTCCAGCAGGCGCCGCCATTCCTCCAGGAGGCAGGCGGTGGCCTCCTCGGCCCGGTCGGCGGAGGTGGAGAGGTGCATCACGAACGGTGCCGCCCCGCAGCGGGCTGGGTGGCTCACCCCCACGTCGTAGGCCAAGCCCCGTTCCTCCCGCATCACCACGAACAAGCGGCTCGACATACCCAATCCCAGGTGGGTCTGGAGCAGCCGCAGCGGCAGGGCATCGGGATGGCCGAGTGGCACGGTGGGGCACCCCAGCATCAGCACGAGCTGTTCGGTGTCCTGCACGAGGGCCCTCAGGCTGGCTCCGGCCGCTGGTACGCCACCTGGTTCGACGGGTGGCGGCGCTGCCGCCGACGAGGCCAGGGGCAGGTGGGTGGTCCAAGGAAGGCCCTCCAGGGACTCCTCCAGCAAGGACTGGAGGTTGTCAGGCAGGGTTCCGGAGAGCACCAGAACGGCGCCCTCTCGCCCCAGACCCACCGCTAGATCAGCGAGCAGATCGGCCGAGATCCCCTTGAGCTCCCCCTCAACCCCGAGGGGATCGTGGCCATAGGGGCCTTCGCCGTAGAGCTGGCGCAACAGCTGGTCGTGGGCCAACTGGTAGGGGTCTTCTTTCTGGCGCTGCAGGGTCTGGAGATTGAGCTGCCGCTCGAGAGCCACCTGATCTGGGGCCAGGAGGGGTCGCCGCGCCATGGCGAGGAGGAGCGGCAGCAGATCTAGGGTGTCCGTGGCGGCGCACTTGAGGCCGAGCACTAGGGAATCCTCATGCGCTTCGGCCCGCAGAGCAGCCCCGGCCCCTTCCACCAGATCGGCGAGGGCGTCGGCATCAAGCTGGCCGCAGCCCCGGGTCATGGTTCCGGCCAGCAGCTGGTGGGCGCCACGCCGATGCAGCGGATCGGCGCCACTGCCGCCTCGGATCACCAACCGTGCCGCCAGAATCTCAGGTCCCGGACGGCTGCGGGCGACAACCGGCAGGCCGCCACTGAGGCTGAAGCTGGGCACGGGGAACGGGATGGCGGAGGTCATGCGGGCACCGCTTCAAGCACGCAGGCGCGGCGGGGATCCAAGCTGGCCAGAGCTTCGGCCCGCAGGGTCTCCGGATCCCAGGAGTCGATCGCCTCGAGGGGGGCCTCCAGACTCTCGTAGCGGCCCCAGAGATGCCCGGTGCCGATCAGCCCGGCAACGTTGCCCGGGGCTTCCATCCCGAAGCGGTAGCTGTTCGTCACCAGCCGCCTCACCCGCGACCACTCGGCCGCCTGCACCGGCTCGGCCATCACCTCCTCCCAGACGGTGTGGATGGCGGCCCGCACCGCCGGCAGATCCTCGGGATCGCACACCGCCTCCAGCAGCGCCAGGCTGCCGCATTCCATCGGGTGCAGATCCAGATCCACGCTCTCCACCAGCTGCAGCTGCTCCCGCAATCGCGCCACCAGGCGACTCCGCCGACCCTCGGCAAGCAGGGAGGTCGCCAGATCGCCCCCCATGACCCCGTGGAGATCCCGGGCCGGCGGCTGGCCCCAGGCCATTAGCAGCCGGGCCGCCTCCAAGCGGGGCAGCTCCAGCCGCTGTTCCCCTGGTTGCACCCGCAAAGGCTCAAGGGGCGGCGGCCCTGGCAGGGGAGCCACCGAGGCGAGCGCCCCCTCAGCGGCCCTCGCCTCCAGGTCAGTACCGGCCAGGGCACCGGCGAGGGCCAGCACGCAACGGCCACCGCCGTAAAGGCGCCGATGGAAGGCCGCCATGGCCTCGGGCTCGTGGGCCAACAGGGCCTCACGCCGGCCCAGGATCGGCTGCCCATAGGCATGGCCTGGGCAGGCCATCGCCAGAAGTTGCTGCACCGCCACCTCCTCCGGCTGGTCTTCGCTCTGGGCGAGCTCCTCAAGCACCACCTGGCGCTCCATCGCGAAGGCTTCCCCCTCAAGGCGAGGCTCCAGCACCAGATCGAGCAGGAGCTCAAGAGCTTCCGGAGCCGCCTGGGGGGGGATCAGCACGTGGTAGTGCACATCATCGAAGCCGGTGGCGGCATTGCTGCTGCCGCCGAGGGCCTCAATCCTGCGGTCGAATTCGCCCGCCGCCAGGCTGTGGCTGCCCTTGAACACCATGTGCTCAAGGAAATGGGCCATGCCACTCTCACTGCCGGATTCGAACACGCTGCCGGCGCGGCACCAGAAGTCGAGACAAACCAAGGGGGCCTCGGCCAGATCGAGACTCACCAGTTCGGCTCCATTGGCAATCACCCTGCGGTTCGGTTGCTCCAGCCCAGGGAGCAACGGGCCGCAACAACGGGAAGGGGATGGCATGCGCTGGTGTCAGGATCGCCATTCTGCTGGCTGTGGCGCCGTGATGACACCGGATTCCCCACCCCGTGCGGCAGCTGAGACGGTCACTGGCCCCCAGGGAGGCTCCGCTCGAGCGTCCGGGGGCATCCATCCCCTGGTAGACGCCCTTGCCGGGCGGATCCGCACCTGCCGGGACAGCCTCCCCGGCCTGGAGCCCCTAACAATCGATCCAGCCTTGGAGGCGATCAGCGGCAGCCTCGATGGTGAGGAGCTCTTTATTCGCAACGAGGTGCACCGCTGCCATGGCCTGCGCAAGCTCCATCTCGAGACGGCCCGTCTGGGGGCGGGCCTGCAGATCCTTCACTGCGTGTTCTTCCCCGAACCCAGCTTCGACCTGCCGGTTTTTGGGGCCGACATCGTGGCCGGCCGCGGGGTGGTGTCCGCCGCCATCGTGGACCTTTCCCCCGTGACGGGATCCCTGCCCGCGGGGATCGACCGAGCCCTCGAAGCCCTCGATCCCGGCCCCTTCTCCCAGGAGCGTGAGCTGCCGGCCTGGGGGGGGATCTTCTCCCCCCACGTGCTGTTCGTGCGGCCGGTCGATCAGGCCGAGGAGGAGCGCTTCATCGACCATGTGGTGGCCGTGCTGGGAGTGCTCGCCGCGGCGGTGTCGGCGGGCACGGCTCAGGGGCCCACGGATCCAGCTACGGTGAAACGCTGGGAGGGTCAGCAGCGCTATTGCAAGCAACAGAAACAGAACGACAAAACCCGCCGAGTCCTGGAGAAGGCGTTCAACCCAACCTGGGCGGACCAGTACATCGAGAACCTCCTGTTCGACGATCCTCCCGCCCCCTCCTCGCCCTCCTGATCGGCTCGCTGGCCCTCGCAGCCGGGGCTGGTCTGTTGGCATTCAAAGCCGGATGGCTGGGCCAGGCGGCAGCCAAGCGGGAAGCGGTGTTGCGCGCCAAGCCGGCGCCTGCCCGACCCGAGGCCGTGGCGGCCTTGGGCCGACTCGAGCCCGCCGGCGACATCCGCGTGCTGGCCGCCCCGACCAGTGGTGTGGGTGCCACACCCCGGATCACCGCCCTGGAGGTGGTGGAGGGACAGAGGGTGCTGCCCGGCCAGCTCCTGGCCCGCTTCGACACCGCCCCGACCCAACTGGCCCAGCGGGATCTGCTGCGGGCCCGCATCGCCAATCTCCGGCGCCGGTTGGATGTGGAGAGCCGGGAACTGGCCCGCTACCGCCAGCTCACCAAGGTGGGTGCGATCGCCGCTGATGAACTCGATCGCCGCGAGCAGGATCACCTCTTGCTGCAGGGTCAGTTGCAGGAGGCTCAGGCCGAGCTGGTTAAGGAGGAGGCCGACCTCGACAACACCGAACTGCGCTCCCCGATGGCTGGCACGGTGCTGCGGATCAATGCCCGGGTGGGGGAACGCCCCGGCGACAAGGGCATCCTCGAGCTCGGCGCCAGCGACCGCATGGAGGCCGTGGTGGAGGTGTACGAGAGCGACATCGCCCGGGTGAAGCCCGGCATGCCCGTGCGGCTCACCAGCGAGAACGGGGGCTTCACTGGAACCCTGGCCGGCCGCGTCAGCCGCATCAGCCCCCAGGTGCGGCAGCGCCAAGTGCTCTCCACCGATCCCACCGGCGACGCCGATGCGCGAATCGTGGAGGTGCGGGTGCAGCTGGATCCGGCCGATGCCCAACGGGTACGCCAACTGACGGGCATGAAGGTGATCGCCAGGCTCGCGCCGTGAACCCGTGATGCTGCTGGATCATCTCTGGCCAAACCGCCGCATCCCCTTGGCCTGGCTGCTGCTCACCCGCCAGCCCGGCAGACTGCTGGTGGCCCTGGCGGGGATCTCCTTCGCCGGAATCCTGATGTTTCTGCAGCTCGGGTTCCGCGATGGCCTCTTCGACGCCAGCGTGATCCTGCACAAGCGCTTCGCCGCCGATCTGGTCCTGGTGAGCCCCCGCACGATGAGCTCGATCGCCATGGCCAGTTTTCCCAGGCGGCGGCTGGTGCAGGTGATGGCCGATCCGGATGTGGCGGGCACCACGCCCGTGCACTGGAACTTCCTGCTTTGGCGCAATCCTCAGACACGAAACACCCGCTCGATCTTGGCGGTGGGCTTCGAGCCCGGCGATCCCCTGTTCACCGATCCGGGCTTGGTTGAGCGAACCCGCGTGCTCAGCCAACGGGGCCGGGTTCTCTTCGATTCCCTCTCCCGGCCGGAGTTCGGCCCGATTGCCGACTGGTACAAGCAGGGCCGCACGATCGAAACCGAAGTGGACGGCAAGCGGGTGCGGGTGGCAGGTCTGGTGGAGCTGGGCCCCTCCTTCGGTGCCGATGGCAACCTGCTGACCAGCAGTGAAACCTTTCTCCAGCTGATGCCCGACCTGCCCCCCGGCAGCATCGAGCTGGGCCTGATCCGCCTCATCCCTGGGGCCGATCCCGCCACCGTCGCTGCCCGACTGAAATCCCATCTGCCGAAGGACGTGGCGATCTACTCCAAGCAGGGGTTCGTGGAGTTCGAAAAGAACTACTGGCGCAGCAGCACCGCTATCGGCTTCATCTTCACCCTCGGTGCCGGGATGGGCTTCGTGGTGGGTTCCGTGATCGTCTATCAGATCCTCCACTCCGATGTCAGTGACCATCTGCCCGAGTACGCCACGCTGATGGCCATGGGCCACCCCCTCCCCCAGCTGCTCGGGGTGGTGGCCCGGGAGGGGCTCCTGCTGGCCCTGTTGGGCTATCTGCCCGCCTGGTTGGCCGGTCAGGTTCTTTACACCGTGATCCGCAATGGCACCAAGTTGCCGGTGGCGATGGATGGTGCTCGTTCGCTGCTGGTGTTCGGCATGATCCTCACCATGTGCCTGGGCTCGGCCCTGATGGCCATGCGCAAACTCGGGGATGCCGATCCCGCTGAGATCTTCTGAGGCCCTCGATTCCCGTGAGCAGCGCTCCCCAACCCCCCCCTTCCGGTTTCGATTCCAGCAATGGAATCGTCAGCCGGCATCGCAACGGCAAGGCCCCTCCTGTGGCGGGTTCCACCGGCAGCAGCGAGGGCCTCCCGCTACCGGCCACAACACCTGCGAGCCTGGTGGTGCGGGATCTGCAGCACTGGTTCGGCAGTGGAGCTAACCGACGACAGGTGCTCGATGGGGTGAGCCTCACCATCCGCCCCGGTGAGGTGGTGCTGCTCACGGGCCCCTCGGGCTGTGGCAAGACCACCCTGCTCACCCTGGTGGGCGCCCTGCGGCAGGTGATGGCGGGTTCGGTGCAGCTCTTCGGCCAGGAGCTCCATGGTGCCGCCCGGAGGGAGCGCCAGTTGCTGCGCCGTCAGATTGGCATGATCTTCCAGGGTCACAACCTGCTGCGCTGCCTGAGTGCCGAGCAGAACGTGCAGATGGGGGCCGACCTGCTTCCCGGTCTGGGTTACCGGGCCCGGCGAGACCTCTCCCGGCAGTGGTTGCGGGCCGTGGGACTCGGCGATCATCTGGCCAAGCTTCCTCACGACCTCTCCGGCGGACAGAAACAGAGGGTGGCGATCGCCCGAGCCCTGGCGGCCCAGCCGCGTCTGCTGCTGGCCGATGAACCCACCGCGGCCCTGGATAGCCGCACCGGCCGCGAGGTGGTGGAGCTGCTGCGGCGTCTGGCCCGTGATCAGGGGTGCAGCGTGCTGATGGTGACCCACGACCCCCGCATTCTCGATGTGGCGGATCGCCTGGTGGAGATGGAGGATGGGCGGCTATCCGAGACCAGCGTCAGCGGCCGAACGCTCAGCGGTTCGGTAGGGTAAAACGATCCAAACCCCCAGGAACAGCGGTCCGCATGTCCAAGCGCAGGAATCTCAAGAAGGAAAAGCAGGAGCGCAACCGCGCCTACGCCCGCAAGTTCAAGAAGCGCAAGCTGCGCAATGAGGGTCGTGGCGAAGGTGCCGGTAACGGTGTGACCGGCACCGCCAATAACGGCGGGGCCGCCGACTGATCTGGTGCAGCGCCTTGGGCCGGCAAGCCCCAGCGGGGGGTCCCCAGGGATCCCCCTTTTTGTTGGCTGAGCGTCGGACCCATCCATCGCTGCCTATTGCCTCCCTTCCAGCTGCCATGTTCCTGAGCGTCGTCATCCCCACCTACAACAGGCTGCCGATCCTGCGCCAGTGCCTGATGGCCCTGGAGCGCCAGGAACTGGCGCCGCCGATCGAGCGCTTTGAGGTGGTGCTCGTCGATGACGGCTCCACCGACGACACCGTGGCCTGGCTCCAGGAGCACGCCGCCTCCCTGCCCCATGTGCGCCTCATCCGCCAGGACCATGGCGGCCCAGCGGCGGGCCGCAACCGGGGGGTGGAGCACGCCGACGGCGATGTGATCGTGTTTATCGACAGCGACCTCGTGGTGCTGCCGAATTTCCTGCAGCACCACGCGCGCGCCCTTGAGCAACGCTGGCGGGAGCGGGGGGACAAGCTTTGCTTCACCTACGGCGCCGTGGTTAACACCGCCAATTTCGAGAATCCCACCAGCGAGCCCCACAAGCTCAATGATGTGTCCTTCGCCTACTTCGCCACCGGCAATGTGGCAATCGATCGGCAGGTTCTCGAACGTGCCGGTCTGTTCGACACCTCCTTCCGCCTCTACGGCTGGGAGGATCTCGAACTCGGTGAGCGCCTTCGGCGCCTTGGGGTGGATCTGGTGCGCTGCCCGCGCGCCGTGGGCTACCACTGGCATCCGGCCCTCAGCCTGGAGCAAATCCCGCGGCTGATCCAGGTGGAGCGGGAGCGGGCCAAAATGGGACTCGTCTTCTACCGCAAGCACCCCACTCGCCGGGTGCGGTTCATCATCCAGTACACCTGGCTGCACCGGATCCTGTGGGAACTGCTCACCCTCGGTGGCCTCCTCAATGAACGCAGTCTGCGGCCCCTGCTGGGCTGGTTGATCCGTCGGGGCCACCCTGGCCTGGCAATGGAACTTCTGCGTCTTCCCCTGAACCGTATCGGTGTTGAGGCCCTTTACAGCGAAGCTCGGCAACAGGGTGTCTAACGTCCGCTGGCGGCGTGGGTCCTCCAGGCCTGCCGCCAGCAGGCCGTTTGATAGGTTGTTTGGGTCCTGTCACACCGCACACCTGCACGTTTCGGGTGATCCGGCTTCGTTTGCAAGGGTCCCAGCGCATCCCGCGCTACTCCAACCCCGCACAATCGACCGGCTTTCCTGGCAGGTGGTGGCCAACCCGAAACCCAATCGAATCTCATGGCTGTCGTCACTCTCGCCGAGATGATGGAAGCTGGCGCCCACTTCGGGCACCAGACCCGGCGCTGGAACCCGAAGATGTCGCGCTACATCTATTGTGCGCGCAACGGTGTTCACATCATCGATCTCGTGCAGACTGCGGTCTGCATGAACAACGCCTACAAATGGACCCGCAGTGCCTCCCGCAGCGGCAAGCGCTTCCTTTTTGTCGGCACCAAGAAACAGGCCTCCGAGGTGATCGCCCAGGAAGCGACCCGTTGTGGTGCCTCCTACGTGAACCAGCGCTGGCTGGGCGGCATGCTCACCAACTGGACCACGATGCGGGCCCGCATCGATCGCCTCAAGGATCTGGAGCGCATGGAATCGTCCGGCGCCATCGCCATGCGACCCAAAAAAGAAGCAGCGGTGCTGCGTCGTGAACTGGATCGCCTGCAAAAATACCTCGGCGGTCTCAAGAACATGCGTCGTCTGCCCGATGTGGTGATTTTGGTGGATCAGCGCCGCGAGACCAATGCCGTGCTCGAGGCTCGCAAGCTCGACATCCCGCTGGTGTCGATGTTGGACACCAATTGCGATCCCGACCTTTGCGATGTGCCCATCCCCTGCAACGACGACGCCGTACGTTCGGTGCAGTTGGTGCTGGGTCGCCTGGCCGATGCGATCAATGAAGGACGCCATGGCGCCCAAGACCGCGGCGGCGACGACGAGGGCTGAAGCCTCGGGCCAAGGCCCCCGGGCTCTGCCCATCCCACTTCATGGCCAGATCGTTGACGGTCTTGGCTCTGGAGTGTCTTCCGCAGTCGGAGCACCATCAGAGGCGATTTAGGCGACAGACCATCCTCCAGGCGGTCAGCTAAAGCTGCAAACAGGCCGCCACTGGCGCTCCGGGTCGGCCCGGATGCCGTAGCAGACCTTTCAGGGCAGGGTCCCCTGGCCTTCACCCTGCAGATTTCTCCCCTTCCCCGATTTCCATTCCTCCCCTCCCATGGCTGAGATCACCGCCAAGCTCGTCAAGGACCTGCGCGACAAGACCGGCGCCGGCATGATGGATTGCAAGAAGGCCCTGGCCGAATCCGGCGGCGACATGTCCAAGGCCGCCGAATGGTTGCGCCAGAAGGGAATCGCCACAGCCGAGAAGAAGGCGGGTCGCACCGCTGCTGAAGGGTCGATCGGTAGCTACATCCACACCGGTGCCCGCGTGGGCGTACTGGTGGAGGTGAACTGCGAAACCGACTTTGTGGCCCGCGGTGAGCTGTTCCAGGAGCTGGTGCGCAACGTGGCCATGCAGATCGCCGCCTGCCCCAGTGTGGATTATGTGACCACCGAGGAGATCCCCCAGGAGATTGCGGAACGGGAAAAGGCGATCGAGATGGGCCGCGATGATCTGGCGGGCAAGAAGGAGGAGATGAAGGTGAAGATCGTGGAAGGGCGCATTGGCAAGCGCCTTAAAGAACTCGCCCTGCTCGAGCAGCCTTTCATCCGTGACAACACCATCACGGTCGGAGAGATGGTGAAGCAGGCCGCCGGTAAAACCGGCGAGAACATCCAGGTTCGCCGCTTCAGCCGCTTCACTCTCGGAGAAGGCATCGACGTGGAAAAGAGCGATTTCGCTGCTGAAGTGGCGGCCATGGGCAAGGCCTGATCCTTCCCCATGGCTCCGCTGCCATGACCCCTGTCTCCGGGCCATCTGCCACGCAAGCCGATCTGCTGCGGATTCAGCGTGAGCTGGCGAGCACCAATCCGGAGCTTTATCGGCAGCTGGCGCTCTACCTGCAGGTGTTGCGCCAGATCCTGCCCCAGAGCGTGGATCAAGCGTGCTTTCACCTGGCAACCCAGGTGCAACCCGATCGCTACACCACCCTTTCTGAGGCCCAGCGCCGCCGCCTCCATGCCAACGTCACTGCCCTGGTAACACGCTCCACCACCCTTCTCACGGTGGAGCAGTTGGCTTGCCTAGCCGGCCGGATCGCGCGCGAGCAAGCCCTGCGGGTCGATCGCATGCATCGCGATTCAGATGCTGCCCGGGACCGCCATCAACCCTCCATGGCAGACGGTCCATCTGCGGACCCTCGCTCGGATCTCGCTTCACCCCACGCTCCGCAGGGTGGCGCCTCCATCCGCTTGCCGCACGATGGATCGGTCCATCTCGGGATGGATCTTCCCATTGAGGGTGGCTGGCTCGGCTGGGGTGAAGCCCCTCGAATAGAAGCTAATGATTCAGCCGCGGAATCCCCAGCCGCTGAATTCACGGCACCGGAATTCTCTGCATCGGAATCCTCTGGCCTGGAGCCGGAGGATTCCGATGCCCTCCCCACCGAACAGGCTGACCCAGATGAGGATGACACCGCCTCTGATCTGTTCAGCCTGTTCTCCGCCCTCGCTGCCGCTGCCGGGATGGACAGGGGCATCCGGGGGCTGGAGCACCCCTACGAGCAAGGCATGGCGGAGTTCTCCGCCCGGGATGAGGGGGGTGGTGATGACGTCAGCGATCAGCCCTCGGCGGAAGGGGAGGAACCGGGGCCGTTCGGAGAATGGCCGGAGGATGCGGCCTTCCCGTTCCGCTTCCGTGCCCTGTCGCTGGAGTTCGATGCCCTGGAGCGTTTCTTGCCGGGCCGCTTCAGGGAGGAGGACCCCGGTGCTCTCTACCGCCCGCCGGAAGGGGGGGGACTGCTGCCCCGCGATCCGGTGGCGCTGCTGGCCTGGCTGGAGGGCGTGGAACTGGCCCTGACTCGCCAGCTGCGGGATCTCTCCCATGCCCTCAACACCGAACTGCTGCAGTGCGGGTTGATCCGGATCCTGCTACCCCTCAACCTGCTGGAGGGTGTTCTCAAGGGGCAGATCGAGGTGCAGTCCAGCCATCCCAATCTCCTGCAGCTCCCCCTGCCCCTTCCCAGCGGCCGCTCCGGCCGGATTCTCAGGGCCCAGT
>Ga0315905_10000315_pt1 | contig 53118 bp, 33 predicted proteins | sample LakEriMetagenome_5_FD_203522 | JGI IMG/M metagenome (GOLD analysis project Ga0315905, IMG submission 203522) | Freshwater fungal communities from buoy surface, Lake Erie, Ohio, United States - Buoy 4 MA121 | ecosystem: Environmental > Aquatic > Freshwater > Lake | place: USA: Lake Erie, Ohio...
AGGAAGCCCAGGGCCACGCCGACAAAGCCAAAACCCACCTCCTCAAAGCCGCCGGCCTCGCCCCCGCCGACAGCTACATGGGCCAGGTCGCCGTCGTGCACTGCAAAGTCCGCGGCTGGACCGCCCCGAAAAAGCCCTGACCCTCCCCGGCTGGCATTTTGGACACTCATTTAATGCTGGCAGCAACCGACCAGGCATTTTCCAGCCCGGTTTGACCCTGGTGGCGAGGAGGATGGACGCGGGCGCTTGACGCCCCAGCCCTGTGCGGCACCATCGCGCCATGAGCGAACTCTCTGCTGACCGTCCCTGCTACCGCACCATCCCGCTGCTGAACCTCGATGGCGATGCCCTCCTCGGCATTTCCAAAGAGATGAAGCTGAGCCTGAGCCGTGAGGACATGCTGGCCGTGCAGCAGTATTATAAAGACACGGGCCGCGAACCCACGGATGTGGAGCTGGAAGTCATCGCGCAAACCTGGAGCGAGCACTGCAAGCACCGCATTTTCGCCGCCGAAATCACGCACCAGATCGACGGCAGGACGGAGACGGTGGACGGCATCTTCAAGACCTTCATCCGGAAGATCAGTTTGGACCTGATGGCGCAGAAACCCGGGTTCGTGCTCAGCGCCTTCACGGACAACGCGGGCTTCATTGAGATCGACCCCGGCCTAGCAGCGTGTCTGAAAGTGGAAACGCACAACCACCCCAGCGCCATCGAGCCCTACGCGGGCGCGAATACCGGTCTGGGCGGCGTGATTCGCGACATCCTCGGCGCGGGCAAAGGCGCGAAGCCGGTGGCCTCGCTGGATGTGTTCTGCTTTGGCCGTCCTGACACGAAGCAGGAGGACATCAAGGCGAAGGACGTGATCCATCCGCTGGGCATCATGCGCGGCGTGGTGCGCGGCGTGCGCGACTACGGCAACCGCATGGGCATTCCCACCACCGGGGGGGCCATCCAGTTTGACGATACCTTTATCTATAACCCGCTCGTCTTCTGCGGCACCGCGGGCATCATCCCGAGCGCAGACATTCCCAAGGAAGTGCAGCCGGGGCATCTCATCATCGCCGTGGGCGGCAAGACGGGTATGGACGGACTGAAGGGCGCGACCTTCTCCAGTGCCGCGCTCGGCACGGACAGTCACGAAGAGGACCAGACGGCCGTGCAGATCGGCAATCCCATCGAGGAGAAGAAGGCCGCAGACTTTGTGCTCGCAGCGCGGGCGCAGGGGCTCATCGAGTGCATCACGGACTGCGGCGCGGGCGGATTCTCCAGCGCTGCGGGCGAGATGCTCAGCGAAACCGGCGGCGAGATCATTCTCGACAATGCCCCGCTCAAGCAGCCGGGTCTGCTGAGCTGGCACATCTTCCTCAGCGAGAGCCAGGAGCGCATGGTGCTCTCGGTGAAGGAGGAAAACCTGGCCGCCCTGCGCGAACTGGCCGCCGTGTATGAGACGGAACTCACCGTGCTCGGGAAGTCGGACGGCACGGGCATTCTCAAGGTGAAGCACCACGGCTTCACCGTCTGCGAACTGGACTGCAGCCGCCTCCACGACGCCCCGCGCCTCCGCCTCAAAGCGGAATGGACCACCCCGCAGTGGAGCCCGCTCCCGGCCCTGCCGGACACGGAACTCGGCAGCGTGCTGCGCCGCGTGATCAGTGACTTCGCCGTCGTGAGCCGCGAGCCGATCATCCGCGAGTACGATCACGAAGTGCAGGGCAACACCATGCTCAAGCCCCTCGCAGGTGCTGCGGGCGATGCGCCGCAGGACGGCTCGGTCATTCGCGTGGATGGCAGCGAGCGCCTCATTTCCCTCGCGCTCAGCCTGCTCCCGGAATGGGGCAAATACGACCCGCACGCCATGGGCCGCGCCTGCGTGGATGAATGCGTGCGCCAGTTGATCCTCACCGGTGCCAACCCTGACAAGCTGGCCATTCTGGATAACTACTGCATGGGCAACCCGCACGACCCGAAGGAACTCGGCGCGCTGGTGGAAAGCGCCCGCGGTCTGGCGGAGGCGGCGGTCGTTTACGGCACGCCGTTCATCAGCGGCAAGGACTCGTTCTATAACTACTTCAACACAGAGGACGGCCCCGTGAGCATTCCCGTGACCGCACTCATCAGCGGCCTCGGCATTGTGGAAAACGCCGCCCACGTCACCGGCAGCAGCCTGCGCCGCAGCGACAGCGTGCTCTTCCTCATCGGCTCCGGCAGCAGCAGCCTGGGCGGCAGCGTCTATGCCCGCACGGAAGGCCTCAGCAATCAGCCCGTGCCGCAGTTCGACCCGTCCGCCGCTCTCGCCCTTTACCGCGCCTACCACGGCTGCGTGACCGCCGGGCAAATCCTGAGCGCACACGATATCAGCGAAGGCGGCCTCGCCGTGACGCTCGCGGAAATGGCCTTCAGCGGCAAAGCCGGGCTGGAGATCGCCCTCGGCGCCACCACGCAGGCCGCGGTCGCGCTCTTCAACGAAACACCGGGCCAGATCGTCATGGAAGTCAGCCCCGCCCACGCCGCGGCGGTGAAGGCGGCCTTCGCCGGCCTGCCCATCCAGGAACTCGGCCACGCCACCCCCGCCCACGCCAGTCTCAAAGTGACTCAGAACGGCCGCTCGCTTATCGACGAGGAGATCGCCGCACTGAAGGCACTGTGGAAAGGTGGACTCGCGCGCTGGTATTGAGCCGGTTTTCAGATTGCACGGCCAGGGAATCACCGCCCATAGTCGCGCCCATGAAACGGCTTCTCCCCGCCCTCGCCCTGATTCTGCTGCCCTCACTCGCCCCCGCGGCTCCCGGCAGCAAGACTCCCGCCAAAGCCACGCCCGCTCCGGCCGCGGACAGCGCATCCAGCGATCTCGACGCCGCGGTGAAGGCGCGCATCGATGCCTTCTTCACACATTTGCAGAAAGGCAACGTGGAGGACGGCTACGGCCGGCTCTTTGAAGGCGCCTCCATGGCCAAAGACCAGCCGGAACTGCTGACCGACCTCGTGGATAACACGACAAAGGTGCTGCAAAAGTGCGGCAAGGTGGAGAGCGCGTCACTGCTGCGCGTCCGCTCCGCCGGCAAAACGCTGAAGGAGGTCGTTTACATCGTGAACTGCCAGAAGCGCCCGCTGCGCTGGAAGCTCTACGCCTACTACGGCGAAGGCCGCTGGCAAATCATCGACACCAACGTCGATCTGGAACTCGGTTCCTTCTTCGAGCCGGAGAAGCCCTCCCGCGGCAACTGATACGCTGTCACGCTGCATGCCTTCCCGCCGTTCGCCGCTGCGCTTCATCGACCTCTTTTGCGGCATCGGCGGCTTCCGGCTGGGCTTTGAACGCGCCGGCTGTGAGTGTGTCTTTTCGTCCGACTGGGATGTGCATTCGCGCCAGACCTACGCGGCGAATTTCGGCGAGACTCCCGCCGGCGATATCCGTCAGGTGGAGTCCACAACGGTCCCGGCGCACGACATTCTCTGCGGCGGATTTCCCTGCCAGCCATTCAGTCTGGCTGGCGTCAGTAAGAAGAACAGTCTGGGGAGGGCGCATGGATTCGAGGACGAAAAGCAGGGGAACCTCTTCTTCGAGATCACGCGGCTGCTGTCGCACCACCGGCCCGCGGCGTTTGTCCTGGAGAACGTGAAGAACCTCCGCAGTCACGACAAAAGCAACACCTTCCGCGTCATCCACCGCACCCTGACAGAGGAGCTGGGTTACCAGGTGCATCACCAGATCATCGACGCCCGGCACTGGGTGCCGCAGCACCGGGAGCGGATCTTTCTCGTCGGCTTCCGCGAGCCCACCGCCTTCAGCTTCCCTGCCCCGCCGGAGACTACCGCGCCCACGCTGGCGGCCATCCTGACAAAGAAAGCGCCGGACAAATACACGCTGTCCGACAAGCTCTGGCAGTACCTCCAGGACTACGCTGCGAAGCATCAGGCGAAGGGCAACGGCTTTGGCTGCACCGTGGCCGGGCCGCGTGATGTCGCCCGCACGCTCAGCGCGCGCTATCACAAGGACGGCAGCGAGATTCTCATTTCCCAGGGCCGCGGGCGCAACCCGCGCCGCCTCACGCCGCGGGAGTGCGCCCGGCTGATGGGGTATCCTGATGACTTCAAGATCACGGTATCCGACACCCAGGCTTACCGGCAGTTTGGCAACAGCGTGGCGGTGCCAGTGGTCGAGACCCTGGCCGCCGCCGTTGTGAAGGCGCTGGGGCGTTAGCCTCAGACCGAGGTGTGCAGCCTCTCCAGGGCCGCGAGCCTTTCCGGCATGGGCGGGTGCGAATAGTGCAGGAAGACCTGCAACGGATGCGGCGTGAGATTGGACAGCGTGTCGCGGGCGAGCCGCTTGAGTCCGCTGATGAGCGGGTCCGGGCTGCCGGTGACTTTGGCGGCGTAGGCGTCGGCTTCGAACTCATGCTTCCGGCTCCACAAATTGCCGCCAAGGCTCATGAGCAGCTGCACGGGTTCAAACAGCACCATGAAGAAGACGAAACTCAGCCACACGGAGGTTTGCTCCACGCCGAAGGCCCGGTGCAGGCCGGCGTTGTTCATGAGCAGCCCCATGAAGAGGAAGATGAGAGCCATCTGCAGGATGCCCACCACCATGCGCTGCACGATGTGCCGGCATTTGAAATGCCCGATCTCGTGCGCCAGCACCGCGATCAATTCCGGCTCGGGGTGCTTCTCGATCAGTGTATCATAGAGTGCGATGCGCTTATTTCTGCCGAACCCGGCGAAGAAGGCATTGGCTTTGGTGGAGCGCTTGCTGCCGTCGATGACAAAGAGGCCGGCGAGCGGGAAGTCACACTTTGCAGACAGCGCATTGATGGCGTTCTTCAGCGAACCGTCCGGCAATGGCGTGAACTTATTGAACAGCGGCATCAGCCAGCGGGGCGCGATGTACTGCAGCGCGAGCATGATGACTGTAGTGGCCGCCCACGCCCACAGCCAGGCGTTCTCATAAGCCGAGAAGAGCTTGATAAGCAGTGCCATGAGCGGCAAACCGAGCACCGCCGCAAGGACCAGGCCCTTGGTGGTATCCGCCACAAACGTCCCCGGCGTGGTCTTATTGAATCCATACTTCGCCTCGATGTGGAACGTGTCATACCACGAGAACGGCAGGCCGAGCAGCGTGGAGCCCGCATACAGCAGTCCAATTCCGTAGAGGCCCTGCAGAATGGCGGAATCGCTCCACGACCGCACGAGCGCATCCATCCAGCCAAAGCCGCCGCAGAGCCAGAAGCCGAGGAAGATGACCAGCCGGATGGAGCCGGAGAGAATCTCAAAGCGCTCACTCTCCCGGGTATAGGCCTGGCTTTTCGCATAGGCCTCCGGTTCGTAAATATCCTCCAGCCCGCGAGGCAGCTGCGGCGAAAGCCTGCGCAGGTTCAGCACGGCGGCGAGCACGCCGAGCGCGTGCAGTCCGATGACGGAAAGGAGGATGACGGTGAACCAGGGATTCGAGAATTCCATGCCGCCAGTCTGGCTGCCCCGGTGGTGCTGGCAACGGCCGATTCGGGGGCTGCATCCTTCGCTTGCCCCCGGCCATAGCCGGTGCTACGGGCCGCCGCTTCATTCCATGAAGCACGTCCTTTCCCTCGAATCTCTGTCCGCCGCGGACATGCAGCGCATCCTCACACTGGCCGCGCAGCTCAAACGCGAGCGGTCCAATTTATCCTACCGCCCGCTCGAGGGGCAGTCGTGGGCCATGATTTTCACCAAGGCCAGCACGCGCACCCGTGTGAGCTTCGAGGTCGGCGTGCAGGAACTCGGCGGTCGCGTGCTTTATCTGAGCCCGCGCGACACCCAACTCGGCCGCGGTGAACCCATTCAGGACACCGCCCGGGTGCTGGGCCGCATGGTGCATGGTGCCATCATCCGCACTTATGCGCAGGACGACGTGGAGCAGTTCGCCGCCTTCAGTGGCATTCCTACGATCAACGCACTCACCGATGACGAGCATCCCTGCCAGGTTCTGGCGGACCTCCAGACCATGGAGGAACTCTGCGGCGGTTATGCAGGAAAGAAAATCGTCTTCATGGGCGACGGCGACAACAACATGGCCCGCTCGTGGATGTGGGCCGCCGAGAAGCTGGGCTTTGAATTCGTGATCTGCGCCCCCAAAGGCTACCAGCCCAAGGACGCTTACCTCAAGAAGTTCACCAGTGGCAACGTGGTGATCGAATCCAATCCCTCGAAGGCCGTGAAAGGTGCCGACGTGCTCTACACCGACGTCTGGGTCAGCATGGGCATGGAGGAGGAAAGCGCTCAGCGCATGGATGACCTCATGGATTACCAAATCAATGCCGCGCTGGTGAAGAAGGCGAAAGAGGGTGCCATTGTGATGCACTGCCTGCCGGCCTACCGGGAGAAGGAAATCACCGCGGAACTGCTCGAAGCCCACGCGAATACCATCTTCCAGGAGGCGGAAAACCGGCTGCACGCACAGAAGGCCATCCTTGCCCTGGTGGCGGGAGCCTGAGGCTTCGGTTCAAACGACCGAGCGGATGGTGACTGCCGACGCTGGCCGTCCCGGCGTGAGTTCGACGGTCTCCCCTGCGCGGCGTTTCATGAGCCGGCTGCCCAGTGGCGACACCGGAGTGATGACCATGACTTCACTGCCATCCATTTCGATCTCCGTACCGCCCGCCGCCGGGCCGATGAAGCAGTAAAAGCCGCCATCGGCACCGTGCAGCTCCACTAGTGCCCCTTCCGCAATGGCCTGCCCTGGCGCAAATAGGCGCACCATCAGGGACTCGAATTCACTGAGGGCCCCCATCGTTTCCGCGACGCGGAATGCCTGCCCCCGCGCCAGATAAGAGGCTTCGAGATTCCGGGTATCGTATTTGTTCTCCGCCTTGCTGTCGGGATCCGTCGCGGCCGCCGCGATCGCACGGGCGGCAGCCGTGCCGGCGTCGAGCGTTTGGCGGAGGTGCTGGATGATTTTGTTAATGAGAAGTGACTTGTCCACAGTGCAAGCCCTCTGCTGGGCCAGGCCGGAGTTCGGGGCAAGTCGAAAGCCGCGCGCAGGGAGCTAAAATCCTGTGGCAAAGCCAGGCCGGGACGCGTAATCAGAAGACCGCCAACCGCCATGACACGACCCGTCCCAACGCTTTCCTTTGCCATGCTCACCGCTCTGCCGCCGCTCTATGCTCTGGCGGAAGACGCCAAAATCACGCGCGGCCCCTATCTGCAGTCGGCCACCAGCGAGTCCATGCACATCGTCTGGCGCATCCGGCAGGAGACAAAACCCGTCATTTGCTACGGCCTCAGCCCTGAGAAGCTGACTCAGTCCACAGCTCCGGACGCCACCCTGATCCGCCGCACCGATAAAGAAGGCGGCAGCACCGGCGGAGCGAAGCATCTCAGCAGCGCACCCTCCGACACCCGCCAGTATGAAGCCCGCATCACCGGCCTGAAGCCGGATACCAAATACTACTATGCCGTCTATGACGGTGAGACCCGGCTCACGGCGGCGGACGACACGTTTTCATTCCGGACCCTTCCCGTGGCCGGCGCGGAGCGTCCACTGCTCATGTGGGTCGTCGGCGACAGCGGCACCGGCAACAAAGTGCAGGCCAAAGTCCACACCGCGATGCGTGACTGGCTGACCAAAGAGAATCGCGCACTCGACCTTTACCTTCACGTCGGCGACATGGCCTACGGATCGGGTCTGGATTCCGAATTCCAGGGCTTCTTCTTCCAGGCCTACGACACCACGCTGCGCAACACCGTGTGCTGGCCAGCCTTTGGCAATCACGAAGGCCGCTCCTCGAAAAGCTCCACCGGCGTGGGTCCCTACTACGACGCCTACATCACCCCCACCGCAGGCGAGGCCGGCGGCGTGCCCAGCGGCACGGAGTCCTACTACTCCTTCGACATTGGCCGCGTCCATTTTATCTCGCTGAATTCCTATGACACCTCGCGCCAGCCGGACGGGGCGATGGCTCAGTGGCTCAAAGCCGATCTCGAGAAAACAAAAGCGGACTGGATCATCTCGTTCTTCCACCACCCGCCCTACACCAAGGGCTCGCACGACAGTGATGATCCGAAGCACGACAAGGAACTCATCGAAATGCGCGAGAACATCATGCCCATCCTCGAAGGCGGCGGCGTGGACCTCGTGCTCGCCGGTCACTCGCACATTTATGAGCGCTCCATGCTGATCGACGGCGCCTACGCCACACCCACTGTGGCCGACAATGTCGTGCTCGACGACGGTGACGGCGATCCCGCCGGTGATGGGCCCTACAAAAAGAGCGCGGGACTTAAGCCACACGATGGCACCGTGGCCGTCGTTGCCGGCCATGGGGGCACGAGCTTGAGCCGCAAGAAGACCCCCAGCCCGGTCATGTATGCCACCATTCTGGAATTCGGCTCCGTGCTCCTGGACCTGAAGGGCGACACGCTTACCGGCAAAATGTTGAATGCCGACGGGGCAATCAGGGATACCTTCCAGCTCATCAAACGCGGTGAAGTCAAACAAACCCGGCTCGCGATGCCCAAGCAGCCGCCGGCACCACTCGGACCGGAGAAATTGAGTTCGTCCTCCGGCAACAGCAGCAGTGGCGGCTCATGGCCGAAGAAGTTCACCGCCATCATTCCTCAGGGATCCGAGTGGCAACATCTCGGCGGCAAAGATCCCGGCGCCGGCTGGCCCACGTCCCTCTCCGGAGAAGAGTGGAAGACCGGCAAAGCCGGTTTCGGCTACGCCGATGGCGACGACGCCACCGAAATCACCGGGATGCGCGGCAAGTATTCCTACCTTTGCATCCGCCGCGAATTCGAAATCACCGGCAAAGAGGACCTGAGCAAAATCGGACTCGGCATCGCCTGCGACGACGGCTTCATCTGCTACATCAACGGCAAGGAAGTGCTCCGCGACAACGTGGCCAGCGGCTACCTTGGCACTGCCAAAGGCGTTTCTGCGCATGAGGCCAAAGGGTTTAAATACTTCGCCCTGCCAGCCGCAGCGGCGCTCCTCAAACCGGGCAAAAACATGATCGCCTTTGAGGTGCACAATGATGATCTCGACAGCTCCGATCTCACGCTGCATCCGTTCTTGATCCTATCCGGCGACGAAGCCGCCCCGGCCAAAGATCCGACCAGCGATGACTGATCCGGTCCTGTGGCTGAATGGCACGCTCACGCCGCAATCGCAGGCGTGCATCACCCCGCTCAGCCCCGGATTGCTTTTTGGCTACGGACTCTACGAGAGCCTGCGCACCACGCCCGAAGGCACGCCTCTTTTTATGCAGAGGCATCATGCAAGGCTGGAAGATGGTGCCCGCCGCCTTGGCCTGACGCCACCGACTCTGGAGGAAATCACCGGTGCCATCAAAAGTCTGTGCGAAGCAAATGGTCTCCGCGCCGCGCGCATCCGGGTGACGCTCACCGCGGCAGCCGGCAGCACGATTCCGCCCACTGAGGGCGGCCCGCAGGATTGCCTCATCACGGCTGCGCCTCTGCCTGTGGTGAAACCCGCGGCGGCACTCATCACCGTGCCGTGGCGCCGCAATGAGCGCAGCCCTCTGGCCGGCATCAAATTCACTGCCTGTGCAGAGAACCTGCTCGCCCAGCGCGCCGCCCTCGCGGCCGGGGCGGCCGAAGCCCTGTTTCTCAATACCCGTGAGGAGGTCTGCGAAGGCGCGTTCTCCAATCTCTTCCTCGTCGAAGCCGGCCGCGTGCTCACCCCTCCCCTTTCCAGCGGCTGTCTGCCAGGCATCACCCGGGAACTGGTGCTCGAACTCTGCCGGGCCGCCGGCATTCCCTGCGATGAGACTGCCATGCCCGGCACGACCTTGTTTCCGCCTTCCTGGCCCGAGTCCTCGCGGCCGGTTCGTGAGGCGTTTCTCACCACCGCCCTGCGAGGTATTCAGCCCGTGGAACGTATCGATCAGTGGCATTTTCCCGCTCCCGGCGCGGTGACACGACAGCTCATGGAAGCCTATACGGCACTTTGCAGCCGCAACAGTAGCGCCTGATTCCGCCTTACCTGTTGCATTCAGCAGCCCCAGACAGCAGGAACAACCAGAAACCCGAGCCATCTTTCCTATGTCTGACATTCATCCCGATATCGCCAAACTCGTCGCCGCCGGCAAACTGGCTCCCCATTCCGCTGTTAAACTCACCCAGTTGCAGCCCGGAATTCACTGTTTCCACAAAAGCTGGGGCGTTGGCCGCATCAACTCATGGGAGCTGTTCGACGACAAAGTCGTCATCGACTTTGAAGACAAAAAGGGCCACCCCATGAAGCTCGACTTCGCGGCGACCTCCCTCACCGCAGTGGGCGATCAGCACATTCTCGCGCGCCGCTATGCCGATCCCGCAGCCCTCACCAAACTCGCTCAGGAGGATGCGGTGAGCCTCGTCCGTGATGTGCTCCAAAGCCATGGCGGCAGCATGCTGCTGGACAGCTTTGAAGCTGTCGTGAAGCCTAAGATTGTTTCCGAAGCGAAATTCAAATCCTGGTGGGAGAGCACCAAGAAAGCACTCAAAGGAAAGCCGGAGTTCATCGTTCCGTCCAAGCGCACCATTCCCCTCGAACTGCGCGGCGGGAATCTCTCCGCCCCGGAAGCGCTGCTCGATGACTTCCGCAAGGCCCGCGGCATCAAAGTCAAGGCCAAAGCCATGGAGGCCATCGCCCGGGACGTGACGCTCTTCACAGAGCAGGGCGACCTCGAAGCCATCCTCAAAGAAGCTGACGAAGCCGCATCCCAAAACTTGCGCCTCAATACCATCGACGCGCTGGACCTCATCCTCGCCCGCGACGAACTGCGCGATAAAGTCCCTGCGCTCCACGACGACACCTCGCCCGCCCTGTCTGCGGCCATGAAAGCTGACGGCCCCCGTCTCGCCGAATGCGTCGGCGGACTCGCGGTCGGCAAACAGCGCCGCGTGTTCGATGCGCTCGTGGATGCCTCCGGGGACAGCGGCGTGGAAAGCCTCCTGCCGCTCATCAACAAGCTCTCCGCCCGCAGCGTGAATGAACTCTGCGCTGTGCTCAAAGAGAAAGGCTACACCGGCCCGCTCAACAACTTCCTGAAAGCAGGTATTCTGCACCGCACGCTTGCCAGCGAAGCCCTCGTCTGGGTGGCCCGGGAGCGCACCAGCCTCTCCTCCGATGTGTTCGGTCCGGAACTCGCCGGGGCCCTTCTCTCCGCTATTGAGCGCGATCACTTCGACGACGAAAACCGCCGCGCGAACCGTGTGAACGACCTCCTCCTTGATGACCGCGAACTCATCGCTGATCTCATCACCGGCGTCGAGCTGCCCCAGGTGCGCAACTTCGCCCGCCAGCTCATGCTCACCCCGGCGGTGGATGAAATGGGCAAGCGCTCGCTCCTCGCCCGCTTCATCAAGGTTTACCCCGAAATCGAAGAACTTATTCACGAAGGCCAGAAGGATAAAGAGGAGCAGGAAGTCGCCCTCATCGCCTCCTGGAAGAGCCTGGAGGAGAAGAAGAAGACTTACGATCACCTCGTGAACGTCGAGATGCCCAAGAACCGCGAGGACATCAGCATCGCCCGCAGCTACGGCGACCTTCGTGAGAACTTCGAATACAAATCCGCCAAGGAATACGCCCGGGTGCTCGCCCGCCGGAAATTCGAAATGGAACGCGACCTCCAGCGCGCTCAGGGCACCGACTTCAGCGACGCCACGACCGACAAGGTCACCATCGGCACGAGGGTCACGCTCCTCGATCTGGAGACGGGCAAGCCGGAGGAGTTCAACATTCTCGGTGCCTGGGACACCGATGTTGCCAACCACATCATCAGCTATCTCAGCGTTACTGCCGCCGCCATTCTGAACAAGCCTATCGGCGAAGAGGTAAACCTGCCCACCGAGGAGAGCAGTGTGACCCGCCGCGTGCGCATCACCAGCATCACGCTGGCGAAGCTGCCCTGATCCAACCGGCTGCTCAACACAACAGAGCCCGTCCCCCCTTCTGAGGGAAAGGTAAACCCGTGCCTCCATGTCCCGGGGGAATTCCGTGCTGGAAAATTCCTGCAACTTCCGCGTGCATTCGCGCCCCTCACTAATACCATGCCGCCTCTTTTTGATACTTTTCTATTATGTGCGGCATCATTGCTTATGTTGGCAGGCGCGAAGTGCGCCCGGTTTTGTTGGATGGACTCTCCCGGCTGGAATACCGGGGCTATGACTCGGCGGGCATCGCCGCGATGACCGAACAGGGCATCGAGGTGCAGAAAAAAGCCGGCCGTATCGCCGACCTGACGCGCCACGTGGGCAAACCGAAGACCCGCTCCAGCCAGGGCATCAGCCACACCCGCTGGGCCACTCACGGCGAGCCCAGTGATGTCAATGCACACCCGCACCTAGACCGTTCCGGGCACCTTGCGCTGGTGCACAATGGGGTCATTGAGAACTACCAGCCGCTGAAGCGCAGTCTCGCCGGGGACGGTCACGAATTCCTCTCCGCGACCGATACCGAAGTGCTCGCGCACCTCATCGGCAAGTATTACGAGTCTTCCACAGAGCAGAACGGCCGCCGACTCGTGGAAGCCGTGCGCAGCGCGCTGCAGGAGGTGAAGGGGACGTATGGCATCGCCGTGATGCACGATGCGCACCCCGGCCTCATCGTCGGAGCCCGCCGCGGCAGCCCGCTCGTGCTGGGCATCGGTGAAGGCGAGATGTTTCTCTCCTCCGATGCCACCGCCCTGCTGCCCTACACGCAAAAAGTGGTGTATCTGAAGGACTTCGATGTGGTGGAAATCCGTGAGGAAGGCTTCACCGTGGAAACCCTCACCAGCGGCGACGCGAACTATGAGATCAAGCAGTTGGAGTTCGCGCCGGAAGCAGCGGAGCGCGGCGAGTTTCCACACTACATGCTCAAGGAAATCTTCGAGCAGCCGCAGACGATCGAGAATGCCATCCGCGGCCGGCTCAATCAGGATGAAGCCAGCGCCCAGCTGGGCGGATTGAACATGACACCCGCGGAACTGCGCGACATCGAGCGCGTCATCGTGCTGGGCTGCGGCACCGCCCTCCATGCGGGAATGGTCGGCGCGCACATGCTGGAGAACATGGCATTCGTGGCCGCGGAGGCAGACTTCGCCAGTGAGTTCCGCTTCAAGAACCGGCCGCTCCAGCGGAACACGGTGTTCTTTGCCGTGAGCCAAAGCGGCGAGACCGCCGACACCCTTGGCGCCATGCGGGAATCACGCCGCAAAGGCTTCCGGGCGCTCGGCATTTGTAACAACGTGGGCAGCACCATCGCCCGGGAAAGCGACGGCGGTGTTTACATGCACGCCGGACCGGAAATCGGTGTCGCCGCGACCAAGTCCTTCATCAGCCAGACCGCGATCTTTGGCCTGCTGACGCTCTGTCTGGGACGCATGCGGCACATGTCCGCCAGCACCGGCCGCGAGATCATTCAGGCCTTCGAAAAACTGCCCTCACAAATCACCCGCATCCTGCAGCAGAACGAAACCATCGCCGCCATCGCGCAGAAGTACAGCAGCGCGCACAGCATGCTGTTTCTCGGCCGGCAGTATAATTACCCTGTGGCCCTGGAGGCGGCGCTGAAAATGAAAGAGATCAGCTACATTCACGCCGCGGGATTTCCCGCCAGTGAACTGAAGCACGGCGTCATCGCGCTGATTGATTCCAAAACACCATCCGTCTGCCTGTGCCCGGAGGACAGTCTCTACGAAAAGAACATCAGCACCATCCAGGAAGTCAAAGCCCGCAAAGGCCCGGTCATCGCCGTGGCCACTGAGGGCGACAGTGAAATCGGCCATCATGCCGACGATGTGATCTTCGTCCCGCGCACGGTGGAAATGCTTCAGCCGATTCTGAATATCATCCCGCTGCAGCTGCTGTCCTATCATGCCGCCGTGGCGCTAGGCCGCGATGTGGACAAACCGCGCAACCTGGCCAAAAGCGTCACCGTGGAGTGATGGCCGCCGCCGCCGGCAAGGGCGCTCCTGCGTGAACAATTTGTCACGTGCCACCGCTTGCCGCAGACGCGTCGTCACGCACTGCTGGCGTCGTCCGCTCCCGGATTTATCCTCCGCGCAGACACCCAACCTATGAATACCGATACCGATGGGCTGCGCGCCCGTCTTGATGGCTTCGAACTCGACGAAGCGGGAGCGGTGCTCCCCTTCAGCGCCCGCCTCGCGCGGGAGAATGGCTGGACCATGGCCTACACCGGCCGTGTGATCCGGGAATACAAACGGTTCCTCTTCCTTGCCGCCGCCGCAGGACATCCGGTGAGCCCGCCGGAGGCCGTCGATCAGGCCTGGCACCTGCACATGGTTTACACCCGCAGCTACTGGGACCGGCTGTGCGGCGAAGTGCTCGGCCGCCCGCTGCACCACGAGCCCACGCAGGGCGGCGCGGCCGAAGGCGCGAAATTCCACGACTGGTATGCGCGCACGCTGGAGAGTTACCGCCGGCACTTTGGCAGCGAACCGCCCGCCGATCTCTGGCCGGCCCCGGATGCCCCAAAGACCGCCGCCGATGGCCGCTGGGCGGACACCTCGCGGTACTGGCTGGTGCCGAAATTCCTCCGCCTGCCCCGCTGGCTGCGCTCGGTGGCCCAGTGGGGCCTCCTGCCCGCGGCCGTCACGGGGCTTTTCCTCACCGGCTGCGTCCCGCTGGAATCGCCCTCCACCTTCGACCTCACCGGCGGCCCGTTTCTGGTGCTGTATGCGCTGCTTTACGGACTCGCCCTCTGCTGGGCGATGCACCTGCGCCGGAAGCACGAGGCGAAGTTCACCTCGCCAGCGCCGCCGGATTCGCTCACCGATCCCTATGAAGTCGCCATGCTGGCCGGGGGCGGCCGGCGCGTGCTGCAGGTGGCACTGGCCACGATGGTGCATTCCGACACGCTGTGGCGCACCGGGCTGGGCCGCTACAAAGCCAATCCGCAACTCCCTCCGGAGCCGCTGCATCCCGTCGAGCTGGCGCTCTGGAAAAAAGCCACCACGAAAACCGACGGCGTCACCCTGGCCACGCTCGCCGGTGCCCTCCGTTCGGAACTGCACATTCTGGAAAACCGCCTCGCCATGCTCGGGCTGAAGCCGACGGCGCGCGACCGCTCCAATGCCGGCTGCGCCACGTCCCTGCCCTTTCTCCTGCTCCTCGGATTCGGCGCGCTCAAGCTGATGATCGGCATCGCCCGCAACAAGCCGGTCGGCTTTCTCGCGCTCTTCCTGCTCCTGACATTCTTCACCATGCTCTTCCTGCGGCGGCGCTTTCGCCCCCTGACATCCTCCGGCCAGGATCTCCTCCGGCGGCAGCGGAGTCAGCTGGCCAGCCAGCCCTTCACCGGCGACACCATCGGCATGAATGTCGCGCTGCTGGGAGTCGCCGCGCTCGCCTCCCAGCCGGCACTCGCGGAGTTGCAGCGGGAACTCACGGCCCAACAGCAGGCCGCGGCCGGCAACGGCAGCACCTCTTCCTCCTCTTCTTCCTCCTCCGGATGCGGCTCCGGGTGCTCCGCCTCCGCCTGCGGCACCAGTTCCTCCAGCGACGGCGGCGGCGGAAGTTCCGGCTGTGGCAGCAGCGGGTGCGGTGGCTGCGGTGGCGGCGGCGGAGACTGATCGCGCACCTCTCATTTGCAGTTCTCCGAAAATTCCAGTTGTCGCCCCATACCTCCCGTGCATGAATCGCCCACGCTTACGGCGGACATGCTCTCGTGGCGGAATTGGTAGACGCGTATGACTCAGGATCATATGGGGTAACCTGTGGAGGTTCGAATCCTCTCGAGAGCACCATCCCCGCCTTCGCCACTGTGCTCTCGCAGGGGCAGCGCTTCCCGGCTCATATGCAGGATCCCGTGTTCGTTCAGGACGCCTTCGCAAAAATCGCACGGCGCTACGTCATTACCAATCATGTGCTCTCCATGGGAACGGATATCCTGTGGCGGCGTAAAGTGGCGGGCATCATCCGTGACCTCCAGCCCGCCAACCTGCTGGACCTCGCCACCGGCACCGGCGACCTCGCCCTGGAAATCTCCCGTCAGTGCCCCGGACTCGCCATCACCGGCGCCGACTTTTCCGCCCCCATGCTGGAATACGCCGCCCGGCGGAAAGTGCCCGGCCTCACCCTCATTGAGGCGGACGCCATGCACCTGCCCTTCCCGGACGCCAGCTACGATGCCGTGACCGTCGCCTTTGGCCTGCGCAATATGGCCTCCTGGCCTGACGCCATCTGGGAAATGGCCCGCGTCACCCGCCCCGGCGGCAGTCTCGTGGTGCTCGACTTCTCGCTGCCCGCCTCGCGCCTGCTCCGCAGCCCCTACCGCACCTACCTCCACCGGGTGCTGCCGCGCATCGCCGGATGGATCACCGGCCAGCACAACGCCTACGCCTACCTCGCCGGTTCCATCGAACAATTCCCTTCCGGCGAAGCCATGTGCGATCTGCTCAAGGCCAACGGCTTCCGCTCCGCAACGGCCATTCCCGTCAGCATGGGCATCGCCAGCATTTACGTCGCCCGGCGCTAAGTTTCACGCGGGAGCCAATCCCTTTCAGCATCCGTGTCTTTCGGTGAATTCCGTGGGCCTCATTTTCCCACTCAGAGTTATTCCGCTATCATGGAACCACAGGGAAGCGCGCATTCCGGACATCAGAGGAAAATCGTCCAGAAATTCTGGAGATTACACCCAATATCAATCGGGAGTCGTCGAACGCTATGGGGATTGCCCCCACGCCGATCCCGCCGCGTCGAATGCCGTGGGGATTTTCCCCGCCGGCCTGGAAGCAACAATTCCGGGATGGACATTATTCCGGCGAAACGGCAAGTAAGGGTGCGCCTCCGGGTGCGTAGTTGTCTTCCCTTTTTGCCATGATCCGTCATTTCCCCCCCCTCTCCAGCCTGCCGCTGGTTCTTGCTGCCGCGGCGGCGCTGCTTGCCACGCCCGCTTTTGCCCAGCGCAATCTCAAGGAAATCCCCAGCACCGATCCCGCGGTCGAGCAGGCCACCTTCCAACTCGCGCCGGGTCTGGAGGTGAATCTCTTCGCCAGCGAGCCGATGATTCATAAGCCCATCCAAATGGCATGGGACGAAAAGGGCCGGCTCTGGGTCGCATCGAGCGCCATTTATCCGCACATCAAGCCCGGCCAGACCGAGACGGATAAAATCCTCGTGCTCGAAGACACGGACGGCGACGGCAAGGCGGACAAGAGCACCACATTCTATGAAGGCCTGCTGGTGCCGACCGGCATCCTGCCAGGAGACGGCGGCGCGTATGTGGCCAACAGCACGGAGCTGCTGTTCATGAAGGACACCGACGGCGACGGCAAAGCAGACACGAAGGAAGTGCTGCTCAGCGGGTTCGGCACGGAGGACACGCACCACATTCTCCACGGCTTCAAACGCGGGCCAGACGGCTGCCTCTACCTCATGCAGAGCGTCTATATTCACGCGCATATCGAGACCCCGTTCGGCGTGCGCCGCCTCATGGGCAGCGGCATTTGGCAATACCGCCCGGAAACCGGCCGCCTCGAAGTCTTCGCCATGGGCCACGTGAATCCCTGGGGCCACATCTTCGACAAGTGGGGCCAGAGCTTCACCACCGACGGTGCCTACGGCGAGGGCATCAACTACACCTTCCCCGGCGCGACGTTCATCTGTCTGCCCAATCAGCGCGCGCGCATTCTCAAGGGCCTCAATCCCGGCCAGCCGAAGCAGTGCGGCCTGGAAGTCATCAGCGGCCGACACTTCCCCGACGACTGGCAGGGCGATCTCATCACGAACGACTTCCGCGGCCATCGCGTGAACCGTTTCAAAGTCAGCGACCAGGGCAGCGGCTTCGCATCCCGGCAAATGGAGGACGTGCTCCGCAGCACGCACGGCTCGTTCCGTCCCGTGGATGTGAAGATGGGCCCGGACGGCGCTCTTTATATCGCCGACTGGTACAATCCAATCATCCAGCACGGCGAAGTGGACTTCCGCGACGAACGCCGCGACCGGGTGCATGGCCGCATCTGGCGCGTCAGCGTAAAAGGTCGCGAAAAGTGCCCGAAGGTGGATTATGCGAAGAAGAGCGTGGACGAACTCATCGCGCTGCTCAAAGAGCCGGAGCAATGGGTGCGGCTGGAAGCGCGGACGGAATTTGCTAACCGCTGTAAAGTGAAAGGCGAGGCTGCCTCGCAGGCGATTGGAAAGCTCATCGAGGCGTTGACCGCTTTCATTGACAGGAAAGACATCCCCTTCGGTGCGGAAGCCTACTGGCTTCTGGGCGATCTGATTCCGCAAATGGCCGGAGGACCTGCGGAGATCGGTAAAGTCATCGAAGCCGCCATGGGCGGGCCGAGCCAGTTGCCGGAGTTGAGAGCACTCGGCGCACGAATCGCAGGCCAGCTCGCAGTGCATCATCCGCTCCCTGCTGAGGTGATGCAGTCGGTAATGAAGCGAGCCGCCTATTACAGCGGTGATGAAAAGAGATTCGTTGCTGACGGCAGTGCGAGAGTGCGGCTGGAGGCGATCAATGCGCTGCGGATGTTCGCGACGCCTCACTCAGTCGAACTCGCCTGCAAAGCCCTCGACCACCCGATGGACGAGAACCTCGATTTCGCTCTGTGGCTGACGTGCAGCGAACTGGCGGACGTGTGGCTGCCGGCCTTCCAGAAGGGCGAGATCACCTTCGGCGGCAACGTGGCCCACATCGCCTACGCCCTCAAAGCCGCCAACAAGCCCGAGGCCGTGGGCGCGCTGCTCACCATGGTCAGCGAAGGCAAAGTCACCGGCGACCGCGTGAAGGATGTCATTGGCATCGTGGGCGCACTGGGGTCCAAAGCAGACCTTACGAAGATGATGGAATTCCTCGCTGCCCCCGTCGGCGACGGCTCGCTGTCGGTCGCCGCGCTCGACGCCCTCGGCACCGCCGCACAGCAGCGCAACGTGAAGCCCGACGGCGGCGCGGAGACAGTGGTCAATCTAATGAACAACGGAGCGCCCCCTCTCCAGGCCGCCGCTATTCGACTAGCCGGCGCATGGAAAGTGGAAGCCGCGCGTCCGAAACTGGAAGAACTCGCCAAACAGCCAGGCAGTGCGGAGAAGGGCGCCCCAGTTCTCCAGGCGCTCGCCGCCCTTGGGAACAGCGAGGGCATTTTCCGCCACTTGCTGCACGAGCGGCTGGTCTATGTCGTTCCCTACACCGCCGAAATCATCGCCAACTATTCCCGCGTGAACGCCCAGGCCGCCGCCGCAGATGCCGCGGAGTTCTTCGCCGGGAAGTGGCAGATTAAGGACGACGCCGAGGGCACAGCCGCCGCGGGGAAAGTCGTGGATGCCTTTCTCGCGCAGAAGAACGGCACCGCTATTCTCGCCGCCGCCTTGAAAGACAAGAAAATCCCCGCCGCCATCGCCACCGCAGGGGTGCAACGCGCCAGCGCCGTGGGCGGCGACACGAAAGCGCTTGTCGAAGCCCTTACCATCGCGGGCGGACTCCAGCCAGTGATGGCCCTCACGCCAGAACAGCTCACGCAGATGATGGCCGAAGTGAAAACCGCCGGCGATCCTGCACGTGGTGAACTCATTTACCGCCGCGCAAATTTGCAATGCACCGTCTGCCACGCCATCAGCGCCGTGGGTGGCATCGTGGGCCCCGACCTTGTCAGCATCGGTGCCAGCGCGCCCGTGGATTACATCATCGACAGCCTGCTGGAGCCTTCCAAGAAGATCAAAGAAGGCTACGCCACGACCATGTTGACCACGAAGGACGGCGGCGTGCACAGCGGCTTTCTCGTCCGCGCTGATGACCGCGAAGTCATCCTCCGCGACGCCGCAGGCAATCCGTTCAGCATTCCCGCCAACACCGTGGCCAAGCAGGAGAGCGTGCCGGTTTCCCTCATGCCCCCTGCCCTCACCGCCACCCTGCGCCGCGATGAATTCGTGGACCTCGTGCGCTTCCTCAGCGAACTCGGCAAAGAAGGCGGCTACAAGATTCAGGAAGACGGCACGCTGCGCCGCTGGCGCACCGCCCAGCCGCCTGCCGAAGCCTGGCGCTGGATGAATCTGAACGGCAACAAAGGCTTCCACGAAAAAGCCACCGATCTCACCTGGCTCCCGCTTTACAGCCGCGTGGACGGCACCGTGCATGGCGAAGACGCCACGCTCATCAAAGTCGGCAACAACGAGTGGCGCGCCATCGAGAGCGAAATCGAAGTCAGCGCCGCCGGGAAAATCGGCCTCAAAGTGAACGACCCCGCGGGGCTCCAGATCTTCATCGCCGGCAAGGAAGTCCCCGCCGCCGCCGACATCCAGACTGATGCTCCCGCCGGCAAAGTGCGCGTCACCATTCTCTTCGACACCGCCGCACGCAAAACCCCGCTCAAAGTGCAGGCCTACGACGTTCCCGGCAGCCCCGCGAAGACCAAGGCCGTGCGCGGCATGTAAGCGGCAGCCGCAAGGAGGCGGCACATTCCTGTGCCACTCTTGCTGTGGAAACGCTTACGGGATGGCCGCGCTGAGCGGCTCAAAAATGAGCCGCCTCCTTGTGCAAATCCCTGCGCAATCCATGGATTTCCCCTTGGCCGCGGCGGTTGCTCTGTGCCACGGAACGCCCATGCCAGAAACCCCGCTTCGTCTTCGCCCGTTCGTGCGCGCCAACGGCCGCACGGTGATTGTCCCTATCGACCACGGCACTGCCATTCCGGTGCCCGGACTGGAAGATCCCGGCGCGCTCATTGGCAGCCTGCGCCCGTGGGCCGACGCGTTTGTCGTAAACTACGGACTCGCCCGGGCCTGCCGCAGTGCTTTGGACGGCCGCGGCGTTTGCCTGCGCACGGATGTGTATAAGCCCGCCCGCTTTGGGAATCCGGATCACGGCGCCTACATGACCTACGGCGCGGCCGATGCCGTGCGCGCCGGAGCGCATTGCGTGATGCACATGCTCTACCCGCACCATCCCGATGAGGCCCGGCACTTCCGCGAAAGCGCCCGCCTCATGAGTGAATGCCATCAGGCCGGTCTGCCGGTCATCACCGAGGTGCTACCGTTCGGACTGGGTCGCACGGCGGACTACACGCCGGAGCACATCGGGTTTGCCGTGCGCTCGGCCGCGGAACTCGGTGCCGACATCGTCAAGACGGCCTACCCTGGCGACAAGGATGCCTTCCGCCGCATCGTGGAGGCCTGCTTCGTGCCGGTCATCGTGCTCGGTGGCGCAGCCAACGACGAGGCCTCCATCCTGCGCATGGTAGCCGATGCCATCAACGCCGGAGCCGCCGGGATTGCCATTGGCCGGAATGTCTGGCAGCACCCGCAGCCCGCGCTGATGCTGCGCCGGCTCCATGCCATCGTCCACGAGGGTGCCAGCGCTGAGGATGCGCTCGCCTTGAACCTGTAACGTCCTGCACGCGCTGTGGCCTTTCTGCCGGACCATGCCTACGACCTCATCGCCCGCTCCTATGCGCAGGGCCGGATGGCTCATGCCTATCTGATTTCCGGCACTGAAGGCGACGACATCCGCCGGCTCGCGGTGCGCATCGCCGCGCTGGTGAATGACTGGCACGGCATGGATTGCCTGGATGATCTGCGAAAACGGGGGGCGCTCGTCATTGAGCCGGAAGGCAAGATAAGGACGATAAAAATCGCCTCCATGCGGGACGCCGAGCACCGGCTTCAATACACAAGCGACTCGCGCATGAAGGTCTGCGTCGTGTCCGATGCCGACCGCATGAATCCGCAATCCGCAAACTCCTTCCTGAAGACCCTGGAGGAGCCGCCGCCCGGAACGCTGATCCTGCTGCTGACCCGGGCCCCGGAGCAGTTGCTCGATACCATCCGCTCGCGCTGCGTCCGCGTTCCCCTGCACCGCAGCGGCAGTGGCGGCATCGAACTCACCGAATCCGGCGGGGAACTCATCCAGCTGCTTGCGGCCTACTTTTCCTCCGGCAAGCCGGACCCCATGCGGGCCGCCGGACTGCTCGCAGATTTCCAGGGGATCCTCGAACGGGTGAAAGAGGAAGTGGCCGACCGGCATGATGCGGCCCTGAAGGATGAAGTCGCCACCTACGGCAAGACCACGGACGGCGTCTGGCTGAAGGAGCGGAGCGACTACTACGACGACCTGACCGAGTGCGTGTATCAGGAGCAGCGCAATGGGCTGCTCTCGCTGCTGTTCACCTGGCTGGGCGAGATTCATCGCCGCCACTTTGGCCTGCCGGCGATGGATCTGCCGCACTGGTCGGCACTGACCGAACAGCTCGCCGCTCAGTATCCTGTGCAGGACCTTCAGCAGCGCCTGCGGGCCGTGGATGAAATGCGCCGCAACCTGACAACCAATGTGCGTGAGGTCCTCGCCCTGGAGGTGGGTTTTCTAAATGCCTTCGGCTGAGAGAGCGGCTCAGACGCCGCGCAGTCCGCTGCTTGCATCGGCAAAGTTGGGCACTTTAACGCCCGCGGCTTCCAGCATAGTGATCCACAGCGAACACAGCGGTGTGCCCTTGTCGAAGACCATGTGACGGCCGGTGCGCAGTTTGCCCCGGGCTTTTCCGGCCACAACGATGGGGACGTTGTGCGGATCGTGGGCATTGCCATCGCGGATGGGTGAACCAAAGGCGACCATGCAGTTATCGAGGAGCGAGTCCGGCCCTTCTTTGATCTCCTTCATGCGCTGGAGCATGTAGCCATACTGCTGGACGTGCCAGACATTGATCTTCTCATAGCGGTCTAGCTGCGCCGCATTGTTCTGATGGTGCGAGATGTCATGGTGCCCGCCATTCACCCCTGGCAGGAACGAGAAGTTCCGGCCGGTGACGTCATTGCCAAACATGAAGGTCGTGACGCGGGTGGAATCGGACCACATCGCCAGCACCATCAGGTCCAGCATAATACGGCAGTGCTCCGTGTGATCGAAGCGCGGCAGCGAGTTCAATTCCTCCTCGCGAGAGCCTTTGCCCATCGCTTTGGAAATGCGCTTATCGAGTTCATCCATGCACTTGAGCATTTCCGGCGGAAGATTCTCGCCGGCACCGAGGGCCTGGGCCTCCTGGGAAATGCGGCGCTCCACTTCACGGACGGATTCCAGGTACTGCTCCAGCTTCTGCTTGTCGGCACCGCCCAGCTTCGACTGGAGGCGCTTGGCGTCCTCCCGGACGAGATCGAGCACAGACTTCTGGTCTTCCGCGGTTTTGGCCCCGCTGCCGGAGCGGGTGCGGAACAGACGGTCAAAGGCCACGCGGGGATTAATTTCGCAGGGCAGCGGGACCGTGGGCGTCTTCCAGGAGATATGCGAAGCATAGAGCCTGGTGTAGTTGACGTTCGTGTCCACCCCGCTGACGACAGGTTCGGTGCCGAGTTCCAGCGAGGGAAGCTTCGTGTCTTTGCCCAGTTGCGCCGCCGCCGCCTGGTCCATGGAAATGCCCCCGGAATTGATGTCCGAACCGGTCGTCTTGGCGATGGTCGTGCCCGTCAGCCAGCCACCGGTTTTCACATAGTGACCGTCACCCGTGAACGATGCTTTGTTTTCCAGGCCGGTGCAGATGAGCAGATCATCCCGCAGCGCCTCCAGCGGCTGGAGGATGGGAGAGAGCTTGTAGCGCGCCCCTTCGCCCTCGGGTGTCCAGCGGTCCGGCCGCACGCCATTGGGCATGTAGAGCAGGGCCATACGCACTGGAGTCTTCCCGGCGGCAGCGACCATCGCGCGCGACTGGAGCGATTCGAACAGCGGCAGCGCAAGAGTGGCTCCTGCACCTCGAAGAAATGACCGGCGGGGAATGGGATTCATGATGGCGGGAAAGTTGAACGCCCTCAGATACGCACCGCGCCATCAAAACAAAGCGGTGAATCCACATTTTCACGGAGCGCCCGCGTCCGCTCAGAGTCCCCCAAACCGCCGGTTCCGCTTCTGATATTCCCGGACGGCGGCATAGAGATCGGCCTTTTGGAAATCGGGCCAGAGTTTCTCCATGATGACGATCTCGGCATAGCTGCACTGCCAGAGGAGGAAATTCGAGAGCCGCATCTCGCCACTGGTGCGGATGAGGAGGTCGGGATCCGGATAGTAGCGGGTGTAGAGGTGCTTGCTGAGCACATCCGGCGTGATCATCGCCTCGTCCAAATGCCCCTCTTTCACGTTGCGCAGCAGACTGCGGATGCCGTCCACGATTTCCTCGCGGGCACCATAGCTAAGCGCGAGAATCATGGTGACGCCGGTGTTGTTGCGCGTGGTCTCAATGGACTCGTGCAGCCGCTGCTGGACATTATGCGGCAGGTCTGTGAGGCGGCCGATGGCCTGGAGCCGCACGTTCTTGTCCATCATTTCCGGGGTCCGGTCTTTAAGGAACTTGTCGAGCAGCGTCATGAGCGCGCTGATTTCCGTCTTCGGCCGCCGCCAGTTTTCCGTGCTGAAGGCATACAGCGTGAGGAATTCCACGCTGAGATCGTCGCAGGCCTCCACACAGCGGCTCACCGCATCCGCTCCGGCCCGGTGACCGCGTGTGCGCTGCCAGCCAAACTTCTTCGCCCACCGTCCGTTGCCATCCATAATGACGGCGATGTGCCGGGGGATTTTGTCCGGCTGAATGTTGGTCGGGAGCGATTTCATGGGTCGGCGTCCCGGTGCGGTCAGACGACCAGCGTTTGCTCGCGGTCCGGGCCGACGCCGACGAGAGAAACCGGAAGACCGGTGAGTTCGCTCATGCGGTCAAGGTAAGCGCGGGCATTGGCCGGCAGATCCGTGATCTTCCGGGCAGCAGTGATGTCACAGTTCCAGCCGGGCAGCGTTTCATACACCGGCTGGCAGCGGGCCATTTGCTCCACGGTGGCGGGCGGCACGGTGATGCGTTCGCCATCGAGTTCGTAGGCGACGCAGACACTGATATCGGAGACGCCATCCAGACCGTCAAGATTCGTCACGGCGAGGTCATCGAGTCCATTGATGATGCCGGCGTAGCGGACGAGCACAGCATCCAGCCAGCCGCAGCGGCGCGGACGGCCGGTGGTGGCACCGAATTCGCGGCCCATGTTGTGCAGGCGGTCGCCGAGGTCGTCGTTCTCCGTGACGAACGGTCCGCTGCCCACGCGTGTGGTGTAGGCTTTGCAGACACCGACCACGCGGTCGATTTTCCGCAGCGGCGCGCCCGTTCCGGTAATGGCCCCTCCGGCAGTAGTATTGCTGCTGGTGACGAAGGGATAGGTGCCGTGGTCGATATCGAGGTAAGTGCCCTGCGCACCTTCGAAGAGCAGGCTCTTTCCGGCTTTGATGGCATCGTGAATAAGCATGGCGGTATTCGCCCGGAAAGGCGCGAGGCGGTCCGTAGCAGCGAGCACTTCATCGGCCACTTCATTGGCATTCAGCCGGCCGAGTCCCACAGCGGCGAAGAGTTCATTGCACTCCGCCACCCGCTCGGTGAGGCGCTCGATGAAGACGGCGCGGTCCGCGACATCAATGAAACGGAAACCGCGGCGCTCCACCTTGTCGGCATACGCCGGACCAATCCCGCGGCCGGTGGTGCCGATTTTCTTCGCGGCGAGGAGAATTTCGCGCCGCTGATCAAGCCCGCGATGGTAGGGCATCACAATGTGGGCCCGGTCACTGATGGCGAGATTCTGCGGGGAAATCTCCACACCCTGGCCGGCGAGCTTATCAATTTCCGCATTCAGCCCGACGGGGTCCATGACGACACCATTGCCGATGATGCAGCTCTTGTCCTTCCACAGAATACCGCTGGGGATGAGGTGAAGCACATATTTGGTGCCGCCCTGGATAACGGTGTGCCCGGCATTGTTGCCGCCGGCACCGCGCACGACCATGTCGGCGGATTCGGTCAGAAAATCGACAATTTTACCTTTTCCCTCGTCGCCCCACTGGGCGCCCGTGATGATGACATTCGACATGATGAATTGCGGAGTAAAAATGAGCTGGGATAAAAAAGAAGCGGGCAACAGATGTTGCCCGGTTCCCGAAATGGAATGACGGCGGCGGCACCGCCGGAGGATCACATGCTGAGGAAGGCCAGCACGATGGCCATGACACACAGCACGATGCCGATCCCGGCCACAGCCTTGAGGGCAGAACCCGCCGGGTCCTTTTTCTTACCCTTCTTTTTGAATGGCGCGTCGTTCGTGAAGCCCGTGGGGGCTGCACCCGTATCTAGGAGTTGTGTTTCACTGCTCACGCTGGCGAGTCATGGGAGATATTGCCTCCCGTGGCAAGCGATTTTTGCCCGACTGCCGCTGCCTCTCCACCCAGGCAGTGCAGCCCTGACTGAGACACCTGGGGGGCAATTACCGGATTGCGCCCCGGGTTTTAGGCGTCCGGTGCGGCCATCCGGGGAAGCGAAAAATGAACGCGGGGCGATGAGCCCTTGTCAAAGGGGGGGAACTCCTTAATCCAGCCCTGTCAAAACCCATTTTTTCCTTATCCCCAAAGCCTTATGTCCTCACTGGCCCAGCGCATGAATGACATGCTCCTCACCTCCGCCGAAGCCGGCGGAGCCGAGAGCATGGAAGCCGTGGAACAAATCATTCAGGAGGCAGCGCACCAGCAGCGGCCGGTGATCGAAGACCTGCTCGATTCACGGCAAATGTCAGAGGAGGATTTCCTCTTAGCCCTGAGTCAGCGGCTGAACCTTCCGTGGGAATCCAATCTGAAACCGCGGCATTCCCGGCGGCTCAAGGAAGTGTGCTCCGCCGCCATCGCCCTGCGTCACCGGTTGTTGCCGCTGTGGTTTGGCGATGTGGAAACCAACATGGCCCTCTCCGCTGCCGAGCGCGCAAAGGAGGAGTCGGGTGAGGAAACCGGAATCGGCGAAGAGGCCGCCAGCACCGGAGAAGGCCCGGAAGGTTCCGAACAGGTCCTGGCGCTGTGCACCTACGATCCCTTCAATTTCCACGCCCGTCAGGCCGTCGCTCAGGCGATTCCCTGCCGCATCCAATGGCACATGGCGAGCCGCACCCGGCTGCTTCAGGCCATCCAGAAACTCTATGGGGTGGGCGCAGACACCTTCGACGCCATCCTCAAGGGCCGCGACCTTGCGGACACGCAGGCGATGGACCTCAAAGAGGAAACCAACGTCCTCGACGGTGACGATGACGAAGCCAGCGTCGTCAAATTCGTGAATCAGATCATCCGTCAGGCCCTCCAGCAGCGTGCTACGGACATTCACGTGGAGCCCATGGAGACCAGCCTCCGCATCCGTTACCGCATCGACGGCCTGCTCGTGGATGTGCCAGTGCCGGAGAATATCAAGGCGCTGCAGAACATGGTCATCGCCCGTCTCAAGATCATGTCGCGCCTCGACATCGCGGAACGCCGCCTGCCTCAGGACGGCCGTATCGCGCTCGAACTGGACGGCAACCAGATCGACGTCCGTGTCGCCACCATTCCCAGCGTGCTCGGGGAAACGGTCAGTCTGCGTCTGCTCAACCAGCAGAAGTTTAATCTCGATAAGCTCGGCATGATCCCGCAGGTGCGGCAGATCATCGACAGCATGCTGAAGCTGCCCAACGGCATCGTGCTCATCACAGGCCCAACCGGTTCCGGTAAATCGACCAGCCTTTACACCTTCCTCAGTGAACTGAACACCGTGGACAGCCGCATCGTGACGGTGGAGGACCCGGTGGAAAACAAGATCGAAGGCGTCGTGCAGATTGCCGTGAAGAGTGAAATCAACCTCACCTTTGCCACGGCGCTGCGCTCCATTCTCCGGGCCGATCCCGACATCGTGATGATCGGTGAAATGCGCGACCTGGAGACGGTGGAAATCGCCATCCGGGCGGCGCTCACCGGTCACCTTGTGTTTTCCACGCTGCACACCAACGACGCCATCTCCGGCATCACGCGTCTCGTGGATATGGGGGTGGAGCCATTCCTCGTTGCAGCTTCTGTGCGCTGCTTCCTTGCCCAGCGCCTGGTGCGCCGTCTGTGCCCCAAGTGCAAACAGCCCGCACACGTTACGGCTGCCGAACTGCGTTCCGTAGGCTTCCGCAATGCAGAGGACCGCACCTGCTACACTGCCAAGCCGCGCGGTTGCGATTCCTGCAACCACTCCGGCTACCACGGCCGTCTCGCCATTTACGAAGTCTGTGTGGTCACCAAGGAAATCGAAGACCTCATCGTGAAACGCGCTCCGGAAGCTGCCCTCAAGGAAATGGCCGTGCGTCAGGGATTCATCCCCATGCGTGAATATGGAATCTTCAAGGTCTTTGATGGTGACACCACGATGGAGGAAGTCATCAGCGCCACCGCGGCGGACATGATGATTGGCGAGCCCGATTGACCCCCCTGAACCATGGCTGTTTTCACCTACTCCGCACTCAAGAAGGACGGCTCTGTCGCCAGTGGCGAACTGTCGGCCACCGACCGCTCCGACGCCTTCCGCCGGCTCGACCGCAACGGGCTGCAGCCGATCTCGCTGAAGCAAAAAGACGATGCGTCCAGCGCGGCCGCTGCTGAGGCAAAGAAGGACAAAGCCAAACCCGACAGCAAGTCCGCTGAAACACCCGTAGCGTCGAAAGAGGCAAAGAAGGCTAAAGTCAAAGAGGAGGCCGTTGCCGCCGCCACCGGGAAGCCTGCCGGAAAGGCCGCCAAAGAGGGTGTACCATCCGGTCCGGTGAAACTCAAAAAAGCCGACATCATCACGTTCACCGAGGAACTCAGTGACCTCCTCGCCGCCGGGCTGCAGCTGGAGCCGGCGCTGCGCATCATGGAGAGCCGCGACGAACTTTCCGCCGTTAAGGATGTCACGGCGATCCTTCGCAACCGGATCCGCGACGGCTCGAGTTTCTCCAGTTCCCTGAAGGCCGCGAGCCCCAGCTTTGGAGAACTCTACTGCAACCTCGCCGCCGCCGGCGAAATCTCCGGCGCGCTGCCGGAAATCCTGAGGCGTCAGGCGAACTACCTCACCGCGGTGCAAAACCTGCAAAGCAAGGTGACCACGGCGATGATCTACCCGATCTGTCTCATCGTCGCCGGCATGGCCGTGACGATTCTGTTTGTCTCCTACCTCATTCCGCAGCTCACGCAGTTGCTGAAGAGCATGGGCAAGCAGCTGCCGTGGGCCGCGCAAAAGATCATGCAGGCAGGTGACTTCGCCCTCACCTACTGGTGGCTCATCGGCCTGGTGATCGGCCTCATCGTCTGGGGTTTTCAAAAGATCACGACCTCTGCCACCTACCGTCCGAAGTGGGATGAGAAGAAGGTCAATCTGCCATTCTTTGGACCGCTCATCAGCGCGCGGTTTTTCGTGCAGTTCCTCGAGACGCTCTCCAACCTGCTCGGCAACGGCCTGCCGCTGCTGCGCTCACTGGAACTCACCCGGGACGCCACAGTGAACCATTACCTCAAGGCCCAGCTCACCAAAGTCATCGCCATGGTCGGTGAAGGCGGCTCTCTAAGCCGGTCCCTCAAGAAGGTCGGTTTCTTCCCTTCCCTGCTCACGGATATGATCACCGTGGGCGAGCAAACCGGTGATCTGGAGCATGCCCTGGAACGCACCGCGCGCCGCTACGACAAGGAACTGCAAAAGACCATCGACCGCGGCATGGCGATCGTCACGCCGGTCATCATCTTCATCATGGCCGTCGTTGTCGGCACCATGGCCTATATGATGGTCAGCATCATCCTGCAGTCGGTGAACAGCGTCAAAGGCCGCTAAAGCTCTCGGGCTCGCCCCCCTGTGCCGCGGCAGCGCTGCCTACCAGCGCTCAGCCCGCTGCTGGACAACAACCCCAGGCGATTCGGTTTCCACCGTGCGCTTGAGGGCGCGGCGGAGACGGTCGGCGGCCCGGGCGGTAAGGGCTTCCCCCAGCACGATGCCGAGGAAAAAGGCCCCGGCGTTGGTCGGGGTGTCAATGATGCACAGCTTGCGCTCCTCCGGGAGATCCAGATGCACCGCGCCCTCGACGGCAGACGGCACATGCTTCAACGCGCGGCGGCCGGCTTCCGCCATGAGCACAGCGGCGGTGACAAGTTCTGCGGGGGATTCGCGGTCACTGACAGGATTCCCCTGATGATCCACGATGAACAGCTCCGTGCAGGAAACCTGGCGGCGCAGCCAGTCAATGAAGGCGCGGATGCGCGTGGCCAGCGGGCCAACAGGGGGTGTGAAAAACGGAACGCTGCGGGACAGCGGCGGAGTGCCGGCGGGCACTGGGACAGGCTCGGCGGCAGGCAATGACTCTCCGGGCTTTGCGACCAGACCGGACTCCTCGGCCCGGCGGCGCACATTGCGGAGCATCGCCCTTACCTTGTCGCGCTCCTCATTATCCGGACCGGGAAACGGGGCCGGCAGGTAGTTTTCCGGCAGCCGGAAATCATCCGCGGATAACTTCGTCAGCGGCAGATGCCCGGAACCAGCGCCAGCGCCGGCCACGGGCGGCGCGGTGAGTTCCTTGCCGAGACCGCTTACGGTCTCGGCATCAATCCATGAGCCGAGTGTAGTCATTGCTTTGCGTCGTTTCGCGCTGCAGCCGCAGGCGGGGTTCGATTTCGGCGGCGAGCTGGTCAAAGACGTGAGCCGCGGCGGGCGGCTGAGCGTAGAGCAGCGCCACCGGCACTCCCACCGCCGAGGCCTTCATATAAGAGGCATCGCGCGGGATGATGGAATCGAGGAGCAGCCGCCCGGGCAGCAGAGCCCGGAGTTCGCGGATGACATCGGCGCTCTCACGCTGGTCGTGCTGCACCATGGTCATGAGGATGCCCGCCACTTCGAGTTTGGAACCCGCAGCGCGGAGGCTCTGGATGGCGTGCAGCACCTGGGGGATGGATCGCATTCCCAGCGGCTCAGCCTGCTGCGGAATGAGCACGTAGTCGGCAAGGCGGAGCACGTCCCCGGTGATGCCGTGCATGCCGGCCGGCGTGTCGATGATGACAAGGTCGAAGCCCTGCTTTTGCACATCCCCGAGCACGCGGCGCAGGCCTTCCATGCCATCCACTTCAGGCACTTTGGCCTCAAAGAAGCTCGCGGTGCGCCCCGCGGTCATGATTTTCAGTTCCGGCAAACGCGTTGGCAGGATGAACGGCACCGCGGAGGCGCCGGTGTTCACGGCGTCGTAGAACCCCTGGCACTTGCGGGCTTTCTCGGACAGAGAGAGGCCCACGGAGCCCTGGGGATCGGTATCAATGAGGAGGGTGTTCCAGCCACGGCGGGCCATGGAGTAGGCAATGTTCACCGAAACGGTGGTTTTGCCGACTCCCCCCTTCTGGCTTGTAATGGCGAGAATAGTCACGGTTTGCGACAATGGTAGAGGGCCGCCGGGAAGTTTCACGCGAAAACTGATGATTAACCTGACTTTGCCACTGCCCTCAAATAGCCGCCCTCCGCAAATCTCCGCGGTGCCAACCTTGCGGACGGACCGGCCCCGGAGCTAAAAAGCGGCCGTCATCCGCTTTCCCCTCATGAATTTGCCGCTTTCCGCACTGCTCCTCGTCCTGCTAACCGTCTTCGCCGGAGCCGCCACTTCCCGGCCCAACATCATCGTCATCCTCAGTGACGACATGGGCTTTTCCGACCTCGGATGCTACGGCGGCGAAATCCGCACCCCGCAACTGGATGCGCTGGCCAGCGGCGGCATCCGCTGCACGCAATTCTATAATACCGGCCGCTGCTGTCCCACCCGTGCTTCACTGCTCACAGGGCTGCACCCGCACCAGGCTGGCATCGGGCACATGACTGCCGACCGCGGGCACGACGGCTACCGCGGGGTGCTCAACGACCGGTGCGTCACCATCGCAGAAGCCCTGCTCCCTGCCGGCTACCGCACCTACATGTGCGGCAAGTGGCACGTCACCCGTCACAACCGGCCGGATTCCGACCGCGGTGCCTGGCCATTGCAGCGGGGCTTTGAGAAATTCTACGGCACCATAGAAGGCGGCGGCAGCTTTTACGACCCCACCTCCCTCTGCCGCCAGAACACGTTCATCACTCCAGCAAATGATCCCGACTACCGGCCTGAAAGCTACTACTACACCGATGCCCTGAGCGACAACGCCGTGCGCTTACACGACCAGCACCCCGAGGAAGCGCCGGACAAACCATTCTTCCTCTACCTTGCCTACACCGCCGCCCACTGGCCGCTCCATGCTCCGGAAAGTGAGGTCGCCAAATACAAAGGCCGCTACGACGCCGGCTACGACACCCTCAGACGCGAGCGGCTGGAGCGGATGAAAGCGCTGGGGCTGGTATCCCCATCCACCACGCTCACTCCGGCAGCGGCTGACTGGCAGTCCGTTTCCGACAAGGCCTGGGAGACGCGCTGCATGGAAGTGTATGCCGCCATGGTGGACCGTATGGATCAGGGTATCGGCAAGGTTGTTGCGGCCCTGCGCGCGTCCGGTTCCCTGGAGAATACGCTCATTCTCTATCTTCAGGACAATGGCGGCTGCGCCGAGGACATGGGACGCCGCGCCAATGGTCCGGCCCCCGGGGATTTGAAACCAATGGCCCCCGATGCGCTCCAGACGCAAATCTGGCCGCCGATGCAAACCCGGGATGGGCGCTGGGTCCGCACCGGGCCGGGAGTGATGCCGGGGCCGCCGGATACCTACATTGGCTACGGCAAAGGCTGGGCCAATGTGAGCAACACCCCATTCCGGGAATTCAAACACTGGACGCACGAGGGCGGCATCAGCACGCCCCTCATTGCGCACTGGCCGGCTGGAATTCCCGCCGCAGCAGGAGGCCGGCTGGTGACCGAGCCAGGTCAGCTCACAGACATCATGGCCACCTGCCTCAGCGCCGCCCGGGCGGATTACCCTGCGACGCATCAGGGCCGGAAGCTCACGCCGCTGGAGGGACGCGATCTCCTTCCGCACTGGAAAGGCACCGCCACCGCCGCGCTGGAACGCCAGCTCTTCTGGGAGCACGAAGGCAACCGCGCGGTGCGGGAAGGCAGCTGGAAACTCGTCGCGAAGGAGGATCAGGCATGGGAGCTTTACGATCTCGAAACCGACCGCATTGAGATGCATAATCTCGCCGCCTCACAGCCGGATCGCGTCAAAGCACTCGCGGCCGCCTGGGACGAGTGGGCCGCGCGGGCTTCCGTGCTGCCGCTGGGCACGTGGAAAGGGAAAGCCCCGGCGAAATCCCCCGCCGGTGCTGGCACGCTGCGCTTTGAGTTGAAAGCGGATACCGTCCTGGAGCGCGATCAGGCCCCGGCCATCGCACGCAGAGGCTTCCACTTCGCTGCCAGCGTGGAGGGAACGCGCGGCGTCATCGTGGCACAGGGCGGCGCTGCGGCCGGATTCACGCTCTATGTGGAGGATGAGAAGCTTCACTTTCTGGTCCGTCCCGGCGGCAAACAGGACGTCCGCCGGATTGATACCCCGCTGCCCCCAGGACGCCATCGCATCGCTGCGGCCTTGAGCAGCACAGGAGTACTCTCCCTGCAAATCGACGCGCAGAATCCTGCGCGCAGCGGGCCAGGGCCCATGATTTCCAGCCAGCCGGTGGACGGTCTTACGATGAGCAAGGACACGGGCGGACTTGTTGGCCCCTATGGGGAAAGCAATGCCTTCAACGGGACCATCGAAACCGCCATCCTGACACTCGAACCGGCAAAAGAGCGGGAGAGCACCGGGCCGTAAGGAAATCCGCCTTATCGCGTGCAATATGCCGGATGCCTGTCATGGTGACGGGCTATGCCATTTAGTACGCTCGGTCTCGACGACCGGATTCTTCAGGCCATCAAAGAGGCCGGATACACAGAACCCACCCCCATTCAGGCTGCCGCCATCCCGGAAATTCTCGCCCGTCATGATTTGATCGGCATTGCCCAAACCGGCACCGGCAAAACTGCAGCCTTCACCCTTCCGCTGCTTACCCTCATGGCCGGCAGCGCTCCCGCTTCCGGACGGAAAAAGACCCGCACCCTGGTGCTCGCCCCCACTCGCGAACTGGTCGTGCAGATTGAGGAAAACGTCTGCGCCTACAGCCGGCACGTGCCGCTGCGCATCGCCAAAGTCTTCGGCGGCGTCGGCGAACGCCCGCAGATCGACGCCCTGCGCGCCGGATCCGACATGGTCATCGCCACCCCTGGCCGCCTGCTCGATCTCATGAGGCAGGGACACGCCGACTTCAGCGCGCTCGAATACCTCGTTCTCGATGAAGCCGACCGCATGCTCGACATGGGCTTCCTCCCGGATATCCGCCGCATCGTGAAAGCGCTGCCTGTCCGGCGTCAGACGCTGCTCTTCTCCGCGACGCTGTCGAAGGAGATCGAATCCCTGACCAAAGAGTTTCAGCAGCATCCGAAGAAGGTGGAAATCGGCCGGCGCAGCAACCCTGCGGATACCGTCACTCAGCTCATCTATGAAGTGAAGAAGGACCACAAGCCCGGCCTGCTCTCGCACCTGCTGCGGGACCAGTCGCTGAACATGGTGCTCGTTTTCACACGCACCAAGCACGGAGCCGACCGTATTGCGAAGCGACTCGCCCGGGATGGAGTCACCACTGCCACCCTGCATGCCAACCGTTCCCAAAATCAGCGTCTGCGCGCCCTCCAGGACTTTAAGTCCGGAGCCGTTCGCGTGCTGGTCGCCACCGACATTGCCGCCCGCGGCATTGATGTGGACGGCATTTCTCACGTCATCAACTTCGACTTCCCGCCGCACGTGGAGGACTATGTCCACCGCATCGGCCGCACCGGCCGCGCCAATGCCATCGGCGATGCCATCAGCTTCGTCACCAGTGAAGACTATGGTGCCCTGCGCAGCCTGGAGCGCTTCATCGGCCGCGGCATCGTACGCCGCCAGGCAGAGGGCTTCGACCCCGGGGCCCAGCCGCCAGAGGAACCATCCGACCGAGGCCCGCGCCCGCCACGGCAGCAACAGCAGCGCTCCCGCAACAATGGACGCGGTCAGGGCGGTGAGCAGCGGCGTTCCTCCGCCCGCCCCCAGCAGCAGCGCGACAACCGTCCCCGCAGTCAAAGCCCCTCCCGTCCGGAGCGCCCCGCCGCCCGCGAAGAGCAGCCGGAGTCACCCGCCCCGCTGCGTCAGCAGGGCCGGGCCGGCCGCCGCTCCCGCCGCTGGTAAGCGCGGCCGCCACTCACATCACTCAAAACAAAACAGCCCATCCCGGAGATTCCAGGATGGGCTGTTTGACATTGATAGCCGGTCCTAGAGCTTGCCGAAAATGGTCTGACCGGTGCTGCGGAGATCATCGCAGGCCTGCTTCATACGGTCGCAAAGGCCCTGCTCGCCCTTCTTGAGGTAGGAGCGCGGATCATACTGCTTCTTGTCGCCCACTTCACCGTCGATCTTGAGCATACCGGCGTAGTTCTTAAACATGTGATCGGCAATCGAACGGCTGAACGCATACTGCGTATCCGTGTCGATGTTCATCTTGATCACGCCGTAGTCGAGCGTCTCACGGATTTCCTCCAGCGGGGTGCCGGAACCACCGTGGAAGACGAGATCCATCTCCGCCGCGGCACCATATTTTTGCGTCACCGCGGCCTGGCCGTCGCGGAGGATTTCCGGCTTCAGCTTGACCGCGCCTGGCTTGTAGCTGCCGTGCACGTTGCCGAAGGTGGCGGCAAACATGAAGCGGCCGATGCCATTAAGCGTTTCATACACCGTCACCATGTCTTCAGGGGTGGTGTAAAGCTTGTCATTCGCCACGCCGCTGGTGTCATGGCCGTCCTCTTCACCGCCGACGACGCCGGCTTCGATTTCGAGGATGATTTCGAGTTCCGCACACTCCTGCAGCAGTTCTTTCGAAATGCGCATGTTCTCACCGAGCGGGAGTTCCGAGCCGTCAAACATGTGGCTGTTGAATAGATTCCCCTTCCCGGCAGCGCGGCGCGCACGGGTCGCCGCCAGCAGCGGCTTGAGGAATTTCTCGACGTTCTTGGGATGGCAGTGGTCCGTGTGGAGCCCGACAAGAATGTCGTAGCGCTCGGCGAGCACGTGCACGGCTTCCGCCAAAACAATCGCACCCAGCGCCATGTCCTTGACCGCGGTGCCGGAGGCAAATTCGCCGCCGCCCGTGGACACCTGAATAATGCCGTCGCTCTTCGATTCAGCGAAAGCCTTGAGCGCCCCGTTGATCGTCGGGAGCGAGGTCACATTGATGGCAGGATAAGCGTAGCCACCCTTTTGGGCGGCATCCAGCATGGCGGCGAATTGTTTGGGCGTAGCAACGGGCATGTCAGTGAATAAAAGAAGCCGCTTCACCGTGAAGCAGCGGACGGGCCATATGAACTGCTTTTTCCCGCGCGGCAACTTGAAAGCACAAAGCAAAACCCCGGCACGCAGCGTCGAAACTGCGGCCGGGGTTCCGTGATTCGTTGCCGATTCCTGCGGTCAGGCCACCCTGCGGCGGCGGCCCGCAGCAAGGAGCGCCGCGGCTCCGGCCAGCAGTGCCGCGGAGGGCTCGGGGACATAAGTCAGGCGAACGTCGTTTCCGAGAGACCCGCCATCAGCGTTGGCAAAGTATGTGATTGTCAGACTGCCCATGCCGGCAGGAATACTGCTGCCCTCGGCCAACCCGGCGAACGTACCCGTAATGGGATCCGTTCCGTCGTTAAGCCAGATATCGAACGTGTCACCTGCCTGCGCCCCGGCAAAGCTGAAGGAAACCACCAGCGTGCTGTCAAGGCTGACAGTGCCGGCGGTCGCGATTCGATCATACTCCGTGATGGCCGTGAGCCCGCCGATTTCAATATTCGCAAACGATCCGGCAGCGGTCGTGACGCTGCCCGTGGTGAGCATCCCCGGGCTGTTCCCCGGCGACAGCACGGTGCCGGCGCCGAGCGAGAGTGCAGGCGTGAACCCGGAGCCGCTAACCGCTCCGCCGGTCACCGTGATCACGCTGCTGCTGGAGATATCGCCATCAACATTCAGCACGCCTCCCGTAACGAAGGTGGCCCCGGTGTAAGTCGAGGTCACTCCGGTGGGGATCGTCATCGTCCCGGGGCCGGCCTTTGTAAAGCCGCCTGCGGCGCTGCCGAAGTCACCTGACTGATCAGCCAGCGGAGATGACACCGTGAGGTCTGTAAAAGCATCGCCGGTAACATCAGCCACCGTGAAGAGGGTATTCGCACCCAGATGATTGGCCTTTCCATTTGTCGTCGTGATCGAGGAAACCACGCTGCCGCCCACGGTAACAGAACCGCGCAACTGGTAACCCTGGTAGGCACCGGTGTCCGTGACAGCTTGCGTGAGTGTGCCACCATTGAGCTCCACATTACCGATGGCGTTGTAGCGGGTGCTTGAGAATGTACCGCCCTGATTGATGACGAGCTTTGGCAGGTCGTTGTTCCCGACAACATTTCCAAAGACGTTGTTGATACCAACACTGACAATGGCGGTGTCATTGACTGTGATTGTGCGACCTGCGGTAGTGAAGCTGCCGAGGCCACCGTTGATGGTGCTGGTGGCGACAGTGCCGCCGTCCACCTGGAGATTACCGGTCCAGTTCGGGCTGGCGGCATTGAAGTTGAGCGTGCCCAGGCCGGTCTTGGCGAGCGTGCCTGCGCCGGTGATGTCGCGGCTGATGGTGAACTGATTGCTGGCGCCGTTCGTGTCGAAGGTGGGCGTGCCGCTGCCGCCGGTGCCGATGACGAAGGTGCCGTTACCTGACCCGCCGCTGCCGGCGCTGATGCCAACATTGACCCCGGAACCGGTGTTCTTGATCGTTCCGCCGGTGAAGTTGAACTCGGAAGTGCCGTTCCGGTTGTGGATGCCGTACTGGCCGCGGAGTTCGAGTGTGCCGCCGCTGAGGTTGTAGCGGTCCACGCCGTCGGGCTGGTTGGTACCGGCCGCCGTGTTACTGCGGTTGTCGAGCACCACCCAGTCGGTAGAAACCGTGCCGCCGGAATGGTTCATAATACCCGCGCCATCAATCCCGAGGTAGATGCCGCCGTTTTGCTCACCGGTGCCTGCGGGGTTGGTGGCGAGTCCGGGATTGGCGGTGACGCTGAGCGTGCCGGCGCTGATGTAATAAACACTGGTATTACTGGGCCAGTGCCCCACACGAACGTGCGTGCCTGCAGTGGCCGCGCCGCCAGACTGGTTGACGATTCCGGAAAATCCGTTCTGCTCTCCGAGGAAGAAGTTGCCGGAGTTTACAATGTTGGCACCGGCTACAATGTTGATCGTTGCTCCTGTAGCGGCAGTGCCTATCCCAATCGAGCCAACCGTAAGATCTCCGTCAATGGTGGCGCTGGCATTCACGCGGCCGGCCTGAGTGCCGACCTGGAATGAACCGCTGCCCAGGTTGATGGCCACTCCGTTCTGATCGAAGCCGGTGCCCAGCGTGTCTATACGGAGCTGGGTGTTCGCCGTGTTGGTGCCGCTGCTGGTGATGGTGTTGCCGGCGGCGAGCGTGTAGCCGTCCGAGCGTTCAAAGCGGAGCACTCCCTGCGCACCGTCACCATTGAGCGTGATAGCTCCGGTCCCGAGGGTTCCCGAGGTACCGCCATTTCCGATGGAGAGGACGTTCGCCCCGGAGGTGCCGCCGGCATTCACAAAGATGTCGCGCAGCGGATTGGCGCCGGTGTTGTTGGTGCCTGTAAGCATCAGTGTGCTGTTAGCACCGCCGCCACCGACGGACAGAATGTCGGTGGAGTTGGTGGTGCCGATGCTGCCGGAGATGGTGCCGGCGGCGTTGTAAGCCATGATCTTGGCGGAGCCGTCGAGGGTGACGTTTCCTGTGATCGTCGAGCCATTGTCCATGCGGATGGCCCCAATGCCGCCTTTGATGGCTCCCGAGTACTGAGTGAGCCCGGAAGCTGCGACCGGTGTAGCGCCGGCCGCTTCAGCGTAGCCGTGGCCGGTGAGGATGAAGTTGTTGGCGAAGGTGCCGTTGTTGATCCACGCCTGGCCGCCGGCATCCACGTCAATGGTGGCTCCTCCGGCGCTAGTCGGAGTGAGCTGGGCATTGGTGCGGAACGTGCCGAGACCGTCGCCGATCACCGTGGGTGAGAGCCGGAGTGTGCCGGTGAAGCCGGCGTTGTTGCCGGAAATGACCACATCGCGCACCGCCGTCGCGGCGGTGAGATGGGGATCAATCACCACCGTCCCGCTGCCGGTGAGGTTGTTGGCGAGGGTGAAATTCGAGTCGTTGGCGACCGCTCTGAACGTCGCGCCGCCGGCGACATTGATGGTGCTGGCGGCGGCGAAGACCGTCTGCGCCGTGCCTGGGTTGTAGTTGGCGATGAGCGTGCCTGCCTGCACGTCCGTCGTGCCGGTATAGGTGTTGGCGCTGCTGATGGTGGCAGTGCCCGTGTTCTTCTTGATGAGGCCTGCTGTGCCGGCAATGCCGAACGCGCCGGTGCTGGTCAGCGTGTAGGCAGTGGTATTGTCGAACGTGACGCCGGACGGGGTCTGGTTCGCCGCGATGTTCGGCGTGAAGGTCGTGGCGGTATCGTCGAACACCACGGAATCACCGGCGAGGAAAAGCTGGTCTCCAGCATTCCAGTTCAGTGTGGTGGCGGTATCCCACGCATTGCCATTACCACCCACCCACTTGTTGGCTGTGGAGGTGACCACGAGATTCACCGTGCCGGAGGTATCATCCACGACACTAACGGTACTGTGGCCGGTCGGCGTGGTCAGCGTAAGCGCGCCGGTCCCAGTGCCCTGAATCGCTCCGGCGTAGGTGAGGATCGGATAAGTTCCAGACACCCAGCCGGCACCGCTGAGGGCGACGTTCAGGCTGTTCGCGCCACTCAGACTCAAAGCGTTCGCCGAAGTAGTGGCCACCTTATCAACGGCTGAACCATTGAAGTCGAGATTCAAATTTGCTCCGCCGCCGAGATTGAGGCCGCCCAGTGTCAGGGTGGTGGCCGTGGTTCCTGCTGAGGCCGTTCCAACCTGAACCGTGGTACCGCTGGCGGCGGTGAGATTACCACCGGAAGTGCCGTTACCGGTAAAGGTGGAGGTTCCATTCACCGCGATCGCCCCGGTGCCGTGCGTGCCGTCCAGGGTGAAAGTATTGGCCGCTACAGTGATGGGAGTGTTCCCGAGCACAGCCCCGGACGCGATCGTGACCGTGCCCGCGGTCTGCGTGAGCCCGCCGGTGAAATTGCTCGTTCCCGTCAGCGTCATCGCGCCGGTGCCGATCTTCTCGATCGCCACGGTGCCGGTGCCGTTGTTGATGGCGCCGTCAAAGGTGGACGCTCCATTCTGGTGGCCGATGTAGAGCTTGGCCGCGGTGGCGCTGGTGTTGGTGACCGTGCCGCCTGCGCCGCCGGGATTGGTCAGCGTGTTAATCGCCTCCTCGCGTCCGTTCAGGTCGAAGGTGCCGGCGTTCAGCACGACACCCACCGCGTTGTATATCTGGTCGCCGTAGGTCGTCGTGTTGAAGCCCGCCGGTGCAAGGTTCGCGCCGGTGCCGAGATTGTTCACATTGTCATAGGCTCCCGCCAGCTGCGCGGTGCCTCCATTGATGGTTAGGCCGCCAGTCGCGACAGCATGCACCGCCTGCAATGCCGGGGCCGTATTCCCCTTGGCCAGAATGAGCGTTCCAGTGTTTACCGTAGCGTTGCCGGCCACGTTGTCGGCGGTACCGCCGAGTGTGAGGCTGCCGGAACCGTTCATGGTCACATTCACCCGGTTCACAGTGCCATCGAACGTGGTGGCCGTGGACTGAGTGGAAACCACCACACCCGTGCCCGCCGTGCCCTGGTTGATGGAGCCGGAGGCGCCGGAAATGCTGGCGACGGTGTGCGTGCGGTTGGCCGGATCGAGAGTGCCGCCTCCGAAGATGAGGTCAGTGGTGGACGGCAGCACGCTGGTGCCGCCGAAGTGCAGCGTGCCTGCATTCAGAACCGTGTCACCCTGGTAGTCGTTAGACGCATTCTGCAGCCGCACGGTGCCGGCGTCATTCACAGTGAAACCGCCGGTTCCGGTGACTTTGCCGTCAAGGATGAGCGTGTTTCCGGACGTCCCCTGAATAAACCGGTTGGCATCGCTGCCATTAAGAGTGACTTGGCCGGTGAGCGTAGGGGATAAGTAGGTGCTTCGGAAAATGCCGCCATCATTAAGGGCTACATTGTGCTGGTTGGTAATGGTGCTGTAGAACTGGTGAGTGCCGCCATTGTTCACCGTCACTGTGGCAGTGGATGAAAGCGGATTGCTGCTCTGGGAACCAAAGGCGCCGCCATTCACGGTTACGTTCTCCAGCGTGGAGCCGGGACTGGGATTGAACCACAATTCGCCACTGCCGGTCTTTGTCAGGGTGAAGCTGCCGCCGTTGAAGATCTGGCCGGCTACGAGGTCGTAGCGTCCGCTGCCGCCCCACGTGGCGTCTCCGGTCATCGTGAATTTGGTGAAGTGGCTGTTGTTGGTGATCGCGGCACCGTTGTTCACGATCGCGCCGTTGCCGCCCACTCCCGTACCGGAGAAGGAGATTTCGCCTAGCCGGTTACCTACGGCGGTGCCGTTGGCGTCAAACGTGCCGCCGCCGCCGACCGTCACGCTGGAAGCGCCGCGCAGAGCGTCGCCGTTGCCGATGCGGAGCGTGCCGCCGGTGACACTCACCGCGCCTCCCAACGAATTGGCTCCGGAGAGGATAAGCGTGCCATTGGAGACATTGGTCGGGCCGCTGTAGGTATTGGCTCCGGAGAGGGTCACGGTGCCAGAGCCGGTCTTGTTGATGCCGCCGATGCCGCCGAGCACATTGGCGACGCTGTAATCGTTACCGGTAGTGTTGGCGAAAGTGAGCGTGCCGATTTCTACCGGGCTGCCCGTGATGGTGCGGTTCGTCACCGCAGTACTGGGAGCCGGAACATCGGAGGTGTCCCCGAAGAGCACAGAGTCGCCCGTGTAGAAGGTGGCCGGCGTGGCGGTGCTGGAGGCCAGAGCGAAGTTGGAAGTCGTATTGATATCCCACGTGTTATTGGTGTTCCCGGCCCAAATGAGGGAATCCACAGCGGAGACGTTCAGATCAAGCCGCCCATCAACAGTATTGTCCACCAGCGTGGCGGTCATGTGCGGGTAGCTGCCTGCCGGCCCCATGCTGAAACCGCCAAAGCCGTTCCCTCCGATGGTGCCGTAATCAATAAGCGGGTAGGTGCCTGTGGTCAGGCCTGCCCCCTGCGGGCTCACGGCCACCGTCGTTCCCGCCGTTGTCAGCGTGGTGGTATTCAGGCTTGCAGCTGAAGTGGGAGCAGTCAGCACCGGTACGAATGAGGTCGCGCCTGCTGTTCCAAAAGTCACCGAGGACGCTGTCGTCACGCCGCTACCGATGCCGGTGCTAAGCGTCGCCAGGTCGGAAACGGTGATTGTTCCGGCGCTGCCGCTGGAGAGGCCAAGGATGCCGCCGGTGACATCGGTGGCCCCGCTATGGTTCCATGTGCCCGAGGCCACGAGCGATCCGGTGCCGGCTTTCTCAATGACAGTTCCCGCCGCACCGGTCACGCTGCCGGTCAGGTTGCGGTTCAAATTTCCGGTAAACGCAATGGTCCCTGCATTGATGGCCCATGAATCGGCATTGAGCTGTCCATCCTGAAACTCCGTCCGTCCCGCGCCGTTGCTCACGAGATGGAGCGCGCCTGCGGTCCGCGAGCCATAGATGTTCACCGACTTCAGAATGTCGGTGCTGGCCCCGGGAGTGGACCACGTCAGCGTTGAAGCGGCCGTGGCCGAAGAATTGCGCAGGATGTGGTTTGTGCCCGTGGAAGCAGGAGCCGCGTGGGCTGTGTTCCCGCCCCATGAATTCAGCCGGGCTAAGGTCTGGCTGAATCCGTTCATCTCCAGACGCCCGTTGGTATTGGAGCCCTGGCCGAAGCTGAACTCCACATTCGCCAGGGCATTGGTGGCTCCAATCTGGATTTGACCATCAGCCGCCTGAGTGCGCACCCACGAATTGCCGGTGGAACTAATGATCACAGTCCCGGCATCCGTTTTATTGAATATCCGGTCGGTGCCTAAATTGATAAGTCCGTTGTAAACGACGGTACCACTACCACGTGTAAATAAAGTGCCGGTGCCACCACCGCCGGTGGACGTCACCGTTCCGCCAATGGTCAGTATTGAGTTTGCCGCCGCGTTGATCTGCACCAGACCGGTGCCTGCTGTAACAATGTTGCTGTTCCACGTGTTGTTGTTGGCTCCATTCAACAGAGTGGAGCGCAAGTCACCCGTAGTATTGGAATTCATTGTCAGCGTCTTTCCCGCAGCGACGGTGATGCTGTTGCGAAGATCCAGCGTCGTCCCCTGTCCACCGGCAGCCGAGCCGGTCTGCAGCGTCACCGTGTTGCCATTGCCAAGCCCAGTGCTGTTTTGCACCCGTAAAGTACCTCCACCACTTGCGTTTACAGCCCCGGTAAAGGTATTGGCCCCCGCCAGCAACCATAGTCCGGCTCCGGTTTTATCAATCGACAGCACGCCCGATCCGTTATTCGAAATGACACCGTTTATGATATTCGCCGCCGTGCTGGTCCCGCCCAGCGTCAGCGACCGGGCCACCGCACTGCTAGCCGCAACTGTTTGGTTTACGGTAATCGCACCGGTATTGTTATTATTTGCCCAGGTTTGATCCGCTGCAAGCCTAACATTTACGTTCTGATTGGTTGTCGTAGAACCAATCGTTATCGCGCCCGCGCCAGTCTTAGTTATTCCGGAGGCTCCAATGTTCAGAGTTCTGTTTGCCCCCCCCCCCTGAATCAATACCGTGCCGCTGGAAATAAAACGCAAGCCCGCAATGGTCCGGTCAGCCCCCATATCAACTGTCTGCGAGGCAGTAAGCGCAGTGATATTGAAAACAGCAACGTCGCCTGTACCGGGCACTGCACCTGTTGATGCAGCTGCAGTATCAGTCGGCGACCAGTTCCCTGCAGTGCCCCACGCATTTGTCGCTGATCCCCTGTCCCAAAAAACATCTGCCGCCCTCGCCTGTTGAGGCCAGGCGGCATTCAGGGTGGCAACGATAAGAGCGAGACGGAACGGGATCCAGCGTTGAAGAGCAGAGCGTTTCATTTGGGGTGCGCTTGAGGAAAGTTGTTCAGGAGTTGAATGAAAGAAATTAGCCGCAAAATTGCGAAGACTCGTAAAGTTCAGCTTTAGTTCATGAAGATAATATTAATCAAGTCAAGTAATCTCAGGCGAAAAACCTGCCTGGCTTCCCTGAAATTTCGGCAGGGGAATCCCTGATCACACCACGCCGCACATCCGTATTTCCCCAATGCCCGGGCACTGCCTACGGTGGCACAACGACCGCATTCTCCACGACCATGTTCCGCATTCCAGGCATTCCCGGCAAAGATCTCTGCGACAAAGGCCTCGGCTCTACCCGCCGCGACATCCTGCGCATCGGCGGCAGCGCCATGCTCGGCCTCACGCTCAACAATCTGCTGCGCGCCCAGGCTGTCGGTGCCGAAAACCTGACCAGCGGCGGGCCTGGCTGGGGAAAAGCAAAAAGCATCATCCTTTGCTACCTGCAGGGCGGCCCGAGCCATCTCGACCTTTGGGACCCCAAGGAAAACGTGCCGGCGAATGTGAAGTCGGAGTTCAAGAACATCGCGACGAAGATCCCCGGAGTGAACTTTACCGAACTGCTGCCGCGGCTGGCGCAGGTGAATGACAAGTTCACCATGATCCGGAGCATGAGCTACACGCCCAACGGCCTGTTCAATCACACTGCCGCCATCTATCAGATGATGACGGGCTACACGACGGACAAGGTGAGCCCCAGCGGCCAGCTGGAGCCTCCCAGCCCGAAGGATTTCCCCAACTTCGGCAGCAACATTGTGAAGATGAAGCCGATGGACGAGCCGATGCTGCCATTCGTGATGCTGCCGCGGCCGCTGCAGGAGAGCAATGTGGTGGGCAAGGCCGGCACCGCGGGCTTCCTCGGCAAAGCGTTCGATCCCTACACGCTCTATCCCGAGGGCGATGACATGGACATGGATAAGATGAGCCGCATTCGCATCGACGACCTGCAGCTGCGGCCCGACGTCTTCACTGCACGGCTCCAGCGCCGGGCGAAACTGCGCAGCGCCATTGAGAAGCAGATGCCGGAACTCGAAAAGGCCGTGGCCGGCTATAAGCTGGATGAATACTACGACCGTGCGCTGAGCCTCATCGTGAGCGGCAAGGCCCGCGATGCCTTCGAACTCAGCCGCGAGCCCGACAAGCTGCGTGATGAATACGGCCGCAACACCTTCGGCCAAAGCCTGCTGCTGGCCCGCCGTCTCGTGGAGGCCGGCACGCGGGTGGTGGAAGTCATCTGGCCCAAGGTGGCGAACAGCGACAACCACTCGTGGGATGTTCACACCGGGCTCTTCAAACGCATGAAAGACCAGAGCGCCCCCATGCTGGACGCGGGCCTCAGCGCGCTCATCAGCGATCTCGATCAGCGCGGCCTCCTGGAGAGCACGCTCGTTGTCGCCGTAGGGGAATTTGGCCGCAGCCCGCAGAAAGGCGTGAGCACCAGCGGCAATGACAACAGCCCCGATGGCCGCGACCACTGGCCCTACTGCTACACCAGCGTCATCGCCGGCGCGGGCATCAAGCGCGGCTACGTCCACGGCAAGTCCGACTCCACCGGCAGTGCTCCCACGGAAGACCCCGTGCACCCCACCGAGCTGCTCGCCACCATTTACCACGCCTTCGGCATCGCGCCCGAGACGATCGTTTACAATCACCTCAACCAGCCCCGCGAGCTGGTGAAGGCCTCGGCCGTGACCAAATTGTTCGCCTGACGGAAAACCCCGGCATTCCCCTGCCCTGCGGCTTGCATCGCGGGCCGGTACGCGCTTTCTGAAGGTCCGCCATGCTGCCAGACCTCATCGCCATCCACCCGCCGGCCACCCCGCCGCACGCCACCATCGTCCTGCCCGGCTCCAAAAGCCTTACCAACCGGGCCCTCATGCTCGCAGCCCTGGCCGATGGCGCCGTCACCCTGCATGGTGCCCTGTGGAGTGAGGACACCCAGGCCATGACGCACTGCCTCAGCACGCTGGGCTTCACCGTCGAGGTCACTCCCGATCCCGGCGAGCCCGCGAACCGCACCATCACCGTGCACGGCTGCGGCGGCCGCATCCCCCGCGCCGGCACCCCGGACGCCCCGCTGGAACTCTTCGTCGAAAACGCCGGCACCGCCGCCCGCTTCCTTGCCGCCCTCGTCTGTCTCGGCCACGGCACCTACCGCCTGAGCGGCATCCCCCGCATGCACCAGCGCCCCCAGGCCGCTCTCTTCCATGCCCTGCGGGAACTGGGCTACACCGTCGAGACGCCCAACGACTTCCTCCCCGCCGTCATCACCGGCACCGGCCCCCGCCCGGGCGCGCGCTGCACCGTCAGCGTCAGCGAGTCCTCGCAATTCGCCTCGGCACTCATCCTTGGCCAGCGCACCGGCGGTTGGGAAATCGAAGTCACCGGTGCCAATGCCGACGAGCTTCCCTACGTCGAAATGACCCGCCGCCTCGCCGCCACCTTCCCCTGGCACGGCGGCACCTACAACATTGAACCCGACGCCTCCGGTGCCTCCTACTTCTGGGGTGCCCAGTGGCTCCTGCGCGACAGCGGCGCCTGTATCACCATCGCCCCAGAGCCCCAGTCCGGCATGCAGGCCGACCAGCACTTCCGCCGCCTCATGCTGGAGGAACCGTGGCGCCCCGCCTACTCGCGGAATACCGACCTCGCCGACAGCATCATGACCGCCATCGTGCTCTCCCCGTTCGCGCCCGGCGTCACCCGCTTCACCGACCTCGGCCGCCTTCGCGTGCAGGAATGCGAACGCGTCGCGGCCCTGCGCACCGAACTCACCAAATGCGGTGCCGCCGTCAGTGAATCCGGCGACACCCTCACTATCCAGCCCGGCCCCGTTCACGGCGCGCGCATCGCTACTTATAATGATCACCGCATGGCCATGTGCTTCGCCATGCTCGCCCTGCGCGTTCCGGGCATCGAAATCGAACACCCCGCCTGCGTGAAAAAAACATTCCCCAACTTCTTCGCCAAACTCGCCGCCCTCGGTGCCGGCATCACCTATCCCGCCACCGGCAGCGCCCTCTCCGGCGACGCCCTCCTCGCCGGCTAGCCACAGCGCCCTGTCACCTTCTCGAATTCCCCGCGGCAGCCTCCATCCGGTGGGCCCGTGGGCTGAATGCAGTGATTCAGGTTCCACCCCAGACAGTGATCCCGCGTAAATCACCTTCAGTTTCAAGGGGTATGGAGCATTTGACTTATTGACAGCCCGCGGGAGATGCACGCATAATTACTACCCGATTCCCCACCCCCACTTTCAGACCGGATGAATGCCCTAGGATTTTTTATGCGCCGCATTGTGTGGCAGTTTGGCATTAAGCAGGAGCGCAACCGCTGGAGTGCGGTGACACGCGAGACGCAGTTGCTGGCGGAGGCGCAAGACCTCCTGGGTAAACTGGCGTGGCCGCTGTGCGATGAGATTGAAGACCTTTCCGGGGAATATTGGCAGATTCGCGACCTCGACCGCCGCCAGCAGGAAATGCGGGAGCTTTCTGAGCACCTGACCAATGAAAATGAGGCGGCGTATGAAAAACTCTACGAGATTGAGGACCGCAACGACCACCAGGTGCAGTCCATGCTGAGCCGGAAGCGTGAGTTGATGGAGAAGGCCGTGCCCATCATGAACGATGTGGAGGAGATCAAGGCGCGGAACTCAAACACACGCCGGAAGTTTGGCAGCCTGAAAGCGAAGCTGGAGGTGCTGAAGCGTCAGGACGGCGACTATGCCGCGGAGATCGATAAGACCCGGCAAATGCTGGTGAAAATGAAGGAGGAACACACGCGCGACCTCGCCGGAATCACCGACCGGGAGAACGAAGTGGAAAAGCTGGAGCATGCCGTGCAGAGGATTGATGACGATGTGTCGTCCCGGCGGGATCTGCTGAAGACGGAAAACGCGGAGCTGGTGGCGGAAATCGGGCGGCGCTCGAAGCAGATTGCGGACCTTTCCACCAAGATCGGGTCCATCGATACCCAGAAGGGCGACCTCAGCTTCCAGATCGGGCAATATCTGAGCAACGCCCTCAATCACCGTGATCCGGCTGTGCAGAAAGCGCTGAATGCCTACCGGCCGATCGTGGCCAAGATCAAGAGCCTGCGGGTGTCCATTCAGTATAATCAGCGTCTCGCCCGCCGGGTTTCCCGCTAACGACCGCACCACCGGCGGCCCCGGCGTGCGATGGGGCGAATTCTTTCACCAGCCTAAAGAAAATTCTTGCACCCCCCCCGGGGAAAACCTGATATGCGGCCGGTAATCCGGCAGCGCATCCGCCGGGAAACCAATCCATTTTCCTACCCCCAACGCACTGATGAGCGAGGACAATCCCGAATACGCAGAATACGAAGAGCCCGTAGAATACGGCGAGCAACCCCAGGAAGCCGCCCACGCGGATACTTCCCACGAAAGAGTCGCCACTCTGGGGCACGTGGACGATTATCTGCTGTTCGGGCAGGAGTATGACTGTTCCGACATCCACCTTGCCACCTCCTCCCGCCCGATGTGGCGCCGCTACGGTGCCCTCCAGGAAATCTGGCCGAATGCCGATGTCCTCAACGCCGCGGATACCGACCGGCTGGTGAAGGCATTCCTCGGGCCAAAGGAGTTGAAGCGCCTCAATGAGCGGGGCGATGTGGACTTTGCCTATGCCACCGAGCGGGGCCGCTACCGGGCCTCGGTAGTCAAGCAGCGGCTGGGCTACGACATGGTCTTCCGGATCATCAATACCAAGGTCCGCACCATGCAGGACCTCGGTCTGCCCAATACATTGAAGCCTCTGACGCAATATCACAACGGCCTCGTGCTCGTGACAGGCTCCGTCGGTTCCGGCAAGTCCACCACTCTGGCCGCCCTGATCAATGAGATCAACAACGAGCGGAATGACCACATCATCACCCTGGAAGACCCCATCGAGTACGTCTTTTCCTCCGCTCAGTGTCACGTGAACCAGCGCGAAGTGCACACCCACACCGAGTCCTTCGCCGCCGCACTCCGCGGGGCACTGCGGGAAGACCCGGACGTGATCATGGTTGGTGAAATGCGCGACCTGGAGACCATTTCACTCGCCATCACCGCCTCCGAGACGGGTCACCTTGTGCTCGGCACCCTGCATACCGGTTCCGCTGCCCGGACACTGGACCGTGTGCTGGACGTCTTCCCCACCGACCAGCGTGACCAGATCCGCATCATGGTCAGTGAATCGCTGCGCGGCATCATTTCCCAGCAGCTGGTCCCGCGGAAGGACGGCAACGGCCGCTGTATGGCCATGGAGTTCCTCGTGAACACTCCTGCTGTGGCCAACTGTATCCGGGAAGGCAAGACCTTCATGCTCCCTGGTATCATGCAAACAGGGAAAGCACTCGGCATGGTCACCATGGACGATTCGCTGAAGGACCTCTACCACGCCGGCCTCATCACTGCCGAAGATGCGCTCTTCCGTGCTATCGACCAGGACCAAATGCGTCTGGACCTCAAGCTGCGCTAACCCCTTTTCACCGCCAACCTCTTTTTCCGCCAGACATGGCCATCATCGACAGCCTCTTTCACCACCTCATTCAGGCCGGCGGCTCTGACCTCCACCTCTCTGAAGGTCAGCCGCCCAAAATTCGCGTTCACGGCGGCATTCATGCCATCTCAGATCAGATCCTCACCAGTCAGCAGATGGAGGAAATGATGCGCGAAATCTGTGAACCCCGCGCCTGGGAAAAATTTCTCTCCCGCGGCGACCTCGACTTCGCCTATGAGATGGACGAGAACAGCCGCTTTCGCTGCAACTACTTCAAGCAAAACCTCGGCTTCGCCTGCGTCTTCCGGATCATCCCGACGAAGATCGCCACACTCGAACAGCTGGGCATTCCGCCGGTGGTGAAGCGCTTCGGCGAAATGCGCAGCGGCCTCGTGCTGGTGACCGGCCCGACCGGCTCCGGTAAATCGACGACGCTGGCCGCGCTCATCGATTATGTGAACACAAACTACGCCCGCCACATTATCACCGTGGAGGAGCCGATCGAATTCGTGCACCGCAACAAGAAGTCGATCATCACACAGCGCGAAGTGCCGATCCAGACACCGACCTTCGCCGACGGCCTGCGCGCCGCGCTGCGGGAAGATGCAGACATCGTGCTTGTGGGGGAAATGCGGGACCTTGAAACCATCTCCCTAGCCCTCACGGCTGCAGAGACCGGCTTGCTCGTCTTCGGCACGCTGCACACGAACAACGCGCGCAAGACGGTGGACCGTCTCGTGGACGTCTTCCCCTCCGACCAGCAGGCGCAGGTGCGCACCATGCTTTCCGCCTCGCTCCGCGGGGTGCTGGCTCAGCTGCTCATGAAGAAAGCCGACGGCAAAGGCCGCGTCGCGGTGAATGAAATCCTCGTCGCAACCCCGGCCGTTTCCGCCATCATCCGTGAAGGCGCGACTCAAAAGCTCACCGACGTCATCACCGGCGGTGCAGCGCTCGGCATGCAGTTCATGGACCAGGCGATCTGGAAGCAGCTCCAGGACGGCAATGTGACGCCATTTGAGGCTTACATGAAAGCCATCGACAAATCACGCTTCAAGAAGTTCCTCCCGCAGGAACTCAAGGAGCAGATGGGAACCGAGGGCCACTAACCTTCCCCTTCGCTGATTACCGGCCCGCTGCAGCCCTACGCTGCCGCTGGGCGTTTTGCTTCCACCGCTCAGGGAGCAGCGGTGCGGAGGATGCGGTAGAATTTTCGCCCGGGGGCGGGACTGGAGTCCGTCCAGGTGCCGCGGGTGTCGTAGGCGATCGTGGACGAGGATGCGTCGGTCCAGGACCCGGCGGTGAGATCGGTGCTTGCCTGCACTTTGTAATACATGCCGCGCAGGGCGTTCCAGGTAAGCTGGACGGTCGTGCCGGCCAGGGTGATTTCCGGAATCGTGACCTCTCCGGCGATGGTCCCGGTCCAGTATTTCTCAGCGAGGGTGTAGGCGGACGTGCCGGCCTGGCTGCCAGCGATGCGGCCGTGGTAGTCGTCCTCGGGGGGATGGATGCCGCCATAGATGCGGGACTTCCCGGCCTGGTCGGCAGCGTCGTAGTAGCTGCACCACTGAATATCCACCGCGGTGCTGGGGCCATTGTCAATTTGGAGTGAATTGGCAGCGACGGTGTGGTGATGGAACCCGCCAGGGAAGAGGTGCGTGCCGGTGAGGAGGGTGAGCGCCTCGGCCGCAGCGCGGGAGAAGGTGCTGTGCCCGGAGATGTATCCCGGAAAGGCGGGAGTGTTAAAGGTCTTCCGCTGGAACGGGAGCCAGTCTTTGGCGAGCATCCAGCGGACGGGGTTTTGCGTCCCGGCAATGGCGGGCGCGGGAGCATTCGAGGGATGTTCGCCGGGCCACGAATAAACGGCGACCTGACCGATGTACCATGAGCCGGGGTAGGCAAAGTTGTAGCGCACGTCCCAGATGGTTTCGTGCTTGCCTCCGGTGGCGGCAGTGGTGGCGGTGATGACTTCGCAGACGCCGGGTTCAAGGAGCAGGCCCTGAGAATTGTAGGCAAGCCCGGAGATGGACGACTGGCCTTTGCTTCCCATGTAGCGGATCATGGTAATGGGACGCGTGCCGGAGTAGTAACGCTTCAGCGCCCATGCGGCGCAGGCGGCATCGTGTGTGGCTGCGGAGAGGGCAAAATACATTTTCACATCCCACTCCAGGTTGTCGAGCACTGGCCCGGTGCCGCGGAGCTTCTTCTCGAATAGCGGATGATCGGTGACCTGATTGGCGATGACGTGCCAGTGGCCTGGAGGCGTCTCGGAGTTGGGACCATCGGCCCAGAATTCAGCCAGTACCCTGAAGAAGTCGCCGCGTTTGACGAGGCTGGGAGTGTAGGGGGTATTGGTGACCGGGTTGGTGCTGAAACCGGTGCCGTTGTCGGTGCCAAGAGGGCTGTTGCCGACTGAAGCGGGGGAGATGTCGATCTCCGTCTGGTCATTGAGCTGGCTGCTGGCACGGAGGACAGCCAGCGCCCCCTGCTTGTAGCCTTCGTCGCTGTCACTGGGATTGCCGGGTGTGCTAAGCCATGAGGGACCACCGAAGGGGTCGATCCATGGTTTCACCGGGTCAGTGCGCTTGAGACTAAAGGGGGTGGTGGCGAGGGATTGCACACCAAGGAAGGGCTGCGGGCCGCCGGGGATGGGGATTCCGTTTTGGGTGATGCTGGAGGAGAGGTCAAGCGGCTGCCAGAAGTTGGGATTCGTCGCCGCGGGGATGCCGAACCCGAGCTGCATGTTGGGCGTGAAATTGCCATTCATACCCAGCACACTGAGAGGCACGAGCACGTTGGGATTCACGGTGGAATCGTAGGGCTGCGGGTAGGCGGTATTGTTGAAACCATCTGCTGCAGACCAGGTAATGATGGCATCGGCGATGCGCTTGCCAAGTTCCGCGGGCGTGGCGGCATTCGTCGCGGGAGCCTGGCCCACGGCGGTGGAATAGCCGAGCGCTGTGAGTTCAGTGTCGAAATTCGCCCGGGCCGCCTCCCATCCCGTGCCGGAGGCAAAGCGGGTGCGCAGCAGACGGTAGGCGGCATAGCTGATGGATTCATTGCGCGCTGCAAGCAGGTCGCCAGGGGGCGCAGGGACCTTTTCGTTGTAAATATAACCCACTGCAGTCGCATCGTAGGCCGCCCACGCATTGTACATTACCGTGGCGGTATGAAAGAGATTGCGGGCATGGGCCGGAGGATTGGGAATGGCCAGACGGATGGCGCCAAGGAGTTGCTCATTCCATTCGCGGGCCACGGAATTTGCCGCACTGGCCCTAACCGGAAGCAGAGCGGCGAAAGCACACCCCAGTGTGAGCCCCATCGCGGAGCGGCGGATATTCAGGGAGATCGTTTTCATGGATACGCAGCAGTCCGGCCGGGGGATGAAAGCCGGAATTAGACTGGGAATGATATCGTAAACTATCGCTGCAAACAATGAATTCCTCTGTCCCCTGCCGGAATGCCGGGGGGCAGTATCCTCGCGGACGGACGGTGATTCCCGCGGCTTACTTACCGGACAGCTTCTTCGATTCCTCAAGGCCTTCGATGAGCGTCGCGGGACCGGGGATCACTGTGGGCAGCTGAATGGCTGGCCCAGTGGGCGGAATGACGAGGGCGAAGGGGATGCCGCCCTGTTTATAAGCCGTGAGGAACTCCTCGATTACCGGGTCGTCATGCGTCCAGTCGGCATACATGAAGATGGCGTCGTATTTGGTCAGGCTGTCGTGGAACTCCTTGCGCGAGAAAGCGAGGCCGCGGTTGGTCTCACACTGGAGA
>Ga0315905_10000317_pt1 | contig 53098 bp, 52 predicted proteins | sample LakEriMetagenome_5_FD_203522 | JGI IMG/M metagenome (GOLD analysis project Ga0315905, IMG submission 203522) | Freshwater fungal communities from buoy surface, Lake Erie, Ohio, United States - Buoy 4 MA121 | ecosystem: Environmental > Aquatic > Freshwater > Lake | place: USA: Lake Erie, Ohio...
ATTCACTGATGTCTTCTTTGTCAGATATACAGATACAAACACTTCGTTATGCCGCTGAAGGCCTAACCAATGCCGAGATCGGGCGTTTGCGATTTGTTAGCGAAAAAGCGATCGAGCAGATCTTGTCTCGAGTCGCTATTGCCTTAAATATTCAGCCAGATCACAGAAAAAATATGAGAGTCCTGTTGGTTAATGAATTTCACAGTTGGATTGGCGCGCCAACTCACTAAGACAAAGCTTCTGTTCACCTTGACGGGTAAAGTTGCCGGCTATGGAGATCGAGCAGATTCGCAACCAATGGAATGATGTGCTTGATAACCTCGAATCGCACAACAGAGTTGCATGGATTGCCTACTTCGATGCTCGCCTGATTGGCTTCGAAAATGGCATACTCACTCTTGATTTTTCAGATAGCCGTAAGTTTGCAACTTCACATGAGTATTCAGAAACGCGTCCAAACCTTAAAGCCGCACTTGTCGCCTCTATCCATGAGGTCCTTGGCTTAACTGTAGATATAAGGGAACAATGAAAATCAAAGTATTTCTTGTGGCTATAGCTCTGATTGTTGGAGTCTCAGGCGCGCCACAATCAGTCGCTGCTACATCTGTTTTGAGCATGCAGGTGCGACAGACTCCGAGCGCTTCTGAAACCTTGTTGACTATGTACGGCAATCTAAAGCCCAACAAATCTGGCGTGACAGTAAAGATTCAAGTTGATACAAATGGAAAGTGGACGACTACACGTTTTGCAACAAGAGTTACAAAAGTGGGAACGTGGAAAGTTGTGGCCCTTGCAACCGCACTTGATGCACAAGTCAGATACCGAGCGGTTACCGAAATAGCTGGGAAGAGTTTGTACTCCCCTATCCGCGCAATAACCGTGAAGCAACAACCTGAACTTTCAAATGCCGACCCAGCACAATTTATAGATTTAAAAGGTCCGGGTGGTCGAATTCATGGCACCGATGTAAGCCGTTGGCAACATCCCAATGACAAACCAATTGATTTTGTAAAAAAGTATGAAGCGGGAATGCGATTTGTATTCATCAAAGCATCAGATACTCGCGAGACTGCAGATCGTCTTGCAGTTAAGTATGCAGCCATGGATCACCACGCTGCACAAGCGGCGGGACTCTACACAGGCTTTTATCATTACGCGGTTCTGCCAGATGTAACTACACCTGAAGAAATAAAGCAGGATGCATTAGCCCAAGCCCAAAAGGTTGTGTGGCGACTAGCTTCTATGGGTGGTTATTCAGATCGAGATTTGCCGTACGCGTTAGATCTAGAAAACAAATGTGTTCGCTACTCATCAGGTGGTGCTTGCGTAAAAAATGCAACAAGAAGCGCTGTAACTTTGTGGGCGTTGACATTCTTGGCATCACTGAAGGAAAAAACTGGCCGAACACCGTTTCTTTATTCATATCCAAGTTTTCTTGAAGGCTCAATGATCCGTTCAAAAGAGCTTGCACAATACCCATTATGGCTTGCTCAATACGGAATCGATCCTGCAAATCCAATTAACCAGCCGGGTGTAAAGCCGGGAGGCTGCTTTGTGCATTCATGGACTGGTGCCAACTGTGATTCACAATGGACTGTTTGGCAGTATTCATCATGTGGAATTGCACCAAAGTACGGAGTTCCTGGAAATAGATTAGATCTCAACGTTTTCCGCGGAACACCTTCATCCTTTTTGGAATTAGTAAAGGGCGTATGGAAGCCAACTCTGGTTGATTTAATGCCTCAACAAGAGGCCACGACTATGAATCTTGCTAATCAGAGTTCGACTACCACCAATAAGCCCGCAACTTTTAGAGTCACAGTCACGCGACCTACTGGATTACCAGTTGTAACAGGTGATGTGAAGTTTGTATTTGATAAATCAACAACACCTGACATCAAGCCAACTCAACGTATTTTGCGTGAAACAAGCGGTGCATGGACTGTTGAACTAAGGGGTGTTCCTGCTGGAAGCTTTAAGGGAAAGATTACCTTTGAAGATGTTTCTGGAACTCATGCAACATCTACCGTTGATGTGACCTTTGATGTGGTGCAGGGCCCAACGCCAACTCCGAAGCCAACACCTTCACCCACTGCGACTAAGAAGCCAACAACCGATAGTTGTCGAGGACAGATTAAGAATTAGCCTCAAGCAGCTCATCTAGCGCTGCAAGTTCGCGATCTACTAGTTCTTCATATGCTGCAATTGATTCTTTGCGTTCCTTTGCGCTCCAACCCAAGACTGGTGCAATAAGAAGTGCAACTTCTTCGGCTAGGTGAACACCATGACCTTCGGCTTCAAAAGCCAAACGTGTGCGGCGTGAAATCACATCGTCAACGGTTCGTGCACCTTCATGGGATGCGGCATAAACGATCTCTGCCTTGATATATGGAAGTTCAGCGTCCAACTTCTTTGCAAGCTTTGGTTCTTCGGCGATGATTTCAAGAATTTCGCTAATCAAAGAGCCATAGCGGTTAAGTAGATGCGTAACTGTCTCAACATCTAATCCTGATTCTTGAGCAATGCGTTCTCTTTGTTGTTCAAGGGCAAAATAGCCATCTGCTCCAACTAGCGGAAGTTTTTCGGTGACTGAATCTTGTGTGATTCGACGAAGTTCAATAACTGCGCGATCAACAACATCCTTACCCATAACTCGATACGTTGTGTACTTTCCGCCGGCGATTGAAACAAATCCAGCGGCTGGACGATCAACGGTGTGTTCGCGTGAAAGTTTTGTTGTTGTTGCACTCTTTACATTTGCAACCAACGGACGCAGTCCCGCATAAACGCCGATGATTTCTTCAGCCTTTAGTTTTGGCTCTAAAACTCGGTTGGCTTGATCAAGAATGTATTGAACATCTTCTCTGGAAGCGTATGGTTCTGCGCGATCTCCATCGTAAGGAGTATCTGTTGTTCCAACAATCCACTTGTCTCCCCATGGAATCAAGAAGAGGACTGAAACCGCAGTCTTTAAAATGATTCCGGCATCAGATTTGATTGCAGAACCCGGCAGCACAATGTGGACACCCTTGCTCATAGTTACGCCATAGCCTGGTGTTAGTTCAAATTTTTCATGCAGCTCATCGCTCCAGATACCTGCGCACATGATTGTGGCCCCGGCTTTGATTGCAATCTTCTTTCCGGTTTCAAGATCTCGTGCATTAACACCGACAACTCGTTTACCTTCGCGAATCAATGTTTCGGCGGCAACGCGAGTTGCAATAATTGCACCATGGCGTGCGGCTGTGCGAGCAACCGACATCGTGTGTCTTGCATCATCAACCTGAGCATCAAAGTACTTGATTGCGCCTGTAACAATGTCATGGCGCAGTGAAGGAGCAATAACATTAATTTGTTTTTGGCTCAGGTGCTTATGCCACGGCAAGGCACGTTGGAATCCCCGAAGTGCGTCGTACAGTGCAAGACCAGCACCAACGTAGGTGCGCTCTTTCAACTTTTCAGTCAGTGGAAATAGAAATCCAACTGGCTTTACAAGGTGCGGGCACAGTGTTGCAACCATTAACTCGCGTTCATGCAACGCTTCGCGGACAAGTTTGAAGTCATACTGTTCTAGATAGCGCAGACCGCCATGGATCAACTTGCTGGATCTGCTTGAAGTTCCAGATGCAATATCTTGTGAATCAATCAGGGCAACTTTGAGTCCTCGAGATGCTGCATCAAGGGCTGCGCCAACGCCGGTAACTCCCCCGCCAATAACCAGAATGTCGAATTGCTCGGTGGCTAATTGTGAGATGGCAGATTCACGCTGGTCTGGGCCAAGTTGCGACAAGAACATATGCGTTGAATCTCCGTTACGACTGAGTACTCTAAGACTAACTTAAGGCGAGAGGTTTTGTGCATCGTGGCTTACATCGGCAGCTTGGACCAAGGAACCAGCAGCACTCGATTTATGATTTTTGATCATTCGGGCCAAGTTGTTGGACAGCATCAAATGGAACATCGCCAAATACTGCCTCAGGCAGGTTGGGTTGAACATGATGCTGCTGAAATTTGGGAACGGGCCCAAGAGGTTATAGCTGGAGCGCTCAAACAAGCCAACATTTTGGGCTCAGATCTGGCAGCGATCGGCTTAACTAATCAGCGAGAAACAACTGTGGTTTGGGATGTAACAACGGGCCAGCCTTTGAGCAATGCCATCGTGTGGCAAGACACCAGAACAACTGAATTCTTAGCAACGCTGACCCAAGGGCAACAAAGCGATATCCGTCATAAAACCGGTTTAACTATCGCCCCGTACTTTGCCGGAAGCAAGATGAATTGGTTCTTGTCTAATGTTCCAGCAGCATCTGGCGAAAATGCCAGATTCGGAACTATTGATTCATGGTTGCTCTGGAACTTGTCCGGCGGTGTTCGCGGTGGAGTACATGCAACTGATGTCACTAACGCAAGTCGCACGCTTTTAATGAACCTAGAAACCTTGGACTGGGATCAGGAACTGCTTTCAATATTTGGAGTTTCACGTGCGGCACTTCCTGACATTAAATCCTCATCTGAAGTGTATGCAATGACCGATCCCCATGGACCATTTGGTACATCTATTCCTATCGCTGGAATTTTGGGAGATCAGCAAGCTGCAATGGTGGGGCAGGTTTGCTTTGAAAGAGGCGAATCAAAGACAACCTACGGTACTGGAAACTTTGCATTGTTAAATACCGGAACTGAAATTGTGCGGTCAAAAAATGGCTTGTTAACCACGGTGTGTTTCAAGCTAGGTGATCAGCCAGCACATTACGCGTTAGAAGGATCAGTTGCTGTAACTGGTTCGGCGATTCAGTGGCTACGAGATCAATTAGGAATTATTTCAAACGCGGCAGAAACTGAAGGTTTGGCCTCATCAGTTACAGATACTGCAGGTGTGTACTTTGTTCCAGCTTTTTCTGGACTCTTTGCTCCATATTGGCGCAGCGATGCACGTGGAGTAATTGTTGGTCTGACACGAGCAGCAACTAAAGCCCACCTTGCCCGAGCAGCACTTGAAGCAATTTGCTATCAAACGCGAGATGTCATGGATGCCATGGTTGCCGATAGCGGTGTACCAATGAAAGAAATGCGTGTAGATGGCGGAATCACTGCAAACTCTTTATGTATGCAGATGCAGGCAGATGTCATGGGAATCGATATCACTCGACCTTTAATTGGGGAAACAACCGCGTTGGGTGCGGCTTACGCTGCCGGACTTGCAGTTGGTTTCTGGTCTTCTACTGACGAGGTCAGAAAACAATGGAAGCAATCAAGGCGTTGGAGTGCAACTAGCACTGAACAGCAGCGAACTATTGGTTATGCGGGATGGAAAAAGGCTGTCGAGCGAACTTTGAATTGGATTGATTAAGCCTTAGTAATTTCAATAACAAAAGCGTTTGCCGGTGCCAAAATCGGCGCAGTCACACCAATTGAAGCAAGGGCTGAACCTGACATTGTTATTCCACTCATCCAATCTGGTGGTGTGATCAACATAAAGCGTGGCTTTCCAGCAGGATAAACCGCTTTGATTGTGTAACTAGCAGCGTGATCCAACCCTGGGAACTTAAGTGGTGCTGGATGAATTGAAACTGTTGGTGTTAATTGAACATAAGCAAAGATTGCTCGTGAAAGATCATGGGCGGTAACACCATGCAGATAGGCATGGGTTTCAGGATAATCAACGCGAACCATCTTTCCAGAATGTAAGTGTGCGCGATTTTCTTTATAGTACTTTGCCCACGTAGCTAAATGCTTTCGCTCTTCGCTAGTTGCTTCAGTGATATCCCATTCAATTCCAGCATGACCAAAAAGAGCGGTTGTCGCACGCATTGATAGTTCAAGTGTGCGGCCAGTTTGGTGTCCATGGGTTGGTCCAATGTGAGTTCCTAGTAGTTCAGGAGCAATAACTTGCGCAGTCCAGCGTTGAATAGTTTGGCGCTCCAACGCATCGTTGTTATCGCTGGTCCAGAAACGATCAACTAGATCAATTACTCCAAGATCAATACGTGCTCCCCCAGATGCGCAAGATTCGATCTCTAAACCTGCGTGACGTGCCTTGAGTTCGGCGAACAAACGATAAATTGCTAGTGTTTGGCGATGCACGCCAGCTTGGCCAAGATGGCCCGCATCAACCAGTACGCGATTGTGATCCCATTTTATGTAGGCAATGTTGTGTGCAGCAAGGACTGCAGAAGTTTGCTCCAGCACATGGTTGAATGCGCCTTCATGACCAAGGTCTAGAACTAATTGATGTCTCCACAGTGGTGGAACGCGATCGCCTTCATGCAAAATCCAATCGGGATGTGCGCGGTAAAGATCAGAGTCTGGGTTAACCATCTCGCCCTCAAACCAAAGACCAAATTCGATTCCCTTGTCATTGATGTACTTAATGATTGGTGACAAACCATGTGGCCACACCGCTGGATCTATGACCCAATCACCAAGTCCTGCGCGATCATTTCTACGTGAATGAAACCAGCCGTCGTCCAAGACGACGCGTTCAATTCCAATTTCTGCCGCAACATCGACAAGTTCTTTGATCTTTTCCTCATTGTGGTCAAAGTACACGGCTTCCCACATATTGAGCGTTAATGGCCGTGCTCGCTTGGGATGCATTGGTCTAGCACGAAGGTGTGAGTGATAAGCGCTACTGACGCCGTCTAGACCTTCGGAAGAGAAAACAGAAACCAGTGCGGGTGCCTCGTAGGTTTGACCTGATGCAAGAGTTAATTCACCTGGAAGCAATAGCTCGCCTGCTCCGATTGACACTGAACCATCAAAAAGTTTTTCAACTAGATAATGTGAATTTCCGCTCCAGGCAATACTTGTTGCCCAAACATTGCCTGACTGAAATGAAGTTTGCGCAGTCAATGCAATATCAGCAATAGAAAAATTGTGACCGCTTCGGCCCTCGCGTGATTCACGCACCCAGGTACCTGTTGCAATATCTTTTCTTTGCGGATTTCTCTCATTTGACCAACGTCCAGCAAAATCTAAAGTTTGTGTTGCCTCTTTTGGCAATGGAAGCCAATGAATAAATTCGTTAAGGAAATAATCGGTTGATCCAAGATTCTTTACAGATGCATTTTGGGTCAAAACACCATAGGCATCTAAAGAAAAATCAAGGATCACTTCGAGCTCTGCATGTAAATCTCGCAAAGTCACCTCTACATTATTTGCGTTGTGATGAAAATCAGTTACTTCAAACTTAGTTGACCAAGCTTTTCCTAGTCGGTGTCCAGACAAAGTTGGACGACCCAAAAATCCACGGGAACTTTCGCGCATGATTCCTGGAAATTGAGGAAAGTCCCATGAACTATTTGCAATTGATGGGCGGATCGCTGTTTGAACTGATGCTAAATCTCCGTGAAGAACTGCGCCCCAGTGTTGAATGATCAGGGCTCCATCGACAACTTCGAGCAACAAGGAAGATGTAGGGGCGCTCAATAGTGCAGATTGCTTGCTCACAAAGATAGACTAACGACACTATGAGCGAGAGTAAAAAACTTAACGCTGGCGTCACACGAAATGATCGCCAAATGGCCGATGGGCGAACTATTCGTTATTACGACACCGCAGGCCAAGCGCGCACAGCTCAGGATTCTCGCCCGCAAGAAGAACAGCCTGGAATCGGAGAACTTCGGCTAGATCCATTGGTGAATGAATGGGTCGCTATGGCGGCGCATCGTCAAGGAAGAATTTTTCTGCCTCCTAAAGAGTTATGTCCGTTGTGCCCGACCACCGGAGAACTTCTCACCGAAATTCCAGAATCAGATTTCGAAGTAGTTGTCTTTGATAACCGATCTCCATCATTGCGCCCTCCTGTCGGAGATTGGGCGCTGCCTGACATTGTTGGACCTGATACAGATTTAGGAACAGCTGCCGGAAAGTGTGAAGTAATTTGTTTTACCGCCGAACACGGCAATGCGTTCAAGGACTTATCTGCCCAACGCGTTCGGGTGCTGCTGGAAGCATGGATTGATAGAACTGCTGAATTGTCCAAGGAAAGTTTTATTCAGCACATTGCACCTTTTGAAAACCGTGGCGAAGAAATTGGCGTAACTCTTTCTCACCCACATGGACAGATTTATGCGTATTCCTATCTACCGCCGCGCGTAGAGAAGATGTTGGCAGCGGCCAACAAGTACAAGCAGGAAAATGGCAAAGTCCTCTTTGACGAAGTTGTGGCACGCGAAATTCTTGATGAGGAAAGAATTGTTGCGCGTAATGAAAGATGGATCGCTTATGTTCCATACGCGGCTCGCTATCCTTTTGAAATTCATGTAACACCGCTCAACCCTGTGGCTGATTTAACTGAACTGACAGAGTCAGACCGAGATGCATTCCCTGAAATCGCACTTGAAGTAACCCGACGGTTAGATGGTGTTTTTGGAATTGAAATGGCATACATCGCAGCGTGGCATCAAGCACCAGTACGTGTTGGACGAGATGTCCTTCGGTTGCATTGGCAGATCACAAGTGTTCGACGCGCTCCGGGCAAGTTGAAGTACTTAGCGGGATCTGAATCAGCAATGGGTGCTTTTATTATGGATATGCGTCCCGAGCAATCTGCGGCGCAGCTTCGCGAAGTAGTTTTGTAATGCGCATTCTGGTCACCGGTGGAACTGGCTACATCGGATCTACTGCAGTTGAGGTTTTACTCAGCCAAGGTTATGAAATCTCAATTCTTGATGACTGCAGCATGGGACATGCCGATACCGTGCCTGCGGGTGTGCGCTTTATCGAAGGCTCACTTTTAAATCCAGCACAAGTTGCTGATGCACTGACTGGTTGCGACGCAGTTATGCACTTTGCGGGCAAATCTCTAGTTGGCGAATCAGTGGAAAAGCCTGACCTCTATCAATCCGTAAATGTTGATGGAACTCGGATTCTGCTTGATGAGATGCGTAAGCAGTCGATTACGAAGATTGTCTTTTCTTCATCTGCGGCAACCTACGGAGAGCCAAAAGTTGTTCCAATTCTTGAAACTGCAGAAACTGAACCAACTAATCCATACGGTGCGACAAAGTTAGCAATTGATCACATGATTACCAAAGAGGCAGCCCAGCATGCAATCTCTGCGGCGTCTCTTCGTTACTTCAATGTTGCTGGTGCGCTTAAGGCCGAACGCGGCTGGTTAGCAGAACGCCACAATCCAGAAACTCATTTAATCCCAAATGTTTTGCATAGTACCCAAGCTAATCCAGTCAAGATTTTTGGTACAGATTGGCCAACTGCTGATGGCACCTGCGTACGTGACTATGTTCATGTCATTGATTTGATTGATGCACACATTAAAGCTTTGAAATCACTAGGAAAACCTGGTCATGAAATTTACAACTTGGGAAGTGGTTCAGGTTATTCAGTTCGCGAAGTTGTAAAAGCGGCAAGTGATGCAATTGGGCACCAAATTCCTTTTGTAGATTCACCTCGACGGGCTGGTGATCCTGCTGTTCTGATTGCTGATATCTCTAAGGCAAAAAAGTTGCTGAACTGGGCTCCAACCCGTGACATGACAACCATGGTTGCCGATACCTTAAATTCAATGGCGTAACAATGAGCCAGATCGAAAAGAAATTTCTAGAAACCTTTGGTGTAGAACCAGACCTGGTGGCTGCCGCACCTGGTCGAGTAAATCTGATTGGTGAACATATTGATTACAGCGATGGTTTTGTTTTGCCATTTGCTATCAAGGATCGAACTCTTGTTGCCGCCAGAAAACGTAATGACTCGACGGTTCGCATTGCATCTGCCCAACGCCGAAACAAGATCGTGACCGTTGACATCAGCAAGGTGAAACCAGGATTAAAGGGCGAATGGGAGCGTTACGCACTGGGAGTTCTTTGGGCTTTAGGTGTTAAGGAAGGCATTGATTTGTTAATTGATGGCCACGTTCCACTAGGTGCCGGCTTGTCTTCATCTGCAGCTCTTGAATGTTCAGTTGCAACAGCGATGAATCACCTTTTTGATTTGGGATTTAACCTTGAAGAATTAGCACGATTGACTCAAAAGGCTGAGAATAAATATGTCGGCGTTCCCTGCGGAATCATGGATCAATCAGTTTCATTAATGGCGACTCAAGGTTCGGCTTTGTTACTCGATTGTCGCGATTTATCTACCAAGAATATCCCCTTTGATGTTGCAGCTAGCGGTTTAGAACTCTTGATTATCGATACCCAAGCACATCACGCACTTACTGATGGTGGTTATGCAGAGCGGCGAGCATCATGTGAATCTGCAGTCGCCAAACTTGGGATCACTTCTTTGCGCGAATTAACTATGGAGCAATTAGAAAAGTCGCGTGGATTACTGACTGAAACAGAGTTTGTCCGTGCCCGCCACGCAGTAACGGAAATGAAACGCGTTCTGGACTGCGTTCAGGCACTGAGTGATTCAAATTTTGCATTAGTTGGAGAGTTAATTAACCAATCCCACACTTCTTTGCGAGATGACTACACCGTTTCTTGCCCAGAACTAGACACTGCAGTTGATGCAGCTTTAGCCGCAGGTGCTTTGGGCTCTCGCATGGTCGGTGGTGGTTTTGGCGGCAGTGCAATCGCACTTATTCAGGCAAGCAAAACTACTGAAACAATTAAAGCTCTTGAAAAAGCTTTTTCAAATAAAGGTTTTAAAGCCCCGCGCTTTTTTACCTCATTGCCGAGTCAAGGCGCAGAGCTTATTTCACGTCGTTGATTACAACGGGGTAATTGAAAGAACTTCTACCCCACCGATTGCACCTAATACATTCAAAAGATCAGTTGGATCATTTCCTGGCACCGCAACGGTGATGTCATCGTAACCACGACCATCTTCTGATTTCACAACTGCGAGCGCACGAATGTCCCCACCTGCTGCGCCAATTGCTGAAGCCAAAAGGCCCAATGAACCAGGGCGATCTGGAAGAGCTACGTTGAGTTGAAATAGTGCCATGGGTCAACAATACCCTGACACTATTTCAACCTCGGCCAATTAATTTGAAGGCGCAGTTCCCAATGTGACTTTGAAACTCTGTGAGCCTCCAGTAGGCAGAGTTACCGTCACAGTGATCGTGGATCCCGGAGCATATGAACGGATCTTTACAATCGCACCCACCTGATCTGCAATCTTTACGCCATCGATTGCTGTGATTACTGAGCCCGCAGGTATTCCTGCCTTTTCAGCTCCCTCATTAGGACTTAAGCGACCTATTCGCGCACCTGTTCCCGTAAATGTGGAATCAAAGAAAACACCAAGGACTGGTCGTGTGGATTTACCTGTAGCAATTAACTCATCGACCACACGCTTTGCCTCATTGATTGGTATGGCAAAGCCAAGACCAATACTGCCGCTCGTCCCACCCGATGACAAAGTAGCGATGGCTGAGTTAACTCCAATGATTCTTCCCTGTGAATCAAGCAGCGCGCCACCTGAATTACCTGGGTTAATTGCTGCATCTGTTTGAATCGCATTTACAAATGATTCAGATCCGAATGAACCAGCAGTAACTGGGCGATTTAACGCTGAAACAATTCCACTTGTAACTGTGCTGGCTAGTCCCAAAGGTGAGCCAATTGCAACAACGGATTCGCCAACACTTATCTTTGAAGAATCTCCGATCGTGACTATGGGAAGGTTGCCACGATTAACTCTAAGGACCGCTAAGTCATAGGCAATATCTCGACCAACGATCTGCGCCGGGATTGTGTCCCCGTTAAGTAGCTCAACGGTGATTGCGCCAGATGTTGCAGCTGATGCAATAACGTGATTATTGGTGACAATAAATGATGAAGTGCGGTCAGATTTATAGACCCAGCCACTTCCGCTTCCTCCGCCTGTTCCAGAGACAACCTTGATGGACACGACAGATGGTGTGACAAGGGATGCGATACTTTTCACATCTGAAGTAGGGGAACCTAGTGTCATCGTTGTGCGAGTTGTGGAGCAGCCATTTGAACCAGATAAGTAGATTGCTTGTGTTCGCTTATCCACACACACTTTAATTCCGAGTGGATCTGATGTGGAAGCAGTTGCAATTCCCCCAGCCAATGTTGCACCTAGCAGGAATGCTGCAATTACTTTTGTGGATGTTCTCATCACTTCAACCTCTTTCATAGTTAGGGAAAAGTTGTCACAATAACCTGAGAGAAGGTTTAAAAACCTCTTACTAATTGGTGCAACTTAAGAAAGGACTACCCAACCGCTCTTGATCGCAACCTTAACTGTCGGCAATGGATTAGTTGCGGGCCCTGTCACAACTGCGCCTTTTTTAAACGGATCAAAGCTTGCATTGTGAACGGGACATACGAGCAATTTTTTAGCACTGAAGTACTTTGTTACCCCACCTTGGTGAGTACAAATTGTTTGATATGCAAAAACACCGGTCTTGGTGCGAAACAGAAGTGCTGGCGCTCCGTTAGCTAATTGAAAAGGAAAAGTTCCGCCCACTTTGATTTTGCTCAGGCGGACGATTTGCGTGGTGTTGGCCTGTGCCTTAGTTCCGACAAGAGTGGCTGCTACGCTGGCAAGGGCCATGCGCAGTGCGGAACGACGTGTAAACTTCACGCTCCCTGACTTGGATTCGAACCAAGAACCTGTCGATTAACAGTCGACTGCTCTGCCGTTGAGCTATCAGGGATTAACGGTGCAAGCGCAAACTCTAGCGCACCCGAGCGTAAGGGCAAAAATTAGCGGCTGGCCAGAGTCAACAGAACCTGACTAAAGAGAACCTAGCGCTAAATCATGCAGTGAACGGCGGGCTGATTCCAGGGCTACTAACTGGGCAAATGCTGCGTTGTATTCGATCTCATTTTCGACAGGGTTGAGGCGTTGTAATGATGATTTCAGATCTGCAATTGAGCGAGAGATTGCGACCTCACGAAGTCTGGCAACAATACTTGCAACATAAATCTGGGTTGGTTTTCCATCTGCACGAATTGGTTCAACTGATAGTTCCATGAAGAGAGCTTTAAGGTTTTCATCAGCAATTGAATCTGGAGAAAGTTTTTCAACTGAATCAATTGCTGTTCGCATCGCACTGTATGCAGGATGGGTAAATGCACCAGCTTCAATAGAACTCCACAAATCACCTTCAAACAAATGTGCCTCTTGTAAGCGACTCTTTAAAACTTCACGTTCAAGAATCAAGCGCGCTTCATTGGGATCAGGCCTAAAATTGGGTTGCGCGACTTCTTCATCTACAACTTTTTGCGATTGTTGAGGAACAGATTTAGCACCCCGTGCCACAGCTCGGGTAACGATTTCAACTTCAACACCTAACCAACCGGCAAGTAAACGTGTGTATTCAGGACGCAAAGATTTGTCTCGAATCTGCGCAACCAATGGTGCTGCAGCATTTAAAGCATTAACGCGACCTTCTGCTGTATCTAATTTGTGATGGGCTAGTTCGGCACGGATAGCAAACTCAAACAGTGGAACTCGGCGTGCAATTAAATCTCGCAGCGCTAGGTCGCCCTTTTCTTGACGTAGCTCACATGGATCTAAGCCGTCAGGTTCGACTGCCACAAAAGTTTGCGTAACAAATTTTTGATCCTCACTAAAGGCACGGAGGGCAGCCTTTTGGCCCGCAGCATCCCCATCAAAAGTAAAAATTACTTCGCCGCGAAATGCGTCATCATCCATCAACAAACGACGCAAAATTCTGATGTGATCCGCTCCAAAAGCTGTTCCACAGGTTGCAACCGCGGTTGTTATGCCAGCCAGATGTGCTGCCATTACATCGGTGTATCCCTCAACGATCACTGCTTGGCGCTTCTTAGCGATCTCTTTCTTGGCAACATCCAAGCCATAAAGGACTTGGCTCTTCTTATAAATTGGGGTTTCCGAGGTATTGAGATACTTAGGACCTTGATCCTCTTCATCACTGGCAAGTTTTCTTGCGCCAAAACCAACTATGTCGCCGGAAATATCTTTAATCGGCCACATCAATCGATTGCGGAACTTATCGATCGGTCCGCGCTGACCCATCTTTGATAACCCTGCTAATTCAAGTTCATCAATGGAATACCCAAGCCCACGAAGATGTTTAGTTAAGCCATCCCATTCATCAGGTGAATACCCAACTCCAAATTGCTCGCAAGCGGCTTTATCAAATCCGCGCTTGGTCAATAGCTCGCGACCATGGGCAGCGTTAGGTGAAGTGTTCAGCTGCTCTTGATAAAACTTTGCAGCTTCTGCATGTGCTGCAATCAATCGATTACGTGTACCTGATGTGACTACTGGTCCAGATGACGGTGAATTACTTTCTTCATATCGTAAGGTATATCCAATGCGATCTGCCAGACGTTCAATGGTTTCAGTAAATGTTAAGTGATCAATCTTCATCAAAAATGCGATGACATCTCCGCCTGTTTGGCAACCAAAACAATGAAAGTAACCCTTGCTTGGAGTGACGTGGAATGAGGGAGACTTTTCATCATGGAAAGGACATAAACCTTTTTTCTGGCCGCCGCCGGCATTTTTTAACTGAACGTAATCGGCAACAACCTCATCAATCGGGGCGCGATCGCGGATGTATGCAACATCCTCATCTTTAATGCGACCGCTCATACCCTCACCTTACCGATTCGCTAGTAAGCGTGCATGAAGCGCGTATGCGCCGGGATCGGTTAATGCTGCTACCTGGTCAATAATTACGCGCATTTTGGCGATCTCATCGGTTGCTTCATTCCAAGGCTTTTGGAAAAACGAGTCCATCTCGTGCGGATACTTCAGGAGCATCTCGACAAGTTCGGCAATAATTACCTGCTGCTTGGCGTAACGATCCTGCGAATGTGCGGCATTGATCAAGTAATGGCCAGCAATTGCTTTGAGAAAATCAACCTCAATTTTTTGTTCGCGAGGAATCTCTAAATCAGCGCTGTAGCGGGATAAAGGCCCATCGCCATGTACTTTTCTAGTTTCTACTTCAGCTGCTAAAACAAAGCGACCGATTAATTGGCTTGTTGAATCCTTAAGGCGGGCCAGGCTTCGGTGGCTTCCGTCGTAGTAATGCGGCCACGCTGACAGCGAAGACAACCGGGCATGGGCATCTAGTGCTTCTTGTTCGGTTGCATCACTCTTGTAATCAGTGGTCATCACCTTGTACAGCTCTGCAAAGTTATCGGAAAAGTTAGTCACGGAAACTTGGCCCGCAAAAATTGCATCTTCTAAATCATGCACAGAGTATGCGCAATCATCAGACCAATCCATGATTTGAGCTTCGATGCACTTTTTTCCAACTGGTGCGTCTTTTCTCATCCAAGTGAAAACTTCTACATCATCGTCATACACACCAAACTTGCGCGGATTTTCAGATCGTGGCCATGGATACTTTGTTGCACCATCTAGTGATGCACGAGTTAAGTTAAGGCCAATGCTTTTGCCATTGCTATCAACTGTTTTTGCTTCAAGTCGAACTAATAATCTAAAGCTCTGAGCGTTTCCTTCAAAGCCACCAAAATCTTTTGCGATCTCTGCCAAAGCTTCTTCGCCATTGTGGCCGAAAGGTGGGTGTCCCAAATCATGTGAAAGGCAGGCCGTATCTTGTAGATCAGGATCGGCTCCTAGTGATTCACCAAGTTCGCGACCAATTTGCGCGCATTCCAGTGAATGCGAAAGTCGAGTGCGCTGAAAATCATTTTCCCAAGGAACTGCTACTTGGGTTTTTGCAGCTAATCTTCGAAGTGATGCTGAATGTATTACGCGTGCACGATCGCGCATGAATTCGGTACGACCTGGACGTTTTGCAGGCTCATCCAGGAAGCGTTCTTGATCGTGGGCGCTATACGTCACGGCAGTACCTTAGTAACAATGTCGGCACCTGGTAAGTGATCACTTACATGAATGCCTCGTCGGCCAACAGTTATGTACGCCAAATATGCCGCGGCTTCTCGAATAAGGTAGCGATAGCCACTGTTATCCAGCGTGTTTGGTCCAGTTTGAACCGGTGAACAGGTTGCTAATACACCTTGATCATTAGCCATCTTTATTGCTCGTGCGCAGTGAAAAGGATCGGTAACGATAATGACATCGCTGACATAACGTTTTTTCATAACTTTGGCGTAAGCCTTAGTGCTCACCAAAGTATCGCGACCTTCTTCAATTGCAGTTATCTTTTTCGAAGCAATACCTTTGGTGCGTAACCAATATTTTCCTGAAGCTGCCTCTGTTGTGCGATCCCCTGGTGCGCCTGCGCCGACAGTAATAATCCAAGGTGCATATCCAAGATCAAAAATTCTTTTTGCCTCAACTAAACGCCCTTCAAGTGCTTCACCTGGTCTTCCATCTAATTGCGCAGCTCCTAGAACAACGATGACATCTGCTTGACGTACAACTGGATTATTTGCAGCTCTCCATACTTGCGAGATTCCATAAGCAGGGGCAATTAATGCCAGAATCACAATTACCGTAATGGTTCGACGAATCCACCTAAAGAGAAACATCTATCCGCCTGAAAATGCATCCTCTAGTTCAACATGAACTAGTTCATCTGGATCATTGAGCCAGCCATCAGGCAATGTAGGTGTGCGACCATGACTTGTTCGACCACGTGGTTTTTCGCCAACTTCAGTCGGATATGGCTGATCCTCTAATTGGTCCAAAAGATTGCGCATCTCTTGTAGTGAAGAAACCATGCCTAGATCATGGCGAATTTCGCGAGGAACACGGAAACCCTTTAGGTACCAGGCCATGTGTTTGCGCATATCGCGCATTCCGCGATCTTCAGATTCTAAATATTCGACAATCAAATTTGCATGGCGGAACATCACTTCGCGGACTTCATGCAAATGAGGTGTTACTTGCTTACCTTCACCCTTGAGCGCAGATACAAGATCGGTAAAGAGCCATGGTCGCCCTAAACATCCACGACCAACAACTACACCGGCGCATCCACTTTGTTCCACCATAGAAACGGCGTCACTGCCAGACCAGATATCTCCATTACCTAAAACAGGTACACCTGTTGGCTTTAAATGTTCTACCAAACGTGCGATTGCCGACCAATCTGCTTTGCCTTCATACATCTGCGCTGCAGTGCGCGCATGTAAAGCAACCCAAGCAACGCCAAGGTTTGCCGCAGATTCTGCTGCTTCTAAATAAGTTTCATGATCGCTGTCGATACCGATGCGCATCTTTACAGTGACCGGAATACCAAATGGCTTTGCAGCTTCAACGGCTGCGCCAACAATACTTGTAAAAAGTTTGCGCTTGAAAGGAAGGGCTGCTCCCCCGCCTTTGCGGGTTACTTTTGGAACCGGGCAACCAAAGTTCATATCAATGTGGTCTGCAAGATTTTCCTTACCGAGCATGGTGACTGCAGCACGCATCGTTGTTGGATCCACGCTGTACAACTGCACTGATCGTGGCCATTCATCTTTTCCAGGAACAATCATGCGCAAAGTTTCGGGACGTCTTTCAATTAAAGCTCGAGCGGTAACCATTTCGGAAACAAATAACCCTGCACCTTGTTCTCTACATAAGGTGCGAAATGGTGCATTAGTAATTCCGGCCATAGGAGCCAGAACAACCGGCGGATCAATGTAATGATCACCGCTTGCTAGTGGGAGTAAGAGTGGCTTTAGCAACCTAGTAAACGTGGTGCTAACCATGCCTCAACCTGATCCAGGCTGATGCGCTCTTGCGCCATTGTGTCGCGATCGCGAATTGTTACCGCATTATCTTCAAGAGTTTCGAAGTCAACGGTGATGCAATATGGAGTTCCGATTTCATCTTGACGACGGTAGCGGCGACCAATTGCACCGGCGTCATCAAAATCAATATTCCAGTTCTTGCGAAGTTGCGCCGCAAGATCTCGCGCCTTAGGCGACAAATCAGCGTTACGTGACAAAGGCAAAACTGCGGCCTTAATTGGTGCAAGGCGATGGTCAAGCTTTAATACTGCACGCTTTTCCATTTCGCCCTTGCTATTTGGTGCTTCATCTTCAGTGAAAGCATCCATCAAGAATGTAAGGGTGCAACGATCTACACCGGCCGCAGGTTCAATTACATACGGAGTCCAGCGCTCTCCCTTTTCTTGATCAAAGTAAGAAAGATCTTTACCTGATGCAGCCGAGTGAGCCTTGAGATCGAAATCTGAACGGTTAGCAATACCTTCAAGCTCGCCCCATTCAGTTCCGGCGAATTCGAACTTGTATTCAATATCTGCTGTGCGCTTTGAATAATGCGACAACTTCTCTTTTGGATGATCGTAAATACGCAAACGATCTGGATTGATTCCTAGGTCGACATACCAAGCTAGACGTGTATCGATCCAGTATTGGTGCCAATCTTCATCGCTTCCTGGAACAACGAAGAACTCCATCTCCATCTGCTCAAATTCACGTGTGCGGAAAATGAAGTTTCCAGGTGTAATTTCATTACGGAATGACTTACCAATTTGGCCAATACCAAATGGTGGCTTCTTACGTGATGTAGTCATTACCTGATCAAAGTTAATAAAGATTCCTTGCGCAGTTTCTGGGCGCAAATAAGCAAGACCTGATTCATCTTCTACTGGTCCAAGAAAAGTTTTAAGCAATCCACTGAACTGCTTGGGAACTGTGAACTGCCCCTTGTTTCCACACGCTGGGCAGTTGATGTCAGTTAAGAATTCTGGCTTCTTCTTATGCTTTGCTTCGTACGCTTCTTCAAGGTGATCAGCGCGGTAACGCTTATGGCAAGCGGTGCATTCAGTTAATGGATCACTAAATGTTGCAACGTGCCCTGATGCTTCCCACACTTCCTTGGCCAAGATCACACATGAATCAAGACCGACAACATCTTCGCGGCCCATGACCATTGATTTCCACCATTGGCGTTTAACATTGTTTTTTAGCTCTACGCCAAGTGGGCCGTAATCCCATGATGCACGAAGTCCTCCATAAATTTCAGATGACGGGTAAACAAACCCACGTCGCTTTGCTAGTCCTACGATATTTTCTAAACGGTCCGTTGCCACAATTTTCTCCATCCGGCTGGCTGTCGGCGGTCAGCAACTGGTGTTACTTCCGTACGAGAATTTTACTCTGTGAAAGAGCGTTCATACGCACCTGGCTCATCAATTGCCTGTGCAAGAAGTGGAATTGCATTCATTTTTACATTCAGATTGCTCAACGCTCTTCGATAAGAGCCCACATTTTCCCAATGGGTCACAAGGGACCACAAAGTTGGATCATCTAGATTCTGCCCAAATTCTCCGCTGACAAAACCGGCACAGGCCGAAAATGCATCCAGTGCAACCGACAGCTGCGCCTCGAACTGAGAAGCCTGGGCCAAGGGAGTCGAAAAACGAGCGATTGCGAGCATGGGCTGAGCGTATCGGCTTGGATTTGGAAATGATAATCATTTCCATTTCTATGTTACTGTCCTGATATGAACATAGCCATTCTTCTCGCAGGCCTCACCGCACTATCAACCTTTGCAGGTGGGGCTTTAGCCCTGAAAGCTAAGGATCGCTTACACCTTGTTCTTGGATTATCAGCCGGACTTTTGCTGGGTCTTGTTGCATTTGATCTACTGCCAGAAGTCTTTGAACTGGGAAGTCAAGAGTTCTTACACGCCCCAGTTGTATCGATTGCTCTGATCGGCGGTTTTTTACTTCTGCATTTCTACGAGCGAATCTTTGGTTCACATGAGCCCGCAGAATCAGATTACGGTCATGATCACGAACACTCACATAACTTTGCTGGAGCTTTTGGCGCGATCGCAATGGGTGGCCATGTATTTCTGGATGGCTTGGCTCTGGGCGTTGCATTTAGGGTCAGTTCAGATTTAGGACTTGTAGTTTTTGTCGCACTACTTGTTCACGCCTTTAGCGATGGATTAAACACGGTTTCCTTCATGATCAAGTCAGGTCTTTGGGGAAAGAAAAGTTTTGGCTTACTAGGTGTTGATGCACTTGCTCGTATTGGTGGCGCAGCACTTGGCAGCACACTTGTACTGAGTGATAACTTCATTGCGATTTATTTGGCAGCTTTTTCTGGAATTGTTATTTATCTTGCGACATCACATATCTTGCCTGAAGCACATTCTCGCCATGATGGACGATGGACAATGGTTGCAACAATCTCTGGTGTCTTGATTATGTGGGGCTTGGTTGCATACCTTCATTCAGGTGATGCACACGCGCATTCCACAAGCCAAGATGTCCATGTTGAAGAAACACATAAAGAGCATGCAGATCATGGGCATGAATAAATCTGACATCAAATTAATTGCAGTTCTGGAACGAACTGGTGGTTTTGCCAGCGCTCAAGAGCTGCACCAAATTCTGCGCCGAGAAGGCGATGGAATTGGTTTAACAACGGTGTATCGCGCTCTGCAATCTTTAGTTGATGACAAGATCGTCGACCTGCTGCGCCGTGAAGATGGAGAAGCTATCTACCGCTTGTGCGGAGACACCCACCATCACCACTTAGTGTGTAAAAGTTGCGGCGAGACTGTTGAAATTGAAGGTGGTGCAATTGAAAAGTGGGCCAAGACAATGGCTGACGAACATGGCTTTAGGGATGTTGGGCATACTGCAGAGATTTTCGGCATTTGCGCTAAGTGCTAAGAATCAAGCTTTTCCGAATCTTCGATCTCTAGAAGAATACTCTTCGATCGCCTTCCACAAAGTTTTTCGGGTGACATCTGGCCACAACACATCCATGAAGACAAATTCGGCGTAAACACTTTGCCATGGCAAGAAATTACTGGTGCGTTGCTCCCCCGATGATCGAAGAAATAAGTCAACATCGCTCATCTGCGGAGAATCTAAATACTTAACAAATATCTTTTCGGTAATCGCATCGGCTTTAATTTTGCCTCGCTTCACATCTCGTGCCAGTTCGGCCGCGGCATCAACGATTTCAGATCGGCCACCATAGTTAACGCACATATTCAAAGTTAAAACCTTGTTCTTTTTCGTTAACTCTTCGGCTTCTTCTAACTCTTTAATCACTGTGCTCCATAAACGCTTAGGGCGACCAACCCAGCGAATACGTACACCCATGTCATTCATTTGATCCCGACGTCTGCGAATAACATCGCGATTAAAGCCCATTAAAAATTTCACTTCATCAGGTGAGCGGCGCCAGTTTTCAGTTGAAAATGCATAAGCACTAATCTCTTTCACACCGTATTCGATTGCACCTTCTACAACATCAAATAGGGCAGCTTCTCCGGCTTCATGTCCTGCGGTGCGGGGTAAACCACGTTGTTGCGCCCAACGACCATTGCCATCCATGACGATTGCAACGTGATGAGGAATTTTGATCGTCATACCCGCTCCACCATTGGCAAGGAACGCAAGCCGCGCTCTAGGTGCCATTGTAAATAAGCGGCGATCAAACCACTAGCCTCGCGGCGAAACTTTGGCTCACTCGCACTGGCAACATCCCAATCACTGCTCAATAGCGCGCCCATAAGTTCTAAAGTTTCAGGCGCTGGCGTTGCACATGCTGAAGGGCGGCAATCTGCACACACTGATCCGCCACCAACTAATGAAAAATATCTATGCGGGCCCGGTTTTTCACATCTAGAACAAATTGTCATCGATGGTGCATATCCCGCAACTGCCAAAGATCTCAATAAAAAGGCATCTAGAATCAATAGTGGTTCGTAGCGATTTTCAGCTAAAGCTTTCATGCCGCCAACAACTAATTGAAACTCTTGTAGCGCAGGTTCATTTTCTTGACTTGTGAAACGCTCTGCCGCTTCCAGGATTGCTGCGGCAATTGTCCAGCGTTGGTAATCCTCGGTCAGCGCTTCTCCGTAATTCATAAGCGCTTCTACTTGCGTAACGGTGTCAAAAGTTTTGCCGGTGTAGAGCTGAATATCAACATGACTTCCGGGCTCAAGACGAGCACCAAACTTTGATTTTGTTCGGCGCACACCTTTTGCAACTCCGCGAATTCGACCGTGGTCGCGTGTGAGCATCGTGATGATGCGATCGGCTTCACCTAATTTTTGGGTGCGCAGGACGATGGCCTCATCCCGGTACAAACTCATACGGGTAAAGGTAGTGCGTGGATTAGCGAATTGCGCGGTTTATCGCAGACACGACTGCTTTTAACGCTGCAGTTGTTGTGTTTGGATCAATTCCGACACCCCAGAAGACATCTCCATCAATTGCGCACTCAAGATAAGCCGCAGCGGATGCATCTCCACCTGCTGACAATGCATGTTCAAAGTAATCAAGAACTCGAACATCGACACCGTATGCCTGCAAAATGTTGCAGAAGGCTGCAATTGGTCCGTTGCCCTGACCCTTGAGTTCATGAAGTTGTCCGCGGTCAGTCAAAGAAACAGTCAAATAAACATCTTCACCAAGAACTGAGCTTTGTGACAAGCCCTTAAGACGGAAACGTCCCCACGGTGCACCATCGGTTGGTAAGTACTCATCTTCAAATACATTCCAAAGATCTTCAGAACTTACTTCGCCACCTTCGGCATCGGTCTTTGCTTGAACATTCTTAGAAAATTCAATCTGTAAACGTCGAGGTAAATCAAGGTGATGCTCATTCTTCATCAAGTAAGCGACACCGCCCTTACCTGACTGTGAGTTAACTCGAATCACCGCTTCATATGAACGACCAATATCTAATGGATCGATTGGCAAATAAGGAATTGCCCAGGTGTGATCACGTACCTCTTTACCAGCAGCTTTTGCATCACGGGCTAAGTGATCAAAGCCTTTCTTGATTGCATCTTGGTGTGAACCAGAAAATGCCGTAAATACCAAGTCGCCGCCGTAAGGATGACGTTCTGGCACGCGCAATTGATTGGCGTATTCAACGGTACGTCGAACTTCATCGATATTTGAGAAATCAATGTGTGGGTCGATGCCATGTGTAACTAAGTTGATACCAAGAGTCACAAGGCAAACATTTCCGGTGCGTTCACCATTTCCAAAAAGCGTTCCTTCGATGCGATCTGCACCAGCTAAATAGCCAAGTTCTGCTGCAGCAACACCGGTACCTCGGTCATTGTGAGGGTGAAGAGAAACAATCACGTTTTCGCGATTATTTAAGTTACGACACATCCATTCGATTGAATCTGCATAAACATTTGGCATCGCTAATTCAACAGTTGCGGGAAGGTTCATGATTGTCTTCCACTGTGGAGTCGGCTTCCAAACATCATTGACTGCGTTACAAACTTCTACGGCAAACTCAAGTTCTGTACCCGTGTATGACTCGGGTGAGTACTCAAAAGAAACTTTGGTCTCGGGAACAGTTGCCATCAGATCTAAACAGATCTTGGCTGCATCAGTTGCAATCTTTTTAATGCCATCTTTATCTAGCCCAAAAACGACTCTGCGCTGCAAAGTCGAAGTTGAGTTGTAAAGGTGAACAATCGCCTGCTTTGAGCCCTTGATTGCTTCAAAGGTGCGGACGATCAAAGCTTCGCGAGCCTGAGTTAAAACCTGAATAACAACATCATCAGGGATCAAGTTCTCTTCAATAATCTTGCGGACAAAATCAAAGTCGGTCTGGCTAGCACTTGGGAATCCAACTTCAATTTCCTTGTAGCCCATTTCAACTAGAAGTTTGAACATCGCTAGCTTGCGCGGTGTATCCATTGGATCAATCAGCGCTTGGTTTCCATCGCGAAGATCTACCGAACACCACTTAGGAGCTTTTGTAATCTTCTTGTTAGGCCAGGTTCGGTCTGCAAGATCTACAGGATGAAATGGCGCATAACGATGCACAGGCATCTTGGACGGGACTTGTTGCGGAAAGTTCATGTAATGCTCCTTATTAATGTGCGGGTTTTGTCATGGGTGAACCGGTACGACAAACCCCGCGGCGAGGGGACCGGTTATTTGGCCCCGCCACGGCAGCGAAGGAGGAGGCTGCGGTTGATCATGGCTTAAGGGTAACGCGTGAGTTAAAGGACTGGCAAGTAACGATCAAGTTCGAATGCGCTCACTTGTCGGCTGTAATCAAGCCACTCTGCCCGCTTATTGCGCAATACATACTCGAATACATGCTCGCCTAAGGTTTCACGCACTAACTCACTTTTTTCCATTTCAATGATGGCTTCATTGAGGTTTGATGGAAGAGCGACGGGATCACTTGAATCGCTCAGTACATATTTCCCTTCAACACCCTTCAGCCCTGCAGCAAGCATTACTGCGTATGCAAGATATGGATTGCAGGCAGTGTCTGGAGAACGGAATTCGATGCGAGTTGAATTCTCTTTACCTGGCTTATACATAGGCAATCGAACAAGTGCGCCGCGATTACTTGGGCCCCAATTAGCTAACGCCGGTGCTTCTCCTCCACCATGTAAACGCTTGTAAGAATTTACCCATTGATTTGTAATCGCTGTAATTTCAGGTGCGTGCTTGATTAATCCTGCAACAAAACTACGTCCTACTGCCGAAAGGCTGAACTCTGCTTTGGCATCGTAGAAAGCGTTTTCTTCACCCTTAAACAATGAAACGTGGGTATGCATTCCGCTACCTGGATGATCGGTAAATGGCTTTGGCATAAATGAGGCGTGAAAGCCTTGATCCATGGCAACTTCTTTGATTACATGACGGAAAGTCATGATGTTATCGGCGGTGGTTAAAGCGTCAGCATCGCGTAAATCGATTTCTTGTTGTCCTGGTCCACCTTCGTGATGTGAAAACTCAACACTGATGCCCATAGCTTCGAGCAAAGTAATCGCTTGGCGGCGGAAGTCATGTCCAACGACTGCTGGGGTGTGATCAAAGTACCCACCTTGGTCAACAGGAACTGGTGCAACACCTGTTTCCGGTGGATTTTTAAACAAGAAAAATTCGATCTCTGGGTGGGTGTAACAGGTGTAACCCATGGCGGCAGCTTTTTCTAAAGTACGGCGCAAAACATTTCGTGGGTCTGCCGGTGATGCCGAACCATCTGGCATTGCAATATCGCAGAACATTCGCGCAGCACCTGGTGCTTCGGTACGCCACGGCAGAATTGAAAAAGTTGCTGGATCTGGTTTTGCCAACATATCTGATTCAGTAATGCGAGCAAAACCTTCGATGGCTGAACCATCAAAACCGATTCCTTCAGCGAAAGCATTTTCAAGTTCTGCTGGTGCGATAGCGACAGACTTTAGAAAGCCAAGAACATCGGTAAACCACAAACGCACAAAGCGAATGTTGCGTTCTTCTAGCGTTCTAAGAACGAACTCCTGCTGCTTATTAGTATCTGCTGACATAGGAGGCATTCTTACAAATGCAGGTTACGGCTGTGTTAACTGTCCTATCAAGGCTTAAATTACGAAGAAATCAGCCTTATCCAGCAGTGTCTTTGGGGCCAAACTTGTTGTGATGACGGCATTTGCGCTGATGCGAGAGCCATCGCCAACGGTGATGTTTCCAAGTACCCGTGCACCTGCACCGATGATTACATCGTTACCAATGGTGGGATGGCGTTTGCCGTGTTCGATTCCACGAGCACCAAGGGTTACATCGTGATACATCATGACGTCATCGCCCACTATTGCAGTCGCACCGATTACTACGCCCATGCCATGGTCAATAAAAAAGCGTCGACCAATAACTGCTGCTGGGTGAATTTCAATTCCGGTTGTAGAGCGCACAAGGTTCGAATGAATTCGAGCAATGAGCTTTAATCCACGTTTCCACAAGAAGTGAGAAATTCGGTGCCCCCAAATCGCATGCACACCTGGGTATGCCAGAGCGACCTCTAAGCGATTGCGCGCGGCCGGATCATGGCTTAACGCGTTGTCGAGGTCTTCAATAATGCGATTAAAGATTGGCATTAATTAGTCAACCAAATCCTCATAAAGAACCGTTGATAGGTAACGCTCACCATTTGAAGCACAGATAACAACGATGTTCTTACCTGCAAATTCTGGACGCTTTGCAACTTCAATTGCTGCCCACAAAGTTGCACCTGATGAAATACCAGCAAGGAAACCTTCTTCTGCTCCTGCTCTGCGTGCAAACTTAATTGCATCGGCGGCAGTTGCATCCAAGATTTCATCGTAAACAGAGCGATCCAAAACGTTAGGAATAAAGTTCGGTCCAATTCCTTGGATTGGGTGTGGTCCTGGCTCTCCACCATTTAAAATTGGAGATGCAGCTGGTTCCACGCCAAATACCTTGATTGCTGGATTCTTTTCCTTTAAATATTGGCCAGTACCTGTGATTGTTCCGCCAGTTCCAATTCCTGAAACAAATGCATCAACCTTGCCATCTAGATCGCGCCAGATTTCTGGACCAGTTGTTGTGCGGTGAATAAACGGGCCTGCTTCGTTTTCAAATTGGCGAACTAGAACTGCACCTGACTCAGCAAGTTTTTCTGCTGCAGCAACTGCGCCCTTCATTCCTTCACCAGCTGGAGTTAACACAAGCTCTGCACCGTAGGCACGAATCAACTTGCGACGCTCTTTTGAAACAGATTCAGGCATTGTCATGATCGCCTTATATCCACGGGCTGCGGCAACCATGGCCACTGCAATTCCGGTGTTTCCAGATGTTGCTTCCACAATTGTTCCACCAGGCTTTAGTTCACCACTTGCTTCGGCAGCATCGATCATGGCAACACCCAGACGATCCTTAACAGATGATGTTGGGTTATAAAATTCCAGCTTGGCATAAACATTTCCTGCCGCGCCATCTGTGATCTTGTTGATGCGAAGCAATGGTGTGTTTCCAAAAATCTCTGTGATGCTGTTGTAAACCTTCATGATTCTCCCTAGTTGATTGTTAAAGTTTTGAGGGTAAAGCTGATTAATTAATTGAGCGGCGCAGGTGAATCAAAAATCAGCAACTGCAAGATGTAGAAAGGCAGAAATCAACAACACGGTTTCGTGTAAACAGCCAGTTGATGATCGAACGCATGCTCAAATTCTACTGAATTGCCTTGTTAATGCGAGTTGCTAATCGTTTGCAACTAGCGCTCATTCCAGCGTGAAGTCATTGGCAAGCGGCGATCTTTTCCGAAGGCACGGCCTGAAACCTTGGTGCCAGGTGGATATTGGCGGCGCTTGTATTCAGCCTTATCAACTAATGAAATAACTCGGCGCACAAGTTCGGCGTCAAAGCCATCTGCAAGTAATGCCTCATACCCATGGTCTTCATCCACGTATGCCCGCAGCACCTGATCCAACAATGGATAGTCCGGCAACGAATCAGAATCCTTTTGATCTGGGCGCAGCTCGGCGCTTGGCTCTTTGGTAATGGAGCGCTCCGGAATTGGCGGCACTTCACCGCGCTCTAGCGCCAAGGCGTTTCGAAATCTGGCCAGCGCCCACACATCAGTTTTGTAAATATCTTTAATCGGTGCAAAGCCGCCCACGGCATCGCCATACAGAGTTGAATACCCGACAGCTAGTTCGCTCTTGTTGCCGGTTGCCAAAACCAGATGACCTTCTTGATTTGAAATACCCATCAAGGTTGTTCCGCGAACGCGGGCCTGCAGATTCTCTTCGGCTAAGCCCTTCAATACGACATTGTCCATATACGCATCCACCATCGGTGCAATCGGTGTGATTCTAAAATGAATGCCAGTGGCATCTGCCATCACTTGGGCATCTTCTACTGAATGGCCAGATGAATATTTACTTGGCATTGCAACGCCATTGACCCGCTTTGCACCCAATGCATCAATTGCAATCGCAGCAACAAGTGCTGAATCAATGCCACCAGATAAGCCAAGGACAACGGATCTAAAGCCATTCTTGCCCACATAATCGCGCAGCCCCATGACAAGGGCCTGCCACATCTCGGCTTCATTAGACAATCGTGTGGCAACTGCTGGTGCTGCAGAATCAGTTAAAGAAGTTGGTTCTTCAGAAATCACTACATCTGGTCGTGAACTGCCTTCGGTGCAATCAATATCAACAACAATTAACTGATCATCAAACTGTGGTGTGCGAGCAAGTACTGATCCATCTTTGGCGACCACAATGGTGTCACCATCAAAGACCAGATCATCTTGGCCACCAGTCATATTGACGTAGGCAACAGGGGCCGCAATTTCCTTAGCCCGCTTTTGGACTAGTGCCAATCGCACATCATCTTTATTGCGTTCAAATGGTGAACCGTTTGGAACAACTAATAGCCCTGGGGTACGTGCTGCAATGGAATCTAATGAGTGCCAAATATCTTCACAGATCGCAACTGCAACATCGACCCCATGGATGCGCACAACCAGGCTTTGGTCCCCCGGTACAAAGTTTCTAAATTCATCAAAGACACCGTAATTAGGCAAATGGCGTTTTACATAGGTAGCAACGATTTTTCCATTATGAATAACTGCAACCGCGTTTTTTGGACCTTGGTCTAAATAGCCGACAACGGCAACGATGTCACCAGTAATGCTGGCTGCAATTTCTTGGACAGCGCGGATGCTGGCGGCTTGAAAGGATGGACGCAGAGCTAAGTCTTCAACTGGATATCCAGTGACGATCATTTCGGGAAAAACAATCAGATTGGCACCTGCTGCCTGTGCGCTTTTGACTGAATCAGCAATCAGGCCAGCATTGCCCGCAAGGTCACCAACCGTCGGGTTGATTTGGGCTAGCGCCACGCGCAACTTCATTTTTCAAGTGTAACGGGGGTACCCTTATAGATGTACCCGGGGACTGCTTCAGGCGGCTTCGAGGAGAGGAAACCATGGAATCTCTATATGGCGGCGCATTGCACCGACGCATAACTATTGTCGATCTAGCCGATGCAAAAAAGCGTGGCGAAAAATGGGCAATGCTGACCGCTTACGAATCGATGACGGCAGAAATTTTTGATGAGGCTGGGATTCCAGTACTACTGGTCGGTGACAGCGCCGGCAATAATTTTTTGGGTGAAGAGAACACAATTCCTGTAACCGTTGACGAGATGATTCCCTTGGCCCGCGCCGTTGTTCGCGGATCTAAGCGGGCCATGGTCGTTGCCGATCTGCCATTTGGTTCATATGAAGCATCACCAGAATTAGCCCTGGCTACATCAATTCGATTTTTCAAAGAATCTGGTGTGATGGCGGTAAAGCTAGAAGGTGCACATATTGAAACTGTAAAGAAGTTAGTGGGCAGTGGAATTCCGGTCATGGGCCACTTAGGACTAACCCCGCAATCGATGCATCAACTAGGTGGGTACCGAGTCCAGGGCCGCACCGATGGTGATGCAATCTTGGAAGCTGCCCTTGCCTTGGAAGCTGCAGGTGCTTTTGCGATTGTTCTTGAATTAGTTCCGGCAGAACTGGCCGCAAGAATTACGGTAGCTCTTTCAATTCCGACAGTTGGAATTGGCGCAGGTGTTCACTGCGATTCACAAGTATTGGTTTGGACCGATTTGATGGGGATCACCAAGAAAGCGCCAAAGCTGGCCAAGGCTTATCGCAACTTGCGGGCTGAAATGTTGGCGGCAACAACCGAGTTTGCCGATGATGTTCGCGCAGGCAACTTCCCCACCGAGGCGCAGACCTTCAACTAAGGTTGGCAGATGGCCAATTTCGTTATTGATCTAGCCCCCTTGCGAAAGTCCAAGGATTTTTCCTTGTTGTGGGCTGCTGGTTTGATTTCTTACTTCGGATCAATGATCACCTATGTTGCAGTGCCGTTCCAAGTTAAGGAATTAACCGGCTCATATGTTGCAGTTGCCATTAGTGGTTTGGTCGAAATTGTTCCGCTGATCATCTTTGGCCTGTATGGCGGAGTATTGGCCGATGCCTTAGATCGCAAAAAACTCATTTGGGTAACCGAACTGCTATCCCTGCTTTTCACCGCAATTTTGCTGATTAATTCCATGATGGATTCTCCAAGCCTGCTGCTGATTTACATCGTCTCGGGATTATTTGCTGCCACTAGTGGTCTGCGACAGCCAGCAATGCAGGCCGCGCTTCCGCGCCTGGTTGATCATGAAGATATGACAGCCGCTGCTGCCCTAATGAGTTTGCGTTGGCAGATTGGTGTGATTGTCGGGCCAGCTATTGGCGGTGTTTTGATTTCAACGTATTCGGTTGCTGTTGGATACGCCGCCGATATCGCAACCTTCATTATTTCACTGGCATTAATTGCATTTATGAAAAACATTCCACCCAGCCACGAGGCCGAAGCCCCATCCCTGTCAGTATTAATTGATGGTGTGAAATATGCATTCAGCAGAAAAGATTTATTGGGTACTTACCTGATTGATTTGGCTGCGATGTTTTTTGCAATGCCCACCGCCCTGATTCCGTTTTGGGCAGATCAACTAGGGGCTCCGTGGGCCCTGGGATTGTTGTATGCCGCCGGAACAATTGGCTCGGTCGCAATTGTTTTAACAAGTGGGTGGGCAAAGAATGTGCACTTCTATGGTCGGGCCATTATGTGGGCAGCCATTGGCTGGGGTGTTGCTATCGCATTGTCGGGTGCAACAAATTACCTATGGCTGGTACTTCTCTTTCTGACCTTGGCCGGGGCATCGGACATGATCAGTGCGCTCTTTAGATCTGCCATGTGGAACCAAACAATCCCCGACAATCTTCGAGGACGTCTTGCTGGAATCGAGTTGCTGTCATATTCGGTGGGGCCACTTGCCGGACAAATGCGAGCAGCTGGAATGGCTGCTGCTACTACCTTAAGTATTTCGGTAACAAGTGGCGGAATCATTTGCGTGATTGCGGTCGTATTACTGGCCAGTTTTTTGCCAGATTTTAGAAAATTTGACATCAGAACCAACAAATATGCCCTCGAAAATCAGAAAATGGCGGAAAAATTACGCGTAAACCCTCAATCAGAGGACGAGAATTCCTAACTTGACACAATTTCGGGGGATTTTTACAAATTTTCACGAAATTTATAAATAGCAAAGATAAAAAGTGATGAAATTTCCGAAGATGCATAAAAAAATAAAAATATAAATTTGCGACACGCGCTAAATTATTTGTCACAAAATGTTGGCATTTTTACCTAATTGATGTCACGCTTATCCATGAACAGGTTTGGGTGACGGATCCGAACCATTCCGATAGGAGAAGTACGTGGCCGCAGCAAAGAAAGCAGCACCAAAGAAGCGCAAGAAGGCAGCAGCACCAGCTGCACCAAAGAAGCGCCGTAAGAAGGCAGCTGCAGTAGCAGCAGCACCAAAGAAGCGTCGCAAGAAGGCAGCAGCTAAGAAGGCAGCTCCAAAGCGTCGCAAGAAGGCAGCAGCTAAGAAGGCAGCTCCAAAGCGTCGCAAGAAGGCAGCAGCTAAGAAGGCAGCTCCAAAGCGTCGCAAGAAGGCAGCAGCTAAGAAGGCAGCTCCAAAGAAGCGCCGCAAGAAGGCAGCAGCTCCAGCAGCAGCTCCAAAGAAGCGCCGCAAGAAGGCAGCAGCAAAGAAGGCTAAGTAAAGCCCTCAAGCATATTAAGAAAACCCGCCACTCTATGTGGCGGGTTTTTTTATGTCATAAATGACAAAGAAATTATTCAATCATCGTGTGCATCTTTACGAAGTGATTCTTCAATGCGTTCAAAAATTTCTGCCAAGGTTTGCTGATCACTTTTTGAAAGGTGATCCATAAATCGGTTACGAACACTTTCCACATGATCAGGAGCGGCGGCAACAATTGCTTTCCAACCCTTAGGGGTCATCACTGCAAAGTACCCACGTTTATCTCCTGGGCAAGGCTCGCGACGCACCCAGCCCTCTTTTTCCATGACCTTCATTCGGTGCGATAACCGGGACCTGGATAACAAGGCACTGGCAGCCAGATCACTCATTCTCATACTGCGATCTGGTGCATCGCTGAGCTGAACCAAAATTTCATAATCTGGCATGGATAAATCATGGGCATCTAGATCTGAATCCAGCGCTTCTAGCAACCGTCGGCTGGCAATTATGTAGCGTCGCCAAGCCTTCATTTCGGTGGGGTTGAGCCACCTAGGTGCGGTAGCGTTTTCACGTGCCATGAGTGCAGTCTACGGCAAAGGTTGAATCTTCAACTACTTTCAGGTGTGTCTACAAGGAGATGCTTTTGAGTTTTTCATTTGATATCAAGCACTCTGAAAGCGGTTCGCTGGCACGTGTTGGAACGATCAACACACCGCATGGACCGATTCAGACGCCAGCATTTATTCCGGTAGGTACTAAAGCCACCGTTAAATCGGTGCTGCCAGAAGCTATGAAGGATCTGGGTTCACAAGCTTTGCTATCAAATGCTTATCACTTGTATTTACAACCAGGTTCTGATGTTTTGGATGAAGCCGGCGGGCTGGCTCAATTCATGAATTGGCCCGGCCCAACATTTACTGACTCCGGCGGTTTTCAGGTTTTGTCTTTGGGTGTTGGTTTTAAAAAAGTCTTAGCAATGGATGCCCAAACATTTCGCAGAGATGATGTCATTGCAGGAAACAAGGATCGCTTAGCCCATGTCGATGATGAAGGTGTAACTTTTAAATCCCACCTTGATGGATCGATGCATCGCTTTACTCCAGAAGTATCAATGCAGGTTCAACATCAAATCGGTGCCGACATCATGTTCGCTTTTGATGAGTGCACAACTTTGCACAACACCCGCCCGTATCAAGAGCTGGCGATGGATCGCACCTATGCCTGGGCCATCCGCTGTCTGGATGAACACAAGCGCCTTACCGAAGAGCGAATCGGCAAGCCTTACCAAGCCCTTTTCGGGGTAATCCAAGGAGCCCAATACGAAGACCTTCGCAAAAAAGCGGCCACCGATCTTGGAAGTATGGAATCTAACGGTCAGTCCTTTGATGGATTCGGAATCGGTGGGGCGTTAGACAAGGGTCAGCTCGGAACGATTGTTTCGTGGGTCAATGAAATCTTGCCCGAAAACAAACCCCGTCACTTGTTGGGAATTGGGGCACCAGAAGATCTATTTGTTGGCGTTGAAAACGGTTGTGACACCTTTGATTGCGTATTAGCCAGCAGAATTGCACGCACTAGCGCTGTGTACACGATGGAGGGGCGTTTTAACCTGTCTAACAGCCGTTTTAAGCGGGATTTCACGCCCATAGACAGCCAATGCGACTGTTACACCTGTACGCACTACACACGGGCTTATATGCACCATGTATTCCGCGGTAAAGAAATTGTTAGCGCGACCTTGGCCACGATACATAATGAAAGATTTATTGTTCGCTTGGTTGATCAAATGCGTCAGGCACTTGTTGATGGAAACTTTGCCGACTTGAAGGCCGATTTCTTGGGCCGATACACCCACCGAAGCGGGCAATCCCGGGACTAAGGGTTTTTTACGACCTTAGGCAGGTTCCAGTTGTACTTGATCGACAGTTCGCGGACCAGAACAACAACAAGTCCGGCAATCGCAACCACGGCGGCTTCATTAAGGTCAATGGCATCCAAGGCCAAATACACAATCGCACCCGACAGACATGCAGTTCCAATAGTTTCTCGGTGCAGCAGAACGGGTTCGGTCTGGCACATGATGTCGCGGAACAAGCCACCGGACACCGCACCGATTAATCCAAGGACAGCTGCCCCAACAAGTGGTGCGTCATTTATTAGTGCGAATTGAACACTGGAAACCGTAGCAACTGCCAACCCCAAAGTATCCAGAGATAGCGCAAAGCGACCAACATCTTGGGTCTTTCCCATGGCAATGGTGATTAAGAAAGCAGCGATGATCGGTGCAAACAACCACGGATATTGAATCCACGGTGGTTGCTGGCCCATAAACAAATTACGCAAGGTGCCGCCAGAAATTGAAGCAATTGCTGCGATGAAAAGAATGCCACCAAAATCTAAACCTTTGCTGGCTGCCACCCTTGCGCCAACCAAGGCAAATGCAAAGGTTGAAACAAGGTCAAGACCAAAGACCAGCAGGTCTAGATCCATGAAGGATTACTTCTTAGTGGCTAAACGAGCCTCGCGACGAATCTTTTGTTCCTTTGGATCTGGCACTGGAACAGCTGAAATTAGTCGCTTGGTGTAATCATTTTTTGGATTCTTCAAAATCTGATCGCGATCGCCTTCTTCAACAAGCAGACCATTTTGCATAACTGCAATTCGGTGGGAAAGGATGTCTACAACTGCTAAGTCGTGCGAGATGAACAAGCAAGCAAAGTTCAACTTACCCTGAAGTTCTTGCAGTAGTTCAAGGAAGCGTGCCTGTACCGATACATCTAGCGCAGATGTTGGTTCATCTGCGATCAGAAGATCAGGTGTCAGTGCGAGCGCACGAGCGATACCTACGCGCTGGCGCTGTCCACCTGAAAGTTCGTGTGGGTAACGGTTGCGGTAGCTACGTGGAAGTTCAACTTGATCAAGTAGCTCTTCTACCTTACGTGCTAAATCTGAACCCTTAGCTAAACCAGCCAAATACAACGGCTCTCCGATTGATTCACCAATTGGAAGACGCGGATTAAGCGATGATGCTGGATCCTGGAAAACGATTCCGGTGTGTTGGCGAATTGAAGAAAGCTTCTTCGAATCTGCTCCCGCAATTTCCTTGCCCACAATCTCAATACTTCCACCCTTAACAGGTAGTAACCCGATTGATGCACGGCCCACAGTTGTCTTTCCTGAACCTGATTCACCTACCAAACCAACAATTTCGCCTGGATAGATTTCGAGGTTGAAGTTTTTAACTGCGGTAAATGCTGGTTGGCGACCACGCTTTGGATATTCAATGGTCACATCAGAAAGCTTTAACACTGGAGCAGGCTTTGCGCTTTCAGAATAAGGAAGTGCGCGCTTCTTGGTTGAACCAAGCTTTGGAACCGCACCTAGCAGCTGCTGGGTATAAGGATGCTTTGGATTGTTAAAGATTTGATCGGCAGTTCCGTGTTCAACTGTGATTCCATCCTTCATAACAAGAATGTCATCTGCCATATCGGCAACCACACCCATATCGTGGGTAATCAAAAGGATTGCAGAATTGAGCTTGTCCTTGAGACCACGCATTAAGTCCAGAATTTCAGCCTGAACAGTTACATCCAGCGCTGTTGTTGGTTCATCTGCAACCAACAATGCTGGGTCGCACGCAAGTGCCTGTGCGATCATCGCACGCTGGCGCTGACCACCTGAAAGTTGGTGCGGATACTTAAGAATTGATTGCTCTGGATTTGGAATATCCACCAATGTGATCAATTCGAGTGCACGTGTGTGCGCCTCTTTAGGACCCATATCAAAGTGGCTACGCAAAGTTTCTACGATTTGGAAACCAATTGTGTACAAAGGATTGAGCGCAGTCATTGGCTCCTGGAAAATGTAAGCGACTTCTTTTCCACGGAACTGACGCAAGACACCTGACTTGGCGTTGAGCATCTCTTCGCCCTTGACCTTTACACTGCCCTCCATGCGTGCATTAGATGCAAGCAGTGACATCAAGCCAAGCGCTGTTGTTGACTTACCAGAACCTGATTCGCCCACAATTGCAGTTACCTTGCCCGCGGCAAGACCTAGGTTCATATCGATTACAGCTGGGTACCAAACACCATCTACCCAGAAATCAACATTGAAGTCCGAAATTTCTAGAACATTGTCTTTACTCATGGTTAAGCACCTACCTTTGACTGTAACTTTGCCTGTAGGCGATCCTTCTTAGTAATGCGACGACGCTGACGTGGGTCGAAAGCATCACGTAATCCATCACCAATAAAGTTAACGCACAATGCGATAGAAATAATGAACAAGCCCGGCCACCAGAACAGCCAAGGACGTGTAGTAAATGATGATTCGTATTGGCTAATCAAAAGACCGAGTGAAACATCAGGTGCAACAACACCAAAGCCTAGGTATGACAGCGCGGTTTCAGTCAAGATTGCACCCGCCATAATCAAAGTCACGGCAACAATGATCTGACCAACTGCGTTAGGCAGAATGTGCTTAAAAGCAATTCGAATATTTGACGCACCAGCTACACGCGCTGCATCAACGAACTCCATTTCGCGAAGTGACAAGAACTGCGCACGCACTAAACGGGCTAATCCGGTCCACCCCAAAATTCCTAAGAACAAGGCTAAATACAGCGGTCCGACCTTACCTGCGGCCTTTCCGATAACTGCCGCAATGATGATTGTTGGAACAGTTTGAATGAAGTCAACAAGACGCATAAGTGTTGCATCAACCATTTTGCCGTAGAAGCCAGCGATTGAACCGACAACCACACCAATAAATCCAGCAACGGCTCCGATGACAAACATGATCATCAATGAGCGACGTGCACCGTTCATGACAAGTGCAAAGTAATCGCGACCGATGTCATCTTGCCCAAATGGGTGTGTGCCTAAACCAAAACCTGAGCCAGGCTTTAATGAAAGGGTTGGGCATCCTGTAGTTCCACCCGGGCAATCCTCGAAGCGAAGCTCTGGAATGTCTTCAGTTGTCCACTTCCACCAACCAGGAATACGGATTGGACCGATCTTGGTTTCCAGCGCAGTCATGACAAAAAGAATCAGTGAAGTCAACACAACCAATGCAGCAACAGCTCCACGGTGACGGAAGAAACGGCGTCGAACGATCTGCCCTTGGCTCAGACCTTCAACTTCTTTATTGGCAATAGCGCTTTCGCCACCAGCCAGAATTTCTCCTGTGGCTTTCTCTTTGCGTTTAAATAGATTCATGGTTATTTCCTCAATCTAATCCGTGGATCCAGGGCTGAGTACAACAGATCCGCCAACAAGTTTCCGGTCACAACAAGGAATGAAAGTAGCAAATTAACACCCATCAATAAATTTAGGTCATAACTATTAATCGCTTTAATTCCCAGAGTTCCCATGCCTTGCCAACCAAAAACACGTTCTGTAATAACCGCGCCGCCAACAAGGCCAACGAATTCGCCCACGAACAAGCTTGAAAGTGGCAGCATCATGTTTCTAAAGGCGTGACGAGTAATAACAACTCTTTCATTCAAGCCCTTAGCACGTGCAGTTCGGATGTAGTCCTGATTAAGAACCTCTAGCAACGCGCCACGTGAGTAACGGATCCAACCAGCAAGTGAAATCAAAATCAAAGCAAGTGTTGGAAGAATCAAGTGCATGATGATGTCTAAGTTGTTTAACCAAAAATCTTCTGTGACTAGTTGATCTTTACGCTGACCAAAAGTTGGTACTGGGCGATAGTTAACCGCATCGGTCGAGCTGTACTCTTTCCAGCTTTGCATGACGCGGTCGATCAAGATCAGGAAGCCGCACAAGACGCCAGTGATAATTGCAGTTCTTGCGATTGGCCCACGATCGATTTTGCTGAAAATTCGTGCAACAAAGACACCAGTTGCGATCACTAGCGCTAACATGACGATTATCGCTAAATATGATGCAAAGTTATCAAAGATCCATTGCGCTGGGTAATACCAAGCCAGTGATAGTCCTGCCATAACAAGGGCGGCTTTTTTGGCTTTCACATCAGATAAACCTGAAGAGATTGCAGTTACACCAAAAGCGATTCCAACAGAGAGCAAGGCGATCAAGATTGGTCCCAAACCTGGATCTAAGTACCAATCTGTAAAATCGATTGCCCACAAAATCACAAAGTTTGTTGCAAAGGCCCCGCCAAAAACGGTCCAGAATCTCTTGCGCTCCCCGCCGAGCAATGAGCCCCAGAAAACACCGGTAAATGTCGAGAAGCCAATCATCCAGGTGACTGGGATATTTGGTTCAGATAAGAAGTTGTTGAATTGGATCGCCATGAACTCTTTGAGAAGAACAGCTACCCAGAAAATTGGAAGTGAGTAAAGCAGGAACGCAAGAAAAGTCATGCCGTAGTCAAAGCGGCTGTACTGACGAAGCGCTGAAATAATGCCGAGTGCAAGACCTACAAGCACTGCAGTGATTGTTGCAACTAGAACCAAGCGAATCGTGACGGGAATTGCATAAGCTAATTCGGATTGAACCGACAGGCCGTCACGGGTGGTTCCTAAATTCATATTTCCTACAAAAACGCCCAGCAAGCCACGCAACCATAAGAAATAGCGAAGTGGTGGAGGCGTATCAAGATTGAGTTGTCGAGTAAGAGCTGCGATTTGCTGTTCCGCACTGTCATCATTACTGAGGCGCAGTTCAGCGAGAGGATCACTAGCGTAGGCAGCAAGGTTGTAGACCAAGAAAGATGATCCAAACAAAATCATTATTGAAATACCTAGCCGACGCGAGATATAACTCAACATGTGATGCTCCCTTTAGATTTCTAAATTGCCGTTAAGCGGTGCCGAATCATAGCGCGAGTGGCATCTGGTCTTAAAACCAGATGCCACTCGGTTACTGCTATATCGCCCTTATCGAGCGAGACTAATAGCTTGAATCAAGCTATTAGTAAGCCCAATCCCACCAGTTCCAAACAAGTGTTGGAGATAGTGCCGCAGGCTTTACGCCCTTGAGGTTTGAGTTGTAGGCAGTTACTGCAGGGAATTGGAACACACCAACAGTAAGTCCTTCAGCGTGGATGATGCGCTCTGCTGCGATCACCTTAGAAATATAAGATGAACGTGACAGTGGTAGCTGCAATGAATCCAAGATTGCATCAAGGTTTGGCAAGTTAACACCTGTACGGTTGTTTCCTCCACCTAGCTTGAAGTTAGCGTTTGTGCCTGTCTGTGATACTGCTGTTTGGCAGTATGCAAAGAACATTGCATCGTATTCAGTGTTCTGGATACGTGGTGACCATGAAGTCTGAACATCACCCTGTAGATCGAAACCAGCCTTGATTGCATTTGCCTTAGCAAGTGCGAACTCAGCTGCACGACGAGCGTTAGCTCCAGGAACAAGTACCTTCACCGCAACTGGGTTGCTTGGTGATGCACTTGGGAAATGCTTCTTCACTAAGCGAAGTGCCTTTGCGTTCAGTGCATCCTGTGATCCAGCGAAGAAGCTTGAACCGTTGTTTGCAATTAGACGGTCGTAACCTTCTTCACCCGGTGAAACAAATGTTGATCCGAGAACCTGGACTGATGGGTTGATTGGAGCAATCAACTTTTCGTTGATTTCAGCGCGAGGAATGGCTAATAGGAATGCCTTACGTAGATCTGCACCCTTTCCGCCATGACCCTTGAACAGACCGTTGTATGCAGGCTGTCCTGGTGCTGCGTTAACGCGAGTATCCCAGTGCTCGTAGCAAGACTGGATTCCACCCTTAACGGTGACACCCTTGATCTTGTTAAGTGCAGCAACAGCATCTGCAGTTGCCTGACCCTGGTAGATATCAATTTCACCATTTGCTAGTGCCTGTGATGCAGCTGTTCCATCTCCGATGAAACGGAAGATAACTGTGTCAACAGATCCGCTGAGCGCTGGGCCTGAGTTGTACTTTGGGTTTACCTTCATAGTTACGGATGAGCCTTTGACTGCGCTCTGAACCAAGAATCCGCCGTTACCCACGAATAGAAGTGGGTTTGTGTTGCTGTTTACATCGGCGATGTCATAGTCATTTGACCAAACCTTACCAATTGCCTTTAGCACGTTTGTGTTCTTTGACTCGTATGCAGCAAGGAAACGTGCCTTAGCAGCTACGTTTTCTGAAACTGAAGCTAGAGCCTTCTTACCTTCTGACATCAAGATAAGAGCGTGAACTGGTGAAGGTCCTGGACCAAATAGGTCCCAGTTAGCAATCTTGTTCTTGTACTGCAATGTCAATGACATCTTGTCAGCTGAAAGTACTGGCTGTCCGGCAATGTTGTCGTTGTAAGTGCCTGAGTACCCATTTGAATCAAAAGCTGGAGTTGTTGTCTTGTTGAGTGGATCACCAAGACCAGCAGCCTTTGAGTACTCGTTGCTTGATAGAACGTGTGACATCAGTAGATCTACTGCTGTAATTGGAGTTCCATCTGACCAAACACGACCTGGGTTAACTGTGTATGTAACACGGAAATCAGTTGTGCCGTTCTTAGTGATTCGGTATGAACCGAATACCTTGTTTTGAATAACGTTCTTCTTGTCATCGTAGTAATTGAATCCGATATCAGACAAGTAACCAACTGCACCATTGATGGTCAAGTTAGTATCTGGCTGACCAGAGTTAAACGATGTCAATGAGTTGGTGTCGTGGACAACAACTGTTGAGCGCGTGTTTGCAGATGCTGGTGATAGCAGTGAGACCGCTAGACCTGCAGATGCTGCAATCGCAAGTGCAACCTTTGCACTAGGTGTGAACTTCATATAGTTCCTCCTTGAGGGTTAAAGAAAAGCGTCTGTGGAGAGTCGACCACCCCATAGGCGCTTTTGGTGGCCAAAGTCTGCCCTAACCGGTCATGCCTAGCAACATGCGAAGGGTTTGCGCGAGCGTGGATTTATAACACCTAGATAACCATTGGCTGAGAAGACCAAAAAAACAACACCAACGATGGGGTGAGAATGGGGCTACTGGGCGGCCTCGGTTTTGGAAGCGATGCTCATAAAGAAGGTGATCGAACCAATGGCAATGACAGATGCAATTACTCCACCGACATACATAGGTAATCGCAAACTGTAATGGGCTAGGACTCCCCCAAGTACGGAACCAATCGGCATCATTCCCCACACCAAAGTTCGACGTGTGCCATGAATTCGCCCATATAGCTCGTTAGGGATAACCGTTTGATACGTAGCCATCAACAAAATATTCCATTGCGCAATTGCAAAGCTACCTAAAGTTGCAAGGGCGACAAAAGCATAAATGTTGGGCGAAAAGCCCTGCGCTAAGAGAATCACTGAACTGCCTGTAATCCCTAAAGTCATCATGATGCTGCGACCAAACTTCTTGGAAGCTTTAGGCGCAACAATGGCACCAAGTAGAGCGCCTAAACCTTGAATTGTAAGAATGACACCAAAGTACTTGGGGGCAAGTTCTAACTCTTTAATAATGAACAAGACCATGGTTGCAGTTCCCATAGAATAACAAACACCAATAGTTGCTGTTGTAACAACCAAGCGCCGCAAAACCTTGTGGTTATACAAGTACTTGATTCCAAACTTAATATCTTCGACAAAGTGAGGTTTATTTTCTTTTGAACTTTCAACACGCACATCTTGCAAATACTGAATAGGGATCGATAACGCCAAAAGCATCGCAACGCCATACCCGATGCTGTTGATGAAAAATGGCAACCACATTGCTAGGGCATATAAAAATCCACTAAGTGGTGACCCAATGAATCCCTGAATAACCGTCTCTGAAATCTGAAGTCTGGAATTACCTTTTTCGTAATGCTCTTCATCAAGAATCTGGGGAATCAATGATTGCGCAGTCGTATCGTTGGCAACTTCGCAGATTCCAATAACAAAGGCTGAAGCAATCAACCAAAAAATCGTCACGTGTCCGGTCGCGATTCCAAGGGCCACAATTCCGATAGTTGCGCTGCGGATAGCGTTAGACGCCGCCAAAATGAATCTGCGGTCAACACGGTCCACTATGGCACCAATTGGAATCGCAAAGAGCAACCAAGGCAGCATCACCATCGCGCCAATTATCGAAATAAGGACGGTGCTGTCGGTCAAAGTGATCGCAAGCAATGGGGCGGCAGCAATAAGCACACCGTCGGCTAGATTAGCGAGAATGCTTCCAGCCCATAAACGATTAAATGCTGGACCCATGGCGCGACCATAGTCCATCCAATTAAAAAGTAGAAGCCAAATTAAATGAGTAGAAGCTTCTTGGCTTTTTCTACCGCAGTATGACGACCATCTACAGCTAGTTTTCTATAGACATTACGCAAATGAGTCTTCATTGTATTTTGTGAAATATGGAGCTGCTTTGCAATTGCACTTAAGGGAACACCTGTTGTTAAGTGTTTCAGGATCTCTAACTCTCTGGTGGTCAGCTTTTCTTCCAGCGCTCCAGTATCTGAATTCATTGCTTTAATTCGCTCTGTCATTTCATGAACCACGCTTTCTCTAAAGACGGTGGGTTGAGCGGCTGCTGCTTTCACCATGATTGGATACAAACGGTGTTGCCTAACAAAATATTCGTGATACCCAACTTCTGCGCCAATATCCAGCGCTTTATTGAGATACCCCAAAGCAAGGTTTTCACTATCTATATTGATTGTTGCTTGATAGAGAAACTTATTGACCTTTTCTCGAGGCGTACTTTCAGGAAATCCTTCAACTAAAGCTGGAATCCTCTTGGGGTCGCTTTGAAACTTTACGTTCAAATCGATCTGACGGACCATTTCAATTCTAGGCATTCGGCGTAAAAGTTCCTCTGCTCTCTCCCAGTCATCAAGAACAAAGCGCAAAAAGACTTCGGTGATATCAACAAGCCAACTGAGTTCGTGTGGCGACTTTAACGCTGCCAACCTTTCTCGTTGTTGTTTCACAATTTCCATCATCTGAGGAATCTGACCCTTTGTGATGTTGATTCGTGCGCGAGTACCTTCAGCCATAAGTGCCCACGGCCAGATGTTTGAATCAGAGGATTTTTCAAAAAGTAATGTCGAAGTTTCGATTGCTTTATCAATCTGTGAAAGTTCCAATTGACATCGGGCCAACACCATGTACGCATCAAGAGGCGCGCTAATCGATGAATAACCTGCAATCGATGCTTGATTGATAGCAATCGATGCGTGTTCTGCGGCTTCAAAAAAACGTCCTTCACACCACAGGGAAAGTGAGGTGATACAAGTAATGTAATAAGGGGCATTGATTACATTGCCAGAATTCAAAAGGGTTCGGGCTTTCTTCAGGCACTCATTGATCTCTTCTGGTTGATCATAAAGAAAGTGAATTCCTGCCTTAAGGCGAAGCAAAGCGATTCGATCTGTGTTCTCGATCGATTCGTAAGGGGAATCAGTGATTAGGGCGCGGTCAATCATCTCTAGAGATCGTGTGAACTCTCCCCGCGCAAAGTAAATATGCGCAAAAGCCATAGACGTAAGTTGAGTCAGGAAATCAAGTTCCTTGCTTTGCACTGAAATGATTTCAAGTTCAGTTGCTAAAGCTTCGGCCCGAGCAAATTCAAGGTTCACAAGGTGGCCAACAACTCTGATCGTCTTCTTCATCATGTCACCGCGCGGCGACGAATCACCAGAGTATTCAGACCATTTAATTAACTGGTCGCCTCGACCAATAACCGCCATATGGCGGATACCGGTATCTAAATAAAGTTGAAACTTTTCTTTGTCTCCTGCCTTAAAGATATGTTCCAGAGCTTTTCCATAATCTCTTTTGTCCCAAAAATGTGTGGCAAGTCTTTCGTGAATCTTTCTATTTTCCTCGGGATCTCCAAAATTCTGCTGAGACAAAACTTCATAGACAATGTCATTGAATCTATAAATGCGGCTAGCCCCCGACGAAACACTCATGTAGAGACCATCTGTAGCTAATTTATTGATACAGCTTTCAGAAAAATCCTCCCCCAGTACTATCGCCGCCGCTTCTAGATCAAATTCTGCTAGCAAAACCAACCGTGAAATCTTTGATTTATTTTCCTCATTCAGCGAGTTGATAGTTTCAAGGGCCAGTACCGCTAGCGGACTTGATCCAGATTTGATTTCAAAGTTTGAACTTTGGTTTCCGCGTGCAATAGCCCGAGTAATCATCTGTACCGCAGCCGGCCAACCATCACATTTTTCAAGCAATCTACGGGAGTGATCGTTGTCGATGTCAGCCCCATTAAGGTCAGCAACTCGAGAAACTTCTTCGGGTGAAAATTTTAAATCTTGACTTGTGATAAGACTTAGATTTCCCAGACTTGCATACCTTGCTAAAGAAGTAGTTGGGGTAACTCGTCTAATAACAACAAGGTGCACATTGTCTGGAAGATAATCAATTAACTCTTGGGAAAAACCAGCAATTTCTGGGTTATCAACAGCTCCGTTATTCAGAACGAAATTGAATCCACTTTTTATCCCTGCGACTGCGGTTGTAAGTTTTTTGATGTTGTGAAGTGCGTTGGGGCTAGGTTCGTTTTCAAAATCGGATGCAAAGCCTGGGAAAACAATTCGGATTGATTCAAGGACGTGAGCGAAAAAACTTTGAACTGAATCTTGAGGGTTTACTGAAAGCCAAACGGTTGGACGTTCGACAGATTGCGCCCATTGAGAAACCAGGGAACTCTTTCCAAAACCAGCTGGAGCTGCGACGACAGTGACACCGGGCAGATCGGTTTCAAAAAGATGGAATAGGTGTTTGCGAGAAATGGATGTAGCCGGAATTGCCGGGGGCACCAAGCGTGAGCGATCAACCGATGGGGTGAGAACCTCTTTGCCGCTCATGGCTTAAGTGTGAGGCTTGAGCGTGCGGTAGGCAAGGCGACATCACCCCAAGTGGGGTGAGTTGTGCGGGTTATTTAATTAAGCGAAAGTTCCTGTAACCAAGAAGTACACGCGGCGTGCAACCGAAACCGCATGGTCTGCATAGCGCTCGTAGTAGCGGCCAAGCAGAGTTAGATCGATTGCCGATTCCAATGACAACCCGGAATCATCTTTAATGATTGAGGAAATGACCTTCTTGTGTAGATCATCCATCTCGTCATCATCACGTTCGACCTGCAGCGCCATTTCGGTGTCTCGCGTTGTAATCACATTTCCAACCATGATCGAAAGCTTTTCAGCCACATGAGCCATTTCAGTAAAGGGCAAAATCAATGATTCTGGAATCGCGCGTTCTGGGTGACGTAGGCGAGCTACCTTTGCGATGTGGTGTGCAAGGTCGCCCATACGCTCAAGGTCTGCGCTCATGCGCATCGCTGTTACCAAGGCTCGAAGGTCAGATGCCACCGGCTGCTGGCGGGCGATGATGTCAATGATGCGAGCATCAAGTTCATGCTGATAATCATCAATTTTGATATCCGATGCGATGACTTCTTCGGCCAAAGCTAAGTCCGCAGTCTGAACCGCTTTTGAGGCTTTCACGATTGAAGCAGTGACCATGCCGGTTAGATCAACCAAGGATTGGGAAACACCATCTAATTCATCTTGGTATGCGGAGCGGATAAGAGCCATGGAGCAAACATAGGGCTACATGCTGAACATACGCAATCTAAAGGGTAAACGGACGGTGAACTCGGGTTTTGTACCGATACAGTTTCGGCATGCTCTTTAAGCGCCAAGTGGTCGAACCTTCAACCACAGCCGCTTTGCCCGAATTACTGTTACAAACCTTAGAAAATCTTGATGGCGACTCATTGATTCTCGCTCCGGGTGATGTTGCAACATTTAAAACATCAGGTGTCGAGAAACTGGGAATTTTACGAGATGGAAGACTTGAAAATCCGGAGCTACTTGCAACAGTAAGAGTTGTAAGACGTTCAAACGCCAAGCAAACCGGACGTATTGATTTGCCTCGTGGGCCGATCGGTGAAGGTAAGCATGAATTAACGGTCAATGTCCTGCCGTTGACGCAAAACCAGTATGTCTTGGTATTAATTTCAGATGAAAGTGAAGCACAGAGAATTCACGATGTTCGTCGAGATTTTGTTGCAAATATTTCCCATGAATTAAAGACCCCTATTGGTGCTTTGTCGCTGTTAAGCGAGGCAGTCCTAGGAGCAAAAGATGAGCCAGAGTCAGTCGTTAAATTTGCAACCCGCATGCAATCAGAAGCAAAACGTTTGACGGATTTAGTTCAGGAGATCATTAATCTTTCTCGCTTACAAGATTCTGATCCTTTGCAAGAGCCAACTGAAGTTTCAGTTGCCTATTTAGTGAAAGAAGCAATTGATCAATCTCAGATCAATGCAGAGAACCGCGGAGTAACTGTTAATTTTAATGAAGAATCAGAAGCAAAAATTTTGGGCGACAGAGATCAATTGATTATGGCTTTGCAAAATCTTATTGATAATGCAATTAATTATTCGCCAGAAAACACCAAGGTCGCTGTCACTAGTCGGGTCAAAGATCACATTGTAGAAATTTCGATCACTGATCAGGGCATTGGTATTCCGGAAGCCGATTTAGTTCGAATTTTTGAACGCTTTTATCGTGTTGATCCAGCACGGTCCCGACAAACTGGCGGAACTGGGTTGGGCTTATCAATTGTTAAACACGTAGCTGCTAAACACGGAGGAGATGTAAAGGTGTGGAGCGCCGAAAATGTCGGAAGTACTTTCACATTAATGTTGCCAGAATACAGTGGCGCTTTGGGGGATAAAGAATGACAAGAATTCTAATTGTTGAAGATGAGGCATCTTTTTCTGAAGCCTTGGCGTTTCTGCTCACAAAAGAGGGATTTGAGACTGCCGTCGCAGAAGATGGCCGTCAGGCAATCAACATGTTTAATGCAGATGGAGCTGATCTCATTCTTCTCGATTTAATGATTCCCGAAGTATCAGGAGTCGAAGTTTGTCGAACAATCCGTACCCAGTCTCAGGTTCCAATCATTATGTTGACCGCAAAAGATGCTGAAATCGACAAGGTAGTAGGTCTTGAATTAGGTGCCGATGATTATGTGACAAAGCCATACTCATCACGAGAGTTAATCGCTCGAATTAAAGCGGTCTTACGTCGAGGACTGACCGAAGATGGTTCCAATCAGGATCAAGACTTACTTGAAGTTGGACCCATTCGTTTAAATATTGGTAAGCATCAAGTTTTTGTCAGTGGAAATCCAGTAGCTCTGCCGTTAAAGGAGTTTGAATTACTTGAATTCCTGATGCGAAATTCTGGACGTGTATTGACGCGTTCCCAGTTAATTGATCGTGTATGGGGTGGGGACTATTACGGGGATACTAAGACTCTTGATGTTCACATCAAGCGCTTACGTGCAAAGGTGGAACCAGATCCTGCTAATCCAGTTTTGATTCAAACTATTCGTGGCCTTGGCTACAAGCTTGAAAACGTTTAAACCGCGCTCTTTCTGATCATTCGCTGATAGAACTTGCCGGGTTGGCGAGTACTTGCTGTGTCCTCACCCATCTTTACAAAGCCTAATTTTTCATATGCTGTAATCGCATTGTAATTATCGGTCCAGACACCTAAGCCCTGAACTTTCCAATCTTTATCTTGTTCATCAATATAGGTAAACATCGCTCGCATTAAACCTTTTCCGCGAAATTGGGGGTCACTCCAACATCCACCGATCCAGCACGTTGCACCGAAATCTCCCTTAAGAACTTCTATATAAAGCATTCCTGCATCCGCACCATCTACCGATGCAATCAGGAAATCATTTTTTTCAAACTTTAAACGCCAGGTTGCTTCATCTTCGACGCTTTCAGCGTCGAAAGTTCCACCAAAGGCGTGCCCGCTTTCTGTCAAAGCTTTCAAGCGAATAGCACGTAAGCGCTGCCACTCATTTGGTGTGATTAGCTCGACAACTACCCCGTTATTCATGTCCTAATCATGCCATTTTGATTTCAAAAATGTTTGAAAGATTAGAATGAATCAATGCCTCTTTGCAAGATATTGCGTTGATCACCACGTAACAACAACTACTAATTTGAGTGCCAGCACCAATTAAAAATTATGATTTAGCAATGCGCTCTCGAGCTACTTTCATAGCAGGTGGTTCTGGCCCAAGAATTGCAAGGAAAATATCAAGGCTCACACGTGAAATTCGAAGCCAAATCTTGGCACGTGGTTTCAATCCCAACAGTTCTAATTCACGGGGATCAAGTGTTGCAATAGCGGCATTTGAAATAACTTTGTAGAAAAACTTTCCCGCTCCCCCAAAAGGTGGCTCCATAATAAAACGAACCACATCCGCTGTTCGCTCTACACGTGCCAAATCATTAGCTCTAAAGTCATCAAGGGTTGCCTCTAGCTCTGCAACTGACATAGGCGCATTGGTTAATCCCAGTGGAATCGCGCTCTTGCTCCATTGCGCAACGTAGGCATCTGCTCCCTGATCGATTGGATAGCCAAGTGCAAGGTGAGCCTTCAAAAATGAATCGGTAAATGCACAGTGAACCCATAATAAGAAGCGGGGATCTTTTGCTTTGTAACTTTGGTGTCCACCTTGTTTATTGGTGAAATCACCTTTTACGTGCTCATGCATTGCGTTGACGCGGGCCGCCTCGCGTTCAATAACTTCTTCTGCGGCAAAGGTTGTCACTGTTAACCATCTAGTTGTTCCAGCTAGTCGTCCCAGCGGATCTGTTTCATATCGTGAATGTTCGGCGACTCCTGCCAATGGTGCTGGGTGGGCGGCCTGTAACAAAAGTGCGCGAACGCCTCCGACTAAAGTTGCGATAGTTCCGTGTACTTGCCACACCGCACTGTCTGGTCCAAATAAACCAGGGCCACTTCCGATTCCAATTGAATTCACCCAGTCTGGTCGACCATCTTTTGAACCAGAGACGTTTTCCCGAAACTTGTCAGCCAGTGGCTTTGTCAGTGGGAACTTGTGGAATTCAAACACTGCGCAATCGTAGAAGTGTTTCTAACTCTTTGCCAATCGGGACTAAGAACCGAAATTGGTTTTCTTATATGGCTTACCTTTTTGGTCGTAAGTGATCCAAACACCAATTTGTTGGCCATTTTTAAAAGTACCTGAGCGCATGATCACGCCATCTTTTCTAAACCATTTCCAATCACCATGAAGTTTGTCAGCCTTCATTTTGCCGGTGGCTTTTAAAACGCCATTTCCATAAAATTCTAAGTATTCACCTGTTCGTTTTGGGTAACTTGCATTGATTTGGCTAATTCGAGCCTTAATAATCTTCCTTAGAAGTGGTTTTGGAAATCTCTTATCTAACGCAAAATGAATAGAACCTTTGGTTTGCTCATAGCCAGCTAAATCCTTAGCAAGCAGTAAATTGGTTGACCCGCTGTATGGAAAAAGGCTGTTGTGCTTCTTGTAGCCATCAAAGCCAAGAATTGCCACGCCTTCGATCATGAAGGTCGGTATTCCATACTTAATCACTTCTGTTGCAGTGGGAAGCTCTGCTGCAATCATTTCCCGTAAGTCAATCAGAATTTGGCGCTGTCCGAATTCAAACTTTTTCAAATGCTTGTCAACTAACGTCTCGCTCATGCTGAAATAACACCTGTTCCCAAAAGAATTAGAAGCAGCGTTCCCAAGGCGATTCTGTAAATAATAAATGGCATGAAGCTCTTAGTTGATACAAACTTGAGTAACCAAGCGATGACCAGGTATCCCACAACAAAAGCTATTCCGGTTGCGACAGCAGTTTCAGTCAATGAGAAAACATTGCTTTCTGTCGACGAGACGGCTCCCTGAAGTTGGTAAAACCCACTACCGAAAACTGCAGGTAATGCTAAAAGAAATGAGTAACGCAAAGCAGCGTCGCGTTTGTAACCAAGGAATCGACCCATGGCAATTGTTGCGCCAGAACGCGAAACACCCGGCATCAAAGCCAAAGCTTGCGCAAAGCCATACATAATTCCGTGACGATTGCTTAGCTGATCCAAAGTTCGCTCACGTTTTCCATAGGTATCTGCTAAAGCAAGAATCACACCAAAGACGATCAAGCTTGTCGCTATTAGCCACAGTGAACGAAGATCGTTTTCAATGATGTCGCTGCCTAGGTATCCAAGTACGACGATTGGGATAGTTCCAATAATGATCAACCAACCGATTCGAGCCTGCGACTTGGCTTCTCCAATTAATTCCTTGCGCTGAACAACTTGCTCAAACCACGAGCGAAGAATTGCAGCAATATCTTTTCTAAAGTAGATCAGGACAGCTAATTCGGTACCTATCTGAGTGATCGCGGTAAAGCGGGCTCCTGGGTCATTTGCCCCGTCCATGAACTCGCCGAAAATGCGAATGTGGGCACTAGATGAAATTGGCAGGAACTCGGTAAGACCTTGAATGATTCCAAGAATAATTGCTTCGATCATCTCGCCCTCCAATCCACACGTAGAGTCCAATAGTAACGAGCAAAGTCGCATTAATCATCGAAAGGTATATTTGAGGTATGAAAGCTAGCCTCGCACTTGAAGAACTAAAGAGCTTTGGCAAGAGAAGCAGGGTCAGCGACCTTGCGCGTTTCTACAAAACTGGCCCAGGTGAATACGCTGAGGGCGATCTCTTTCTTGGCGGCACAGTTCCTCAGACACGATCTGTTGCTAGCTCATACAAGAAAATGGAGCTTGCGGAAGTTCAAAAACTGTTTAATTCGCCGTTTCATGAAGCACGTTTATGTGCAGCGATAATTCTTAATTTGCAATTCAAGGCCGCGAAATCACTTCAAGATCGTAAGAAGATATTTGAGTTTTACTTGAAACAGGTGCGTGCTGAACGAATCAATAACTGGGACATTGTTGATGTTTCTGCGCCTTGGATGGGTGTTTACCTGACTGAAGTTGAAGATCCAATGCCACTGTTAATCAAGCTTTCCAAGTCAAAGTCATTGTGGCAGCGCCGCGTTTCAATCATCCTTACTTTTGCTCTAATTCGCGCAGGCGACTTGGAGCCAACCATCATCATTTCAGAAGCGCTACTTAAAGATAAGGAAGATTTGATTCATAAGGCTGTGGGATGGATGCTTCGTGAACTTGGTAAGCGCGATGTTATGTTGCTGCGTGGATTTTTAAAGCAACATTCGTACCAAATGCCCCGAACTATGTTGCGGTATGCAATTGAAAGGTTACCTGAATCAGAGCGAAAGCGATGGTTGGTTGAAAGTAAGAGCTAGCCAAACAAAGGTCGAAGCTCAACCTTACGATTACAAGCCTTAGAACCTTCAGCCGCTAATTGTCGAGCAGTTTCAAGTGAATCCACTTTCACAATCCAGAAACCGCTGAAGTATTCCTGACTCGAGTGGTGTGAACCTTGAACACTTTGGTTCGCACCATGGCGGTTATCAAAGACTTGTGCTGTTGACGGCGCATCCATTCCACAGGCAAACAGGCGCTGTCCGGCGGCTTCGATCTTGACGTTGAAATCATCGATTGCCTTCATCTCTTCAGGCGTATGAGGCGCACGGGTTTGGGTATCAATCACGGAGATCAAAAATCGCATAATCCAATTATAAATCCCTTAAACTAGTTTTGCGTACGTGGCTTAGCTCAATACGTGCAGGATGCCATAATGAATCAATAACACTTATTAAATTTCAGAGACCATTCTTAGCTCTAAAAACAGCCACAATTGCGTTTGCATGCCCATGGCCCATTTCAAACTTTTCCTTAAGGTGTGCCACTTGCTCCATATGTGCAAGCTTTGAAACCTTCTTGAGCTCCTTCATCCAGTGCTCAATCGGTTTTCCGTACTTCTTCTCAATTGACGGAAAATATGAAGCGGGACCTGTAACTTTTTTCTCAGCCATAGCTAAATCCTATTTTACTTGACCAAAAATGAAAAAGAGTCGCACTATAAGCCGGAGACGACATTGTTAGGCATGAATTCAGGCAAAGAAATGCAATCGTCCTGATTGTTTGCCCCTAAAGAATTGTAAAGGATGGCGTATTTACATATAGTTTGGAATCTTATGAAAAAGAATCTCCCAGTCGCACTTCATCAACTATCAAATTTTTCCTCGGCTCTAGGCAATTCGATTGTCATGATCACAATTCCATGGTTGATACTCGAAGAGACCGGTTCCCCGGCATTTGCCGGATTAGTTGCAGCAGTTTCTGCACTGCCTGGGTTGTTGATCTCCCCTATTGGAGGATGGCTGGTTGACCATATTGGTCGTCGCACGGTGAGCGTCGGGGCAGACTTACTCTCAGCTGTAGCGGTAGTTGCATTTCCGATTGTTGCTTTAACTTCAGGACTCACAAGTACGACAATTTTTGTCATCGCTGTAATAGGTGCAGTCTTTGATCCCGCAGGCTACACAGCACGGAAAACGCTATTGGCTGATGTCGCAAAGGCTTCAGATATCGAACTCGATCGGCTCAATGGAGTCCACGAAGGTTTTATGGGAGTTGCGTGGATTTTTGGTCCTGCTGTTGGAGCCAGCTTAATTTCCACAGTCGGTGCGGTAAATTCATTCTGGGTCGCTGGCGGACTATTCATTTTTGCAGCACTGACTATCGCATTCTTGCGAGTTGGTAATCTCGGCAAAGACGCACGTGATTTGGCTGAAGAAATGGGAGAAAAAACAAATCGAAGTATTCGCGTGGGCTTTCAAGTTCTTTGGAATGACAAACTGCTTCGCACTTTAACTATTTCTATTCTCATCATTGCAGCCGTTTATCTGCCGACTGAGACAGTTGTCTTGTCGACCTACTTTGAAGATTTGGGTCAGCCCGCCAGTCTCGGAATTGTTATCTCAGCCCTTGCTGCAGGATATGCAGTTGGATCCTTTGGTTATGGATGGATAAGCGCTCGACTCAAACGTAAGAATCTTGTACGCACAACTTTCATTGGAGTTGCTCTGAGTATTGTTCCGATGGCGTTTCTGCCACCGTTGCCGATCCTTGCCGTGGCTGGATTTTTTTTAGGTTTGTTCTGGGGGCCATTCACTCCCCTTATAAGCACACTTATTCAGCAGAGAGTTCCGGCTGATCAACAAGGAAGAGTTTTTGGAGTACAGACTGCAGTTTTTTATGCTGCCCCACCACTGGGAATGGTCTTAGCAGGGCTTTCAGTGGAAAGTTTTGGAGTTCGCACTACTTACATGGTTCTTGCCGCAATACTTTCAGTGACAACAATCTTTGCACTTTTAACGAAGTCGCTACGTTCAGACTTCTAATTTAACTTAAAGATTAAAGAAGAGTCGCCCTATAAGCTACGTACAAATCATTAGGAAATAGGTGCTGCGTCACGAATCATGAGAATTTTGAACTTACCTTGGAATTTAGTGCTTAGCATAGGTTCGCCCATCGCTACAAAACCCAATCTTTCATACACCGCTATAGCTAGCTCGTTTTCTTCCAAAACAAATAATCCCTGCGGCTGCCAACCCTTTTCTAAAGCATGTTGATCAACGTATTTCATCATTGCCCTTAAAAGCCCGATCGCACGATATTGTGGCGAACTCCAACAAGCACCGATCCAAGCTTTTGCGCCGAACTCACCTGCTAAATTTTCAATTGTCATGATTGCGCAATCAATACCTTCAACTGAGGCAATTAAGTAATGGAGTTTTTCAAATTTAGCTCGCCATTCATTTTCACTTTGCGCGCTCTCGGATTCTAAATCTCCGCCAATAGCATGAGGGCTCTCACTCAAAGAAGCTAAGCGAAGACTCTTAGCGCGCTGCCATTGATCCGCAGATAAAAGTTCCACAACGATCTGACTCATGGATTAAATTTAAGCCCTCACTCGAGAGTTGTAAAAGAAAAGTGACCATCTCCACAGGGTAAATGGTCACTAATCACTAAATTAAAGAAGAGTCGCCCTATAAGCCGGAGACGACATTGTTATGCGTGAACACACGCTCAAAAATATCAATTGCCCTCATTATTGCCCCCAAAGAATGAGCAAGTTCTGCAATCAACTACTTAATGAC
>Ga0315905_10000318_pt1 | contig 53055 bp, 41 predicted proteins | sample LakEriMetagenome_5_FD_203522 | JGI IMG/M metagenome (GOLD analysis project Ga0315905, IMG submission 203522) | Freshwater fungal communities from buoy surface, Lake Erie, Ohio, United States - Buoy 4 MA121 | ecosystem: Environmental > Aquatic > Freshwater > Lake | place: USA: Lake Erie, Ohio...
GGAATACGACGAGATCGCCGAGATCCTCGGGGTTCCCGGCGGAACGGTTCGCTCGCGGATCGCGCGTGGGCGCGCGCGATTGACCGAACTTCTCGGGAACCAGATGCCCGCCGACGAACGTCACACCAAAGGTCGAGACGCATGAACACCCCCGACAACTCCGAAATGATCGACGACTGGGCCAGCCGGTTGATCGACGGTGACATCGTCCTCGACGACGTCTCCGCGGAGGCACGTGATGCCGTGACGATGCGCGCCGAGCAGTTCCGAGTCGTCCGGGAGACGCTGTTGCGGTCGCGTGACGATGCGCCCACGAGCACCCGTGCGGTCGTCGATCTGGTCATGGCCGACGTGCGCCCACGTCGTCGCCTCGCCGTGTACATCACGGGTGTCGCCGCGGCGGCCGCGGTCGCCACCATCGTCGGCGTGGCGGTGTCGTCGTCGGGACGCTCGGACGACTCGTTGGTGGCCGATGGTGTCGCGACGGCGCCCGCCGCCGAGACACAGACCAAGGTCGCCGACATGGAGGCCGCGCCGGCCACTGAGGCACCCGCCGCGGAGCCCCTCTCCGATGGCGCCGGTTCCGATATGGCGGCCACAACGTACGCCGTTGGTGACGCGTGTCCCGACGAACTACGCCCGACGATCATTCCCGTCGCCACCATCGACGGTGAGGACGTGGAGATCCATTGGTCGGCCGCGCACGGAGTCGTCGTCTACCGCATCTCGGACTGTTCCATCGTGCTCGCCACGACTCCCTAGCCCGGTTCATCGCTAGCCTCGCCAACATGGCTGGCAATCCGCTCACCGATCCGAACTGGGCCTCCGACCTCACCGACACCATCGTCGAGACCATCGACAAGGTCCGGGATCGCACCACCAAGCCCATCGTCATGGTGGCCCGAGGTCTGGTGTTCGGAATTCTCACCGCGTTCCTCGGAATGATGGCTCTCGCGTTGCTGTTGATCGCCATCAGTCGCGGGCTCATCAATCTTCTCGAGTGGCCCCTCGATCACGACACGTCGGTGTGGGTGTCGCATCTCGTTCTCGGTTCGATTTTCTGCTTGCTCGGCACCATCTGCATGATCAAGCGTCAGGGCAAGGAAGGCGTCTGATGTCGCAACATCATCGAGTCATCATCATCGGTTCGGGGCCGGCCGGTCTCACCGCGGCGATCTACACCGCGCGGGCGAACCTCGCGCCGTTCGTGATCGAAGGAGAGCCGTCGAGCACCTCCGATCAGCCCGGCGGTCAACTGATGCTCACCACCGACGTGGAGAACTTCCCGGGTTTCCCCGAGGGAATCATGGGACCCGAGTTGATGATGCGGTTCCGAGATCAGGCCGCCAAATTTGGTGCCACGTTCCTCACCGCCAAGGCCACCAAGGTGGAGTTCGGTGAGAAGCCGTTGAAGGTTCACGTACGCGACGAGGTTTTCACCGCTGATTCGGTGATCGTTTCCACCGGTGCGCAAAGCCTGATGTTGGGCTTGCAGGACGAGGAGCGCTTGATCGGACACGGTTTGTCGACGTGCGCCACGTGCGACGGATTCTTCTTCCGTGGCAAGGAAATCGCCGTGGTCGGCGGTGGTGATTCGGCCATCGAAGAGGCGTCCTTTCTCACGAAGTTCGCCAGCAAGGTCACGTTGATTCACCGACGTGATTCGTTCCGCGCCAGCAAGATCATGCAGGATCGCGCACTGAACAACCCGAAGATCGAGGTGCGATGGAACACCGCGGTGTCCGAGATCATCGGTGACGATCAGTTGCAGGGCGTGAAGTTGGTCGACACGGTCACCGGCGCGCAGAGCACACTCGACATCGCCGGGTTGTTCATCGCCATCGGTCACCGCCCGAACACCGACGTGTTCAAGGGTGTTCTCGACATGGAGGACTCGGGGTATCTGATCACGCGTCCCGACTCGACCTACACCAACATTCCCGGCGTGTTCGCGTGCGGCGACGTCAAGGACCACACCTACCGTCAGGCCATCACCGCCGCCGGTTCGGGGTGCATGGCGGCCATCGATGCCGAACGTTGGTTGGAACAGCAGCACTGACAGCGCTGGGTTACTATGGCCGTCATGGCCGATGGAATTGTCACTCTCACCTCAGGAACCTTCGACGAAGTCGTGAACTCGTCGACCACTCCCGTTGTCGTCGACTTCTGGGCGGAGTGGTGCGGACCGTGCAAGATGATCGCGCCGATCCTCGGAGAGATCGCCGCCGAAAAGGCGGGTCAGGTCACCATCGCCAAACTGAACGTCGACGACCACGGTGACATTGCCCAGCGCTACGGCGTCATGAGCATCCCCACGTTGCTGGTGTTCCACAACGGTGAACTGAAAAAGACCATGGTGGGCGCCAAGGGCAAGGGTCAATTGTTGGCCGACCTGGGAGAATTCCTCGATTGATGGCCCTGTCGCCCGACGACACGGGCGAGGCCGTTCGACAGCTGCAACGTCGCCTCGGAGCCGCCGGATATGTCTCCGACGCTGGGGTGACTCCTGGGGTGTATTGCGCCGGAACCCGACAGGCGATCGCCGACTTCCAACTCGATCGTGGTCTGGCCGTGACCGGAGTGTGCGACGAGGGAACCTGGACCACCCTCGTGGAGGCGTGGTGGAGTTTGGGGGATCGTCCCCTCATGTTGCGGTCCCCGAATCTGCGGGGGGACGACGTGGCCGAACTTCAACGAATCCTGTCGCGCCTCGGCTTCGACGTCGGACGCATCGACGGGATCTTCGGATCACAAAGTGCGCGGGCAACACGTCAATTCCAAGAGAACGCCGGCCTCGAGATCGATGGTGTGTGCACGGCTGACACCGTGGCCGTGTTGCGTCGATTGTCGAAAATGACCGGGGACGGACCCGGTATCTCCGCGGTTCGCGACTCCGAACAAGCGCGCACCGCACAACCTTTGGCCGGGCGGCGGGTCGCGGTGGGTTCGTTCGGCGGAATGGTGGCGGTGGTGGAGTCGTTGAGCGCCGACCTCCGTGAACACGGCGCGATGTTGATCGAGACACAGGACGACGAAGCCGCCCAACAAGGAGGCACGGCAAATTTGTTCGGCGCCGATGTGTACGTGGGAGTGGAAGCCAGCGACGAACCGGTTTCTCGGGTCGCCTACTACGCGGTTCCCGCCTTCGAGTCCGCCGGTGGTCGCGCCCTGGCGCATCTGATCGAACGACACCTACGCGATGTGGTTCCACGAATGACGGTGCACGGGATGCGACTACCGATCCTGCGGGAAACGAAGATGCCGGCGGTTCTGGTGACCTTGGGTCCGGCTGACTTCATGACGTGGCGCAGTCAGCGCATCGCTGACGCCATCTTTCTCGCCCTCACTGCGTGGGCGCCGTGAACATCACGGAACTTTATCCACAGGTTTATCAACAGACTGTGCAGAACTGTCGTGTTCAGGTTGAGGGTTTCTTGACCCTCACTCCTCGGGGTCGATCTCGCCCGCACCCATCATGAGCAGGTAGATCCGCTCCAAATCTTCCAAGCCCGCGAAGGTGATGGTGACGGAACCCTTCTTGTTCAGCCCGGCCATCTTCACCTCGACCTTGGTACCCAGATAGTCGGAAAACCGCTGCTCCAACTCGAGAACCGCTGGTTGACGCAGTCGGCTCACGGGGCGAGTGGTTCCTCCACCCGTGGACGTCGCGTCGCCGCCTCCGCCAAGGCCGGCCTCGTGTAGGCCTCGATCGCGAATGGCTTCCTCCACCGCGCGTACCGACCAGCCTTCGTCGGCGGCCCGCCGGGCAACTTGTTCCTGGTACAACCGGTCCGGTGACCCCAACAACGCCTTGGCGTGACCGGCGGTCAGCTTGCCGTCGGCCAAGAGGCCCTGAATCGATGGCGGAAGGGTGAGCAACCGCAAGGCGTTGGAGATGGAGGCTCGGCTCTTGCCCACGCGTTTGGCCACGGCATCATGCGTGAGGCCGAAGTCATCGATCAGTTGCTGATATGCCGCCGACTCTTCGAGGGGCAGCAGATCCTGCCGGTGCAGGTTTTCAACCAACGCTTGTTCGACCGAGGACATGTCATCGGTGGTCTTGACCACCGCGGGAACCGTGGTCAAACCGGCGCGTTGAGCGGCGCGCCAACGTCGCTCGCCGGCGATGATCTGGTAACTCCCATCAGCCAAGGCGCGAACGAGCAGCGGTTGCAAAACACCGATTTCTGCAATCGATGCGCTCAGTTCGGCCAGCGCCTCCTCGTCGAAATGCAGACGGGGCTGGTTGGGGTTGGTGCTCAGATCCCCCACCGGGATCTCGAGCAACGCTGGTCCACTACCGCCCGTGGGTGGTGTGGTCCGTCCATCGCCGGACGGGATGAGGGAATCGAGTCCTCTACCGAGACCTGGGCGTCGCGCCACCGGCAACCTCCTTGGCAGCAAGTCGATAGGCGATGGCGCCCTTCGACGAGGGGTCATACACATTGATGGGCTGGTGATGGCTGGGGGCCTCCGACAGCTTCACGTTGCGGGGAATGCGGGTCGGCAACACCTTGTCACCAAAATGCTCCCGTACTTCGCTCTCGACGTCGGACGACAACTGGGTACGAGCATCGAACATCACCAAGAGAATCGTGCTGACCTCGAGCTCGGGGTTGAGGTTGCGCTTCACCAGATCAACGTTGCGCAACAACTGGCCCAGACCCTCCAGTGCGTAGTACTCGCACTGAATGGGCACCAACACCTCGCGAGCGGCGACCAAGGCATTGACGGTCAGCAAACCGAGTGACGGCGGGCAGTCGATGAGGACGAAGTCATAATCGTCGATCACGGATTCGATGGCCCTTTTCAGTCGACCCTCACGGGCGAACTGGGGGACGAGCTCGATCTCGGCACCCGCCAAGTCCAGGTTGGAGGGAGCCACGAACAGGTTCTTGACCGACGCCGGTTCGATGCAGTCCTCCATGGGGGCGTCGTGCAAAATGACGTCGTACATGGAGGTTTCGATGCCTCGGGTGTCAATTCCCACACCCGACGAGGCGTTTCCCTGGGGATCGAGGTCAACAAGCAGGACCCGGTATCCGGCTTCGGCCAGACACGCGCTGAGATTGACTGACGTGGTGGTCTTTCCCACTCCGCCCTTTTGGTTCGCCACCGCCAGAATCCGCGGGAGTTCCCGTGGGGACATCGAGTCATCGGACATGCGAGTCACAGTACCGGATCGGTGTGGTGTGTTCCACGTAGAACATTGGTGGTGCGCCGCAAAGCGTGCATCCGTATGTTCCACGTGGAACATCAGCGGGGATTCATCGGATTGGTTCCGTGTGTTCCACGTGGAACACCCTCAGCGTGGCTGGAGAACGGCCACGCCCATCGTGATGGAGCGGAGGACAACGCGCTCCACCGATGACCAGCGGGCACCGTCCGATTGCGGTGGCTCGCTGACCAAGATGTGACCGCCGGGGGCCACGAGGGGAATGGCGAGGCCCACCGTGTACTCCGGGGGACCGAAGCCGCGACTGGTGACCGCATCCCACTGGCGGCCCGGAAAACGCTTCGGAACGTCCTCGACGTCGGCCTCGAGTACCTGGACTTGATCACGAAGCCCGAGTCGACCCACCAGCCGAACCAGTAAGTCCGTCCGTTTGGCCCGTCGATCGACCAGCATGATTTCCAGGTCGGGACAGGCCATGGCAATCACCAGCCCGGGGTCACCGCCACCTGATCCCAGGTCGATCACGGTTCGGCACGACGAGGGGAGTGCGGCCACAAATCCCAGTGAGTGCTCGACCACCTCATCAAGTGGTCGGTCCCCCAACATGCCGATGCGCTGGGCATCGCCCAGCGCATCGATCAATTTCTCTCGGTTGTCGGGGGTGAAAGCGGGCATCAGCCTTCGGTGGCGCCCGCCGGGGTGATCACCACACGCCGGTTCGGATCTTCGCCCTCGGAGTGCGTGGCGATATCGGTACGCCCATTCAGGGCATCGTGAACGATCTTTCGGTCGGGTGACGGCATCGCCTCCAGTGCGCGGGGTGTCCCCGTGGACACAACCTCGTCAGCCACCTGGTTCACGAACCGGCCCAGAGCCTCCTTACGCTTGGCCCGGTATCCACCCACGTCGATGCGCAGACGCGTGTCATGATCACCCATACGGCGCTGAGCCACCACGCGCGTGATGTCCTGGACGGCCTGCAGGGTGCTCCCCCGCGGGCCAACCAACAGGCCGAGATCGCTGCCATTGAGGTGAACTTCGATGTCGTCACCCTCGATCACCGAGTTGGCGGTGGCAGAGGCGCCAAGAGCCGACGCCAGTCCCAACAGGAACTTTTCGGCCTGCGCAGCCACTTCGGTGGGGTCAGCCGGGGGGCCTTCGGGGCGCTCGCGGCGGGGACGGTCGGCGTTGTCGGTCATCTTCTTCTCCTGCTTCTGCGACTTTTGGCGGGGTGTTCCCCCGTCTCGGGAACCGGACTCGCGTGATCCACCGTCGCTACGGCGACCACGGTCTCGGCGATCGTTCTTGGCCCGGGGCGACTTGGGCTTGACCCGGGCACGAACCCGAGCTTCACCACGAACACGCCCGAACAGGCCCGGCTTGGGCTCTTCGAGAATCTCGAACTCAGCGTCTTCGTCGGCCACACCCAATTGATCCAAGGCGATGCTCTTGGCCTCTTCGATGGTTTTTGCGGTTGTTTCCACCCATTCCATGGGTCACTCTCTTCTCTCTGTGGTTCTCTGTCGGGGTCAGGGGCGCGGCGGCTTGGGATGCCGGGATTTGCCTGCTGACGGCTTGGGGCGATTCGGGGGAGTGGGCTTACCCTTACCAGGGGTCGAGCCCGACTTGGGAGGGGTCACGCGCTTGCTCGAGGTGGGCTTGGGGCCCGACTTCGGCTGCTCCTTGCCGCGGGCAGCCTCCTGCTTCAGTTGACTGAACAGGCCGGTTCCGCCGCCATCTTTTTCGGCCATTTCTCGGGCCTTGGCGCTGGCCGCCTGGGCTTGCTTGCCCAACGACTCGTCACCTCGATAGAAGCGACGGGTGATGTACCCCTGCTGGGCGATACGCACCAGGGTTTGGGCGATGTAGTAAAAGACCAGCGCAACGGGGAAAAAGAGCTGGAACACGCCGAAGAAGACGGGCAAGTACTGCATGATCTTCTGCTGCGTGGCCGACATGGTGGGCGACACCGTGCGCGAGGCGATCATGCGTTGCTGCAAGAAGTACAGACCCATCAGAGCCGCCACCAGTAGGGCGTAAATAACGCCGGTGGCCGCGTTGTCCTGGATGGCCTTCACAGGGGTGAGCGACAGATCGAGGCCGAACGACAGCATCTCGGACTTGCCCGCCAGGCTCTCGTACAGCTTGCTGGATTCACTGATGTAGTCGGGGTCGATCAGGCCTGCCTGGTCCTTGTTGGTCAGTCCATGAAGAACGCGGAACATGATGATGAAGATGGGCATCTGCGCAAGTAGTGGCAGACATGATGCCAAAGGGTTCACTTTGTGCTCTTGGTAGAGCTTCATCATTTCTTCGTTCAACTTCTGGCGATCGTTGCGGTATTGCTGCTGCAAACGGCGCATTTCCGGCTGGACGCGCTGCATTTCCAGCATCGACTTGGTGCTCTTGAGCGTCAGCGGGAAGATCAGCATCATGATCACCACCGCCACCAGGGAGATGGAGAAGATGTGGTTGCTGGTGAGTTCGTAGAACTGGCTGATCAGCCAGGCCGCTGCTTGAAACATGTCAGGACATCCCCTGCTTGTGGTGAATGGGTTTCTGGTGAACGTGATCGACGTGGTTGTGAGGCTCGGGGATCGGGTCGAAACCCGACGGGCCGAAGGGTCGGCACCGACTCAGACGACGCACGCTGAGCCATGTTCCTCGTCCGGCACCATATTGCTCGACGGCCTGCTTGGCGTATTCGGAACATGAGGGGGTGAACCGACACGGGGACGGTCGACCCTCCCGGGCCTTCTGATACCAATCAATGCTGTTGAGCAGGAATGATTTCATAACGAAATCCGCGATCGAAGACCGGTGACGCTGGTGCGAATATGCGAGAACGACACCTCGTGGGCCGGTCGCGTCAGGCCGATCAGGTACAGACCGGGAGGAAAAGCCGCTGTTCGCAGCACCTCACGACACCGCCGGCGCGCACGATTGCGCTCGACGGCGATTCCGGAGTGTCGACCGATGGCGAACGCCACCCGGGGCCCGTCGAGTTCGGGGTCCAGCAGCATGGTGCACCAGAGGACTCCACTGCGCACACGGGTTCCCTCCCGACGAAGTCGGGCGAACTCGTCTCGACTGTGGAGACGACCGATCAAGCCGACAGCCGCTTGCGACCCTTCAGGCGCCGGGCCTTCAACACAGCTCGTCCGGCGCGGGTGGACATGCGCGCCCGGAAGCCATGCTTCACCGAACGACGCTTCTTGTTGGGTTGGTACGTACGCTTCACGACAGACTCCTCGATTCCTGATGACGACCATTGCGGGCGAGAAACACCAGGTAGTGGCCAATTTGTAGCCCTCCCGGATTCGGTGACGGCCAACGGGGCCGACCCCGATTACGGGCGCAGAGGTCAAGGCTACGGGGGCGAGGTCGCCGAGGGCAACATGATGTCCTCATCAGGGCATTTCGCCGACTATCCACAGGGTGCTAGGGTCTCCGATTCCGGTGCGGGTCACCTCGATCCACACCCCACAAACGACGAACGATCCCGATCACCCTGTTGTCCACAACATGTGGACACAGCTGTGGATGGCGGACCCAGAAAGGCACGGAATCGCAGGTGGAAGAGGCAGAGAACATGTGGACAGCAGTGTCCCTCTCCCTGCGCGCCCAGGTGTCCGACGCCGTGTGGTACTCCACGTTCAACGACGTTCACGCCCTGGGAGTCACCGAGGACACCTTGCGTCTGGCCGTCCCCAGTGGGACCGTTCGCGACAAGATCCTCTCGCGGTATTACCCCATCGTCCTGGACGCCATGGCGGAAGCCGGCGCCGGAACGCGGAACCTGGTGGTCGAAATCGTGGCCCCCGACACCGCGATCATCGACGTCACTCCGACATTGGCCGTGCGTCCGGTCGAAACTCCGAGCGCCAAGGCTGTCGACCCCGACACCTCGTCGGTGGCGGATCGGGCTGGATTGAACCCCCGCTACACATTCGAGACGTTCGTTCGAGGAGCTTCCAACAGTTTCGCCCTGGCCGCCGCCCAGCGTGTGGCGGAGACCCCGGCGCGCTCGTACAACCCGCTGTTCATCTACGGATCCGCGGGGTTGGGCAAGACCCACCTTCTGCACGCCATCGGGCACTACGTGCTGCAGAACTACAGCCACTATCAGGTGCGATACATCTCGACGGAGACCTTCCTCAACGAATACGTCGACGGCATTCGTAACAACTCCATCGCCAACTTCAAGCGCCGGTATCGCGACATCGACGTCCTCCTCATCGACGACATCCAGTTCATGGAGGGCAAGGAGGGGTTGCAGGAGGAGTTCTTCCACACCTTCAACGCCCTTCACGGCGCCAACAAGCAGATCGTCATCTCCTCGGACCGCGTTCCTGACGCCATTCCCAACCTGGAGGAGCGTTTGATCGGACGTTTCCGGTGGGGTTTGATCACCGACGTCCAACCTCCCGACCTCGAGACCCGTTTGGCGATTCTGCGCAACAAGACCGAGCGCGAAGGAACCCAGGTTCCCGCTGACGTCCTGAACTTCATCGCCTCCCGTGTCACCAGCAACATTCGTGAGCTGGAAGGGGCCCTGATTCGCGTGAGTGCCTACGCCAGTTTGAACCGCGTCGACATGACGATCGGACAGGCCGAGCGACTTCTCGAGGATCTTCTGCCTGATTCGGCCCCCAAACACCGCACCGACGAGGAGCTGTTGGCCGAGATCGCCCGCCTGTTGGGTCACAGCGTGGAAGCCTTGAAGGGTAAGAGCCGTCAGCGGCCGTTGGTGGCGGCGCGCCAGGAGGCGATGTACGTCTTCCGCGAACTAACCGATCTGTCGTATCCGGCCATCGCCCGCCTATTCGGAGGACGTGACCACACCACCGTCATTCACGCCGTGGAGAAGATCCAACGCTTGATGATGGAGCGCACCCAGACCTTCGACCAGGTGACCATGTTGGTCAAGACCCTGAAGTTGGACTGAGAGAAATTGGGCCGATGAACCGCGTGTGGACATCGTGTGCGCATCGTGTTGATGCCCATGTGCACGGCCGCGGGTTATCCCCCGACACACCCGGGTGTCAGTCTGAACCTGTGGGCACCTGTGTACAAGCCGACACACCCCGATCGATGCTCTACGCTGGACCGACGGGTCGTCATCCACAATCCACAGCTCTTATTACTAGAACTATCTTGAATCATCACTCCACGATGACAACAAGAGACCCGATGACAACAAGAGAAATGTCACCCACCACGCAAACACAAGGAGTCTTTTCGTGAAGTTTCGTTGCGAGCGCGAAGTCCTGAACGAAGCCTTCACCGCGGCCAGTCGAGCCGCGAGCAACCGGGGCACGAATCCGACCTTGTCCTGTTTGCGGCTGGTTCTCGCCGGCGATTCATTGCGGGTCACCGGTACCGATGGCGATCTCACGATCGATTCGTCCATCACGGTGTCCAACGGCAAGGACGGTGTGGTCCTGGTTCCGGGCAAGTTGGCCGCCGATGTCGTGAAGTCGTTGCCGTCCGGTGCCGTCGACATCGAAGTCGTCGACGACAAAGTCGAGATCTCGGCCGGGCGCGTGAACTTCAACGTGCCAATCGGTGCCGGTGACGACTTTCCCAAGTGGTCCGGGACCGTGGGTGAAGGTGCTCCGATGTCGGCACCCGAATTCGCCGAGGCCCTACGGCAGGTCGTTCGGGCGGCCAGCACCGACGACGCCCGCGGTGTGTACACCGGCGTGTACATGACCGGAGTCGATGGAAAGTTGCGGTTGGTCGCCACCGACTCGTACCGCATGGCCATCCGAGACATCGATGCCAGCGTCATCCCCGACGGCAAGAGCGTCGTCGTCCCGGCGCGTGCGCTGAGCGAGTTGTTGCGTTTGCTCGACAAGCAAGAGCGCGTCTCGATGAACATCACCGAGAACGACGTCACCTTCGAAGCCGGCAGTGTTCGCTTGGTGACTCGGCTGCTCACCGGATCTTTCGCGGATTACCAGCGATTGATCCCCCCGAACCTGCCCAACACTCTCACCGTCGCCCGCGAACCACTCACCGAAGCGATCCGTCGCGTGAAGTTGGTCGCCCGCGATCCCATCGGCACCCCGTTGCGCATGCAGATCACGGGTATCGCCGTGACGTTGCGCATGATCACCCCCGACAACGGCGAGGCAACCGAGCAACTCGACGCGGGACACGTGGGCAACGACATCGAGATTCGATTCAACAACGAACTTCTCACACAAGGCCTCGAAGCCTGTGGCACGGATGACGTGACCATTCAAACCAGCGAGCCCGGCAAACTCGCCGTCATCAAGGGTGTGGGTCAACCCAACTTCACGTATTTGTTGATGCCACTCAAGTCGTGATGATCGTCGAGCAACTCGAGCTCGTCGACTTCCGCAACTACACCGCTGCCACGTTCGATCTGACGCCGGGCGTGACCGCCATCGTCGGACGCAATGCCCAGGGAAAAACGAACGTGGCCGAAGCGATGGCGTTTCTGGCGACACTCGACAGTTTTCGACAAAGCCCGACGGTCGCCCTCGTTCGTGAGGGTGCGGACTTCGCCACCATCCGTGCCACCGTGCGACACGTCGACGGCCGTGAGATGTTGATCGAGGTGCAGATCCAACGACACGGTCGCGTGAACGTGCAGGTGAACCGACAACGGTTGGCCCGCACGCGCGATCTGTTCGGCGTGTTACGGGTCACGGTCTTTTCTCCGGATGACCTGGAGTTGGTGAAAGGGGCACCGAGCGAACGACGACGACTACTCGATGAAACCCTCGCGTCACTGGCGTTGAAGAACGATGCCCGACGCCTCGAACTGGACCGCGTCGTGAAGCAACGCAACACACTCTTGCGACAAGCCGGTGGTCGCTTGACCGACGACGTGGCGTACACCCTCGACGTGTGGGACCAGAAGTTCGCCGAGGTGGGCGACCAGATCGGTCACGAGCGGGCCACGTTGGTGGCCCAGATGCAGCCGGTGGTGGAGGACGCCTATCAGCATCTGGCCGGGGCCCCGATGGCGGTGGCCTTGGTGTACGAACCGGCCTGGCGACGAACCGGCCTGGCGGCGGCCCTGGCGGCGGCCCGCACCGATGACGTGCGCCGCGGGGTCTCGACGGTGGGCCCTCACCGCGACGACGTGGACTTCTTTCTGGGCGCCCTGCCCGCGCGAACCCATGCCAGTCAGGGTGAGATGCGCTGTTTGGCCCTGTCCCTGCGCCTGGCCGCCCACCGATTGGTCTCCGAGACCACCGGAATGACCCCGCTTTTGGTGTTGGACGACGTTCTGAGCGAACTGGACCCGGACCGGTGCACCGCTCTGCTGGGCAATTTGCCGGCGGGCCAAGTGGTGATCACCACGGCCAGCCTGCTTCCCCCCGCCGCGCACCCTGACCGGGTACTGCGCATCGAGGGCGGTGTCATGGTCGTGGACACGGGAGACCGGGATCATGAGCACTGAGCCGCGCCCGTTGTCCGCGGGTATCGAACGACTGTTGCGTTCGTTCCGTCAGGGCGATCGGGAAACCACCGTCACGGTGTTCTCTCGCTGGACCGAGCTGGTGGGGGAGCCCGTGGCCCAACACGTTCGACCCCTCAAACTGGATGCCGGAGTCTTGGTCGTCCAGGTGGATGATCCGGCGTGGGCGACGCAGATGAAGTTCCTCGAAAGCGACCTCCTACAACGGCTGACCGAGGCCGGAACCGGACCCGTGGAACGACTCGAAATTCGCGTCCGTCGACGACGCTGAAAATCGGCGTTTTCCCAGCATAAATGGGATGAATTGCCACGTCCGTGTCACACCCAGCGACTAAGGTTTTCCCTGTCGTGTCACGTCGGTTCGTGGCCTGCCCACTCATAGGCGCCCGACTCGCCGCTCGCCCGTCCAACAGAGGAATCCGTGTCCACCAAGAGCACCACCACCGCCACCGCTGATTACGGCGCCAAAGACATCCAGGTTCTCGAGGGCCTCGATCCGGTTCGCAAGCGTCCGGGTATGTACATCGGCTCCACTGGTCTCGCGGGCCTCCACCACCTGATCTGGGAAGTGGTCGACAACTCGGTCGACGAGGCCATGGCCGGCCACTGTGACCGCATCGGAGTCACGCTGCTGGCCGACGGGTCCTGCCGTGTCGACGACAACGGCCGTGGTATCCCCGTCGACCCCTATCCGTCGGGCCCCCACAAGGGCAAGAGTGCCGCCGAGGTCGTGCTGACCGTGCTCCATGCCGGCGGAAAGTTCGGTGGCGAGGGATACAAGGTCTCCGGCGGACTCCATGGCGTGGGTGTCTCAGTGGTGAACGCGTTGTCCAAGCGGGTGCACCTGCAAATCGACCGTGGTGGAAAGCGCCACGAGATGGAATTCGTCGACGGCGGCAAGCCGACCGGCAAGATCGCCGTCGTCGGCGACACCCCGGGCCGCGGACGCAAGAACGGAACCTCGGTCACGTTTCTTCCCGACCCCACCATCTTCGCCTCCGAGGGAACCGAGTTCGTGGCGCGCACCGTTCTGGAACGACTGCAGACCATGGCCTTCCTCAACCGCGGCCTCGAGATCGTCTTCAAGGACGAACGACCCGGCAGGGAACAAGAGGTCACCTTCCAATACAAGGGCGGCATCGTCGACTTCGTGAAGCACCTCAATCAGTCGAAGGAAGCGCTGTTCAGCAAGGTGGCGCACTACGAGGACGAGGACGAGGGCCAGATGCTCGACATCGCCTTGCAGTGGAACACGGGCTACCACGAGGGCATCCACGGTTACGCCAACGGCATCAGCACCATCGAAGGCGGAATGCACGTCGAGGGTTTCAAGACCGCCCTCACCAGCGTCGTGAACAAGTACGCCAAGAATCGCGGATTGCTGAAAGAGAAGGACGACAACCTTCTGGGTGAGGACATCCGTGAAGGCATCACCGCCATCATCTCGGTGAAGCTCTCCGAGCCCCAGTTCGAAGGCCAAACCAAAGCCAAACTCGGAAACGTCTCGATGCGCTCGTTCGTGCAGAAGGTCACGAACGAACGACTCGCGGAATGGCTCGACGAGAATCCCACCGAAGCCAACAAGATCGTGAAGAAGGCTCAAGCGGCCGCCCAAGCGCGCGTCGCCGCCAAGAACGCCCGCAACGCCGTACGTCGCAAGACCGCTCTCGCGGGCGCGGGTATGCCCGACAAGTTGAAGGACTGCACCAGCGGCAATCCCGACGAGAGCGAGATCTTCATCGTCGAAGGCGACTCGGCCGGTGGCACCGCTCTCGACGCCCGCGATCCGCGCACCCAAGCCATCCTTCCCATTCGCGGAAAGATCCTGAACGTCGAACGCGCGCGCCTCGACAAGATGTTGAAGAACAACGAGGTCACCGCACTGGTCACGGCCATCGGTGGCGGTGTGGGCGACGAGTTCGACGCGGCCAAGGCCCGCTACCACAAGATCATCATCCTCGCGGACGCCGACGTGGACGGCAGCCACATTCGCACGCTGTTGTTGACGTTCTTCTTCCGACAGATGCGGCCACTGGTGGAAGCCGGATACGTGTACATCGCGCAACCGCCGTTGTATTCCACCGAGATCGGCAAGGAAAAGATCTATCTCAAGGACGATCTGGCCAAAAACCGGTTCCTCGAGGAGCATCCGAATCACAAGAAGGAGTTCCAGCGACTGAAGGGTCTGGGCGAAATGGACTGGGAGGAACTGCGCAGCACCACCATGTCCGATGCCACCCGAACGTTGTTGCAAGTGACGGTCGAAGAAGCGGCCTTGGCCGATGAAGTGATGGGCGTGCTCATGGGCGACGACGTCGAGAGTCGCAAACACTTCATCCAGACCAACGCCAAAGACGTGAGGTTCCTCGATATCTGATGGCCAGCAAAAAGACACCCCCGCCCACGCCCGACGAAGGCTCCACATCCGACGAGCCGATCATCTCGGTTCAGCCCGTCGCCCTTCAGGACGAAATGGAACGGTCGTTCCTGGACTACGCGATGTCGGTCATCATGGCGCGCGCGTTGCCCGACGTTCGCGACGGTTTGAAGCCGGTTCACCGCCGCATCATCTGGGACATGGAAGAGCAGGGCTTCCGGCCCGATCGCCCGTTCGTGAAGTCCGCCCGCGTCAGCGGCGACACCATGGCCAAGTACCACCCGCACGGTGACAGCGCCATCTACGACGCGTTGGTCCGTATGGCGCAGCCGTTCTCGTTGCGTCACCCTCTCATCGACTTCCACGGAAACTACGGATCGCCCGACTTCGGTCCGGCCGCCAGTCGTTACACCGAGTGCCGTCTGCATCCGTTGGCCATGCACCTATTGGCCGACATCGACGAGAACACCGTCGACATGGTCGCCACCTATGACGGTTCGCGCGAAGAACCCACCGTTCTGCCATCTCGATTCCCGAACTTGCTGGTGAACGGCAGCCAGGGCATCGCGGTGGGCATGGCCACCAACATCCCACCTCACAACCTGGGCGAGGTCATCGATGCGTGCGTGCATGTGTTGGCCAACCCCGAGGCGTCGAACGACGATGTGATGGGCATCGTGAAGGGACCCGACTTTCCGACCGGCGGAGTCATCCTCGGTCGCTCCGGAATCAACGACGCGTATCGCACCGGGCGCGGAAGCATCAAGATGCGCGCCACGGCCACCATCGAAGAAACAAAGCGCGGCGGCATGCAGATCGTCGTCACCCAACTTCCGTACCAGACCAGTTGTTCGGCGATCGCCGGCCGCATCCAGGAGTTGGTCGACAACGGCGAACTCGACGGTATCGCCGACGTCAACGACGGTTCCTCTGGCGGCAAGACCAATCTCACCATCACCCTGAAGCGTGACGCGAACGCCAACGTGGTGCTGAACAACCTCTACAAACAGACGCAACTGCAAACCAGTTTCGGCGTGAACATGGTCGCGCTCGTCGACGGCGTGCCGCGCCAACTGACACTGATCGACGCCATCAACGGCTATATCCGCCATCAGATCGAGGTGCTCACCCGGCGTACGGAGTTCCGCCTCGACAAGGCCCAGCGTCGACTGCACCTACTCGAAGGACGCGTCAAGGCCCTCAACGTCATCGATGCGATCATCAAGTTGATCCGAGAGAGCGAAGACGCCGGCGCAGCCAAGGCCGCGCTCATGGCCAAACCGTACGAGTTCAGCGAAGTTCAGGCCATCGACATCCTCGACATGCAGTTGCGTCAACTCACGCGACTGTCCCGCATCGACCTCGAGACCGAAATCGCCCAACTGAACGAGAAGATCGCCGAATTCCAGTCCATCCTGGCCGACGACAAGAAGTTGCGCGGCGTGATCATCGACGAGATGTTGGAGATCAAGAACGATTTCGCCACACCGCGTGTGTGCCCGATCACGTTCGAAGCCGGCGAGATGAGTCTCGAGGACCTGGTCGACGACACCGAACTGGTGGTCCTCATGACCGAGGCCCAGTACGTGAAGTCCGTGGCCGCCAGCAACTTCCGCAACCAGCAGCGCGGCGGCAAGGGTGTGTCGGGCGCCAGGCTGAAGAGCGAGGACGTGGTGAAGCACGTCATCTTCACCACCGCGCACGCGTATCTGCTGTTCTTCTCCAATCGCGGCCGCGTGTATCGCTTGCGAGCACATGACCTACCCGAACGCGAGCGTGCAGCCAAGGGCGTGCCCATCGTCAACCTTCTGCCCCTGCAGATCGGTGAGACCATCGAGGCCATCATCGACACCCGGTCGTTCGACGCCGAGCGCTACTTGTTCTTCACGACCCGTGACGGTGTGGTCAAGAAGACGTCGTTCGACGAGTACGACAACGGACGGCGCGACGGCCTGATCGCTCTGAATCTGCGCGACGGTGACGAGCTCATGCGCGTGATCGTCACCAGCGGCAACGACGACATCTTCATGGTCAGCAAGTCGGGTATGACCATCCGCTTCTCCGAAACCGAGGTGCGCGCGATGGGACGCGCCGCCGCCGGTGTCCGTGGAATGAAGTTGCGCCCCGCCGACCAGGTGGTGTCGGCCGATCTGGCCAGAGACGACGCCGCCATCTTGATGGTCACCGAGGCCGGTTACGGCAAGCGCACGCAACTGGACAAGTTCCGTCGTCAATCTCGTGGTGGTATCGGCGTGCGCGGAATCCAGGTGCGCGAGAAGAAGGGTTACGTGGTGGCCGCGTTCATGGCGGGCATCGACGACGAAATCGTGGCCGTCTCATCCGGAGGCACCACCATCCGCACCGATGTCCGCACCATCTCGTCGCAAGGCCGCACGGCCTCGGGCGTGAAGGTGATGACGGTCGAGCCCGGTCAGCAAGTCACGTCGGTGGCGCTGATCCTGGCTTCCGACGACGAGTGATCCTGCCGGTTTCGATGGTGGTCGCATTCACGGCGACCACCATGATCGGATTGGTGGGCATCAACACCCGTGATGTGGAGTTTCGGCGCGGGCAACTGGTGGCTGACGCGGTGGTGTTGGCCGGTGTCGTTGGCGGACCGGAAGCGGCCGACGAAACCGCGCGTCGCAACGGAGCAACCCTGTCGTCGATGGAATGGTCCGCTGACGACGACCCGAGACTGACCGTGTTCGTCGTCGACAACGGTCGCACGTTCCGAGCCGATGCCAGCGGGGGCTGACGCGACACCGAACCACCCCAGCCGTGTTCTACGCTGAATGCGTGGGCAACGACGACTCTCGACCCGACACCGATGACCGTCGTCGCGACGACCCGTTCTTCATCGTGCCGGCGGTTCTTCCCGACGACGAGCCACCGACTCCCATCGCGAGCGAACCCACCGTGCGAACCCGCACGGTGCGATCACCCGAACCGACGGTACGTTCCGACACACGAACCACGGAGGCGGTTCCCCCGCGAACCGTGGTGTTCGAGCGCCGCCCCGTTCGGCGAACCACGCGGATCATCCGCCACATCGATGTCTGGAGCGTCTTCAAGGTGACGCTGGTGTTTCACTTCGTGCTGTACCTCACGTTGTTGCTGGCGGGTGTCCTGTTGTGGAACGTGGCCAACGCCACCGGAACGGTCGACAACGTGGAGCGCTTCCTCGAGAGTTTCGGCTGGGAGTCCTTCGAGTTCAAGGGCGGCGAACTCTTCCATCAGGCGTGGATCCTCGGGCTGTTCCTCGTGGTGGGCCTGACCGGGCTCGCGGTCCTGATGGTGACCACCTTCAACCTCATCACCGACCTGGTGGGCGGGGTGCGGATGACCGTGCTGGAAGAGAAGCCGGATCCGGAGCCCAAGAAGCTCCGCACCCGCGGTTGAGGGTTCCGAAGGTCCGCCGATAGGGTGGCAAACCGCTGGGGCTATAGCTCAGTCGGTTAGAGCGCATCCCTGATAAGGATGAGGTCACAAGTTCGATTCTTGTTAGCCCCACCAACCCAGCCCGCCGGTCACTTGTCGGCGACCACCGGTTCACGCAGGTGCAGTGGTTCGACAGCCTTCTTCTTGCGTCGCGATCCGATGTTGAGCACCTCGACGAACACCGAGAACGTCATGGCGGCGTAGATGTAACCCTTGGGAATCTTCTGATCGAACCCCTCGGCGATGAGGGTGGTGCCGATGAGCAAGAGGAATGCCAAGGCCAGCATTTTCACCGACGGGTGCGCGTTGACGAAGGTGTAGATGGCCTTGGATGCCAGAAGCATGATGAACACCGCGGTGACGATGGCGATGACCATCACCCACACGTAGGTGGTCATGCCGACCGCGGTGATCACCGAGTCGATGGAGAACACCAGGTCGAGCAACAACACCTGCCCGATGACGGCGGCGATCGTGGGGGCCACCTTGGCCGATGTTTCTCCCTCGTCGCCTTCCAGTTTGTGGTGGATCTCCTTGGTGGCCTTGTAGATCAGGAACAGACCGCCGGCCAGCAGGATCAACTCCTTGCCACTGAAACCGATGGTGCCGATGAAGAACAGGTCCTTCTTCAGGGTGATCACCCAACCAACGGCGAGCAAGAGCAACACGCGCATGCCACCGGCGGCGAGCAATCCGATCTTGCGGGCTTTGTCCTGCTCCTCGACGGGCAACTTGGAGGCCAGGATCGAGATGAACACGACGTTGTCGACGCCGAGAACGATCTCGAGGGTGAGCAGTGCCGCCAGGGCACTCCACGCGGTGGGGTCGGAAATCCAATCCATGGCGACTCACGGTATTACACACCCCCGAGGGGAAAGTGGGACGGGCGTTAGATTGATATCCATGAAGATGCTCCGTCGAGCCATCGCCGCCATCACGCTCACGGGAATCGCCGCCGCCATTCTGCGCATCCGTGGCAAGGGTGGGGTCCCACCCGAACGGGGTGGCTGGCGCGAACTCACCCGACCCCCGTCGTGAGCGACATGTCGGTCGCGGTGGTGGGACTCGGCGTGGTCGGTGCCCGGGTGGCCCGACAACTCACGTCGTCGTCCATTTCCGTTTTGGTCCACGACCAGCGCCCCGACCTTCAGGAGGTCACGGCGCAAGCCTTGAAGGCTCGGGCGATCGACAGTGCGATCGATGTGCGGCCCGACGAGACGTCGGTGGTGGTGTTGGCCACTCCGTCTCGACAGAGCTCCCTGACACGACGACTCATCGAGCGCGGTGTGAACGTGGTGTGCACCAGTGACGACGTCGACGACGTGCGTGCGCTACTGGAGTTGGATGAGGTGGCACGAGCCAACAACGTGTCGATCGTGGTCGGCGCGGCCGCGAGCCCCGGATTGTCGGGGCTGTTGGTCGCCGAATTGGCATCGCGTGTCGACGTCATCGACGAGATCCATGTTGGTGTGCACGGCACGGGTGGCCCGGCCTGTGCCCGTCAACATCACCGAGCGTTGGCGGGTGATGCTCCCGGGTGGCACGACGGACAATGGATCACTCGTCCGGGCGGAAGCGGGCGCGAACTGTTGTGGTTCCCCGAGCCCATCGGGGGCCGCGATTGTTATCGCGCCGCGTTGGCCGATCCACTCACGTTGCAACGCGCGTTCCCGTCGGCTTCGCGTATCAGCGCCCGTATGTCGGCGACCCGTCGTGATCGACTCACCGCACGGCTTCCGATGATGTCGCCTCCGCACGCCGAGGGTGGACTCGGGGGCGTGCGCGTCGAGATTCGTGGTTCGCGTGGAGGGGAACGTCGTACCGAAGTGGCCGGAACCGCCGAACGCACCGGCATCATCAGCGGTGCGGTGGCATGTGCCGCCGCGGTGTCCGTGTTGTCGTCGGCTGTTCCGGTGGGAGCGGTCGTGTTGGGTGCGAACGGTCTTCCCAACGGCACGATCCTGGACGACGTGATCAAGCGAGGTATCACCGTCTTCGAATACGTCGGGTCGGGGGCCTGATCATGTCGACGATCGACGTCCACGAGATCGCGCAACGACGACTGGCCGCCGTCGACCAGCGGTATTCCGACGGTCGTCGTCAATTGGTGGAGGCCTTGAGTCGCTCGGCCCATCCGATGATCGCCACCGAGATCGTCGACGCCGCACGCGACCTACCCCAGAGCAGCGTGTATCGGAACCTCGCGGTGCTGGAGTCGGCGGGTGTCGTGGTGAAGGTGTTGACCAACGGTGATCGGGCCGCGTTCGAGTTGGCCGAGGAGATGAAGGGTCATCACCATCATCTGGTGTGCATCACCTGCGGACAGGTGCTCGACATCGAGATCCCCGAGAAGGTGGAACGGTTGCTCGACGAAGGCTTGGCCCCCACGGTGGCCAACGCCGGGTTCGTCCTGACCGGACACCGACTGGACCTACTCGGTCGCTGCGCTCAGTGTCGGTGAGGTCTCGAGTCGATCGAGGCGATCGGAGAGAGATTCCAGCACCTTGGTGAGCCGGTCGATCTGATCGCCCAACTCGTCGATGTCGATGTGATCCCGCAGATCCTGCGTGGTGACCATGTCGGTCAAGGACACGCGGACACTGGCGATCTCGCGGGCCAGGAACTCGGTGTCGGCCTGGGTGCGTTCGGCCACCCGTCGATCGACCTCGGCTTGGGCGCGGTCGCGCGCCTCCTGACGGTTCTGGGCCAACAGGATCAAGGGCGCCGCGTACGAGGCCTGCAACGACAGAACCAGGGTGAGCAACACCAGTCCTCGGCCCCACGGGTCGAAACGGAACGAGTCCGGAACGAGCACGTTGTACGAGATCCAGGCGATGATCGTGAACGACTGCCACACCAGGAAGCGAGCGGTTCCCAATGTGCGCGCGATGGATTCGGAGAACTGGCCGAACGCGTCGTTGTCGTAGTGAGGACCGAATCGACGACGTTGACGGGGAACGGCCAGGTCATCTCGTCTGTTCATGGCGGTCCCCCTTTCTAGCGAGCCGGAGTTTCTTGGCGTCGGCGCTGCCGCCATCCGGCGGGCAACGTACGGTCGAGCACGTCGTCGACGGTGATGGCGCCGAGCAAACGATCGGCTTCGTCGCACACACCGACGGCGAGCATGTTGTAGGAAGCCAGCCGTTCGGCAACCTCGCGGTCACTGATGTCGGGCTTGACGGTGGGTTCGTTCTCGAGACAACGACCCAATTCCATGCTGGGTGGCTCGCGCAGGAGCCGTTGAAAGTGAACCACACCGAGGTACTTGCCGGTGGGTGCTTTGTAGGGCGGACGGCAGACGAACACCTGCGCGGCGATGGACACGCCCCGCTCGGGGTCGCGGATCTGGGCCAGAGCCTCGGCCACGGTGGAGTTCGCTCCGAGCACGATGATCTCGGGCGTCATCATTCCGCCCGCGGTGCCTTCCTCGTACGCCAGCAGGCGACGCATCATGGCGGCGTCCTCGTCGTCCATGGCGTCGAGGATGCGGGTGCGCTGTTCGCCGGGCATCTCGGCCAACAGGTCGGCGAGGTCGTCGACCTCCATCTCGTCCAGCACGTCGAGCAGACGCTCCAGGTCCAGTCCCTCGATCAGACCCACCTGTTCGGCCTCGGGCAACTCCTCGAGCACGTCGGCCAGGCGATCGTCGTCCATGGCTTCGGCCAACTGACGACGTTGTGTCGGGGGCAGTGAGCGCACGACGGCCGCCACGTCGGTGGGGTGCATGTCGTGCAGACGCGCGGCCTCGGCGGCCATCTCGGTGGTGGCGGCGAAGAGGTGGGCGACCTCGCGCCAATCGACCAACCGATGACTGGGGCGACGACGAAGCGCGGTGCGCTTGGCGAGTCGAACCTGGGCCACTTCCCATCCGCCGGAACGCGAGTCCACGCGTTCGCGCAAGGCGACGTCGCTGACGAACTCGTCACCGACCCGACGGTCGATGATGTCACGACCCAACAGCTTCTCGCCCGGCTTGGCCTTGAACGGGTTCAGGTCGATGTCCCAACTGCGCAGTCGGGCGCCGTCGGCCCCCAACTCGGCCACCCGACCGGCGTTCACGAAAATGCGACGTCGTTGGCTGGTGGCGGTGAAGCCCACCACGCGCGGGGTGCTGCCGGCGTGGCCCGGGACGACCACGATGTCCTCGAGGCGACCGATGTTGGCTCCGCCCGCATCGAGCAACGGCAGGCGCGTGATTCGGAATGCGTAGATCAGGTCGCCGGCCATGGGGGCAGGCTACCGGTGAGGTCAGGACGAGGTGGCGGAGACGGAGCGGGCCACCGAGCCGTACCGCTCGAAACGCTCGGGGTCGCGAGCCGCGTTGTACAGCACCACACGGGAGGCCATGCCGTCGTACCGGTCGACGAGGGCCGCGGCGAGACCGTCCCACGACGACTCCACGGCGAACACCGCCAGATGTTCGTCGGTGATCTGCGCCGCCATGCCGGCGAAGTCTCCGGCTTTCTGCTTCTCACGGATGCGCGAGGTGGTTCCCTCGAAGCCGGCCTCGTCCCACACGAAGGCGTAGTTCGGGGTCGATCCGTAGAAGCTCAACATGGTGCGCGCGTGCTCGCGCTCGGCATGGCGTTCGGCATCGGTGTCCCCGACGATGGTCATCACCGGAACGATGAGATCGATCGATGACGGATCGCGACCAGCCGATCGGGCACCCTCGGCCACGTTGGTCACCACGTGTCGACCCAGATAGCCGGGTTCGCCGATGGGATGCACGTGCACACCGTCGGCGACCTCGCCGGCCATGCGCAACATCCAGGGGTTCACCGCGGCCACGTCGACTTTGGGATCAGGGGCGTCGATCTTTCCCGGACTCCACTGTGGTGTGATGAACGAGAGGTCGTAGAACTCACCGTGGTGGTCGAGGGGCGCACCACGGAAGGCAGCGAAGCAGGCCTTCACCGCCAATATGTAGTCGCGCATGCGCGGACCCGGCCGTGAGAACTCCATGCCGTAGCGCCGTTCGATGTGGGCTTTCACCTGCGTGCCGAGTCCCAAACGGAATCGACCTCCGGTGGCTTCTTGCAATTCCCACGCGGTGGACGCGGTCACGAACGGCGAGCGGGGAAACGCCACCGCCACCCCCGTGGACAGTTCCAGTCCCGGTGCGGCCAACGCGGCGGCCGCCACGTTCAGGTACGCGGTGCGACCCGCTTCGGTGAACAACATTCCGGCGTACCCCGAGTCGAGGGCCCGACGAGCGAGCGATCCGGTTTTGACCAGAGGCTGCGGGGTGATCATCACGTCGACGCGCACGACTACTTCTCCTGTGGCAATTGCTCGTCGCGAACGCCGCCTCCGGGACGGAACGTGGTGGAACGATCGTCGGACTTCTGTTGCATCTGTTGCATCATCACGCCCAACTCCTGTGACGCGCGTTGGTCACCGAGGATCTTCTGCATCACCGCGGCTCCGGCTCCCGCCATGAGCGTGGCCTGATTGTCGTTGAGGAACTTCTGCGAATCACGCAGACGCGAGGTCGAGCCGTTGATCTCGGGAATGACGTACCGCGCCACCAGATCCCACGAGCGCAGGGTGTTCTCGCGATTCGCCCAGTCGTGGGCGAAGCCGAGCAACACGCCGAAACCACCGGTGATTTCTTGCAGATTACGAATGGCGTTCACCAGATCGTCCGGGGTGCCGACGATCGCTCCGCCGGAACTCATCATGTCCATCAGTTCCCATTTGTCGTCGACGTGTTGGGCTCCGGGTCGTCCCAAGGTCCAGACGTTGTACTCGTTGTGCCAGCGCTGCAGTCCGTCGACCGACTGCCGTCGCGCCTCTTCGCGCGTTTCGGCGATGTGGAAACTGAGCAACACCCGCCAGTTTCGTCGATCGACCGCCTGTCCGTGTTTGGCGGCCGACTCTTCCGCGAAGGACCACTGCGTGGGTAGGGCGGCCAGTCCGGCCGTGCTGTTTGATGCGATCGACAACACACCGCAGCCGTACTTGCCGGCCAACTGCATACCCGAGGGCGACAACGTGGACGCCGTCGCCATGGGGATGTTCTCCTGCACCGGCAACAACTGCAGTTGGGCGTCGCGCAAGGTGAACCAATCGCTCTCGTGGCTGAAGCGATCCTCGCCCCGCAACAGTCGGGTGATCACACCCATGGCCTCGTCCTGACGATCGCGTTGCACCAACGGGTCGATACCCAAGGTCCACGCGTCGCTCGGAAGCGCGCCGGGTCCGGTTCCGAACATGGCGCGACCCTTGGTCATGTGGTCCAACTGAACGATGCGTTGGGCCACGTTGAACGGATGGTGATAGGGCAGGGAGACCACACCCGTTCCCAACCGGATGTTGTGGGTGCGCTGACCGGCGGCGGCCAGGAACATCTCGGGCGAGGCGATCATCTCCCAACCACTGGAGTGGTGTTCGCCGCACCAGAACTCGTCGAATCCGAGACGGTCCAGGTGGGCCGCGAAGTCCAGATCACTCTGGAACTGGAGTGTGGGGTTCTCGCCCACCGGGTGGTGTGGCGCGAGGAACGTTCCGAACTGCAGACGGGTCATGGCGTCACAGTACGGGGTAGCCTGAAAGGCGCCAAGAAGGGGACGTAGCTCAGTTGGCAGAGCACCTGCTTTGCAAGCAGGGGGTCGTGGGTTCGATTCCCATCGTCTCCACCAGTCGCCTCCCCGGCCCGCCCAGCCACCCCGCCCCGGAGTAGACGCTTGGTCTACTAAGGTCCTGCTCAGGCACCGTGTGTTCGCCAGAAGTTCAGGGACCACATCTTGCACTCGTGGAGTCATATCTAGTATGACTCATGTCGTACACCATATGTCATGACACGTATGTCATCACGGGGGCGGTGTCGGGAGGCGGAGTTCGAGATGTCGACCACAGCAAGCGTGCTTTCTCGATTCGATTCGATGCGGATGCGATTCCTCACGGCCGCGGTGGTGTTGGCCACCTCGATCGCCGTGGTGTCGTTTCAGACCGGGGGTCCCGGCAACGCGGTGGGCACGCCCGAGATTCGGCAGCTCGCCAACACCACCGATGTCAACGATGCTTCCAGCCCCGAAGAGATGGTGATGCTCGGCGACAAGATGATCTTCCGCGCATACCGTCAGGACATCGGTTGGGAGTTGTGGTCCATCGACACCGCCTCGGCGAACTCGCAACCCGTGTTGATCGCCGACATCAACCCCGACGGAGATTCGACCCCGGCGAATCTCACGGTGTGGAACGACAAGGTGATCTTCCGCGCGTCCGATGGAACGACCGGAAACGAACTCTGGATCACGAACGGTACGACGGCCGGCACCATCTTGATCAAGGACATCAACGTGGGGGCGGGAAACAGTGACCCCGGTTCGTTCAAGGTCGCCGGCACCAAGGTGTACTTCACCGCCAATGACGGATCCAGTGGGCACGTCATGTGGGTCACCGACGGCACGGCCCAGGGAACGGTTGCCATGTCCGGCATCGCTACGCGCACTCAGTCGTCGAGCCCTTCATCGATCGTCACCGTGGGCAACAACCGCTTCTACGTGGCCGACGACGGAATCAATGGTCGTGAGATCTGGATCACGGACGGCACCGACGCCGGAACGCGAATGGTCAGGGACCTGAATCCCGGCGGCGGGCAGGGGGCGGATCAGATCTATGGAGTGATCGCCAACGGCGTGGCTTTTCGCGGCTACACATCCACCACCGGTTGGGAACTCTTCTTCACCGACGGCACGATCCCGGGAACAGTTCTACTCAAGGACCTCGTGGCGGGAAGTCCCGACAGCAGCATCGATCTGGTCACCGTGGCGGCCGGGAAGATGTTCTTTCGCGCGTCCGACGCCCAGTGTTGCAATCCCCTCACGTCGGGCAAGACCGGGTCCGAGTTGTACGTCACCGACGGAACGGCGTCGGGCACGTTGCGACTCACCGATGCGACTCCGAACAATCCGAGCAACAACTGTTGGTGGTGCTACGCACCGCAGGAGATTCGGGTTCTCGACAACGGGATCGTGGCCCGCTTCAACACCGAATCGGCCGATGTGTGGTACCGCTCCAATGGAACGCTGGCCGGAACGGCGAACCTCGATCTCGACACGAACGACATGATCAACGTGTCGTCCGTGACGGTGACGGGCGGACGCGCGTTCTACTCGGGTGGAAGTTTCCTCACCGGAGCCGAACCCTGGTACACCGACGGAAGTCCCGCGGGAACCGTCTCCATGGGAGACCTGAACCCGGCGACCCAGTCGTCGGGGGCAACCGAGTTCGTGATGTTCGGGTCACCGAGCCGGGTGATGTTCCGAGCGAGCGACGGCATTCATGGCGAGGAATTGTGGATCACCGACCTCACCACCGCGGGCACTCGCATGGTGAAGGACATCAACCCGACCCAGGTCAACTCGTCCAACGGCTACCCGACCAACATGACGCGGGCGGGGAACAAGGTCTACTTCCGTGCGTACACGCCGAGCGCGGGATGGGAATTGTGGTCGTCGGATGGCACCGAAGCGGGAACCACCATGATCGAGTTGGCGACCGGGACGGCCGATGCGTCCGTCGACCAACTTCATGGCATGACCAACGGATCACTGGTTTTCCGCTTCAACAATGGGGTCATCGGACACGAACCGTGGGTCACCGATGGCACTTCGGCCGGAACGCGATCTCTCGGCGATTTCAACCCGAACGGAAACACCGAAATCCGCGCGGCCGCGAAGGTGGGAGCGAACCAGCTGATCATCGCGTATACGGGCGATTACTGGTCGCTGTGGTCGACCGACGGAACCCAGTCGACTCCGACGCGCGTCACGGGACGCTGTGAGAACCAGGGCGACCCGGACGTTCAGGAACTTCGCCCTCTGGCCAACGGGGTTCTGATGAGGATGAACGATTGCGTGTACGGACACCGTTGGTGGCGCTCGGATGGAACCGTGGCGGGTACCCAACGGCTGACGCCCTTCGATCCCCAGAATCCATATCACGACGTGTCGTTGAATCCGATCGGCGATCGTTATTTCTTCACGCGGAACGACGCGACGTACGGCGAAGAACTGTGGACGACCGACGGATCACCGACGGGAACGCGCGTCTTGGTGGACATCAACACGTCGAACATCTCGTCGAACCCGCAGGGCGGTGTTCGTCTCGGAAACAAGTACGTGTTCGCCGCCAACGACGGCGTCAATGGCGAGGAGATGTGGGTGACCGACGGAACTCCGTCGGGAACGATGCTGCTCGGAAATCTGAACGCCGGAACGGAATACAGTGGCAACATCAACCCCCAGAGCCTCACCGTCGCGGGATCGAAGGTGTTCTTCCGGATGTTCTCGTCCGCGGCCGGATGGGAGTTGGGGGTGACCGACGGAACTCCGAGTGGGACACGTGTGTTCGACCTGACACCCGGGCGACCCGACAGCGGGATCGACCAGATGTTCGCCGCCGGTGATCGATTGTTCTTCCGCAAGCACGGTGGAAGCGAGGGTCACGAGGTGTGGACCAGCGACGGCACCGAGGCCGGAACCCATTTGCTCGTCGACATGAACCCGGGGGGAGGAGGCGTCGAGTTCAACCGCGCGGGTTACGCGGGTGGCGTGTACTTCCTGAAGGTGTACACGAACGTCACGCCCGGTTGGACACTCTGGGCGACCGACGGCACGTCGGCGAACACACGTCGGTTGACCGAGCCGTGTGCCAACAACGGTGACGCCAACCCCGAGTACTTCCATTGGCTCCCCGGCGGTGCGGTGTTCGCGTTGCACGACTGCGTGACGGGCCACCACTTCTGGCGCTCCGACGGCACGGTGGCGGGAACCGTTCGACTGGACCCCATCGCCAACGACGGGATCTCGGTCACGAGTCTTCAAGCCATGGGGAACAAGGTCGTGTACACGGCCAAGGACGCCACCGTCGGAAACGAACTGTGGGTCTCCGACGGTTCGGCGGCGGGGACGATGCCGATCAAGGACATCGCCACCGGAACGGCATCCTCGGAGACGACGGACATGGTCGTGGCGGGGAACAACATCTTCTACGTGGCCAACGACGGTGTGAACGGCACCGAACTGTGGGTCTCCGACGGAACCGCGGCGGGAAGTCGGATGGTGAAGGACATCACGCCGTCCACTCGCAACAACGGCAACAGTCAGTTCAGCAACATGTACGCGGTGGGGTCGAAGGTGTTGTTCCGACTGTACGAGGGATCCCACGGCTGGGAGGTCTACGCGTCGGACGGAACCGCGGCGGGCACGGAAAGATTGACGACGTACGCCGATGACAACAACTACCTACAGGACGTCACCGCAATCGGCAATCGAGCGGTGTTCGTCTTCGGCAACTGGAACGGGCGGGACACCTACGTCTCCGATCTCACCGCCGCGGGAACCTCGCAGATCGACTTCAATCCCGGCGACGACCAGATCCACTCCCCGATCGTCGTCGGAGGTCGGATGTTCGCGAGGGCCTACAACTCGTCATCCGGGTGGGAACTCTTCGTGTCCGACGGAACCGTGGGCGGGACGCGCATGATCGAGATTCGCGCGGGTTCCAACGGCAGTGACCCCGATTCGTTCAAGGCGGTGGGGACCGGCGTGGTGTTCTCGGCGACCACGGACCTGAACCGAACGTGGTTGTATTCCAACGGCACCGTGGCCGGGACCGGGCAACTGGACCCCGACACGTCCGATGCCAACCTCCCGACAACACCCCTTCTCGTGAACGGCGTCGCGCTGTACACGGCGACGACGGCGGCCGAGGGAACCGAGATCTGGAAGTGGACCGGTTCGTCGACGCCCACGCTCGTCGAAGACGGAAATCCCGGTCCGGGGCACGGTGTTCGAAACGATCAGATCACCGACGGTTCGAGGTTGTACTACAAGGGCAACAACGGAACGGATGGCTGGGAGATCTTCTCGTCCGACGGCACGGCGGCGGGCACCGGAATGCTCGGAGACGTGAATGTCGGCTCCGCCGACTCGGACGCGGCCCCACTGGTGGTCGTCGGCAATTACCTGATCGTGAACGGCAACAACGGAACGACCACCGGCGTCAATGCGATTCGACTGGATACGGGGACGGTGACACTCATCTCCACTCAGCACTGTGGAGCGGAGGCACCGATGTTGGCCGGCTCGCGCGCGATCATGCGTGTGAACGTCGCCGGTGATGGATGCGAACTGATCGCCACCGACGGAACCGTGGCCGGTACCGAGTATCTGGGCGACCTGCGCCCCGGTTCGTCCGGTGCCGAAGCTCGTCTGAGAGCGGTGTCCGGGGACAAGGTGTATTTCACGGCCGACGATGGCGCTTATGGCAACGAAATGTGGGTCACCAACGGTACGGCGGCGGGAACGTCCCGACTGACCGACTTCGCGGTCGGATCTCTGTCGACCAACTTCAATCAGGTCAGACCGTTCGGCACCGACAACTTGTTGTTCGACGTGTGCGTGTGTTCGGCGTGGCGATGGGCGGTCACCGACGGGACCGCGGCTGGCACCAGCCTCCTCGACCCGGACCCGACGGACCCGCACGATGTTTCCGGGGTGGAGACCGTGGGCGAGTCGGTGGTGTTCGATGTCATGGAGTCGGACTCGGTCCGGGAGATGTGGCTCTGGAGCGGCCTCACCGGCACCTCTCGGTCCTTGGACCTCAACCCGTATTCCGGATCCGCTCCGAGGAATTTCGTCCGTTTCGGTTCGACGTTGTTGTTCAGTGCGGACGACGGACTGGACGGTCGCGAACTCTGGAAGACGACCGGCACCATCGCGGGCACGACCAGAGTCGTGGACTCCAATGTCACGCCACGCGGCTCGGATCCGGGCATCTTGACGATCGTGGATGGAACTATCTATTTCATGGCGTTGGACGTTGCCCACGGTCGCGAACTCTGGAAATCCAATGGAACGTCGGCGGGAACCGCGTTGGTGGAGGACATTCGGCCGGGAGTTCAATCCACGGACGTCAGCTTCCTGGGTGTTCTGGGTTCGCGAATCCTGCTGAACATCGTCGACGGAACTCACAGCCAGGAGCCGTGGATCAGCGACGGAACCGCCGCGGGAACGACCCTGTTGGCCGACACCAATCCGACGACAAACTCGTCGGGCTACGGATACGTCGACCAGGTGATCATCTCTCGCGACGGTGGTCGGGCTTTCTTTCGCGCCTACGACGGCACCGAGCGGGATATGTGGTCGACCGACGGAACACCGAGCGGCACCGCCAAGGTGCTCAGTGTCAACAACGGCGACGACAACTACGAATCGATGCTGGCGACGGACACGAAATTGTTCTTCCGGAAGCACAACGGCACGAATTGGTACCTCCACGTCGCCGATGCACCGACGTCGACGACGACCCAGTTGATGATGCTGGACGGCTCGCGTGGCGCGGACTATCTCAATGAGCAGAAAATCATCGGACGACACATGGTCTTCCGGCTCTACAACTTCCCCACCAACGGCTGCAGTTGGCAGTACTGGATCACCGACGGCACCGTGGCCGGAACGCGGGCACTCGACAACGACCCGACCGACGCACAATGCGTCACCGACGGTGTCGTGTTCGGCAACCGTTTCGCCTTCATCGGCGATTCCGGAGCGGGTGGACGCGAGGTGATCGTGATCGACGGAGTCACGGGCACCACCACGACCCTCGACGCGAACCCGACCGGCTCGGGCAATCCCGACTCCCTGCTGCTCGATGGGAACGGTATCCGTTTCCGAGCCGACGATGGAGTGAGGGGACGCGAATGGTGGACCTCCGACGGCACGGTGGCCGGCACCCGCATCGAAGCTGACGTGGCCACCCGGGCCGCGGGAAGTTCGCCGAGTTATCTCACCGTGATGAACGGCATCACGTACTTCAGGGCACTGAGTGCCGAGACAGGCGTGGAACTCTGGCGCACCGACGGCACGGTGGCCGGCACGTACCTCGTGAAGGACATGCAACCCGGCAACGTGGCGAGCGAACTCGAGATCCTCGGCGTGAAGGGCACGCAACTCGTCCTTCGTTCCAACGTCAATGGTGAGTGGCAATTGTGGGTCTCCGACGGCACAGCGGCGGGAACCATCCGGTTGCGTGATTTCAACGCCTCCGGAAACGACGAGACCACACAGGTCACCATCGCGGGCAACAAGGTGTATTTCCGTGCGAACAACGGAACGACCCACGACATGTGGGTCTCGGACGGCACCACCGCGGGCACGACACGCGTGAATTTCAATGCGGCCGGCAACGACGAGTGGGACTCCGGGCTCACCCTGGGTGATCGACTGATTTACCGAGCGCCCACTGCGAACGATGGGCGCGAGTTGTTCATCACCGACGGCACAGCAGCGGGAACGGTGTATCTGGGTGACGTCGAAACGGGCGCAGGCGACATCTACTTCTCGAATTGGTCGACGGTGAAGGTCGGCAACACGATGCTCTTCGAGGTGTATCGCCGCCCGAACAACGACTATCACGCGTGGCAGTGGTGGAGGACCGACGGAACCCTCGCGGGAACGCGACCTTTCGACATGCGGACGACCGACACGGAGGAGGTGAGTGACTTCGCCCTGATCGGGTCCACGCTCTATTTCACGGACGACGACGGAACCGGCCGCAAGTCCTACAAACTCGACGGAAACACCGGAGCGATCACATTGAGTCCTCGGGGATCCAGTAGCTCGGTGACCCAACTCGGGTCGCAACAACTCTGGATGGTGGACGACGGCGTTCATGGTAACGAGCCGTGGAAGGTCGACTCCTCCGGCAACTTCTCCCTCATTCGTGACGTGAACGCATCGGGTGCCACCAGCGACGGTCAGAACTTCGTGGTGATGGGTGGCGTCGTCTACTTCTTGGCCACCGATGGCACGAACGGCCGCGAGTTGTGGAAGTCCGACGGCGTCAACCCTCCGTCGATGGTGGCGGACGTCTCGACGTCGGAGAACTGCTGTGGATCCTTGATCGACAACCTGACGGTGGTGGGAAACAAGCTCTTCCTGGCGATCGCGACCTCCGCCACGCGCAAGGAACTCTGGACGTCCGATGGAACGGCGGCCGGGACGCGTCTGGTCAAGGACATCAACACCGACAACGGCTATTGCTGGTGGTGCTATGTGAGCCCGGATCAGTTCGTCGAGTTGAACGGCAAACTGGTGTTCCGAGCCGGCCAGAACAACGATCGCGAGATGTGGGTGTCGGACGGCACCTCCGCCGGAACCGTTCGATTGGCCGACATCAACCCGAACGGAAACAGCGATGCCGAATCCTTCGTGAAGGTCGGCAACCGACTGTTCTTCCGGGCGCTCGACTCGTCCAACCGTCGTCGCCTGTGGGTGACCGACGGAACGGTGAGCGGAACCTCCTTCGTGAAGGACATCAATCCGAACGGAGACGTCTCCGTCGGCGGTTTCTTCGCCGTGGGGGACAACGCGGTCATCGAGATGTACGAGCCGACCTACAGCTGGCAGAGGTGGTTCACCGACGGCACCGGGGCCGGGACGTTCTTGCTCGACCCGTACCCGACCGACAGCAATTGGCCCGATCACATGACGGCGGTCGGATCGAAGTTGCTTTTCAACGCGCCCGACCTGAACAACGATCGCGAGTTGTGGACCGTCGATGCGAACGGACAGAGGTCTCGCCTGGGAGACCTGAACACCTCAGGTAGCGCGAACCCGGGCCCATTCACCGTGATCGGTAGCCAGGTTTACTTCCCGCAGGACACCGACGAGTTCGGGCGTGAGATGTGGGTGAGTGACGGAACGTTGGCGGGCACGTCCTTGTACCGGGACATCAACCGCGTGGCCGCGGCGTCGCAGAGCGAGTCCCTCGCGGTGGCGGGATCACGAATCGTGTTCCGGCACAACGCAGGCCAGCCGTGGGAGGGCTACCGAGAGTTGGGAGTGGGTGGCGGCACCACGGTCACCCGGGTGGATCTCAATCCGAATGGCGAGAGCAATCCGCAATGGCTGACCTCGGTCGGCAACAAGGTGGTCTTCTCGGCCAATGACGGGACCGAGACGCAATTGTGGGTGACCGACGGAACCGCGGTGGGCACCCAGGTGCTCCTCGACATCAACCCCAGCGGCAATGACGCGGTGTCCGACATCGTGTCGATGGGTGGTCGCGTGTTCTTCCGCGCGAACGACGGCACGAACGGTGTCGAGCTGTGGGAAACCGACGGGACGGTGGCGGGAACGCGGCGCCTGACCAACATCAATCCGAACGGAGATTCGTCGCCCGAGGTCCTGTACGTGGCGGGTAACCGCATGTTCGTTGCGGCCACCGACGGCACGAGTGGTCGCGAACTGCACACCACGTCCGATGGAACGAACTTCGTCGCATTGGGTGACAACAACACCGAAGGCGACCACAATCCGACGGCCGTGATGCCCGTCGGCTCGATGTTCGTCTATCGCGGGTACGACCCGCTTCGTGGTTGGGAGCCCTGGGTCACCGACGGAACGGTCGCCGGAACCAGAATCCTCGCCGACCTCAACCCGCAGGGTGATGGCGATCCGCAGAGCCTCACCGTTCTCTCGGGATCCAAGGTTCTTTTCACGGCGAACGACGGCACGAACGGTCGTGAGCCGTGGATCACCGACGGAACGGTGAACGGAACCTTCATTCTCGACATCCAGACCGGACCTCAGAACGGTGGTAGCAGCGACCCACATTGGATCACGGTCGCATCGGGTCGCGCGTACATGAACGCGTACAACGAGGCTCGTCAACGCGAACTGTGGATCACCGACGGCACGTTGGTGGGTACCAGGCAGTCCGACATCAATCTCGCCGGCGGACTCTTGTGGGGCTCGCCGGCCGCGGCCGGATCGAACATCGCATGGGCGGCCAACGACGGCGCGAACGGCATCGAACTGTGGTTGTCCAACGGAACCTCGGCGGGCACGTCCCAGGTGGAGATCAACCCGTCGCGATTGCGTGATGACGGCAATTCGTATCCGGGTGGGTTCACCGCGGTGGGGAGCACGACGTACTTCACCGCACGCAACGCGGTGGACGGAAACGAACTCTGGAAGTCCGACGGAACGGTTGCGGGAACCCAATTGGTGCGCGACATCAACGAGGGAACCATGGGTGGTGATCCGGACGTTTTCGGCATGGCCGGTGGGCTCTTCGTCTTCCGTTCACGCAGTCCCGAATTCGGCAACGAGTTGTGGGTCTCCGACGGGAACCCGGCCAATGCCCGTCTGTTGAAGGACATCCGAGTGGGCACCGGAGACGGAAACCCCGATGACTTCGTCATGTCGGGTGGACGTCTCTTCTTCCGTGCCGATGACGGCCAGAAGGGTCGAGAGGTCTGGGTGACCGACGGGTCCACCGCGGGCACGCGGATGATCAAGGACATCTACCCGTACAACTGGGATGGGGGTCTCGACATCGATTTCGCCGTGGGAACGGGTGTCGTGTTCCGCCAGAACAACGGTGTGAACGGTTGGCAGCACTACTTCACCAACGGAACGTCGGCCGGAACCCGCTTGTTGGACAACAACATCTCCGCCGGTGACTCACCCGAGCACGTGAGGGTCGTCGGTGATCGCGTGGTGTATCGCCTCGATGACGGGGTGAACGGAAGCGAACTGTGGTCCTTCGACGGCAACACGGGCGTCCGTTCGCTGGTGTCCGACATCAACCCGGGTAATGGTGGCTCCGGTATCGACAACCTCTGGTTGGCCGGAGACCGGGTGTACTTCCTCGCCAACGACGGGGTCCACGGACGCGAGCTCTGGGTGTCGAACGGCACCGCGGCGGGCACGCGTATGGTTCGTGACGTCACGGCGAACGGAGACCTGCAGGCCGACAACTATTTCGTGGTCGGTACCCGGATGTTCTTCCGAGCCAGCGACGGTACATCGCATCGCAATCTGTGGGTCACCGACGGAACGACCGTGGGAACCTACGAGGTGAAGGACATCTACCCGAACGGCGACGACCACATCGGTGAAGCCGTGGGTGGCACCAACACGTTCTACTTCCGTTCGTACGACGGCACGAACGGCTGGGAATTGTGGCGCTCGGACGGAACCAGCGCCGGAACGAACATGGTGATGAACCTGAATCCGACCGGCGACGCTTGGATGGACCAGTTCCACACCGTGGGGGACAAGCTGTTCTTCCGTGCCGACGACACCGTCCACGGACGAGAGTCATGGGTGTCGGATGGTACGGCGAACGGTACGTTCATGTTGGCCGACGTCAACACGACATCCAACAACGATCGCCACAGCGACAACGACTGGGTGCAGGTCGGGGCGGGCAAGTACGTGTTCCATCCGTACGACGGAACGACCCGTCAATTCTGGATCTCCGACGGAACCGTTGGCGGCACGAGGAAGCTCGCCTCGAACAACCCGTGTCCGAACACCGAAGCCCAGAACTTCGTGTACTCGGGCACTCGGGTGTTCTTCCGCGTCTGTGACGCGGTGCGGGGTTGGGAGCCGTGGGTGTCCGACGGCACGGCGAACGGCACGTTCATGTTGGCCGACGTCAATCCGGGCGGCGATTCGTCGCCCGAGGCGATGACCGCACTGACATCGGGATACGTGGCGTTCCGAGCGAACGACGGTCTCAACGGAAACGAGATGTGGCTGAGCGACGGCACCGCGGCCGGTACGCGCATGGCCGCGGACACGAACTCTCTCGGCGCCGACAGTAACCCCGATCGACTGACGCCGGTCGGGAACAAACTGTTCTTCACGGCCGACGACGGTTTGCACGGACGTGAGCTCTGGGTCGCCGACTCGGCCGGTGTGCGAATGGTCGCCGACCCGAATCCGGGCAACGGAGACGCCAACCAGATCGTGGCGGCCGGAACCACCGGTGTGTACTACCGCTACAACGACGGTGTTCACGGCATCGAACTGTGGTTCTCCGACGGCACCGAGGCCGGCACCCGAATGGTGAAGGACATGCGTCCGCAGACGGACGGGGATCTGAACGGCGTCTCCGACGTTCTGGGTTACGCCAATGGCAAGGTGTTCTTCCGTCCCGGAACGAACGCGACTGGTTGGGAACTCGGCGTCTCGGATGGCACCGCGGCTGGCACGAGCCTCATCGAGATTCGTGCCGGAGGTAACGGTGGCGACATCGACAATCCCGTGGTGGTGGGCGACAAGATCTATTTCAGATCGTGGTCGGACAACCTTCCGGGACGACGTCTGATGGCCAGCGATGGAACCCTCGCGGGCACGGTCGACGTGATCCCCGAGAACGTGGGGGATCCCAATCTCGGTGACACGATGGCTTTCGGAGCCCAGTTGGCCTTCGTATCCAAGACCAGCGGCGGAAGTCGCGAACTCTGGATCAGCGACGGGACCATCGCGGGTACCCGGGTGGCCAGTTCCATCAATGCCACCGGCTCGGCCGAGGTGTCGTTGATGAAGGTGGCCGGCTCGAGGGTCTACTTCTCCGCGTCCAGCCCGACCATCGGCCGGGAGCTCTACTCGTCCGACGGAACGCCGAACGGGGTGGTGGCCATCGACGTCAATCCGTCCGGCAACAGTTATCCGGAATTCCTGGCCGTCAACGGTTCCACGTTCTACTTCGTGGCCAACGATGGCGTCCATGGACGGGAACTCTTCGCCACAACCGGCACGTTGGCCAACACGTCGATGGCCGACATCAACCTGGCCGGCGGAAGTCGTCCCTTCTTCGGATTGGTCCACAACTCGACGTTGTTCTTCGCGGCCCACGATGGTGCGAGTGGACACGAGTTCTGGGCGTTGACCGGAGGTTGGACACCACCGGCGGTTCCGAACGTGACGCGCACCGCGCTCGCACCCGTGGCACCCGTGCCGGTGGTGCGCACCGTGCCGGCAACGGTTCCCCCGATTCCGTCGACGGGAGCGCCGGTGTCCACGACCGAGGCGCCGTTCGAAACGGTGGCCCCGATCGTGACGACGCCGTTGCCGACGGACCCATCGTCGACGACCCCGCCATCGGGAGGACCCGACAACACGAGCCCCGAAACCACGGTGCCGACGTCGTCACCCAGTGGTCCCGTGATGGTGGGGACTCCGGCGAACACCACACCGAACTTGTCCGGCGATGAACAACGACGCCTCGAGGCGCCTCGTGGACAAGCCACCGCAATGGTGAACGGCGTCGTCGTTCCGGTCGACTTGAACCGGGTGTCAGGGACCGGAATCACGCCGAATGACCGGAACCGATCACCCCAAGTCGTGAGTCAGATCCGGACACAGGCACGGGAATTGGTGAACCTCTACAACTCTTTCGTCGCACCCGGCGGCCAGTCGTCGATCGAGGTCGTGGACACGGATCGCGGGGCGTCGGTCGTCGGACTGCTCGTGGATCCGAACAACCCGACCGTGTCGATTCCGGTTCCGGCCGAGTTCGTCATCGTCGTGACGACGCCGACGGGGGCCATGATTCTGGCGGGCCTCAACAACAGCGGGACGCCCTCGGTCGTTTCGACGGCCGGGTCATTGCAGGTGACTCGTGGCGGCCACATCGGCATCTCGTTGGCGGGCATGCCGGTGTCGTCGCTCGGTCAGTTGATCATGATGTCCACACCAAAGGTCATCGGGGAGTTCTCCACGACGAGCCAGGGAACGCTGTCGATTCAAGTGGGCATCCCGTCGTCGATGTCCTCGGGCACCCACTCGTTGGTGGTGAAGTCGGATTGGTTCGCCGCATCGTTCGGAATCCAGGTGACACCTCCGGTGTCGTTGCCGGCCACGGGAACCGAGTCGGAGACCCCCACTCGTTACGCGGCCCTGTTCGTCCTGGTTGGCGTCGCCGTGCTCGTCGCACGGCGACGCTGGCGCAGCTTGGTGTGACGGGAAGCGCGGTGGACTACTCGAGTATCTGATCCTGCACCTTGGCGACCTCTTCGTAGAAGAATCGTTGTGCCCGGTGCAGGATCTGGTGCTCACGTTCGGTGAGCGGAATGAATCGTTCGATGGCGACGGTGGCGACCGCGATGTGGGCCGCGCGCTTGGCCAGAGCACGCGCGAGTTCCGGATGGAGGCCGTATGTTTCGGTGATCTGCTTCTCGAGGAGCACGAAGTTCGGCAACTGATCCAAGGTGACCTTGGGAAGCTCTTCTCCGAACGAAGTGAAGAGATAGGCGAGCATTTTCCCGAACAGCACCGCGTTTTCGTCGACGTACGCGGAACCTTCGAACAGGCCATCACGAACATGGCCACTGACGCTTCGCCCCAGCTCGAGGGTCGTAGCGACGAGCAGTCCGACGTAGGAACCGAAGCAATAGCGAACCGCCATCTTGTCGAGGCCCGCGTGCTCGCAGATCTTGAGGGCGGAGACCTTCCCAATGGGATTGTCCCTCATCAACTCGATCGCCGAAGCGATCAACTTTTCCTGTGTTTCGGCCTTGCTCAGTCGTGGTCGTCGATTGTCGTCCGACACAGCCCCTCCGCTGCTCGATTCATATCCCCTATGTTATCGCGGGTGGCCGGCGCAATCTCCGGAAAACCAGCCCCACGAGGACCACAGAGAGTCCGACGACGACCATGTTCGACTCATCGTTTCCCGTGGCGGGAAGGAGCTGCGGCGCGATGGTCGAGGTGGATGGTGCGGCAACGGTGGCGGGCGCGTTCGTGGAATCGAGACGAAGAATCTTCGCGTCACCGCCGCCCACCGTGTAGGCGAATCCCGACGCGAGGAGTCGTCCTTGCCGATCGCGTTCGATGCTCGAGAGAACCCCGCTGGCGAGGGGTGGGACGACGATTCCGTTCGTGCCGAAGGACTGGTCCATCACCAATGACGGGAGGAGTCGCATCACCACGGGTGAGGGGTCGGTGTACGACGTGGTCGCTCGATTCGCGTATCCGACGATCAGGATGCGGCCCTGATCGTCGACGGCGACATCCCAGAAGGCGTCGTCGTCGGCATCGATGGAGAAGGTGCGTCGCCCCGCGGCACCACAGGTGGTGTCCGGTTGGCCGTTGGGCGTCAGACACAACACCGAACCCTCGAGGTTCGTGAGGTTGGTTCCGACTTCCGGGTGGTCGGTTCCCACGACCACGAATCCACCGTCGATGCGTCGCGCGATGGACTGGCTTCGTTCGGCGTTGGGGGCTTCGGGGACGTACCAACCGGAGTTGGCGAAGGAGGTGTCCACCCCGCCGACCCCGGACAATCGACCCACCATCTGGTTCTCGGTGGCGTCGAACTGAACCCCGGCGAAGGTGACCCGTCCGTCGTCGTGCACCAAGAGATCGGTGATGTATCCCTCGCGATTGGCCGGAGCCACCCAGCGCCCGGAGGAGGAATCTCCGAACGTGGTGTCGAAGGAACCGTCGGCGTTCAGCTTCATCACGAACGGCCGTGAATCGCCACCGTCGACCGGGGCGAACGCGGAATATCCGCCGATGACGAGACTTCCGTTCGGTCCGAGGGCCACGGTATTCAGGATGACTCCCTGACGTTCGGTGTAATCGACGATTCCCGCCACACCGAAAGTCGTGTCGAGTTGGCACGTGGGGTCGAACTTGATCACCATTCCGACGGGAGTGGTCGCGGTGTCCTGGCCGACAAGGACGACCGAGCCGTCGGCAAGCACCTCCATGTCGGAGGCCAAGAAGTCCGACGCACCACGGTGGGTGTTGTAACCGGATCCGGCGCACGTCGTGTCGAGCGAACCATCGTCGTTGTAACGGGCCAGGAAGGTTGTGTCGATGCTGTTGCCGGTCGCCCCGGTGATCCCGGCCACCACGATCTTGTCCGTTCCGTAGGCCTTCGTCACCGACGCCACGGTCTGTGCTCCTGGCGCAAAAGTCACGATGCCGGTGCCGCCCCACGACGTGTCGAGATCACCATCGTTGGCCATGACGGCGCTGGCACCGCCGAGCCCCACGACGACGAATACGAAGGACGCCAACAACTTCCTCATGAGCGCATTCTTCAGGCCGTGATCGCGAATGCCACCGCGGTGGCGTGGCCCACGTTCAAGGAATCCACGTCGGAAACGATCGGGATACGAACACACCGCGTCGCTGCCTGCAACGATGCGTCGCTGAGGCCCGGGCCTTCGGCGCCGAACAGCAGGGCCAATGGGCCGAACGACCCAGACCCGATGCTCATGATGTCCTCGGCATCGGAACGAGGGGTGAGGGCCCAACTCTGGCCACCCCTCACGGCGCACGCGTCGACGACCTCGCGCACCTCGGCTCGAACCACCGGGAGGAACAGGATCTCACCCATGGACACCCGAACCGCTCGGCGGTAGTAGGGGTCGGCGCACATGGAGTTCAGAATGAGGGCGTCGATACCGAAGGCGCGGGCGGCCCGCGCGATCGCACCCAGGTTCTCGTGGTCGTTCACGCCCTCCAACACCGCCAGTCGATGGCGGGTGCCGTTCAGCGGTGGTCGATCGAACACCGCGTCGAGACTCAGAGGCCGTGGGCGTCGGGCGGAGGCGATGACGCCTCGATGCAGGTTGAACCCCGCGGTTCCAGCAACGATCTCGGGCTCGGCCACATAGATCGGACAGTTCAGGTGCGACAGCGAGGCCCCCATCGACTCCCATCGCTTGGGCGTGAGGAGAACGGAACGGATCTCCAGCGACGACGCGGCCAGTCGCTGCACCACCGCCACTCCTTCGGCGATCAGGAACTCGTCGCCCTCGACGGATCGACGAATGTCGGCGTCGCGCAGGTGTCGATAGTCCGCCAGGCGGGGATCGAGCGGATCAGAAATGTCGAAAATGTTCCCGCTCACCCGTCCAGTATGACCAGAAACATTCGTTTGATCGGTGTGGGAAACGACGAAGGGAGAAGAACAGTGAACGACGGATTCGAGGGTTACGACATCATCGGCGACGTCCATGGGCAGGCCGGAAAATTGGAGACGTTGCTCCGGGTCATGGGGTACCGGCACACGGCCGGCGCGTGGCGACACGACTCACGTCAGGCGATCTTCCTCGGAGATCTCATCGACTACGGGCGGCGACAGGTGGAGACGGTCGATCTGGTGCGGAGCATGGTCGACGCGGGAAGTGCCCGCGCGATCATGGGCAATCACGAGTTCAACGCCATCTCGTGGTACCACGGTTGGCGACGTCCGACCCAGGGGAACTTCAAGGACCACGAGCCGTTCCTGGATGCCGTGGTCGGAAATCCGGCGCTCTACGCCGATCTCATCGGATGGATGCAAGAGCTTCCGCTCTGGATCGAGGACACGGCCGGCAACGTCCGGTTCGTTCACGCCTGCTGGAACGACGAACACATCTCCACCATCGGGCCGACCGCCCGACTTTCCCTCGACGACGTGCGCACCGCCTCCATCAAGGAGAGGGAAGGCGAGACGCCGACACCGATGAGGGCCGCGGTCGAGTGCCTCCTGAAGGGACCCGAGGACCCCAACGACACGTTCACCGATCACCACGGCAAGGTTCGCCAGCGACGCGTGCTGTGGTGGTCGACGTACGACGGACCGGCATTCTGCTTCTTCGGCCACTATCGCCAGTCGCTCGACGCCCCCCGAATCTCCGGACCACGGGCGCTGTGTCTCGACTACAGCGATCGTGAGGGGAAGCACCCGCTCTTCGCCTATCGATTCGACATCGGTGACGCATCACTGGACGAGGACAAGTTGGTCCGCGTGCCCGTTGCGTAGCATCGTGGGCGCATGAACACCGTTGTCATCGTCGGATCGTCCTTGGCCGGTTTGCGAGCCGCCGAAACCCTCCGTCAGGAGAAGTTCGACGGTCGTATCGTGATGGTCGGCGCCGAGGATCGAGCGCCCTACGATCGCCCGCCGTTGTCGAAGAAGGTGTTGTCGGGTGAATGGGATGCCGACCGTGTGGTGTTGCGCAAGGCCGACGACCTGGCGGCGTTGAACCTGGACTGGAGGCGGGGCTCGGCGGCGGTCGGGGCCAACATCAGCGAGCGAACGGTCACTCTGGCTTCGGGCGAAACCATCGCCTTCGACGGATTGATCATCGCCACCGGAGGAAGCGTGAAGCGCCTACCGAACCAACCGACGTGGCGAGGCGTTCACACCTTGCGCACGCTCGACGACTCGCTCGCCCTGCGCGGGGAACTGACCGACGGCCGACGAGTGGTGGTGATCGGTGCCGGATTCATCGGGTTGGAGGTGGCGGCCACGGCCCGTGGTCGCGGGTGCGAGGTGACGGTCCTCGAAGGGCTGGAGGCCCCGATGATCCGCGGTCTCGGGGCCGAGATGGGTCGCTACGCCGCCTTGGTGCACGAGGACAACGGAGTGGTTCTTCGTTTCGGGGTGCGAGTGAGCGGACTGGTGGAGGGCGAACCGGGCGTGGTCGCCGGCGTGGCGTTGGAGTCCGGTGAGGTGGTGCCGGCCGATGTGGTGTTGGTCGGGATCGGAGTCGCTCCCTCGACGGAATGGTTGGCGAACTCGGCACTGACCATTCGTGACGGTGTCGTGTGCGACCGCACGCTCAACGCCGGCGTGCCCGGGGTGTACGCAGCCGGCGACGTGTGCCGTTGGCACAACGGTCTGTACGACCGCGAGATGCGCGTCGAGCATTGGACCACCGCATCCGAACAGGGAGCGGCCGCGGCCCGCAATCTGCTCGCCGTAGCGCGCGGCGAGGAACCCAAACCCTTCGTCGACGTCCCGTTCTTCTGGAGCGATCAGTTCACGGCACGCATTCAGTTCGTCGGTCGCGCCGAGGGTGGCGAGAAGGTGAGCATCGTCGTGGGCTCGCCGGAGGAGCGTCAATTCGTGGCGCTGTACGAGAGCGACGGACGACTGGTGGCCGCTCTCGGCGTCAGTCGTCCGCGACAACTGATGCCGTTCCGCAAACTCATCGGCGAGCGAGCCACCATCGAACAAGCTCTCGAGTTGGCTCGCTCTTTTGTTGCAACCTGAACGATCTTCTGGGAAGATTCACCGGGGGAGGTGAGCGATGCCCAGACTCGATGCGGAACGAGTGGCGCTGTGGCGCAACTTCCAGGTGGCCGGCGAAGTGGTGTCGCGCATGATCGAGGCCGAGATGGCCGACGAGTTCCACTTGTCCCTGCCCCAGTTCGACGTTCTGGCCGTGTTGGCCGCCCACGACGAGCAACTGCGGGTGAAGGAATTGTGCGAGGTGCTGTCGGCGGTGCCGAGCAGCTTGTCGCGTCGGATCGACTCGTTGGTGGAGCGCGGCTACGTCACCCGCGAACCCGCGCCCACGGAGGACGACAACCGCGCCGTCATGGTGCGTCTGACGCGCATGGGACGCTTGGTGTGGCGCGACGCCAACATCCTGTATCGCCGGGCAATTCAGCGAGCGTTCGCCAGCGAGCTGTCGGAGGCCGATGTGGCCGCCATGGTTCGTGCTTTGGCCAAGATCGCCCCGTTCAGAACCTGAATGGTGCGGTTCTGATTGGCGACGGATGGTCGCCACACAGCAGACTTGCGCCAGTTCGAACCGAGGAGTCCGTCATGAACACCGCAGTGATCGTCGATGCCATCCGCACCCCGCTGGGCAAGCGCAACGGCAAGTTGAAGGAGTGGCACCCGGTCGACCTCATGGCCGAGGCCATGGGAGCCATGGTCGAGCGCAACGGCTTCGACCCCGGCCTCATCGACGACGTCGTGATGGGATGCGTCATGCAGGTGGGCGAACAGTCCACCAACATCGCACGTAACGCCGTGCTGGCAGCAGGCTGGCCCGAAGATGTTCCCGGCACCACGATCGATCGCCAGTGTGGTTCGTCGCAGCAGGCGGCCCACTTCGCCGCGCAAGGAGTGATGGCCGGTGCGTACGACATCGTGGTGGCCGCCGGCGTGGAAGTGATGACCCGCGTGCCCATGGGTTCGGCGATGGCCGACGGGAAGTACGGCTGGCCGTTCGGCCCGCGCGCCGTCGCCCGCTACCAGAACGAGGGAGGCCTCGTTCCTCAGGGAGTGTCGGCCGAGATGATCGCCGACAAGTGGAACATCTCGCGCGACGACATGGATCGCTTCGGTGTCCAGTCGCAAACCCGTGCCGCACGGGCCACCGCCGAGGGACGCTTCGAGCGCGAAATCCTGCCGGTTCTCGATGCCGAGGGGAACCTGATGACCCGGGACGAGGGTATTCGTGACACCAGCATGGAGAGCTTGGGCAAGTTGAAGCCCTCGTTCCGCAGCGAAGAGGACGGCGGTCGCGTCACGGCGGGCAACTCGTCGCAGATCACCGACGGTGCCTCGGCGCTGCTCATCATGAGCGAGGCCAAGGCCAAGGCCCTCGGACTGACGCCCCGCGCCCGTTTCGTGAATTTCAGCTTGGCGGGTGACAACCCCCGGTACATGTTGACCGCACCGATCCCGGCCACCCGCAAGATTCTCGAGCGAACCGGTCTCAGCATTCACGACATGGACGTCGTCGAGATCAATGAGGCCTTCGCCTCGGTGGTGTTGGCGTGGGAGAAGGAGTTCCATCCCGACATGGAGAAGGTGAACCCCAACGGTGGGGCGATCGCCCTCGGACACCCCCTCGGTTGTTCGGGTGCGCGGTTGATGACCACTCTCCTGCACGAACTGGAGCGCACCAACGGCCGTTACGGACTGCAGACCATGTGCGAGGGCGGCGGCATGGCCAACGCCACCATCATCGAACGCCTCTGATCCATGGACTTGGCCCGCATCATCTGGTTGAGCGGTGCCGCACTGCTGTTCCTGTTCCTGTGGCGAGTGGGGGTCGGCATGCTGCGCAGCATGACGACGCCATTGCCCCCGCCTCCGCCTGAGGGTGAGCTACGCAAGGTGAACGTGAAGTATCGATGCAGCGTGTGCGGGCTCGAGATCAAGATGATGCTGGCTCCCGAGGAGGACCCAGACGCCCCTCGGCACTGTCTGGAAGACATGGATCTGGTGGCTCCCGTTGAGTGAACGGCGAGTTACACCGATGTGACTATCCCCCAAGTTATCCACAGGCTGGGGACAGCGTTTTCACGCTAAATGCCTGTTCAGGCCGCTAGTGATACTTGGTGGCTGTGTACAGACCACCAAGGATGAAGGCCAATCCGGCGACGAGGTAGTAGTTGCTGCGCCCCCCGGGAACCGCGCCCAAGTAATAGAGCAAGATGATGAGGGCACCCACGATGAACAGGGCGAACATCAGGATCGGCACCCAACGCGGGCTTTCCTTCACGTACGAGGGGATGGGCGGCGTGTACCGAGTGGAGGCCGCCACGCCGTGTTCGTTGTGAGTGGGATTCGTCGACCGCGCCTCACCGGGCTTGGTGCCCTTGGGGGTCGTGCGTCCGCCTGTTTTCCTTTTCGGAGGTGCCACGAGGATGAGTGTAGTGGCAGGCTGGGACCGTGACCCGTGTGCTGGTACTCGATAGCTACGACAGCTTCGTGTACAACCTCGTGCAGTACCTGGGGGAACTGGGCGCCGAGCCGGTGGTTCACCGCAACGACGACCTGACCGTGACGGAAGCGTTGTCCCTCGACGTGGACGGCGTGTTGCTGTCGCCGGGACCGGGGCGCCCGGAGGATGCCGGCATCATCTGTGACGCCATCGTTCCCTTCGCCGAGCGCGGCACCCCGGTGTTCGGCGTGTGCCTCGGTCACCAAGCCATCGGCCACGTCTTCGGTGGACGAGTGGTTCGGGCCCCTCAGTTGATGCACGGCAAGACCAGTCCGGTGCGCCACCGCGACATCGGCGTGTTCGCCGGTGTGGAGAACCCGGTCACCGCCACGCGATATCACTCGTTGGTGATCGACCCCGATGGATTTCCCGATTGCTTGGAAATCACGGCCGACACCGAGGACGGCATCCTGATGGGCGTTCGACATCGATCACTTCCGGTCGAGGGAGTGCAGTTCCATCCCGAGAGCATCCTCACCGGGTCGGGGCACGCGATGTTGCGAAACTTCTTGAACGACTGTCGTCACTGATCACGGCGCTGGGCGCCGAGTGATTCACGGCGTCGTTGTGGGAGCCGTCGTCGTGGGTGGTGTCGTGGTGGTGGCCGGGGTGGCCGCCTTGCCGACCTTCAGAAGAATGCGACCCCCGGGGGCGATCTGCACGCCGGTACTCGGATCCTGGGCGATCACCAATCCGTCGTTGGTGCTTCCGGAGGGAACCTCGATGTATTCCACGCGGATGATGAAGCCACGCAACGCGGAACGAGCCTCGGCTTCGGTGATGCCGGTGACGGGAGGAACCGCGATGGTGGCCTGACCGGTGGACACGTAGAGCGTCACGGCCGACCCCTTGGTGGTCTGGCTGGAGATGTTGGGACTCGTGCGCGTGACACGGCCGGTTTCCACCGTGTCGCTGGCCTCGGGCACGACCGACACGATGAAGTCGAACGGCTCACCTTCCAGCAATGACCGAGCGGCCTCACTGGTTTGTCCCTGCACGTTGGGGATCTGCACGATTCCGCTGCCCTGGCTGACGATCAGGTCGATCGTCGCGCCACCCAACACCTGCTCACCCTCGGCGGGTGTGGTGGCGATGATGGTGTTCTCGGGCACCGTGGCGTCGTTCTGCATCGTGATGGTCCCGATGGTGAGACCCAGATCGAGCAGCGCGAGACGGGCCTGTTCGACGGTGAGTCCGGCCAGACGTGGCACGGGAACCGGATCGTTCGAGGGGTTGTAGATCACCTGAACGGTGTCGCCCTCGCTCACTTGTTCACCCGGCGCGGGAATCTGCTTCCAGACCACGTTCGCGTCCACGGTGGAGGTTTCCTCGGCCACCGGAATGACGTCTAGCCCGGCGTCCTCCAGGGTGGTGACGGCCTCCTCGAGAGTGAGGCCCGTGACGCTTTGGATGGCGAAGGTGGTGTTGGTCGGCCCGCCGCCGGAAAGCGCGATGACGGCTACCACGGCCGCGATCAACAGAACCATGGCCGCCGACACGGAAGCGATGACGATGTTGCGACGACGACGCTGCAGGTCGGTGGGCACGGTGGTTCCGCCACCGGGCGTGTACCCGGGAGCCAACTCGGGGTTGGCGACGATGATGGTGCGCGGCAAGGGCATGGTCGCTCCGGCCTCGACATCCGGAGTGGTCGCCGCCACGGCGGAGACGGCGGGTTGCACCGTCGTCACGGCGTCGTCGGGACCGATGAGAGGGGTCTCGCCGATGATCGTGGTGGGGGCGTCCATGGCGGTGGGCGTGGGATCGCCGTCGCGACGATTGATGAGAGCGGCCAATGCCTGGACCGGCAAACCTTCGCGGAAACGGCGCAAGTCGTCGCGTACCGCTTGTGCGTTGGGATAACGACGCGAGGGATCCTTGGCCAGCAGTCGCGCCACGATCGCTTCGAAGGCGCGAGGCACATCGGGTCTGATTTCATTGAGCGGTTGGGGTTGTTCGTGGACCTGCTTGTAGGCAATGGCCATCGGGCTCTCACCGGTGAACGGCGGCCGACCAGCCACCATCTCGTACAGCACCACGCCGAGCGAATACAGGTCACTGCGAGGATCCGGTTGTCCACCCTGCGCCTGCTCGGGAGAGAAATACGCGGCGGTGCCCATGACGGCCCCGACCTGAGTGAGCGAGTTGTCGGCGGCACTACCCAACGCGCGTGCGATACCGAAGTCGGCGACCTTCAACGAGCCGTTGTTGCCCAGCAGGATGTTGCCGGGCTTGATGTCGCGGTGGATCACGTTGTTGCGGTGGGCGAATTCGAGGCCCGACGCGATCTCGATACCCACTTCGGCCGCCTTGTCGGGACTCACAAGTCCGATCTCGCGCAAGGCCTCGGCCATGGTGCGACCCTGGATGTACTCCATCGCCATGAAGTAGGTGTTGTTGCTGCGACCCCAGTCGTAGACACTGACGATGTTCGGGTGATTCAGGTTGGCCGCCGACTGAGCCTCACGGCGGAAGCGCTCGACGAACGACGGGTCGGTGGCGAACTCGGGGAAGAGCACCTTGATGGCGACCAAGCGGTCGAGGAGAAGATCCCGGGCCAGATACACGTCGGCCATACCGCCACGGCCGATGCGTTGCTGCATCTCGTAGCGGTCGTTCAGGGTGGTCGGGCCGGCCTCGGACATAGGTGCGCCAAGGCTACCGACGAGGGCCCTTGGGACCGAGTCGCCCCTGCTCAGCGGGGTTGGCGAGACACGCTCCGCCGAATCACAGACCCAGTGCCACGTCGAGCACACGGCCGGCGATGGGGCCGGCCAACGTTCCGCCGGTTCCCTCACTGATCTCGGCCGTCGTGCCCTTCAACATCACCACGATGGCGTACCGCGGAGCCTCGGCGGGTGCGTACGCCACGATCCACGCGTGACTGCGTTCGGGTTCTCCGGCCATGTTCAACTGCGCGGTACCCGTTTTGGCCGCGGCCTGAACTCCGTTCGACAAGCGCAGGCAACACGAGGCGGTGCCGTTGTTCACCACCTCCACCATGAGGTCATCGAGTTTCGTAGCCGTCGACGGTGTCATGGCGGTGCGCCACGCGGTCGGTGCCGTGCGACGCAACGTCCGCCCGTCCTGGTCGAACGTGGCGGCCACCACGTGAGGTTTCATCATCACGCCCCCGTTGGCGACGGATGCGGCCACCATCGCCATGTGCAGGGGAACCATGGTGGTGTTCCCTTGGCCGAAGCCACCGATACCCAGCAGGGGAATGTTCTCTTCGAAGTAGTCGACATCGCCGAAGAAGCTTGCTGCCGGCGCCGGAAGGTCGATCGGCACCTTGTCGCCGATGCCGAATCGTTCGGCGGCACTCACCATCGTCTCGGGCCCGAGGTCGATGGCCATTCGAGCGAATGGTGTGTTGCACGAACGGCGGAACACTTCGACGAGGTCACCCCCGCACACTTTGCCACCGTAGTTCTGAATGGGGTCGATCGTTTGAGGTGGCAAGAACTCGGACTCCTCGGTCCACACGGTGGCGTCATCGACGAGACCGGAGTCGAAAGCCGCGGCGGTGGTGATGATCTTGAACGTCGAACCCGGCATGTATCGCTCTTGGTATGCGTTGACCAACAACGGCTTCCCGGGTGCGGCATCGAGATATTCGAAGACGGACCCGGCTTCCTCGGCATCGTGGGTGGCCACCAGATTCGTGTCGTAGGTCGGCCACGAGTACATCGCCTTCACCGCACCCGTCGCCGGCTCCAACACCACCACGGTTCCCTCGCGCCCCGCCAATGCGGCCTTGGCGGCTTCTTGGATGCGCGAATCGATGGTGACCTCGACGTTGCCCATCACGTCGCGACCGCTGAACAGTGATCCGATCCCGGTGATCTGCTGGGCCGCGGTGCGTCCGGCCAGAACGTCGTTCTCGACCTTCTCCACACCGGTCGCTCCGTATTCGAAGGTGAAGTAGCCGGTGACCGAGGTGTAGGTGTCGCCGTTCGGATACGTGCGTTGCCAGTCGAATTCATCGCCCGGGTCGCTCGCGACACTCGTGGCGATCACCACTCCATCGGAGGTGACGATGTCGCCGCGCGGATCGTTGAAGTTCTTCACCGTCTGACGCGTGTTGCGCGCGTCGTTGTCGAGAGTGGTCTTGCGCCCGACCTGGATGAGGTTGAGTTGCACGAAGAGAACGATGTACAAGGCGAAGAGAACCAGGGCGAGCTTGCCGATGCGCCGATTCATTCGGTCACCTCCGAACGAGTGTTGCGTCGTCGAGCCCGTGCGGCTTGAAAGCGCTCGCCCGCACTCATCTGATCGGGTGCCTCACCCAGACGTTTGGCCGTGTTGTCGCTGATGCGCAACAGCAAGGCGAGGAGCACGTAATTGGCGACCAAACTCGAACCGCCGTAGCTGACGAAGGGCAGTGTGATCCCGGTGAGGGGAACGACGCGGATGACCCCACCAATGATGATGAAGGCCTGCACGCCCACGATGGTGGTCAGGCCGATGGCCAACAACTTCGCGAAATCCCGCTTGGCGCGCATCGCCGTGCGCAGTCCGGCCCCGATGATGAGCAGGAACGCGACGAGAATCGCCGTGGCACCGAACAGTCCCAACTCCTCTCCGATGGCCGCGAAGATGAAATCGTTCTTCGCTTCCGGAATGCGGGTGGGGTCTCCCAGGCCCAGACCCGTGCCTCCGAGACCACCACTACCGAGAGCGAACATCGACTGGGCGATCTGATATCCGCGTCCGCGATAGCTCTGCCACGGATCGAGCCAGATGGACACCCGTGTCTGAACGTGGTCGAACAGGAAGTACGCGGCGGTGGCGCTCATCGCGAAGAGGCCGAGACCGATGGACATGAAGGCCGCCTTCTCGGTGGCGATCCACACCATCACGATGAAGAGGGTGAAGAACAACAGGCTCGAGCCCAGATCCTTCTGGCCGACCATCAGGACCACGCTGAATCCCCAGGCCCCCAGCAAGGGCAGGAGATCTCGGGGTTCGGGCAACATGAATCGACCGACGCGCCACGTTCCGTTCTTGATCAACTCGCGACTCTCGGCGAGGTAGGCGGCGAAGAAGAGCGCCAAGGCGATCTTGGCGAACTCACCGGGCTGAAAGTTGACGGGGCCGACACTCACCCAGATGCGCGCACCACCGGAAGAGAAGCCCAATCCGGGGACCATGGGTAGCAGAAGAAGTCCGGCACCTCCGACGAAGAAGGTCCACTTGAATCGTGCGAGATCGTTCACCCGTCGCACGACGATCAGGGTCGCCGTGAACGCGATGATCCCGATGAGGGTCCACGTGGTTTGCAGACCGGCCAATCGCTCGGAGAGTCGAGCGATCATCACGTAGCCGAGTCCGTTCAGCAACGCGGCCACGGGAAGAAGCGTGGAGTCGGCGCCGGGCGCCAAGAGGCGAACCGCGATGTGGGCCGACACCAGCACCAACAACAACGCGGCGAGGAACGGGAGGATGCGGGGAGGAATCACCGAGTTCTTGCCGAGCGAAGCCAAGGTGTAGGCGCCAGCGGTGATGAGGCCGGCGAAGATCACCAGGCGTAGTTCGGTGGCCCGCCGACGGTCGGCGATGAAACTCACGACACCGATGCAGAAACCACGACGGCGATGGTGATCGCCGCGGAGAGGGCGAACATTCCCCACGCACCCACCGCGAACCACGGCGAAGGCCGCGACGGTTCGTTGCTCGGAAGTGTGCAGATCACCTTGCCCTCGGGCTCGGACGCGACGGCAACCGGTTCGTCGACGGTTTCGAAGTCGACCACCACCACCGTGATGTTGTCCCTACCCCCGTTGCGGTTGGCCAGATCGACGAGCCGATCCGCCAGGTCCTGTACTCCCGTGGCCTCGCGAATCTCGCCCTCGATCTCGTCGTCGGCGGCTTCGTCGACCAATCCGTCGCTGCACATGATGAAGCGGTCGCCGTCTTCCACGTCGAGAGGGAACGTGTCGACATCGACGTACGACTCGATACCCATCGCGCGCAACACGATGTTGCGCTGGAAATGCACCCGGGCCTCGGCACGTGTGATGGCGCCCCGGTCGACCAACGACTGAACGTGGGAGTGGTCCTTGGTGACCTGTCGTAGCTCGCCATGACGCCACAGATAGGTGCGCGAGTCACCGACGTTGGCCACCACGATCTTGTGGGCGGTGGCATCGGTGACGACGAGTCCGGTGAGCGTCGTTCCCATGCCGGCCTTGCTCGGATCCTCGATGGCCTCCATGAAGATGGCCAGGTTCGCGGTGGACACGGCATCGGCGACCTGGTCCTCGGTGACCAAACCTCCGGCGGCCGACGTGTGCAGATCCGACAGAGTGCCCACGGCGATGGCACTGGCCACCTCGCCGGCGCTGTGTCCGCCCATGCCGTCGGCGACGAAGTACAGACCGTCGATCACGACGAACGAATCCTCGTTGCCGTCGCGAATGCGACCGACGTGGGTGCAGGCTCCGACCATGGCGCGGATCACAGGCGGGCCTCGAAGGTGACGAGTCCGATGTGGATGCGGTCGCCGACGCACAGACGGGCCGGCTCGGAGATCTCCTTGCCGTTCACGAGGGTGTGATTGGTCGAACCGAGGTCCTCGATGACGGTGAGTCCGTCGACGCGTCGGATCATCGCGTGGCGCGCGCTCGCACCGGTGTCGGCGGCCAGTTGCACGGTGCAGGAGTCGTCACGGCCGATGACGATGTCGGCGTCGGTGACGTCGACCACCACGCCTTTCATGTCGGCGGGGGAGAGAATGTGCAACGATCCGACGCGATGTCGACGCGAGACCCGGCGATCGGTGGTGGATGTCAGCCGCGGGCGAGCGCTGTCCGCGGCCACGTTGAGAGTGACGCGACTGACGGCGGGCACCCGGATCTCGTTCCACACGGCCCACAACACCCGGGCGAAGAACGCGTACAGCGCGAGAAGCAGTACGACCTTGAGGAGCCCGAGAAGCTGATCGGTGACCATCGGCGTCAGGCCTGACGAGCCTCGTAGCGGATGGTGTGGCTACCGAACGAGACGATGTCGCCATCGCGCAACGCGCGTTCGGCCGAGATCACGACCCCGTTGACCTTCGTTCCGTTCGTGGATCCCAGGTCCTTGATGACCCACCCGCCGGCAGCAGGCGCGATCTCGGCGTGTCGGCGACTCACGTTGGCGTCGTCGAACACGATGGCGTTGTCGGCCGATCGGCCAACCACGAGCGTGTCGGCCCCGAGCTTGATGCGACGGTCATCGGGCAGCACGACGACGGCGGTGATCGCCGTGGTGCCCGTGGGTCGGATCTCGGAGGACACCTTGATGCGTCCGACCTTGAGTGACTCGTCGGAATCGAT
>Ga0315905_10000319_pt1 | contig 52943 bp, 55 predicted proteins | sample LakEriMetagenome_5_FD_203522 | JGI IMG/M metagenome (GOLD analysis project Ga0315905, IMG submission 203522) | Freshwater fungal communities from buoy surface, Lake Erie, Ohio, United States - Buoy 4 MA121 | ecosystem: Environmental > Aquatic > Freshwater > Lake | place: USA: Lake Erie, Ohio...
AGAGGCCGCTTTTCACCCAGCACCCTTCGCGGCAGCACGGTGGCCGCGGCGATCGCCCGCTCCGGCCTGCCGCTCCAGCGGGCCAGCCGGAGCGCACCCTCCAGCAGCGGCAGGGTCACGCCGGCCAAGGTGCCGTCCTCCAGCCGGCAGCTGCCGTTCTCCACCACCAGGGTGCGCTCATCCCAGCGGTGTAGGCCGTCGGCCAGGCCGTAGGGGGCCAGGGCGTCGCTCACCAGCACCACCTGCTGGGGCGCCAGACGCTGCAGCAGCACCGCCATGGTGGGCGCCACGTGCACGCCATCGGCGATCAGCCCGAGGGCAACATCGTCCCGCAGGGCCGCCGCCGCCACGGGCCCCGGGGCGCGGTGGTGCATGGCGGGAACGGCGTTGTAGGCATGGGTCACCATCGCCACGCCGGCGTCGAAGGCCGCTGTTGCCTCGCTTTCGGTGGCTTCGCTGTGGCCCAGGCTCACCACCACGCCCTGGCGTCGCAGGGCCTGGATCACCGCGCTGGCTCCCTCCAGTTCCGGGGCCAGGGTCACCAGGGCGATGTCGGCGGCGGCGGCGCCAGCCGACCAGTCCGGCGTGGCGCCGCCAGGGCTGTCGTCGTGGCGGCTGCCGGCCGCCTCCTCGCTCCACCCGGTGGAGGGTGCCCCCGCATCCGGGCCGAAGAAGCCGCCGATCCGCTCCTGTAGAGCCGCCGGGGAGGGCGGGCAGAGGTGTTGCAACGGGTGGGCCCCCCGCCGCGCCGCCGCCAGGAAGGGACCCTCCAGGTGGGCCCCCAGCAGGCGGCAGCGGCCGGGGCGATGGGCGGCCCGGGCCTGGCGCAGCACTGCCAGGGCCTCCCGCAGGGGTTCCACGGCGCAGGTCACCAGGGTGGGGCAGATCGCCTCCACCCCATCGCGCCAGAGCAGCTCCAGCAAGTCCTCCAGCCGGGGCAGGTCGGCGGTGGTGAGCTCGGGGAAGGCCAGGCCGAGGCCGCCGTTGATCTGTAGGTCCACCCCGGCCGGACTGAGCCAGTCGCCCCGCCAGTCGATGCCGGCGGCGCGGCTGCCGGGGGCGATCGGATGGAGGGCAGCGATCAGGCCCTGCCCATCAATCGCCACTCGCCAGAGCCGACTGTGCGGATCCAGCTCCGCCGGAGCGTCGCCGCCCCGGTCCTTGCGCTCCGGCTGGCCGCAGGCACCGCTCTCCGGCAGCCGCACCTGGCTCAGCCAGGTGAAACCCGGCCGATCCGGCAGCGGCGGACCGTGGCGAGAGGGCTCCATGGCGGACGGTTCGGGCGAGAGAATGCCATCCTCGCCGCCTTCGTGCCGTGGTTGCCGCCGATCCCGCCCAGGTGCAGTCGAGCGGCGCGGCAGGCGATCCGGCCGCTCCGGCCGTGGCCGTGATCATGGGCAGCGATTCCGATCTGCCCACGATGCAGCCGGCCGTGACCCTGCTGGAGCGCTTCGGGGTGACCGTGGAGGTGCGGGTGCTTTCGGCCCATCGCACCCCCCAGGAGATGGTGGACTTCGCCCGCGCCGCCGCCGGCCGGGGCTTGAAGGTGATCATCGCCGGGGCCGGTGGGGCGGCCCACCTGCCGGGCATGGTGGCCTCGCTCACCACCCTGCCGGTGATCGGTGTGCCGGTGCAGAGCCGGGCCCTTTCGGGGGTGGATTCGCTTCATTCGATCGTGCAGATGCCCGGCGGCATCCCGGTGGCCACGGTGGCGATCGGCGGCGGCCTCAACGCCGGCCTGCTGGCGGTGCGAATCCTGGCCACGGCCGATGGGGCCCTGGCCGATCGCCTGGCCGCCTACGCCCGGGAACTGCACGATCAGGTGGTGGCCAAGGACCAGCGGCTCCAGGAGCTGGGCAGCGCCGCCTATCTGGAGGGAATGGGGCGCTAGGGCGCGTGGGTGGATCAGCGGCGATCCTGGGTTGGCGGAGCCTTGGCCCGGGTCGATCGCGGGTACTGGTCGATCGGGTTGCCGGATCCAACGTCCTGCTGCTCGGCCCGGGGATCCGTCAAGCTGACCCCACGATCCCTGGCGCGGTTGGATTCCGCCGCCCCCAACCCCATGCTTGAGCGGCTGGTGCTGCCCCCCTGGCTGCGGTTCGGCCTGGCCCTGCCGCTGTTGGTGCTGAACCTGTGGGTGCTGCGCCAGCTGCTGGTGCCCCTGGCGCCGTTCCCGGCTCTGTTCCTGGCCGCGGCTCTGCTGGCGTTTCTGCTGGATCTGCCAACCCGCTGGCTGGTGGAGCAGCGGCTGCCCCGCCCCCTGGCCCTGCTGCTGGTCCTGGGGCTGGCCTTCGGAGGGGTGGTGCTTGCGGCGCTGTGGCTGCTGCCGCGTCTGGTCACCCAGCTCGATGAGTTGATCACCGCCTTGCCCGGCTGGCTGACCCAGGGGGAAACCCTGCTCGGCCAGCTGCAGGACTGGGCCGTGGCCAAGGGCCTGCCCACCGACTTCGGCAACCTGAGCAGCGAGGTGATCACCCGCACCAGCAAGCTCGCCAGCCAGCTCAGTCAGGAACTGCTAAGCCTACTGGGGGCCACGGTGGGCCTCACGGTGAACACGGTGATCGTGCTAGTGCTCACCGTGTTTCTGCTGATCGGCGGGGAGCGGATCGCCGAAGGACTGGCCGAATGGCTGCCGCCGGGAGTTCGAAGTCTGGTCACCAGCACGCTGTTCCGCACCTTCCGGGGTTACTTCGGCGGCCAGGTGGTGCTGGCGCTGATCCTCACCAGCCTGCAGATGGTGGTGTTCACCCTGCTCGGAATCCCCTACGGCGTGCTCTTCGCCGTGGCGATCGGCTTCACCACCCTGATTCCCTACGCCAGCGCTCTCACGATCGTGCTGGTGAGCCTGCTGCTGGCCCTGCAGGAACCGCGGCAGGGCCTGGAAGTGCTGGCGGCTGCGATCACGGTGGGCCAGGTGGTGGATCAGGTGATCCAGCCCCGCCTGATGGGCAGCATCGTGGGGCTGCAGCCCGCCTGGCTGCTGATCAGCCTCCCGATCGGCTCCCGCCTGGGCAGCCTGCTGGGGCTGGGCGAACTGCTGGGCCTGTTGCTGGCGGTGCCGTTGGCGAGCTGTGGCAAAACCTTTCTGGATGCCTGGGCGGTGCGGCTTCGGGCGGGGGAGGCGGCGCTGGCGGCGGCGGATGGGGTTCGGGAATAGCAGGCCGGCGGCAACCCAGCGGCTGCCGCCGGCCTGCTGGCTCAGGGCGCCGGCCGTTCCAGCTTCAGGGATGGATTGCTTGGCTCAAACCTCGACCAGGCATAGCCCTGGCGCTTCAGCAACCCCCGAATGCTGTCCATGCTGGTGTAATCCAGCTGGGGCGAGCGGGCCAGAACCCAACCGTAGCGGCGGTCCGGCGAGCCCACCACCGCCCAGCGGTAGTCGTCGTCGAGCCCGATCACCCAGTAGTCACCCCAGAACGGTCGCCAGCCCAGGAAGCTCACAAAGCTCACCTTGAGCTTGGCTCGGGACACCGGATCCACCACCTTCGCCACGCCGGTGGCCTGATCCACGTTGCCGCTGCGCTTGATGCACTGGTTCAGCACGCTCAGCCGTCCATCCGGCCGCAGGCTGTACACGGCGATGGTGTGGCGGGCGCATTGCCGCTGGAAACGGTTGGGGATCCTGGCGATCTCATACCAACCGCCGACATAACGGTTGAGCTCCACCGAGGGCACCGGCACCACCACCGGCTGGGCCCCCGCCGGCCGGGCAGGGACCGACGGGGTGTGTTCGGGCCTAACGGTTCCTGTTCCTGTGGGGGCTATGACCGGTTCACCGAGCGCCGGAGCCTGGCTGGCCGCCAGTGCCAGGGCGATGGCGGCCAGCCAGGGTAGGTGCGCTACGGGAAGCCGGTTCAGCAGGGCCATGCCCTGATCTTTGCAGGCCTGCTCAGCGCCCCAGGCGACGACGCAGCCGCCGCGACCAACCCAGGGCTGATAGCGCACCTAGCAAAGGCAGGGGGCCAGGGGTGGGCGCAGTGGGCGGGCTGTATCCGCCCAGATCCGCTGCCGAGGCCTTGTAGGCCTGCAGAAGGCTGGGGATCAACTCATACCCAGTGGGTAAGTCGCCAAGGTTGTTTGTGGTGTCGGTGTTGCCGTTGGTGGCAATGGCATAGCAATTGGTTGTCGCACCCAGATCGCACTGCAGGCGCTCGCCGGTATTGGAATTGAAGTAAACGTCAAACTGTGTATTTGATCCGTTCTGAGTTACGGAATAATCGTTGTCCGTGCCCGTCAGCAGAAGATAGGAACCATCGTTCAGTTGTGGGCCCACGGCCAGCCCTTCCCATTTTTCGGGTGACCGGTTGTTGAAGGCGGCGATCGTGTTAACGTCCAGATCGATCAAGACTGAGCTTTTCGACGCCGGGATGATGCTAGGGCTAAGGGACGTGGTGAGATCGACCGCTGACACATCGGAGGCGCCATTGAGATCGATCACGAAAATATTTTTGTCGGGGGAGACGAGATTCGCGTTGGGCACTCCAACGCCGCGATTGTTGCGTTCGATCACCATGAAGCGATGGTCGTCGAGGGCCACAATTTCCGAAATGCCACGCCCCTGGCCGGTGCTGGCAAGCTGGTAGGCATATTGACCAACCACATTGCCGGAGTCAACGTCATATTTGAGAATGCGTGTGTATCCACTGCGTGCAAATTCTGCGCCGCTTGAATTGCCGTCGGTGATCACACCATTTTGGAGCATGGCAAAGGCATAGCGGCCGTCCGGGCTCACCGCCAGCCCTTCAAGGCCTCGATTGCCTTCCCGTCCTGAGGTCAGCGTGCCTGGCTTGGGGCTTGCCAGGTAATCGGTGCTGCCACTCGACTTCGGAAGGATGTTGCTGGGAACGGAGAAGGCGCGAATGAATTGACCGCCACGAGTGAACTCATACACCGAGGGGCCATATTCGTCGGAAACCAGGAGATTGCCGGAGCGGGGCAGCACCACGATCCCCTCGGGGTCGAAGGAGTTGCCAAGATTGGAAGCCGAGGCGGGTGCCAGGCCATTGAGATAGGTGCTTCCGTTTCGGAAAAGAATGGTCTGCTGGATCTGGAAGTTCGAAATGGCACCCGTGGTTTTGTCAACGTCCAGGCTGAAGCGTTGCAGGCGTGTGTTGTAGTCCAGCGTGCCCCCGCCCGGCCCTCGGTCGGAAAGGCCAAACCACTGGTTCACCGAAGGAAGGTAATAGAGGCCGGAAAAGGCACCAAAGCGTCCGTTGTTGACTGTTGTGCCCCCGGAGAGATCCAGGGTGTTGCCAGGGATGGTGAGGCTGTTCACGTAAGTGGGAGCAGCCATGGCCGGCAGGGCCATGCCTGTTTGGCAGGCCGTGGCCATCAGCGCGAGTTGGAAGACAGGCTTGCGAAGCAATGCAGGCAAAGCCTTGAACCCTTGACGCCTTGAGGTGCAAGTCACAAAAAAAATTAATGATAATTTAAACTTAAACATGTAGCGATAGCCTTTCGATCAGGTTAAGGATAGCTTGTCGTTCGGTTAAGTCTTTCCCCGTCTGCTGCGCTATGGCGGCCTGCTCCCCCTTGTCGGGTCCGGTTTCGTTAGCCCTTCCCTGCCGCCGGCACCACCCCCTGGCTCTCCAGGTAGGTCAGCACCTGGGCCACCGACTCCTCCAGGCTCTGGCTGCCGGTGTCGATGCGCAGCTCGGGGGCTTCGGGCTCCTCGTAGGGGCTGGAGATGCCGGTGAAGTCCTTGATCTGGCCGGCGCGGGCCTTGGCGTAGAGCCCCTTCGTGTCGCGCTGCTCGCACACCCCCAGATCGGCGGCGCAGTGGATCTCGATGAAATCGCCGCCTTCCACCAGGGCGCGGGCCCGGCGGCGGTCGGCGCGGAACGGCGACACGAAGGCGGTGAGCACCACCACGCCGGCATCGAGGAACAGCTTGGCCACCTCGCCGATGCGGCGGATGTTCTCCTCCCGGTCGGCATCGGAGAAGCCCAGGTCGGCGCAGAGGCCGTGGCGCACGTTGTCGCCATCAAGCACGTAGCAGGCCAGCCCCTGCTCGAACAGGGCCGAGTTCACACCATTGGCGAGGGTGCTCTTGCCGGCGCCGCTCAGGCCCGTGAACCAGAGGATGGCGCTGCGGTGGCCTCGCTGGTGCGCCCGGGCTGCCCGGGTCACGGTGGAGTGGTGCCACACGATGTTGGTGGCCATGCCGGCCGGGCCGTCGGTGGCTGGGCTGAGCGGGGCCTGGGGGCTGGTCATCAGGGCGCAGCTTCGAGGGTATGGGGCCATTGTCCCTGGCGACGATCTCAGGTCTACGGCCCTGGGCATCCCCTGACTCCAGGGGCAGGGCGGGTTCTGCGGACAGGCTGCCGGGTTTCGCTGGCTGGTGGATCAATTCGGCTGGTGCCCTCGGGGAGGCAGGAGTTGCAGGCGCCATTCATCCAGTTCCACCGTTGCTGCGGGTTTGTCTCTTGCAGGCATCCTGTGGGCAGCCCTTGTTCCCTTTGGGAGGCCCTTGCCCTGGGCAGCGCCCAGCCCCCCTTCAACCCCCCGCCTGCTTTGGCCGGAAGCCCTCCTTCGCCAACGCCGCCAGGGCCGGCGCCACCTGATCGCCCTGCAGTTCGATCACGCCGTCCTTGAGGGTGCCGCCGGTGCCGGAGGAGGCCTTGAGGGTCTTGAGCAGGGCGCGGGCCTCAGCTTCGGGGATCTCCAGACCAGTGATCGCGGTCACGAGCTTGCCGCCTTTGCCGGTCTTGGTGCGCTGTACCCGCACCTTCTGCTGTGCCTTCGGAGTGGTGGCCCCCCCGGCAGCCGCCGTGACGGCGCTGGGCCGGGCCGTGCTCGCAGCGCTGCCGCTGAACTCCTGCCAGCCGCCTTTCTTTGCCATGCCGCACCCTGAGCCGCTGGTGCCGATTCTGGTTGGCGCCACACCGGAAACAGGGCTCTGTTCAGTGGAACTCAGCGACCATCGCCTGAAGTTCGCGGCGCAGGAACGTTGCGGCCTGGCCCTACTGCTGCACCGGCAGCGGCACGGGGCCGGTGGTGCAGGTGCCGGTGCGCAATGAACAGCGCCCGGCGGCCTCGGCGGCGGTCTGCTCCGCTTCAAGACGCTCCAGCCCTTCCCGCACCCAGAGCTTGCAGGCTTCCGTCGCATCCAACCCGGTGCTGCCGGCCGCCTCTGCCAGCCGCTGCCGCAGGTCGAGATCCAGCCATTCCAGGCTCACCGGGGCCGGACTGGCCGGGGAGGGGGCGAGTGAAAGAGCGGGGGATGCCGTCATGGCCGGGCTTGGGGAAGACCCTTTTATTGTGAGCCTTCAGTTTCTCGCGCGGCAGTTCATGGTGATCCAGGCGCCCGGACTGGGCCCAGCGGTGTTGACTCCGCCATCGCCATCGCCATCGCCATCGCCCCGCCGCTGACGCGATCGGCCAGGCCCTGCACCATGAAGCCGCTCTCTAGCCGTTTGCAGCGCCAATGCCGCTCCTCCCCCAGCTGCTCCGCCCCGAGCAGCTCAAGCCTGGCGCTTTGCTGAGAGTAACCACTGTGCCGCCCCACCGCCACGTTCATGGCGTGGAGATGTTGTTCGTGCTGCGTGGCCGGGTCTGGAAGGAAAAACCAGGCCAATCGGCCTCAATTCAGCTCCAAAATATCTCATTTCGAACAGAGATGTTTGCGGCACTCGCCAGTGCAGAGGATGCTACTAATCTTGCGGCTGCGGCTCTTAGGATCTCCATTTCGGGCACCGTTATTTGACCTGCAATCGATATTCAGGTGCGCTGGGTTTTTGGGGGCGGCCGGCGGTGTCTTTGCAACGCTTGCTGCAACAGCTCCCTTTTCCGCAACCTCTGCAGCCACCAATTTCTCTGTAATTGCATAGGGATAGCTCTTGGGGGCATTTTGCTCACGGGGCTATTCACTCGGCATAGGCGCCGCTGACCACCGGCCTTTCCTGGCCTGCGGCCGCTTCGTCTCTACGACCCTCCTCCCTAGGCTGGCCCCACTGCATGTTGCTCCCGGTGACCACCACCGTTCCCTCCCGTCAGGCCACCAGCCCCGATCCCGCCAGCTTGGTGCCCGCGGTGCGGCCCGATCCCCTGGGGCGCTTCGGCACGTACGGCGGCCAGTACGTGCCGGAAACCCTGATGCCCGCTCTTGCGGAGCTGGAGACTGCCGCCGCCGAGGCCTGGGCCGATCCGGCCTTCACCCAGCGGCTCAACCACCTGCTGCGCACCTACGTGGGTCGGCCAAGCCCGCTCTATGAGGCCGAGCGCCTAAGTGAGCACTATCGCCGCGCTGAGGGCGGCCCGCGCATCTGGCTGAAGCGCGAAGACCTCAATCACACCGGCGCCCACAAGATCAACAATGCCCTGGGCCAGGGCCTATTGGCCCTGCGCATGGGCAAAAAGAGGGTGATCGCCGAAACCGGTGCCGGCCAACACGGCGTGGCCACCGCCACGGTGTGCGCCCGGTTTGGCTTGGAGTGCGTGATCTACATGGGCGCTGAGGACATGCGCCGCCAAGCGCTGAACGTGTTCCGCATGCGTCTGCTCGGCGCCACGGTGCAGCCGGTCACCGCTGGCACCGCCACCCTCAAGGACGCCACCAGCGAGGCGATCCGCGATTGGGTGACCAACGTGGAAACCACCCACTACATTCTCGGCTCGGTGGCCGGCCCCCACCCCTACCCGATGCTGGTGCGCGATTTCCACGCCGTGATCGGAGAGGAGGCCAAACAACAGTGCGCCGAGGCCTTTGGGCGCTTGCCCGATGTGCTGGTGGCCTGCGTGGGTGGCGGCTCCAACGCCATGGGTCTATTCCATGCCTTTGTGGAGGATCCCTCCGTGCGCTTGATCGGCGTCGAGGCCGCCGGCGAGGGGGTGGCCAGCGGCCGCCATGCCGCCACCATTACGGAGGGCCGAGTCGGGGTGCTTCATGGCGCCATGAGCCTGCTGCTCCAGGACGAGGAGGGCCAGGTGCAGGAGGCCCACTCGATCAGCGCCGGCCTCGATTATCCCGGTGTCGGCCCAGAGCACAGCTACCTCAAGGGCATCGGCCGCGCTGAATACGCCGCCGTCACCGATACAGAAGCCCTCGACGCCCTGCAGCTCCTCTGCCGCCTCGAGGGCATCATCCCGGCCCTGGAAACGGCCCACGCCTTCGCCTGGTTGGAGAAGCTCTGCCCCACCCTCGCGCCCGGCACCGAGGTGGTGCTCAACCTCTCCGGCCGCGGCGACAAGGACGTGAACACCGTGGCCGAGAAGCTGGGGGATCGGATGGGGGGGTGAGTGGCCATTGGCCGAGCCATGCGGAGCACGACACCGGATCAGTCTCCTAATTCCTCCTAAAGCGGATCCTCCTCCCACTGGAAGCGTGGCAGCTTGCTAAGGGTTTCTTGCATGTTGCGGGCCCAGATCTCCATCGAGCGGGTCACTTGGCTGTGCTCCTTTTCAAGCTTGAGGCGGCGGGAAACCCGCAGCTCATCGGTCGGAACCAGGGCGATCTCGAACGGTGGCCCCACGGTGAGATTGGAGCGGCGTGTCACGATCTGCGACACCAGGCAGAGGCGGGCCGCATCTTCGAGCGAAAGGCGCGAATGCCCCACGTAATCAAGGGGAGGCTTGCCGTATTTGCTTTCGCCGATCTGCAGGAAGGGGGTTTCCCGCGTGGCCATGATTGCGTTGCCCTGGGGATAGATCAGGTAGAGCCCGTGGGGTTGGCCGGCGATCTGGCCCCCCAGGATGAAGCTGGCTTCACCGCTGGCGCCGGCTTGCTTTAGGGGCGTGGAGAAGGCCCGCTGCACCGCCACGCTGAGCCGACCCACATAATCTGCAGCTTCGAAGAGGTAGCGGGCTGTGAGGAGATCATGGCTCTCGTCCGCAGTGCGGGGGGCCCCGGGCCCCGCCAAAGGGGGGGGAGCCCCAGGACCGTCGTTCACTGCGCTCACCATCGCGGCGGCCGCGGCGGCTTCGTCGACGGCGAGATCTCGGCGGATCCGGTTGAGCACGGCCTGGGTGGTGCCGAGATTCCCCGCTGCCATGAGCACGAACAGCCGATCCGGCGCGGGCTGGAACACATGCATCTTGCTGTAGCTGGAGATGTAATCCACACCCGCATTAGTGCGAGAATCGGAGGCGAACACCAAACCGCTCTCCAACAGGAAGCCCACGCAGTAGGTCATGGTCGGACTCGGTACTCCTTCATGGTCTGATTCTTTCCCCGGATCAGTTCAACAGGCGCTGCAGAATCGTGGCCACCGAATCCACCGCCGCGCGGGCCGTGGCGTAAGCCATCCGCATCGGACCGACCAAGGCAACCTGCCCCCGGGAACCATCGGCTGTGCGGTATGGGGCCTGCACCACGGAGCACTGGCCCAGGGCGGTGTGGGGGTGTTCCGTGCCGATCCAGATGTTGCCGGCGCCTTCGGCCGTCTGCGCGTTAACCGAGGGAGCCAGCACTTGGTGGGGGCCGCTCTCCACAAGCTGCACCAGGGGCAGCAGGCTTGAGGTGCGGCTGAACTCGGGCTGGCCCAGCAGGCCGCCCAGGCCGGCCGCAACCACGCCGTCGAAGTCGCCCACCCTGCCGAGCTGGGCATGGCTTTCCAGAGCCTGACGCAGGAGCCCGCCGCTGGCCCCCAGCTGGGCCGGCAGCCGCTCCCAGGCGATGCGGCCGGCTGGACGGTTGCGCAGCTGTTCGTTGGTCCAGCGCTCCAGCAGGGGCATTTGGTCGGAGCTGCCTCCGGGCAGGCGCAGGTTGAGGCTGGTGGTGAGGGCCGCCCCCTGCACCAGGAACACCAGGAGCCGGTCACTGCTCACCACCAGCCGCACCTCCTGGAGGTGAGGGCGTGGCCGGCGTGGCCGGCTGATCAGGCTGAGCAGGCCGGTGAGATCGGCCAGGCGGCGGGCCAGATGCTGCAGCAGATCATCGAGGGCTGCCCACTGGAGACTGATGCCCGCCAGCTCCCGCTCCAGCTGGAGGGCCGCCGCACCCGGGGAGGGGAGGAGCTGGTCCACGTAGAGGCGGTAGCCCAGCTGGCTGGGGATGCGGCCGGCGGAGGTGTGGGGCTGGGTCAGCAGGCCCCGCTGCTCCAGGGCCCCCATGGCGGAGCGCACCGTGGCCGGGCTGGCGGGAAGCCCGAAGCGCCGCACCAGAATGTGACTGCCCACGGGTTCGACCGTATCCACGTAGTGCCGCACGGTGGCCTGCAGCACCTCCTGTTGCCGGCGGGGCAGGCTCTCCAACGGGGCATCGGCAATAGGCACGTTTGCGAGCGTAGGCAGCCAGGGCCCGTGGCTGATGCTTTGTCATGGGCGGGAAGCCGGCGGCGGGTCGATCGCCCGGGCCCTGTCGTGCCCACTGGAGGGCTTCGTGAGCCAATGACGCGCGACTTGCCTCAGGAGCGCGCCATTGGCATTCAGTAGCGGGGCACCGAGGGATCCACCTCGCGGCTCCAGGCCTCGATCCCCCCCTCCACGTTCCACACCTCCGGGTAGCCCCGCTCCTGGGCCAGCCAGCAGCCGAAGCGCCAGCTGCGCATGCCGGAGTGGCAGAGCACCGCCACGGGCCTGGCCGGATCGAGCAGATCGCCGATCCGCTCCATCCAGTCGGCCGAGCGACTCAGGGGCAGATGCAGCACCGGGTGAGGTAGTCGCGCGAGCTCCAGTTCCTGGTCTTCGCGCACATCCACCAACTGGAGCGGGCCACCGTCGCGCAGTTGTTCGGCCAGGTCAGGGGCGCTGAGGGTGCCGGGCAGCCGGGGGGCGGGGGTGCTCATGGTGGGCGCCGGGTCGGGCGGGCGTCAGGATGGCCCCATCCTGCAAGAGGGGAATGAAGGCCAGGCCTTTCCTGGCGGTACTGCTGGCCGTCGGCCTGCTGGCCCTCGCCCTGGGCGGAGCTGGTTGGTGGCTGGTGGGGCAGCGGGGCCCCCTGGCCCTCCAGCACCGTGCGGCCAGCCTGCCGCGGGCCGCACGCTTCGTGCCGCGCCAGGCCCCCCTCAGCCTCTACCTGCTCAGCGATGGTGAGGAACCCGTGGCCTATGCCCGGGCCGTGGCACCGGCCCGGAACCGCCGGCAGGCCGCCGCCGCGATCGAGCGCCTGCGCGATGGCGCCTTCGCCGCGGCGGGCCTCGATTACCCCACCGAGCTGGCCGCCTGGCTCGCCCCTGAGATCGGTCTCGCCCTCTTCGATCTTCCGGATGGGGATCCCGGAGCCGCCTCGGGGTCCGGCAACTGGCTGCTGGCCCTGCGCAGCCGCGACGGTGATGGCGCCCGCCAATTCGTGCAGCGCTTCTGGCAGACCCGCAGCCTGGCCGGCACCGACCTACAGGTCAGCCGCTATCGGGGGATGGGCCTGATCAGCGGCCGGGGTGCCCTGCTGGGCCGCCAGCCGCTGCCCCTCGCCACCGCCCTTGTCGACGACGACCTGCTGCTCATCGCCTCCGGCCGGGGCGTGCTGGAGCAGGCCCTTGATGTTTCCCAGATCGATGAGCTCAACCAGGGCGCCGATCCTGCACTGCGCCAGCGGATTGCCGACCTCGGCGAGGGGGCGGCCCTGCTGGTGGCGCGGGCCGCCGGACTCCCCGGGGGTCTGGGAATTCCGGCCGATCCTGGTCCCGCTGCCCAGGTTCTGGCCAGCCTTCGCCCCGATGGAGCCGCCCTGTGGTTGGAGGCTCTGGTCGAGAGGCCCGGTGCCGGGCCGGTGGCTGCCGGGGCTCTGGATTCCACCTCCCTGGCCGTGCGGCGCGCCCTGGTGGCGGCGGCCCCCGCTGCCACCGAGCGGCTGGGCCTGCTCCAGAACCCGGCGGCCCTGCTCTCCGACCCCCTGCTTCGCCCCCTGGTGGAGCGGGTGGCGGCCCTGTCTCCAGGGGCGGGCCCCTTGCCCCCCCTGCTGGTGGCTGCAGCAGACGGTCCCCTGGTGGTGGCCGAGGCGCCCGCCGGCTGGCTGATGGCCTCGCCGCCGGATCGGCCGGCCACCGCTGCCCTCGAGGCTCCCCTGGCCGCCGCAGGCCTGATCCCGGCGCCGTTGGAGCTGGAAGGCGGCCCGGTCACCGTTTGGACCCGGCTGGTGGCCGGCCGCGGCGCCCGACCTGACCGGGAGGGCGTGGATCGCCTCCAGGCTCCCCTTGAGGGCTGGCGCGGCGACCAGGACGGTCAGTCCCTGTGGGGGCGCAGCCTGGCCCTGCTGGAGGCGGCCGGAGACGGGAGGGGTGCCCAGCGGCGCGAGCGGCAACTCGAGGCTCTGGATCGTCCTGCTGCAGCGCTGCAGTGGGCCCTCGCCACCGAGCCGGCCCGCTCCCTGCTGCGTGACTGGTTGCCCTGGCGACGCCTCGCGTCCCTGGCCGGAGGTCCCCTGGATGCTCCCGTGCGGGGCCTGGCCCTGGCTGTGGAACCCGGGGCCGAAGGCCTGAGGCTGCGGGCCCGACTTGAATTCGGATCGGGCCGATGAGCGCGATCGGCCCGATCCCCCGCTCCAGAGACACCTGACACGGCATTTCCATGGCACCCTTCGGCCCCCGAATCCTGCTGGTGCGCCACGGCATCGCCGAAGACCGCAGCGAAGATCGACCTGATCGCCTGCGCGCCCTCACCCCAGCTGGACGCCGCCGCACCACGGCGGTGCTGGAACGGGCCGTGGCCTTGGGGCTGACGGCGGACCGGCTGATGTCCTCCCCCCTGGTGCGTGCCCGTCAGACTGCTGAGATCGCCCTTCGCGCCGGCCTGGCTCCCTGCCTGGAGCTCGCCACGGCCCTTGAGCCCGGTGCCGATCCCTTGCCGCTGTTGGCCCGCTGGTTGGTCACTTCCATCGCTGTGGCGCCCCAGTCGCCCGGGTCGCACCCACCCGGCGCGGCTTCATCGCAGAGGGCCGACCCCACCACGCCGGCAGCGGACAGGCCCCTGCGTCTGGCCCTGGTGGGCCATGAACCCGACCTGGGGGATCTCGCCGCCAGGCTTCTGGGGGCTCCACTGGGATCGATCGCCCTACGCAAGGCCGGCATGGCCTTGCTCGAATTACCCCGTTCCGCCCAGGGCCACCTAGAGGATCAGGCGGCGGCTGGCGCCTGGAGCCTGCAGCAGCTGCTCACCCCCCGGACCCTGCTGGCCTAGTGGTGGCACCCACCCCACTGGCAGCCTGCGCTACGGCGCTGAGGCGGCCCTCACGCCTAGGTTTTGAACTTCGGACCTTCACGGCACCTTGCATGGCGGCGAAAACCACCCCTGAGGAAGCCACCACCACTTCTGCCCCCGCAGCTGCATTACCGGCGACTACACCTGCTCCACCGGTTTTCCGGCCTGGCCTTGAGGGCGTTCCGGCCACCCAGTCGGCTATTTGCGACATCGACGGCCAGCGGGGGTTGCTCACTTACCGGGGCGTGCCGGTCGACCAGCTCGCCCGCAACAGCAGCTTTCTGGAAACGGCTTACCTGCTGATCTGGGGCGAACTGCCCACGATCTTTCAGCTCAACGACTTCCAGCAGGAGGTGCAGATGCACCGGCGGGTGAGCTTCCGCATCCGCGACATGATGAAGTGCTTCCCGGCCAGTGGGCACCCGATGGATGCCCTGCAGGCAAGCGCTGCCTCGCTGGGGCTCTTCTATTCCCGCCGTGCCCTCTACGACCCGCAATACGTCACCGAGGCGGTGGTGCGGCTGATCGCCAAGATCCCCACGATGGTGGCGGCCTTCCAGCTGATCCGCAAAGGCCAGGATCCAATCCAGCCCCGCGACGATCTCGCCTATTCGGCCAACTTCCTCTACATGCTCACTGAGCGGGAGCCCGATTCCCTGGCGGCCCGCATCTTCGATTCCTGCCTGATCCTCCATGCCGAGCACAGCCTCAACGCCAGCACCTTCAGCGCCCGCGTCACCGCCAGCACCCTCACCGACCCCTATGCGGTAGTGGCCTCGGCGGTGGGCACCTTGGCCGGTCCGCTCCACGGCGGCGCCAACGAGGACGTGCTCGACATGCTCGATCAGATCGGCACGGTAGACCGGGTGGAGGCCTGGCTCGACCAGGCGATTGCCTCAAAGCAGAAGATTATGGGCTTCGGCCACCGTGAATACAGGGTGAAGGATCCCCGTGCCGTGATCCTGCAGGGCCTAGCCGAAGAACTGTTCGTGCGTTTCGGCCACGACACCATGTATGACGTGGCTCGCAGGCTTGAGGAGGTGGCGGCCGACAGGCTCGGCCCCAAGGGCATCTATCCCAACGTGGATTTCTATTCCGGCCTGGTGTACCGCAAGCTCGGCATCCCCCGGGATCTGTTCACTCCGATCTTCGCCATCGCCCGCACCGCAGGCTGGCTGGCCCACTGGCGCGAGCAGCTCGGTGCCAACCGCATCTATCGGCCCACCCAGATCTACACCGGCTCGGCCGAGCGGCCCTGGCTGCCGCTTGAGAGCCGACCCGCCTCTAGCTGATCGGGTCCGGCCTCCCGCTTCAACGCACCGTTACCCCCCCAGCCGAGCTGGGGGGGGCTTAACGTCCCCCCACCTGCCCAACCCGCCATGCAGACCTTCGCGGTCGTGACACCGGGCCTCGACCTGCAGTCCAGCTTCCTCGATCTGCTCGAGGGTTTTGGCTTGAGCCAGGGGCTCGCCCACCTGCTCTGGCTGCCGCTCCCCATGCTCACCGTGCTGGTGTCGGCCGTGGTCGGCGTTCTGGTCAACGTCTGGCTGGAGCGCAAGATCTCCGCTGCCGTGCAGCAGCGGATCGGCCCTGAGTACGCCGGCGCCCTCGGCATCCTGCAGCCCATGGCCGATGGCCTCAAGCTGCTGTTCAAGGAGGACATCATCCCCGCCAAGGCCGACGGCCTCCTCTTCACCCTCGGCCCGGTGCTGGTGTTGGTGCCCGTGATCCTCAGCTGGCTGGTGGTGCCCTTCGGTCAGAACCTGCTGATCAGCAACGTGGGTGTGGGGGTGTTCCTCTGGATAGCCCTGAGCAGTATTCAGCCGATCGGCCTGCTGATGAGCGGCTATTCGAGCAATAACAAGTATTCTTTGCTTGGGGGCCTGAGGGCTGCTGCCCAGTCGATCAGCTACGAGATTCCTCTGGCCCTGAGCGTACTGGCGATCGTGATGATGAGCAATTCGCTTAGCACTGTCGATATCGTCAACCAGCAGGCCGGTGCCGGCATCTTCAGCTGGAACATCTGGCGTCAGCCGGTGGGGTTCGTGATTTTCTGGATCTGCGTGCTAGCTGAGTGTGAGCGCCTCCCTTTCGACCTTCCCGAGGCGGAGGAGGAGCTCGTGGCCGGCTACCAGACCGAGTACGCCGGCATGAAGTTCGCTCTCTTCTACCTAGGCAGCTACATCAATCTGGTGCTCTCGGCCCTGTTGGTGTCGGTGCTGTACCTGGGCGGCTGGGGTTTCCCGATCCCTGTTGAGTGGCTGGCCGGCTTGCTGGGCCAGTCGGTGGATGCGCCGCTCGTGCAAGTGATCACCGGCAGCCTCGGCATCGTCATGACCGTGCTCAAGGCCTACCTGCTGGTGTTCTTCGCGATCCTGCTGCGCTGGACCGTGCCAAGGGTTCGGATCGACCAACTTCTTGATTTGGGTTGGAAGTTTCTGCTGCCGTTGGCCCTGGTCAATCTGCTGGTCACCGCCGCCCTGAAGCTTGCTTTCCCAGGCGCCTTTGGCGGCTGACCCTGCCCCAGACACGCCGCCCGGCCGGGATCTAGGTCTCTTGGCTTCAGCGGCTGCGACACATCCCCTTCCCGGCCGCCATCATGGGGGCCACCCCCGTTCCCTGAGCTTCCCTCCCCCATGTTTGGGTTCCTCAAGAAAGTCGGCGACTACACCCAAGATGCGGTGGGCGCGGCTAGGTACATCACTCAGGGTCTGGGGGTCACCTTCGACCACCTGCGCCGCCGGCCGATCACGGTGCAGTACCCCTACGAAAAGCTGATCCCCTCGGAGCGCTACCGCGGCCGCATCCACTACGAGTTCGATAAGTGCATCGCCTGTGAGGTGTGTGTGAGGGTCTGCCCCATCAACCTGCCTGTGGTGGATTGGGTGATGAACAAGGCCACCAAGAAAAAGGAGCTGCGCAACTACTCGATCGATTTCGGCGTGTGCATCTTCTGCGGCAACTGCGTGGAGTACTGCCCCACCAACTGTCTCTCGATGACCGAGGAATATGAGCTGGCCGCCTTCGATCGCCACAGCCTCAACTACGACAACGTCGCCTTGGGGCGCCTTCCCACCAGCGTGACCAGCGATCCGGCCGTGGTTCCGCTGCGTGAGTTGGTCTACCTGCCCAAGGGTGTGATGGATCCCCATGATCTGCCCGCCACCACGCCGCGGGTCGGCAGACTCCCCGAGCAGGTGCTCGAAACCCTGCCCAAGGCGGCGACGGCCGCCCCTGACCCCGCCGCAACCACCGCCAACCCAGGCGCCACCCCCCAGCCATGACCATCGCCTCCACCACAGAGCTCATTTGCTTCCTGGTGCTATCGGTCGCCCTGGTGGCCGGGTCCCTAGGGGTGGTACTGCTCCCCAACATCGTGTATTCCGCTTTTCTCCTAGGCGGTGTGTTCCTCTCGGTGGCCGGCCTCTATCTGCTGCTCAATGCCAGCTTCGTGGCCGCTGCCCAGGTACTGGTCTATGTAGGGGCGGTGAACGTGCTGATCTTGTTCGCGATCATGCTCGTGAACAAGAAGGAAACCCTTGCAGCCATCCCTGGTCTGCTGCTGCGGCGGGTTCTTTCCGGGGCGGTGTGCGCCGGTCTTTTCGCGCTGTTGCTCCGGGTCTCCTTCACCACCGACTGGGCCCTGCCTGGCCCCACTCCGGTGGGTGAAGAGGCCACCATCAGGATCGGAGAGCATCTGTTCAGCGATTACCTGCTGCCCTTCGAACTGGCTTCGGTTTTGCTTCTGATGGCGATGATCGGTGCCATCGTGCTGGCCCGCCGTGATGTGTTCACCAGTGACGTGATAACCGGGGAACCGGTGGACCAGGGGCTAATCGAGAAGGCCCGCACACCCCTCCTGCTCGAAAAGCCCGCCCTGGAGAAAACCTCATGACTCTCGCCCTGGTTCTTCCCGGTTTCAGCAACGGGATTCCCTTGCAGGCCTACCTCGTTCTGGCCGCAGTTTTGTTCTGCACCGGTGTGTGGGGCCTGATCAACAGCCGCAATGCCGTGCGGGTGCTGATGAGCATCGAACTGATGCTCAACGCCGTGAACCTCAATCTCATGGCCTTCTCTAATTACCTCGATGGCCAGCTGATCCGCGGCCAGGTGTTTGCCATCTTCGTTATTACTGTTGCTGCGGCCGAGGCTGCGGTGGGTCTTGCGATCCTGCTCTCCCTGTATCGAAACCGCGAAACTGTGGACATGGAGCGTTTCAATCTCTTGCGTTGGTAGCCAGGCTGGGCACACCTGATTTGCGGCGTTTCGCCCCATGCGGCTCGAGAAGGTTTGGTTGATCGTGCGCAGCGGTAGCCGCGCCGCCCAGCTTCAGGCGCGTCGCTGCGCCGAGGACCTAAGAGCCCAGGGCATTGGTGTGATCGTGGCCGCTAGTGGCCTTGCCCAGAATCCCTTCCCGGCCCTGTTGGCCACCGAACCGGCTCCGCCCGATCTCGCCTTGGTGCTCGGGGGCGATGGCACCGTGCTCGGCGCGGCCCGTCACCTCGCCCCCCATGGGGTGCCGATCCTCAGTTTCAATGTGGGGGGGCACCTGGGATTTCTCACCCATGAGCGCAGCCTCCTGAGGCTCGCCGACGAGGACTCCGTCGAACCTTCGCTTTGGCAGCGGCTGCTTGCCGATCGCTTCGCCCTGGAGCGCCGCATGATGCTCGAGGCTCGCATCGAGCGGGGCGATGGGGTGAGCACCACCGCTGCCGTCCGCACCCGTGCACCCTTCGCCGCTGCCGATGTGGATGCCGATGGGCCCCACGGCGCCCTCAACGACTTTTACTTCCGGCCCTGCCTTGATGAGGTGTCGCCCACCTGTCTGCTTGAGCTCGAGATTGATGGCGAGGTGGTGGATCAGTACCGCGGTGATGGCCTGATCATCGCCACCCCCACCGGCTCCACCGGTTACGCCATGGCGGCGGGGGGGCCGATCCTCCATCCCGGCATCGAGGCGATCGTGGTGAATCCGATCTGTCCGATGAGTCTCTCCAGCCGTGCCGTGGTGGTGCCTCCCCGCTCGAGGCTCACCGTGTGGCCCCTCGGGGAGAGCAGCCGGCGGGTGAAGCTCTGGAAGGATGGCGCTCACGCCAGCCTGCTCGATCCTGGCGATCGCTGTGTGGTTCAGCAGGGGCCCCATCCGGCACTGCTGCTCCAACTGGAGCAGAGCCCCTCCTATTACCGCACCCTCACCCACAAGCTGCACTGGGCCGGCAGCCTTACCAACGGCGAGGCCTCCTCGAACTAGGACGTCGGCTGAGGCCAGAGTGCGGCTTCCCCCCGGTGGATCCAGGGGTTTAGCGCCAGACTCGCCGCGCTCGGACGGGGCTCTAAGCCTGGACTGTTTCACAATGCTCCTTTCCAGGCGACCTCTGGTCGTGGCAGGACATGGCGCTGGAGATCGAACGACGCTTTCTGGTGGTGGGCGAGGGTTGGCGCCACCACAGCCTCTGGGTTCGCAGCCTGCGCCAGGGTTATCTGGTGGCAGCCGCCGAGGCCATCACCCTGCGGGTGCGCACCAGCGCGCCACTGGGGGAACCCGGGGCGCCTGAAGTCGCCGGAGTTGGGGGCCGCCGGGCGGAGCCCTCCCCGGAGGCCTTCCTCACCCTCAAGGCCCCTCCCCCCGCCAGCTTCAGCGGCCCGGCCCTCTGCCGGCTGGAATTCGAGTATGCGATACCGCTGGCTGATGGGGAGGAGCTGTTGGCCTTGTCGGCGGCTTCGCTGCGCAAGCGGCGCCATGGCCTCGATTTGAGCGGTGGTGACTGGGTTCTGGATGTGTTCGAGGGCGATAATGCACCGCTGGTGCTAGCGGAGGTGGAGATCGCCAGCGCCGATCAGGCCGTGATGATTCCTGCCTGGTGCGGGCGGGAGGTCACCGACCGCCGGGAGCTGAGCAATGCCGCCCTGGCGCACCATCCCTTCGCCAACTGGAGCGAGGCCGAGCAGCGCGAACTACTGCATGGGTAGGGTGGAGTTGATGCACATTGCAGCGCCCGAAGCGGCGGGGGGACTCTGATGACCGGCCTCTATGACAACCAGGGAGTGCTCCGTTGCGCCGGCAGGGATGCCGAGGACTGCCTCGCCTACGCCGAGCTCTTTGGGCTTGCCGCTGATCGCTACAGCCTCGAGGCCCTGGAGGCCCCCCGCCCGCTTCAGTCCAAGCCGGCCCCCCGCCGCAGCCAGGCAGACCAATCGCTGGCGCTGGGGAAGGGTTGAACCGGATCCGGGATCAGGTCAGGGATTCCCGTTACCGCTGGCTGGACCGGCAGATCCGGCGGGTGGCAGAACGCAGCAGTTGAAGCCATCGCGGCAGATCTTGCCGTTATCCATGGCCCAGTTGAGCAGCGCCACCCGGTTCTTCGCGCCTGTCTTGGTGAAGATGTTGCTCACGTGGTTGTCCACGGTGCGCTTGCTAATCATCAACTGCGCCGCGATCTCCTGGTTGGTGAGGCCGGTGGCCACCAGTTCCACAATCTCCACTTCGCGATCGGAGAGATCGTTGCGGGCTGAGGCGCTGAATCGGGCTGCCTGAGAACGCTCGTCAGGCCCAGGCTCCTGCCTGGTGCGCTCCGATGTCCCGCGCTCGGGCATGCCATGCTCCCCCTTGTTGATTCACTCTAGGCAGGCCTGTGCTGCATGATGGGCAGCCAGAGGGGGAGAGGGGCGTGTGTTGCTCCAGGACGCATTGCAGGCTGGTCAATTCGCGCTTACCGCGGAAGTCACCCCACCCCGCGGTGGTGACCCCTCCAGGGCCGTGGAGGTCGCCTCCCTGGTGCGGGGCCGGGTCCACGCCGTCAACGTGACCGATGGCAGCCGGGCGGTAATGCGAATGAGCAGCCTGGCCCTCTGTCGCCTGTTGCTGGAGGCCGGCATCGAACCGGTGCTCCAGATGACCTGCCGCGACCGTAACCGCATTGCCCTGCAGGCCGATCTGCTGGGGGCCCATGCCCTCGGCATCCGCAATCTTCTCTGTCTCACCGGGGATCCGGTGCGGGCCGGCGATCAGCCGGCGACCCGGCCGGTGAATGAGCTCGAGGCGGTGCGTCTGCTCCAGCTGGTTGCCCGATGCAATGCCGGGCTGGATCCAGTGGAAGGCACCCTCCCCGACGGCCCCACCCTGCTGTTCCCTGGAGCCGCAGCCGATCCCCAGTCCCCCAGCTGGAGTGGCCTGGCCTCTCGGGTGCGTCGCAAGCAGGCCGCCGGTGCCCGTTTTCTGCAGACCCAGATGGTGATGGATGAGGCCGCCCTGCGGCGTTTCGTGGAGGAGATCACCGCTCCGCTCGGTCTTCCGGTGCTGGCCGGGGTGTTTCTGCTCAAGTCGGCTCGCAATGCCCGCTTCATCAACCGCGTGGTGCCGGGCGCCTGCATTCCCGAAGTGGTGATCACCCGCCTGGAGGCGGCGAAGGACCAGGCGGCGGAGGGGGTGGCGATCGCTGCGGAGCAGGTGCAGGCCTACCGCACCATTGCCCAGGGGGTGCATCTGATGGCGGTGAAGGCGGAGGAACGGATCCCCTGCATCCTGGATCTGGCCGGGATCCAGTCCCTCACCTAGCAAAGGTCAAGGGTGCAGCTGTTGAGTAAGAGTTCTCGATGAAGCCTGGTCTCTCCTGGAGAGGGCTAGCGCACGATCGGCATCTTGCCGGGAATCGGGGCCCCAGCCTTCAGCTGGTCTTGAGGGCGAGATCGCTGCCGAGGAGTTCGGCCATTGCCTTCTGCTGCGGAGAGGGGGAGAGCACGTCTTGACGGCGGGCATCGGTGATCAGCCAGTCGAGGGAAGCTTCCTGGAGATCGAAATGGTCACCGTTGCGATCAACGCAGTAGCGGCCATAGACGAGTTTCTCGACCAGACGCACACCGGCTCCGATCCTTGAATAATCGAAGATAATTGAATTATCGATTGTGGCACCTTCGCAAATGTGGCAGCTGGGACCGATCATGGCTGGACCGATGATGGTGGCACCATTTTCAATGCGGGTCATGCCACCCACATAGATGGGACCCTCCACGTTAATCTTGTCCCAGTTGGCCGCAACATTCAGACCAGTGAAGATGCCTGGTCTCACCTCGACACCGGGGATCTGCACCTGCCGCACATGGCCCTGAAGAACGCTGCGGATCGCCTGCCAATAATCGGGCACCTTACCAATATCCACCCACTCAAATTCCATGGGAAGCGCGTAGAACAGGGAACCGGATTCTACAAGTTTAGGGAAGAGATCGGAGCCGATGTCGAAAGATTCGCCACTGGGGATGTAGTCGAGAACTTCCGGTTCGAAGATGTAAATGCCCGTGTTGATCATGTCACTGGCGGCTTCCTCAACCGCCGGCTTTTCCTGAAAGGAGAGGACACGGCCGTCGGGGTCGGTCACCACCACGCCATAACTGCTCACCTGGTCGTGGGGAACGCGCTTGGTGATCAGGCTAGCCATCGCACCCTTGGCACGGTGGCGGCGCACAGCCTCACTCAGGTCGAGATCGATCAGTGCATCTCCACAGAGCACTACAAAAGTGTCATCGAAGAAGGCTTGGAAGTCCTGAATACGCTTGAGCCCGCCAGCGGAACCTACGGCATCTCCAATCAGTTCCCCATCCTCAATCCTACCTTCGAAGCTATAGGCGATCTGGACACCGAAGCGCTGGCCATCTCGAAAATAGTTTTCAATTTCCTCAGCCAGGTGGGAAACGTTTACCATGATCTGATCAAAGCCGTGCTGGCGCAGAAGTTCAAGCAGGAACTCCATCACCGGCTTCTGCAGGATCGGGATCATCGGCTTGGGCGTGGTGTGGGTGATCGGTCGCACCCGTGTGCCCTTGCCAGCCGCCAGGATCATCGCCTTCATCGGCGTTGACTTTTTCAGATTGTTCGAGCCAGCCTACGGACCCCTCTCAGGCTGCCCGTGCTTCCAGAGCCGGCCCCCCATCTGGCCCTTGGCCACTGAGAACCGGGAGCGTTGCTGCTGTTTCGAGCTCGCTGAGACGCCGCAGCCGCAGGCTGCCGAATAAACCACCATCCTGCTGCAGTTCCAACTTGCCTTGGGCCGAGAGAAAGAGAAGGGCCCAGAACACACCCACCCGGTCCCGATCCAGGTCGTCCTCCGAGAGGAGTCCGGCCGTGTTCCAGGCCTCAACCAACTCATCGAAACCCACCCAGCGCTCGTCGTGGGCGGCATTCCACTCGAGCAGGAACAGGCTTAGGGCTGCCGTGGTTTCCGGCAGTTTCTCCCGGTGGGCCAAGGCGCTTACCTGGGCGATGGCCGCCGATTCGCTGTAGGCCCGGCCGCGGGGGCGGTGGCGGGGGCGAGGACCCTCCTGTTCCAGCCGTTCGGCGATCTCCTCCAGCTGGCGGATTAGTTCGCCGAGGGTCACCGGCCGTTGCAGGGGCGGCGGGGCCACCGGGCGCCGCAGCAGGTGGGTCTCCGGCCGGCGGGGGAGCGCCATCGAGGGGGCGCGCAAGCCGTCTTGGGGATCATCACAATCGAACGGAACCTCGAATACAGGTTCCGGAGGGAAGGTGGCGGCTTCTAGCACCTCCGCCTTCAGGCCCACCAGCACCGAAGCGGCCAGAAAGGCCTCACTGCTTTCCGCCAGATCGCGCTCGAAGCTGCCACCCTGGGCGGCCTCTAGGCGTGGCAGGGCGATCCTCTGGCGGAGCTGATCAAGGAAGCCATCGATCACCCCGATCACATCCACATCCCAGGGGTCGATCTCGCCCCGCTCGGCTGCGTCCTGGAGCAACCGGATGGCTAGCCTGGCGCCTGCATCTGCCACTCGCTCAGCCGCGCTCCGAAGCCCATTTGCATTTCACGGTATCGGCTAGGACCGGCGCCGTCACGCCTGGCATCTCCCGGAGACTCTGATCGCGGGGCTCAATTCACCGACATCGTTTCTGCGGGTGCGGCGGAAGATGCGCTGCTTGCCACCGGCGGCCGGCAGCAGGCCCAGCTGGGCATCCACGGTGCCCCGGTAGCGCTGCAGATTATCCCAAGTGATTGGGACATCAGGGCGAAGAACTTTGTTACCCCGCCGCGGTATTCAGCCAGCCCGAGGGATGAGTCTTTGCCAGCCGGTGAGGGCTGGAGCTTGGAGGGCTCTCGGTAGAGCCACGGCCAGGGAGGTTTGGCGCATCACAGCGGCTCCGGGTGGGTGCTGCACCAGAGCCATGGCGGTGGTCTCCCGTTTGACCAGGGCCTCGATCGAAGCCCTGTAGGTGTCGGTGAGCAGGCGGGGGTAAAGGCCGATGCCGATGATCGGCACCAGCAGGCAACTGATCACGTAAATCTCGCGGGGTTCGGCGTCCACCAGATGGGTGTGGGACACCAGTTCGGCGTTCTCCTTGCCGAAGAAGATCTCCCGCAGCATCGAAAGCAGGTAGATGGGGGTGAGGATTACCCCGATGGCCGCCAGAACGCAGATCACCACGCGGAAGGACAGGGTATAGGCATCACTCGTGGCAAAGCCCACGAACACCATGAGTTCGCTCACGAAACCGCTCATGCCCGGTAGGGCAAGGGAGGCCAGGGAACACACGGTCCAGAGGGCAAACATCTTGCGCATCTTCTGGCCCACGCCGCCCATCTCATCCAATTGGAGGGTGTGGGTCCGGTCGTAAGTGGCGCCCACCAGGAAGAAAAGGCTGGCTCCGATCAGCCCATGGCTCACCATCTGGAGCATGGCGCCGCTGGTGCCTAGGGCGCTGAAGCTGCCGACGCCGATCAGCACGAAGCCCATGTGGCTGATCGAGCTGTAGGCGATCTTGCGTTTGAGATTGCGCTGGGCAAACGAAGTGAGGGCCGCATAGATTATATTTACCACCCCGAGCACCACCAGCAGCGGCGCGAACTGCACGTGGGCCGCCGGAAGTAACTGCACGTTGAAGCGCAGCAGGGCGTAGCCGCCCATTTTGAGCAGAATTCCAGCCAGGAGCATGTGCACAGGGGCGGTTGCCTCACCGTGGGCATCGGGCAGCCAGGTGTGCAGCGGCACGATCGGCAACTTCACGCCGAAGGCGATCAGCAGCGCCGCGTAGCAGAGCACTTGGAAGCCCACAGGGAAGCCCTTGGCGGCCAGCACGGTGTACTCGAAGCTGGGGCTGCCCCCGCCGTAAAACGCCATCGCGAGGGCCGCCAGCAGGATGAACAGGGAGCTGCCAGCGGTGTAGAGAATGAACTTGGTGGCGGCATATTGCCGCTTTTTCCCTCCCCAGATCGCCAGCAGCAGGTAAACCGGCAACAGCTCCAGCTCCCAGGCCAGGAAGAAGAGCAGCATGTCTTGCACGGCGAACACGGCGATCTGGCCGCCATCCATGGCCAGCAGCAGAAAAAAGAAGAGCTTCGGCTTAAAGGTCACCGGCCAGGCCGCCAGGGCTGCCAGGGCCGTGATGAAGCTGGTGAGCAGGATCAGTGGCATCGAGATGCCGTCCGCTCCCACGGACCAGGCCAGGCCCAGGTCGGGCAGCCAGGTGTAGCGCTCGGCCAGCTGCAGCCCCTCCACGGCCGGGTCATAGCCGTTCAGGTAGCCCCCCACCGTGAGCAGGAAGGTGAGCAGGGCCACGCCGAGGGCGTACCACCGCACGGTCTTGCCGTCGCCCTTATCGGGCACCAAGGGGATCAGGAGTGAAGCGGCGATCGGGAAAAGGATCGCGGCGCTCAGCCAGGGAAAAGGCACCAACCACTCGCACCGTGTGGCCGGAGTGTAGAAATGGCGACCGGTTTGGCCGGGAGCCGATGGGGGTTGTCACACACTCCTGAGGGCTGCCGTCGTCCTGCGCTGGGGCGGGCGACGCTCGCGTTGGTCGCTGACGCCGCCCCAGCGCAGGACGACGGCAGCTGGGGAGCTGGTTTAGGGGCTCTTGGGGGGAATGGGGGTGCTCTGCGCGTGGAGCTGGGGGCCAGCTGGGCGCCCGCTGCCGTCGTGGGGAAACTCTCAGCCGAAGGCGCTGAACAGCACCACTAGGGCGACCACGCCGCCGAACACGATCAGGGCATAGAACTGGGCCCGGCCGGTTTCAAAGTATTTGAGACCTTCGCCGCTGCCGAGGGTGAGCAGGCCGGTGAGGTTCACCACCCCGTCCACCACCTTGGAATCCACATCCAGCACTTGCTTGGCCAGCTTGCGGCTTCCCTGCACGAACAACCTCTCGTTGATGGCGTCGAGATACCACTTGTTGGCGAAGAAGGCATTCACGGCCGGGAAGCGGGCCGCCACGGCCTGGCCCAGATCGATGCGGTGCAGGTAGTAGGCGAGCACCGCCAGGCTGATCCCAGCCACGGAGATGGCCACCGAGGCGCCCGCCAGGGGGAGAAATTCACTCCAGGAGAAGTGTTCGGCCATCTCCGCCGCCTCGTGGGGATCAAGCAGCTCAGCGAAGCGACTGTGCCAGGGGGTACCTAGCAGGCCGATCAGCACCGAAGGCACCGCCAACACCGCCAGGGGCATGGCCATCTGCCAGCCCGATTCGTGGGGGTGGTCGGCGTGGTGGCCATGGCCCTCCTCATGGGCCTCACCAGGACCTTTGCCGGCAGCGCTCAGCAGTTGGGACTGGAGGGCCTTGTCGTTGCCGCGGAAGCTGCCCTCAAACGTCAGGAAATAGAGGCGGAACATGTAGAAGGCGGTCATGCCGGCGGTGATGAAGCCAGCCGCCCAGAGCACGGGATAGGTGTTGAAGGCCTGGCCCAGGATCTCGTCCTTACTCCAGAAGCCAGCCAGCGGTGGGATGCCGGCGATCGCCACGCAGCCGATCAGGAAGGTGATTGCTGTGACCGGCATGTACTTGCGCAGGCCGCCCATCAGACGCATGTCTTGGGCGAGGGCCGGTTCGTGGCCCACCACCTCCTCCATGGCGTGGATCACCGATCCCGAGCCAAGAAAGAGCATCGCCTTGAAGAAGGCGTGGGTCACCAGGTGGAACATGCCCGCCACCGGGGCGCCGCAGCCCATGGCCAGCATCATGTAACCCAGCTGACTCACGGTGCTGTAGGCCAGGCCCTTCTTGAGGTCTTGCTGGGTGAGGGCGATCGAGGCGCCCAGAAACAGGGTGATCGTGCCAACGATCGCGATCACCAGCTGTACGGCCGGAAAGGGTGCATATACAGGCTGGAGGCGGGCCACCAGGAACACGCCTGCGGCCACCATCGTGGCCGCGTGAATCAGGGCCGAGATCGGTGTGGGGCCCTCCATGGCGTCGGGCAGCCACACATGCAGCGGGAACTGGGCAGACTTCGCCATTGGCCCCATGAACACCAGCAGGCAGAGCAGCACGGCCACACCATTGCTGAGGCTGCCGCCGGCCACGGCTGCGCTGAGGCGCGTGCCGATCTCCTCGAAGCCGAAGCTGCCGGTGGCCCAGAACAGGCCGAGGATGCCCAGAAGGAGCCCGAAGTCGCCAACGCGGTTCACCACAAAGGCCTTCTGGGCGGCATTGGCGGCACCGTCGCGGTCATACCAGAAGCCAACCAGCAGGTAGGAGCACATCCCCACCAGCTCCCAGAACACGTAGATCTCCAACAGGTTGGGGCTGATCACCAGACCCAGCATCGAACTGCTGAACAGGGCCAGATAGGTGAAGAAGCGCACATAGCCCTTGTCATGGGCCATGTAGCCATCGGAATACACCATCACCAGAAGGGCGATGGTGGTGACCAGGGCCAGCATCACAGCCCCAAGGGCATCCACCCGATAGCCCATCTGCAGGTTGAAGTCGCCGGCGCTGGCCCAGTTGAACAGCACCTCCCGCGCGCCGGCCCCGGCCAGCTGCTCGGCCAGCACCGCATAGCTGAGCACTGCCGCGATGCCCACGCAGGTGAGCAGCAGCAACGCCACCGGCTTGCGCAGGCGATTGAATGTGCGGTTGAAGCTGATCAGACCCAGCCCCGTAATCGCGGCCCCGATCAGGGGCAGCAGGGGGATCAACCAGGCGAGCTCTGAAGCGGAGGGCATCCTGGAGGGGGCGGGCTGGGCCGAGTGTAGGCAGGGTGGCGACGCTGTTCAGGGCCCTGTCAGGCTCTGCCACCCGGCGGGCCGTCCGAGCGATCGACTGTCCCTGAGGCCGGGTGCGGCTTGAGGCAGGCCGTGTCAGCCGAGCCAGTGGGCCAGGCCGGAGCGGGAGAAGGCGGTCGCCCCCAGGCCGATGAAGCGGTGCGCCCACCAGAACACCGCCACGGCGATGGCGATGCCCAGCTGGGCGGGCCGCAGGAATTCGCTGACCAACAGGGTCTGGCGGCCATCGAGAACCGCTCGGAACGGGATCACCGAGGTGCTGGCTTTCAGCTCCTCGAAGGCCTCCCCGAAGCGGTTGGCCAGCCGCCGGTCGCCATTCCACACGGCGAACAGGTGATGGGCGATTAGGGCAAAGCAGGCCCAGAGGGTGAAGCTGGTGCCGATCCAGAGCAGGTGGGTGGCGCACCAGAGGATCTGTCCCACCGCCTGGGGGTGGCGGCTCACCCGGATGATGCCGGTGGCATAGAGCCGCACCTCGGGCTTCAGCACGGCCGGGATCTCCAGCAGGTTGTAGGTGGCGGGATACAGGAACAGAAACGACACGGCGGTGCCCGCCCAGACCAGTGGCACGATCCAGGGCTGGTCCTGCAGGTTCCAGAGGCGAATGCCGTCATAGCGGTGGGCCAGGAAATAGCCGATCACCACAACCGCCGCCGGGATGCTCACGGCTGCAAACAACAGCCGCCAGGCCCGTTCACCGATCCGCTGGGCTCCCCAGGCCCGCAGTGAAGCTCCGCCGCTGTGCAGCACCGCGAAGGCCAGCAGCAGGGCCAGCATCACCAGGCTGCTGTGGTGAGGGTCGGGGGATGCCATGGGCATGGCCGTGGGCATGGGGGATAGGAAGGAGGGGCTGTGGCGGCCATGCTGCCCGGTTCCCGGCTGCTACCGGGGGCCGACGCCCGCTCCTCCTCTGGCGGCGCCCGGGGGTCCAACCGCAGCCGGATGTGAAGCCAGCCGCAGCGGTTCGTGGGGAGCCGCCTAGATTTCAATGTGCTCGACGGTGCCGGCCCCCGGGTCCCTCCATGGCCGATCTGCCCTTCACCCTCGATCAACTGCGCATTCTGCGGGCCATCGCCAGTGAGGGCAGCTTTAAGAAGGCGGCCGACAGCCTCTATGTGACTCAGCCGGCGGTGAGCCTGCAGATCCAGAATCTGGAGAAGCAGCTGGACGTTTCGCTGTTCGATCGGGGCGGCCGCAAGGCCCAGCTCACCGAGGCCGGCCACCTGCTGCTTAGCTACTGCGACCGCATCCTCAGCCAGTGTCAAGAGGCCTGCCGCGCCCTTGACGATCTCCACAACCTGCGGGGTGGCTCCCTGATCGTGGGCGCCAGCCAGACCACCGGCACCTACCTGATGCCGCGCATGATCGGCCTGTTCCGCCAGAAGTATCCGGATGTGGCGGTGCAGCTGCAGGTGCACAGCACCCGCCGCACCGGCTGGAGCGTGGCTAACGGTCAGGTGGATTTGGCGATCATTGGCGGTGAGCTTCCAGCCGATCTCAACGATCTGCTCCAGGTGCTGCCCTACGCCAACGACGAGCTTGCCCTGGTGCTGCCCCCCAAGCACCCCCTGGCCCGCCTTCCCGAGCTCACCAAGGACGACCTTTACCGGCTCGGTTTTGTGTGCCTCGACGCCCAGTCCACCACCCGCAAGATGGTGGACCAGTTGCTGCTGCGCTCCAAGCTTGATGTGCAGCGCCTCAAGATCGAGATGGAGCTCAACTCCTTCGAGGCGATCAAGAACGCCGTGCAGGCCGGCCTCGGTGCAGCGTTTCTTCCCGTCGTCTCGATCGAGCGGGAGCTGGCGGCCGGCAACCTGCATCGCCCTCAGGTAGCCGATCTGATGGTGCGGCGCCAGCTCAAGCTGATCACCCATCCCGCCCGTTACTGCTCCCGGGCCGCGGAGGCCTTCAGGCGGGAGGTGCTGCCGGTGTTCGCCAGCCCCGATAGCCCCCTGCGCCAGCCCCAGCCCCGCACCGAGGCGGCTGGGACGCCGGCGGCCTGAGCCCGATCAGAACTTGTCGCCTTCGGGGGTCACCCCCACCGCATCCTCGGCGGCACCGGCCACGCCAGGGGTCTGGAATTTGTTGCCGCTGATATCGGTTTGATACACACAGCGCACCACGGGTTTGTCGCGGATCGAGCCGATGTAGGCGAAGGTGTTCATCCGCTGCTTGCACTCCCGCATCTGTTCAGCGGTGACCGCCCCCTGTTTCTGGAGCACGGCCCAGTTCTCCCGGCGGATCACGCAGCCCGCCTGGAGGGTGGGCTGGGTCACGAAGCTGCTGCTCGGGTTCATCGTGGTGTACAGCTCCACGTCCATCACAAAGGCGCTGGCGCCCCATTGTTTGCAGAACTCGGGGTCGGGCACTGCCATATCGAGCTGCTGGCTGCTGGCGATGTTGCCCTGGTTCCCCTGGGTGGTGCTGGTCACGGCGCTGCCGATGCCGATGCCCACCACCAGCACACCGGCCAGTAGGGCAGCGCCGCCCACGTTGAAGGGAGGTTTGCCGGAGCCATCGCCATTGCCGCTAAGTCCTGGAGGGCCCGGCGGACCGCCGTTGCCACTACTGCGGGGCGGCATGCGATCGGAATCCCGGTAGCCGGGCTCATCGAAGCCGCGGCCGTAGGGATCGGAGCGTCCCTGCCGGCCGTAGCCCGGTTCTGCCGGGCGGGAGGGGCCGTAACGGGACCGGGGGGAGCGCTCGGGCCGGCCGTCGCCGCGGGAGTAGGTCACAGGTTTTCGCTGGTGCGGGGCAGGCCCATGGAGTAATTGAGCACCCGACTGTCCGGGTTGTAGCGGATCTCCCCAACCTGAAGCAGGGTGCGGATCTCACCCTCAAGCTCTGAGCCGATGCGGCGCAGGTTGTAGTCGTTGAGGTCGGCGCCGGCGTAGTCGGCCACCAAGGAGCGGAAGCGGCTGCGCACCTTCTCAAGGGCGGTCTCGTTCCAGAGGAATTCGTTGTCGGGATCGATGTCCAACGTCAGCTGATCGGGATCGGGCACCAGATCACCGTTCTCCACCCTGGCCGTGAACAGCCGGATGTGCCGGGTGGTGGACTTCAGCAGGGTGTCGGCCATGGATCGGGACGGCTGGCTGGAGGGAAGGCTGGCTGGAGGCGAGGGGGCGCAAGGGTGAGCCACGGACACTCCCATTAGCCACGCCCGGAGGTAGCAACTCTAGGGACGTGCGCCCTTGTCCAGCCGGGCCCCTCCACCCCACCGCGCAGCCGGGGAGGGGGGCCGATAAAGTTGCAGCCTGTTGAGGAGTTTGCAGGATGCGTGTCGCCATTGCCGGAGCCGGCCTGGCAGGACTCTCCTGCGCCAAATACCTCAGCGACGCCGGCCACACTCCGATCGTGCTTGAGGCCCGCGACGTGCTGGGCGGCAAGGTGGCGGCCTGGCAGGACGACGACGGCGACTGGTACGAGACCGGCCTGCACATCTTCTTCGGCGCTTATCGCAACATGCGCCGCCTGTTCGCCGAGCTGAACATCGAAGACCGGCTGCAGTGGAAAAGTCACTCGATGATCTTCAACCAGAAAGACAACCCCGGCACATACAGCCGTTTCGATTTCCCCGACATCCCCGCTCCCTTTAACGGAGTGGCAGCGATTCTAGGCAACAACGACATGCTCACCTGGCCGGAGAAGATCTCCTTTGGCCTAGGCCTGGTGCCGGCGATGCTGCGGGGTCAGTCGTACGTGGAGGAATGTGATCAATATTCCTGGACAGAATGGTTGCGGTTGCACAACATCCCTGAGCGGGTCAACGATGAAGTGTTCATCGCCATGGCCAAGGCGCTTAACTTTATCGATCCCGATGAGATCTCAAGCACCGTGGTGCTCACGGCCCTGAATCGCTTTCTTCAGGAGAGTGATGGTTCCAAGATGGCCTTTCTTGATGGCAACCCGCCCCAGCGTCTCTGCCAGCCGATCGTTGATCACATCACCGCCCGAGGGGGAGAGGTGCATCTCGATGCGCCATTGCGCGAGATCAGCCTGGCCGAGGATGGACGGGTGGAGGGGTTCCGGATCGGTGGCATCAAGGGCCAGGATGGTCGCACCATCGTGGCCGATGCCTACGTCAGTGCTCTGCCCGTGGATCCGCTCAAGCTCTTGCTACCAGAGGCCTGGAAGCAGCTTGTTTACTTCAGCAAGCTGGATGGTCTCAATGGCGTTCCGGTGATCAATATCCACCTCTGGTTCGATCGCAAGCTCACTGCGATCGACCACTTGTTGTTCAGTCGCAGTCCCTTGCTCAGCGTGTATGCCGACATGAGCAACACCTGCCGCGAGTACGAAGACCCCGATCGTTCGATGCTGGAGCTGGTCTTCGCCCCCGCCAAGGATTGGATCGGCCGCAGCGATGACGACATCGTGGCCGCCACTCTCGAAGAGCTCAAACGCCTGTTCCCCCAGCACTTCACCGGCGGGAATCAAGCCACACTCCGCAAAGCGATTGTGGTGAAAACGCCGCTCTCGGTGTACAAAACCGTGCCCGGATGCCAGGCCCTGCGGCCGGATCAGACCAGTCCAATCCCCAACTTCTTCCTCGCTGGCGATTACACCATGCAGCGTTATCTCGCCTCGATGGAGGGAGCGGTGTTGAGCGGTCGGCTCTGCGCTGAGGCGATCGATGCGGCGGAGTCCGCCGGCTTGATCGCGGCCGCAGCGTCCATCGCCACTGGATCCGCCGCCGCCGGCCTGGCTCCGGTCTGAGGGTGACGCTCACTTCCCCACCTCTAGCTCCCGGCCTCGATGAGGCCTACGAGGTCTGTCGGCGCGAAACAGCCGAATGGGCCAAAACATTCTACTTGGGAACCCTGCTGCTGCCGCCGGCCAAGCGCCGCGCCATCTGGGCCATCTACGTGTGGTGCCGTCGCACCGATGAGCTGATGGACAGTCCGGCGGCCCAAGCCCTGCCACCCTCTACCTTGCTGGAGCGTCTCGATGCCTGGGAGGAGCGCACCCGGGGCCTGTTTGAAGGCCGTGTGCACGACAGCTTTGATCGCGTGATGCTGGACACGATCGAGCGCTTCCCCCAGCCGATGCAGGCCTATCTCGACATGATCGAGGGGCAGCGCATGGATGTGGTGAAACACCGTTATGCAGACTTCTCCGAACTGCAGCTGTATTGCTATCGGGTGGCAGGCACTGTGGGGCTGATGACCCAGGGTGTGATGGGGCTTGATCCCGCCTACACAACCGCTCCTTGGAGCGAGCAACCCGATCCCACCGAGGCTGCCGTGGCTCTGGGTATCGCTAACCAGCTCACCAACATCCTGCGCGATGTGGGCGAAGATCGTGGACGCGGTCGCATCTACCTGCCCCAGGAGGATCTGGTGCGCTTCGGCTACAGCGAAGCCGAGCTGCTGGCCGGCACCCTCAACGACAATTGGCGAGCCCTGATGGCCTTCCAGCTCGAACGGGCCCGCGCCTGGTTCGCTCGCTCCGAGGCCGGAGTGCGCTGGCTATCGGCTGATGCCCGCTGGCCCGTGTGGACCTCCCTTCGGCTCTATCGCGGCATCCTGGCGGTGATCGAGCGCCACAACTACGACGTGTTCAATAAGCGGGCTTATGTGCCCCGGGCCGGCAAGCTGCTCGATCTGCCGTTCAGTTTCATCGTGGCCCAGGCGCGCTGAGCCACGCCACCAGGATCGGCTTCTCCCCAGAGCATCCGCACCGGCAGATTGATTCATGCTCATTCGAGTGAGGGCCTGTGGGCTGCTTCAACCCTGTGCCGATCGAGCGCTACGCCACCCACGTGCAGAATTGGGGTTGCGGGGTCGAGGGCACTATCAATTAAGTCGAAAATCGAATAAACTATGTCGCCACCATAACTGGATAAGATCATTGTTCGGAATACTTGCCTGGACGACTCTTATTCCTGTTCTTCCTGGTAGAACTTTGCAAACATATCCCATCAGCATGTCGCCAAAATTATGACGCTCAAAAGCTCCAAATGGAGCGCACTCAATGTTTTGGATCACTTAATTTACGCACATGCTGATGCGCCCTGCTCCGGGCCCGTTCCCTTTTCCTTGAGCCACGCCACGAGGATCGGATTCACCCGCTCAGGCGCCTCATCGTGGGGGCAGTGCCCCAGCCCGGATAGCACTGTTAGATCCCGAACGCACGGGTAGGTGGCGGCCCAGCGGCGCGCCTCGGCCACCGGCTCCCACGGATCGGCTTCGCCCCAGAGCATCCGCACCGGCAGATTCAGCTCGGCTAGGAGCTGCGGGGCCAGCCGGTCGTTGAACAGATTCACGAAGCCGCGGAAGCTCTCCGGCGCTCCCGGATCGCGGCTCGGTTCGAAAAGCAGATTCACCAGTTCCTCATCCACGTTGCCGCCGCTCGGATAGGCCTGGGCCAGTACCTGCCGCACCACGGCCGGTCGGGCCAGGAGCTGGAATAGCCCCTGAATCAGCCAGCGCTGACGCACCGTGGCCATCAGCAGGGGGCGGCTCCAGCGCTGCAGCGGCGGCAGTTCGGCCAGCCGCTTGCCATCAAGGGCCCGCTGGGCGCAATCGATCAGCACCACCTGCTCGGGCGGCCTGCCCTGCCCCTGCAGCATACGGGCGGCATTGAGGGCCACCACCGCGCCGATCGAGTTGCCCACCAGCTGCAGGGGACCAGGACCGATCCTGGCGCTGCAGTAGTCCACCACCAGTTCGGCCCAGAGGTCAAAGCCGTAGCTCACCGCCCCTTCCAAAGGGGCGTCGCCGCTTAGGTGGGAGGGGGGTTTGGCGCTCGCGCCGAAGCCCAACAGGTCGAGGGCGTGAACGCGAAAGCCCGCGGCACTTAGGGCTGGGATCGTATGGCGCCAGTGCCGCCAGGAGGCTCCGAAGCCATGCACGAGAAGAACGGCCCCACGATCTGGAAGGCCGTTCTGGGGTGGGCTGCAGACGGTGCTGATGGCCTGGCCCCGCCAGATCCACGGCAGCGTCTGCAGTCCGGCGATCACCGGCTTCAGACGCCCACGGTCTGGTTGGCCAGCAGGCTCTTGAGCTTGGCGAGCTCGCCGGCCCAGCGGGGATCGGGGGCCTCGGCATCGACGCTGTCGGCGTGAACCACCTTGTTCACCGCTTTGCGGTTGGCGGGGGAGGGCGCTGCACCAACACGACGCTCGCCAGGGCCACTGGTGGGGCGGCTGTCACGGCGCTCGGAAACCTCGATGCGCAGCGCGTTGCCGCCGAAGTCGCGGCCATTGAGCTGTTCGATCACCGCATCGGCCAGCGTGGCGTCGTCCACGTTGGCGAAGCCGAAGCCGCGGCAGCCGCCGGTCTCACGGTCGTTCACGGCCTTGAAGCGCACCCCCGCTCCCACACTCTCGAACAGGGCTTCGAGTTCCTTGGCATCAAAAGACTGCGGCAGGTTGCCGACGTAAAGGCGAATGCTCATGACGGGGGGCAGGAAAGACAGACAGAAAGACTTCGGCTCGCGAAGAATCACGCCGAGGCACACGCAGTTAACCATGGCGAGGTACGTCACCCACTGAGAGCCAGCGGCGTGCCTCGGTCAGCGACTCCCCATCATCGCCGTCGACCTGCGCCGGCAATCGTCCGAAGGCCCGTTCCCGGGTGAGGTGCTCAAGCAGTTGTCCCAGTTCCCGCCCTGGTTTCAGTGGAAGCGAGGCTTGGAGGGCGGCCCCATCGATCGGCGGGCGGGGGTGGAACAGGGGATCGCGCTGATTTCGCCAGCGCACCAGGGCTCGGCGGGCCCAGGCTGGGTCGACCAGGAGGGCCAGGGCAGGCAGATCGGCCTCCAGCTGGCGGTGCAGTCGGAGCTGCTCGGGCTCGGGCAGGGCCCCGGGATCACCTTGGGTCTCTTGAAGTCGCTGCCACCAGTGGCGCAGTCGCTGCACGCTCTGCTGGCGCTTGCGGCTGGCCCTCAGCTGCTCCAGGGCCTTCCCGTCGAGCACGGCCGCCAGCCGCGCCAGGGGCAAGGCCCTCGCCGTTTCCTCCGGGCTGAGACCCCGGCTGGCGGCGGCTGCCGGGTCGAGGCCGGCAAGGGCCGTGCCGATTCCCGGGTTGCTCTCTACCAGTTCGCCTCGGGCGGAGGCGCCACCCCAGCTCTCCAGCAGGCCGCACGCCACGGTTAGCTCCAGGCCGGCGGCCCCCTGCGGAGCCGCCGCCAGCCGTTCCAGTTCGGCCAGAACCCGCTCGCCCGCCACATCCCGGAGCCGGGCATGGTGACGCCGGATCCAGCCCAGGCTGATGGGCTCAAGCTCGAAGTTAAGTTCGCAGGCCAGCCGCATGCCCCGCAGCAACCGCAGCGGGTCATCGAGCAGGTTGGCTTCGCTGATGGCCCTCAGCCGCCCCGCCGCCAGGTCCGTCATGCCGCCGCTGGGATCAAGCAGAGCACCGGTCGGCTCGACTCCCTGCAGCGGCAGGGCGATCGCATTGGCGCTGTAGTCCCGGCGGAGCAGGTCGACATGCAGGTTGGCCCCTAGGCAGCGGGCGAGGTCGATCGTCCAGCCCTGGAGCACCAGCCGGGCGATCGAGCGTTCCTGGTCGAGCACCACCACCGCTCCCCCTAGCCGCCGGCCCAGGTCCCGGGCCAGCTCCACGGCGTCGCCTTGCACCACCAGGTCCAGGTCGGGCCGCGGCATCAGCCGTCCCAGCAGCGCGTCTCGCACCGCACCTCCCACCAACACGGTTCCTTGCGGAAGGGTCTCTAGGGGCACCGGCCAGGATTCTGGCGCCAAGATCCGCCACAGCTCCCCGACCAACGCCCCGGGCTCACAGGCCACAATGGGAGCCTGGCTTGGCCCCGGCGACATGTGCATCTGCGTGGATTGCCGCTGGGTGGATCGCTGCCAGGCCTACCACGCGGTGGAACGCGAGCACGGTGTGGCCCACCTCTGTGATCAGCCTGAGTTCAGGCCGCGCCAGCCTCGCATTCACGTGCAGGTGCATGACCTACCGGATGGGGCGGTGGGGGTGGAATGGGATGTGCGGGCCTGCTCCGACTTCCAATCCGACCCGGGTCGCTGGCTGCGGCTGCGGCCCGGCGAGGCGGTGCCAGGATGATGCTGATTCTTCCCCCTGAGGGCGGCGACTTCGCTGCGGAGAGCAGCCTGGAGGGGGCCAGCGATCCGGGGCCAGGCCCCTGGCTTCTGGCTCTGCACAGCTCCGGCGACACCCTCGGGGTGGCCCTGCAAAGGCTCGGGGATGGGTCCCCGCCTCGCCTTGCGGCCTTCCCCCTTGGCCGGACCCTTTCCAATGATCTCTTCGGCTGCGTGGAGGCGGTGCTGCCGGCTTCTCGCTGGCCGCAGCTGGCGCGGTTGGCGGTGGCCACCGGCCCCGGCGGCTTCACCGGCACCCGGCTCACGGTGACCCTGGCCCGCACCCTGGCCCAGCAGTTGGGTCTTCCCCTCGATGGCTTCGGCAGTTTTCTGCTGATGGCGCGGCGTCGGCTGGCTCAGCCGGACTGCCCGCCCATACCCTTTTGGCTGGTGCAGGACCTCCCCCGTCGCGGGGTGGTTGCGGGGCTCTATGCCCCTAATCCGGAGCAGCGCGGCGGGGCACTGGAACTCGCCGCTCCTCGCCTGTACCGTGAGCCCGCCGCCCTGGCCGAGGTCGAGGCCAGCCTCGTCATTGGCCCCGATGGCGAGGGGCTGTCCCCTCCGCCCGCCGTCCGATGCCCCGCCCAGGTCCACCAGCCCCCGGACGTGGCCGAACTGCTGCGCTGCAGCCAGGAAGCCGCCGCCGCCGGCAAGCCGGCCCCCTGGTCGCTGGTGCTGCCCCTCTACCCCACCAGCCCGGTGGATCCCGCCGGGCCGTGAGGGCACGGCGCCGGCGGCGTCGGGGAGGAGCTGCCCGTCTCTGGGTGCTCGGCCTCGCCGGGGGCTGCCTGCTGTGGCTCTCCCGGGGGTGGTGGTGGCCCCAGCCCCCACCACCCCAGATGATCCTGGTGCTGGGGGGGGATAAAGACCGGGAACTGGCGGCCGCCGAACTGGCCCGGCGCCACGGGCTGCCGGTGGTGGTGAGTGGTGGCAGCAATCCCGAGTACGCCCACTGGATCTTTGAGGAGCAGGAGGGGCTCTCCCCCCATCAGGTGCAGCTCGACTACCGCGCCCGCGACACCCTCTCCAACTTCACCTCCCTAGTGGACGACCTGCGCCGCGCCCGCATTCGCCATGCGCTGCTCGTCACCAGTCGTGACCACATGGCCCGCGCCCTGCTGGTTGGCCGGATCGTGGCGGGTAGCCGGGGCATCCAGCTCACACCCGTGCCGGTGCCCTGCGGCCAGCTCTGCGTCACGGAGGGGCGCTCCAAGATTTGGGGCGATGGCCTACGGGCGGCGCTCTGGGTGATCAGCGGACGCGACCTCAGGGGCTGGGCGGTAGTGCGGTTTGCCCCCTGGCTGGAGCGAGTCGGCCCGGCGGTGCCATCAGTCCTTCGTCGATCAGGCGGTTGATCGCCTCCTGACAGGCTCGGGTGGTGCTTTCCAGATCTTCGCGGCGGCGGGAGGCCGGGGGTGGGATGGGATCCCCGATGCGAATGTGCACGGGCACCAGCCGTAGCCGGCTTTGCTCCGGTCCGAGGGCCCGGTGGCTGTTGAGGATTGCCACCGGCAGGAGGGGGGCGCCGCAGCGCGCCGCCAGTAGGGCGGCCCCGTGCAAGGGGGCATTCACCCGGCCATTCCGCTGGCGGGTGCCGTCCAGGAACACTCCGGTGGCCCAGCCCTCCTCCAGACGCTGGCAGGCCACCCGGATGGCATCCCGGTCGCTGGCACCCCGCGCAACGGGATAGGCGCCGCAGGCCCGGATGATGGGGCCCAGCAGGGGAACCCGGAAGAGTTCCTCCTTGGCCATGAAGGCCACGGGGCGCCCAAGGGCATGGCCCAGCAGGGGTGGATCCAAGTGGGAGCCATGGTTGGCTACCACCACCAGGGCCCCCTGGGGGGGCACATTGGCGTTGCCGGCGGTGCGTCCGCGCAGTAACCAGCGGAAGACCGGAAACACCAGTAGGTAGCTGATCGCTAGGTAGCTGAGGCTGGGTCGGGGCGAGCCGATTAGGGCGGGGGGGCTGGCGATCGGCCGGCCCACGGTGAGCGCTGAGGACTCTCCTGCGGGGCGCCGGGCAGGCGCCCCGCTCCGGTCCTTGGTCGGGCCATCGGCCGGTGGGGGCGGGTTCAACCCAGGTCCGCGGCGCTGCCGATTTGGGCGGTGGTGATCCCCGCACAGCTGCGCTTGATCAGGCCGCTGAGCACGTTGCCCGGCCCGATTTCCACGGCGCTGCCGATCCCATCGGCAGCGAAGTGCTCCATGGTCTCCCGCCACCGCACCCCGGTGGTCATCTGGCGACGCAGGCGGTCCTTGAGGACCGCACCCGAGGTTGCCGGGGTGGGGTCGGTGTTGCTAAGCACCGGCATGGCGGCATCGGCAAAGGCCACGCCCTCCAGGTCGGCTGCGAAGGCGGCGGCGGCCTCCGCCATGAAGGGGGAATGGAAGGCACCGCTCACCGCCAGGGGCATGGCCCGCTTACAGCGCAGCTCTCCCGACACGGCCGCCACGGCCTCGGGGGTTCCCGAGAGCACCACCTGGCCCTCGCCGTTGTCATTAGCGATCACCACCCCCTCATGGGCCTCAACCAGGGCCTCGAGTTCGGCCCGGTCGAAGCCCAGGACCGCTGTCATGGCACCACCGCCGGCGGCGGCCATCCGCTCGCTGCGGGTGCGGATCAGGCGGAGTCCCGTGGCTGCATCGAACACGCCGGCGGCGTAGAGGGCCACCAGTTCACCGAGGCTGTGGCCCGCCACCAGCGAAGGGCTGCGGCCCTGGCCGCGCAGGCCGTCCACCAGCAGCGACTCGATCACGAACAGGGCGGGCTGGGTGTTGCGGGTGTCGTTCAGGTCGGTGGGGCCGGGGCTGCCCTCAGGGGCTTCTCCGGCGCAGATGGCCAGCAGATCGCGGCCGATCAGTTCGGAGGCTGCGCTGAACCGCTCCCGGGCACCAGGAAGGTCGAGCACCGCGGTGGCCATGCCGATTTTCTGCGATCCCTGTCCGGGGAATACCCAGGCAATGCCCATTCCAGTCCGCATGGTGTGTGGCCAGGAGATTAGGCGGCGGTTGTGACCGCCCCTGCCCGGCAGGCCTCAGGCGGCCGGACCGCGCCAGCGCAGCAGGGCCCCCCCCCAGCTCAGGCCCGCTCCAAAACCGCTGCTGGCGATCAGATGGCCGTTTCGGATGCGGCCATCGCGTACCGCCTCATCAAGCATCAGGGGAATCGTGGCGGCGGAAGTGTTGCCGTAGGAGGCCAGGTTGCTCAGAACCCGTTCGTGGGGCATGGAGAAGCGTTCGGCCACCGCATTCAGGATGCGCTGGTTGGCCTGGTGCAGCAGTAGCCAGTCGAGTTGGTCGGCGGTAAGGCCGCTGCTCTGCAGCAGTTCGGCCAGCACCGCCGGCACCTCCCGAACGGCGAACTTGTACACCTCCTGGCCGTTCATCTGGATCGGGCTGAAGCCCCCCACCTGGGCGCTGAGGCCCCCAAGCAGGGGCTGGTGCCGGTCGACCTGGGCGAGGGTGAGGCAGCCGTTGCGGCTGCCATCGGAGCGCATCCGGAAGGCCACCAGGCCATCCTCTTCGGCCGCGCAGGCCTCCAGGGCCACCGCGCCCGCCCCATCGCCGAACAGCACGCAGGTGCGTCGGTCATCCCAGTTGAGCCAGCGGCTGAGTTGGTCGGCGCCGATGACCAGCACCCGCTCCATGGCGCCGCTGCGCAGGTACTGGGCGGCGGTGATCAGGGCGAAGAGAAAGCCACTGCAGGCAGCGGTGAGATCGAAGGCCACGGCGTTGGAGGCGCCGAGTGCCGCCTGCACCCGGGGGGCCGTTCCGAAGAGGTCGTCTGGGCTTGAGGTGGCCAGCAGGATCATGTCGAGGTCGGCGGGCCGCCAGCCCGCCTGCTCCAGGGCCGCCAGACCTGCCGCTGCGGCCAGGCTGGTCACGGTCTCGCCAGGGCCAGCCACCCTCCGGGCGCCGATGCCGGTGCGGCTGCGGATCCAGGCATCGTCCGTGGCGACCCGCTGGCTCAGATCGTCGTTGCTGATGCTGGCGGTTGGGAGGGCGCGGCCGCTGCCCGCCAGGGCCATGCCCCTGGCGGCGCCAGCATGGGCTGGGATGGGCCCTAGGGGAAGCGGCATGGGGGGTGTCGCGGGGGAGGAGTCGGCCAACGCCCTTACAGAAGGCAGCGACACTGGGATCCACCCTCACTCGGCCTCAGTCAACCACAGGTGGCCGCCGCCCCCTCGCTGGTCTCCCGCGAGGCTGCGATCCCATCGCCTCCCTGGCCTGCGACCTCGGCACCCAGAGCGTGGAGGTCGTCCATCACGCCGTGGCTGGCGGCCGAATGGGTGAGCCGCAGGGCACTCACCACCGAGAGGGCCTTGCTGCTGCCGTGGCCGATCACGCAGATCCCATCCACCCCCAGCAGCAGGGCGCCGCCATGCTCGGCGTGGTCAAGGCGCTTCTTGATGCGGATCAGGTTGCTGCGCAGGAAGGCTGAGCCCACCTTGCCGCGCCGGCCACGGGGCAGTTCGGCCCGCAACACATCAAGCAGCACACCCCCCACCGATTCCAGGAACTTCAGCAGCACGTTGCCGGTGAAGCCGTCACACACCACCACGTCAAAGTCGCCGGAGAGCACATCGCGCCCTTCGCAGTTGCCCGCGAACTTGAAGCGTGGTTCCCCGGCCAGCAGGGGGTAGGTCTTGAGGGCGAGGTCGTTGCCCTTGCACTCCTCTTCGCCGATGTTGAGCAAGCCGATGCGGGGCCGGTTCACCAGCAGCACATCGCGGCTGTAGATGTTGCCGAGCAGGGCGAACTGGTGCAGCCAGGCGGGCTTGCAATCCATGTTGGCGCCTACGTCCAGCACCATCACCTGCTGGTTCGGGTCCTTGGTGGGGAAGAGGGCGCCAATGGCGGGCCGCTCGATGCCAGCCAGGCGGCCGAGCCGAAAGATCGCTGAAGCCATCACGGCGCCGGAGTTGCCGGCCGAGTACACGGCCGTGGCTTCACCGCGCTTCACCAGATCCATGGCCATGTTGATGCTGGCATCGCGCTTGCGCCGCACCGCGGTGGCCTCCTCGTGCATGCCCACCGAAGGACCGCTAGGCACCAGGTCGATCAGTCCCCTGTTGATGGCGGTCTGAAGCTCCTCCTGGAGTCCGATGGAAGCCACGGCCTTTCGCAGGGGCCCGCTTTCGGCCACAAAGCGCACCCGTAGGGGCAGGAGGCTCACCGCCCGCAGGCAGCCCTCCAGGATCGGGCCCGGTGCGTGGTCGCCCCCCATGCCATCCACCGCCACCCAGAGGCGCTGCCGGTCGTCGATGGGGCCGTCGTTGCTCCCTCCCAGGAATGGGCCTCCAGCCTGAAGCGTGCCGCCGCCCTGCTGCAAGCGGCGCAGCGGATCCAGGACCAGCGGTTGCAGCATCGACCCGGCCACGGAGCTGGCGGCTCCAGCCACATTGCCCGCCATGCTCCCGGCCGCTCCGGCCACGCTGCCCGCCACCGAGGCGGTGGCGCTGGCGGTGTCCACCAGGGCGGAAGCGGTGTCCACGAGGGTGGTCACCGCGGCATTCCGGCGATACCAGATCACCAATCGGCGGATCGCACGGCTCTGCTTGCCGCGGGATCCCTTGCCCCGATCGGGGACAAGCATGCCGGATTCAGGCTCCTTCGGAGGCAGGGGAGTCAACGATGCGCTGGAAGAGATAGCCGGTGCCCCGGGCCGTGAGGATCAGCTCGGGGTTGGCGGGATCATCCTCCAGTTTGGAACGCAGTCGGGAAATGTGGACATCCACCACGCGGGTGTCCACGTGACGCTCCGGGGTGTAGCCCCACACCTCTTTGAGGATTTCGCCGCGGCTGAAGGCTTCCCCGGAGCGGCTCACCAGCAGTTCCAGGAGGCTGAACTCCATCCCGGTGAGCCGGATGCGCTCCTCGCCTCGGTACACCTGGCGCTTGTTGGTGTCGATCCGCAGCTCCCCCACCTGGATCACGCCGGAGTTGGGGATCCCGGGACCCTGGTCCTTGTCCACCCGCCGCAGCACACAACGGATGCGGGCTTCCAGCTCCTTGGGGCTGAAGGGTTTCACCACGTAGTCGTCGGCCCCGAGCTCCAGGCCGGTGATGCGGTCGGCCACATCGCCCAGGGCCGTGAGCATCACGATCGGCACATCCGATTCCTTGCGCAGCTCCTGGCAGACGCCGTAGCCATCGAGCTTGGGCATCATCACGTCGAGTACCACCAGGTCGGGGTGGGACCGGTGGAAGGCTTCAAGGGCCTCCTCGCCATCGCAGGCGGTGACGACCTGGTAGCCGATCATCGAAAGGCGGGTTTCCAGGATCCGGCGGATGCTGGCCTCGTCATCCACGACGAGGATCGTTTCTTTGGCGGGGGAGGAGGCCGTCATCGTGCCTGGAGTTGTGCCTGGGAAGGTGCCTGGAATCGGGCCTGGGGTCGGTGCATCACGCCTGGGGACAGGGATCGATCCCTGCGGGGATCTGGGGAAAAGAGTGTGGATCCCTGCGGTCGGGCCGCAGGCCGGGTGCCGAAGCACTACTCCCAACAGGCCTACTGAAAAGGCCAGAGTGCCCCCAGGTTCACTGAACGCCACCTTTCTTCATACACAGTGGTCCCTCAGGATCTGCCCCAGGTTGACGACGGCAGCCCGGCACCGACCCTGAAGCCAGCATCGCCGTATCCTCGTTCGCCCTCCCAAGCCTTGGCTCGCCCCCTTTCCACCTACGTGTGCCAGAGCTGCGGTGCCCGCACCCGTCAGTACTTCGGTCGCTGTTCGGGCTGCGGTGGTTGGAACACCCTGGTGGAGCAGGCCGCTGTTCCCACCGACAGCCGCCGCCGTCGGCCGGTGGCCGCCGCCGATGCCCCAGACGGCCCCGGCGGGCCGGGGAGCCCCCGGCGCTCCGAGCCGATCGCCGCGGTCGGGGACCGACCACTGCAGCGCCTGGCCAGCGGTTACGGCGAACTGGACCGGGTGCTCGGCGGCGGCCTCGTGCCCGGCTCCCTGGTGCTCCTGGGCGGCGATCCCGGCATCGGCAAATCCACCCTCCTGCTCCAGTGCGCCCGCACCATGGCGGTGGGTCAGTCGGTGCTCTATGTGAGCGCCGAGGAGTCGGCCCAGCAGGTGAAGCTGCGCTGGCGGCGGCTGGCGGAGGAGGGGGAGGGGGCCGGGCCTGCCGGCGCGGCGGACCGGGAGAACGGGGGCTCTGCGGCGGCCGTATCCGGCCTGCAGCTGTTGGCCGAAACCGACCTGGAGCTGGTGCTGCAGGAGCTGGAGGCCCTGCGGCCCGCCGTGGCGATCATCGACAGCATTCAGGCTCTCCACGATGGTGAGCTGGGCAGCGCGCCGGGCTCGGTGGCCCAGGTCCGCGAATGCGCCGCCGCCCTGCAGCGCATCGCCAAGCGCCAGCACACCGCCTTGCTGCTGGTGGGCCATGTCACCAAGGAGGGGCTGCTGGCCGGCCCCAAGGTGCTGGAGCACCTGGTGGATGCGGTGCTTACCTTTGAGGGCGACCGCTTCGCCAGCCACCGCCTGCTGCGGGCGGTGAAGAACCGCTTCGGCGCCACCCATGAGCTGGGGGTGTTCGAGATGCGGGGCAGCGGCCTGGTGGAGGTCACCAACCCCAGCGAACTCTTCCTCGGCGGCGAGGGGCCCGGCACCGGCACGATCGTGGCCTGCGAGGGCACCCGGCCGCTGGTGGTGGAGCTACAGGCTCTGGTGAGTCCCACCAGCTATGCCAGCCCGCGCCGCAGCGCCACCGGCATCGCCGCCAACCGGCTCCATCAGATCCTGGCTGTGCTGGAGAAGCACCTCGGCCTGCCCCTCTCCCGCTTCGACTGCTACCTGGCGGTGGCGGGCGGCCTGGAGGTGGAGGAGCCGGCGGCGGATCTTGGGGTGGCCGCAGCGGTGGTGGCCAGCTACCGGGACCTGGTCCTGCCGCCGGGCACGGTGTTGGTGGGGGAGCTGGGGCTGGGGGGGCAGTTGCGGCCGGTGGGGCAGCTGGAACTGCGGCTGCAGGAGGCGGCCCGGCTGGGGTTCCGGCGGGCGGTGGTGCCCCGCGCTGGTCTGCCTCCCGGCCTGGCGGCCTGCCTCGATTTACAGGTGCTGGAGGCAGGATCCGTGGCGGAAGCTCTGGTGGCGGCGCTGGGGGTGGATCCCACCCAGGATTGAAAAACGGCCCTCAGCAGGCCACCCACGCTTAGAAATACACGTCCACGTTGCTGCGGCCCGAGGATTTCAGCCAGTTCTCGATGTCGAGGTATCCGCCGGGATAGAGCTTTACAGCCTTGGTCCAGAAGTCGGCCGCTTCGTCGAACCAGCGGTCGGCGGTGTCCTGGTCACCGTTCTCTGCAGCGATGCGGCCCCGTTTCTCGAAGATCAGCCCCATGTTTTTGAGGCAGGACGGTGAGTTGGGATTGGCATCAAGCGACTGGCGGTAGTAGTCGAGGGCCTTCTCCTCCTCGCCGGTGCTCATGAAGATGATCGCCATGTTCTTCAGGATCTCTCCGCGGTCGATGGCGTTCTCCTCGAGGCGCAGGGCCTCCTCGTAGTTGTCGAGGGCCTCGGCGTAGTCCCCGTCGTTCTGGGCGGAGAGGCCATCGCGGTAGTACACATAAGCCTCCTTGGCCTTGGGATCGATAGGTAACAGCTTCACGATTAGATCGGCCATCACCGTGAAGCTCTTGTCGATGAAGTTGTCGTTGCGCTGGGAGCGGGGCACGGCGTCACGTCTTGTTCTGCGCACCATCCTGCCCGCCGCTGCCGCTTAGGAGGGGCGTGATGGTTCGATCTCCCTAGCCTGAAGCCCCCGATCGAGCTCCACCTGCCCCCTCCTTCTCCGGCTACTGCGGAGGTTGCCGCCCCGATGCAGCCCGCCGCCGGATCCGTGCCCGGTGTTGGTCAAACCCTCCTGCTTGATGTGGAGGGGATGAAATGCGGCGGCTGCGTGCGTGCGGTGGAACAGCGCCTCACCCAACAGGATGGGGTACGGGATGCCAGTGTGAATCTGCTCACCCGCACCGCCTGGGTGGAGCTCGATCGGGCCGAGGAGCGACTGCCAGCTCTGCTGCGGTGCCTGGAGGAGCTCGGCTTCCCCGCTCGGCCCCGTGGCGAGGACGATGACCACCGCCCAAGCCGCCGCGAGCGTCTTCAGGAGCGCCACTGGTGGGAGAGTTGGCGCCAGTTGGTGATGGCCCTGGCTCTGATGCTGGTGTCGGGCCTGGGCCATCTGGCCGATGCCGGTGCCCTCGGCCTGGCGAGCACCCCCCTGGCCCAGCCCTGGCTCCATGTCCTGCTGGCTAGCGCGGCCCTGGCGGGTCCGGGCCGGCGCATCCTCGTGGGAGGGTGGCGCTCCGCCTTCGCCGGGGCCCCCGGCATGGACACCCTGGTGGGGCTGGGGGTGGCCAGTTCCTACCTGGCCAGTCTGGTGGGCTGGCTCTGGCCGGCGGGGGGCTGGCCCTGTTTCTTCAACGAGGCCGTGATGCTCCTGGGTTTCGTGCTGGCCGGCCGCTTCCTGGAGGAGCGGGCCCGCTACCGCACCGGCCGAGCCATCGAGGCCCTGGCCCTGCTCCAGCCCGAGCAGGCCCTGCTGCTGGTGGATGGCGGGCTGCCCCGGCCGGTGCGGGTGGGGGGTCTGCGCCCCGGCGACCGGATCCGCATCCTTCCGGGCGACCGCGTTCCGGTCGATGGGCTGGTGCGGGAGGGCAGCTCCGCGGTGGACACCTCTTCCCTCACCGGTGAATCCCTCCCCCAGGTTGTCGAGGCCGGCAGCGAACTCGCGGCTGGCTGTCTCAACCTGGCCGCTCCTCTGGAGCTCGAGGTGCTGCGGCGGGGAGGCGAGAGCGCCATCGCCCGCATCGTGCACCTGGTGGAGCAGGCCCAGCTGCGCAAGGCCCCGATTCAGGGGCTCGCCGACCGCGTGGCCGGCCGCTTCACCCTGGCTGTGCTGCTGATGGCCGCCTCCACCTTCCTGTTCTGGTGGCTCTGGGGAGCCCACCACTGGCCCGCCGTGCTGATGGCCGGGACTCCCCCCGGCCACGGCGCCCACGGCCATGGCGCCCCCGGTCCGGCGGGCACCCCGCTGGGCCTGGCTCTGCAGTTGGCCATCGCCGTGCTGGTGGTGGCCTGTCCCTGTGCCCTCGGCCTAGCCACCCCGGCGGCGATCAGCGTGGGAAGCGGTGCCGCCGCCCGCGCCGGCCTGCTGTTCCGCGGCGGCGATGCGATCGAAACCGCCGCCCAGCTGCGGGTGGTGCTGTTCGACAAGACCGGCACCCTCACCCTCGGGCGTCCCCTGGTGACGGCGGTGGAACCGGCTCAGCCCGAATCTGCTCAGCCCGAACCGACTCAGCCCGGATCGGCTGGGCCCGAATCCGCTGCCCCGAACGGTGCCCCAGGGGAGGGCTTTGCCCTTCCATCCGTTCAGGATCAAGGCGGGGTGAAGAGGATTTCCTCCGCGGCCGATCGCCTGGTACAACTGGCGGGCAGCCTGGAGCGCGACAGCCGCCATCCCCTGGCTCACGCGGTGCTGCAGGAGGCTCAGCGGCGCGATTTGGCTCTGCTGCCGGTGCGCGATCCCCGGGCGCTAGCGGGCGATGGGCTGGAAGCCCGGATCGAGGAGTCGGCGGTCCGCATGGCGGGGCTCAGTCCCGTTGCCGGGGCCCCTTCGTTGCTTCGGGTGGGGCGGCTGGCCTGGCTCGAGAGCGTGGGTGTGTTGGTCGAGGGCGACAGCCGTGCCCGCCAGGTGAGCCTGGAGGGCGGCGGTGCCTCCGTGCTGGCGGTGGCTCTCGATGGCGCCCTGCTGGGTCTGATCGCCGTGGAGGACAGCCCCCGGCCCGACGCGGCCGCCACCCTGGCAGCGCTGCGGGAGCGGCCTTTGGCGCTGGGTCTGCTCAGTGGTGACCGGGAGGCCCCGGTGAGGCGGCTGGCGGCCCGGGTCGGCCTGCATAGCGAAGAGCTCGCCTGGGATCTGCGGCCTGAGCAGAAGCTCGACCGCATCCTGGCGGCCCGGTCCCGCGGGCCGGTGGCCATGGTGGGGGATGGGATCAACGATGCCCCCGCCTTGGCGGCCGCTGACCTTGGCATCGCCGTGGGCACCGGCACCCAAATCGCCCAGGAGGCCGCTGATCTGGTGGTGATGGGTGATCGTCTCGATGGCTTGCCCCAGGCCCTAGAGATCGCCCGGCGCACCATGGCCAAGGTGCGTCAGAACTTGGCGTGGGCCTTCGGTTACAACCTCATCGTGCTGCCGATCGCCGCCGGGGCGCTGCTGCCCGGTTTCGGCATCCGCCTCTCGCCTCCCCTGGCCGCGTTGTTGATGGCTCTCAGTTCGATCACCGTCGTGGTGAATGCCCTCCTGCTGCAGGATGGCTCCGCCAGCAGGGTGGAGCGGCGCGGGTGAACCGGGTGGAGCGGCCTCAGGGCCTGGTGTCCCATGGTGTACCGCTGGGCGATCCAGGGGAAGGGGAGCCGTCGCGGCAGGATCGCCCCGGGGCCGCCGGTTCCCCCCCGGGCTGCTTCGTGGTGCTGGAGGGCATCGATGGTTGCGGCAAGACCACCCAGCTGGAGCACTTGGGCCAGTGGTTGCCCACCAGTGGCCTGATGCCGGCCGGCGCCCGCCTCCTCACCAGCCGGGAACCGGGCGGAACCCCCTTAGGCCGGGCCCTGCGGGAGCTGCTGCTCCATCCCCCTGCAGGTGCCTCCCCCTGCAGCGATGCCGAACTGCTGCTTTACGCCGCCGACCGGGCCCAACACGTGTCCCAGGTGATCCGGCCCGCTCTCGCGGCCGGCAACTGGGTGCTTTGCGATCGATTCAGCGGCTCCACCGCGGCTTATCAGGGCTATGGCCGGGGGCTGCCCCTGGAGCGGATCGCGGCCCTGGAGGGCTTCGCCACCGGCGGCCTGGAGCCCGATCTCACCCTCTGGCTCGACCTGCCCCTGGAGGAATCGCTGCGGCGGCGGGGCGGCAGGGCCGCCGACCGGATCGAGGCCTCGGGCCACGCCTTCTTGGCACGGGTGGCGGCGGGATTCGCCACCCTGGCCCGCCAGCGGGGCTGGCAGCGGGTCGATGCCAGCCAGCGCAGCGAGGTGGTGACCCAGGAATGCCAGGCCGTCCTGCTGGGTCATGCCGCCGTGGCGCCCGAGGGGCGGGCGGATGGCTGAGCTCTTTGCCGGCCTGCTGGGCCAGGAGGCCGCCCTGCGATTGCTGGAAGCTGCCCTGGCGCAGCGTCGCCTGGCGCCCGCCTACCTGTTCGTGGGAGCCGATGGGGTGGGGCGTCGCCTGGCGGCCCTGCGGTTTCTGGAGGGGGTGCTCACCGCCCCTGAGCGCTGCCTGCAGGGCAATCCGCATCTGAGGCGGCGCCTCGGCCAGGGCAACCACCCCGACCTGCTCTGGGTGGAGCCCACCTATTCCCACCAGGGCCAGCTGGTGCCGGCCTCCAGGGCCGAGGCTGAAGGGGTGAACCGTCGCAGTGCCCCCCAGCTACGCCTGGAGCAGGTGAGGGAGGTGTCGCGCTTCCTGGCCCGCCGCCCGGTGGAGGGCGACCGATGCCTGGTGGTGCTCGAAGGGGTGGAGGCCATGGCCGAGGCCGCCGCCAATGCCCTGCTCAAGACCCTCGAAGAACCGGGTGGAGGCCTGCTGGTGCTGATCACCGCAGCCCCGGAGCAGTTGCTCAGCACGATCCGCTCCCGATGTCAGGCCATTCCCTTCTCCCGCCTGTCCCCAGAGTTGGTCCAGCGGGTGCTGGATGCCCTACCCCCCGTGGAGCCCAATGCCACCGGGACATCCGTTGAAGCCGCTCCAGCGGCGGTGCCGCCCGATCCCCCCGAGCTGCTCGATCTGGCGGCTGGCTCTCCGGGCGCCCTGCTGTTCCACCGCCACCAGTGGGGTTCCTTGCCGGCGGGGCTGGCTGATCGTTTGCGGTGCCTGGGGCCCGATCCGGTGGAGGCCCTTCACTTGGCCCGTGACCTCACCGAGGCCCTCGATGGCGAACAGCAGCTTTGGTTGCTGGGTTGGTGGCAATGGGCCCTGTGGCGGAGCCTGGGACAGGTGGGGCCCCAGCGGCGGCTAGAACGGCTCCGCGGCCACTTGCGGAGCTTCGTGCAACCCCGGCTGGCCTGGGAGGTGGCCCTGCTGGAGCTGGCGGGAGGATCCTGCCGCTGAACAGGGGTGTGGCTCAGGCCGCTTCGGTGCCATCCCCTTCGGATCCGATCGCCGTGGGGGCGGGGCGCTGTTCCCTTTGGCGTTCGCTCCGGGCTGCTTCGATGATGGGCTGGAGGCTGGCGAGTTGTTCGCCGGTGGGAAGTTCCAGGCAGTAGCCGGCTCCGTACACGGTCTTGATGAAGCGCGGTTTGCGCGGATCGGGCTCCAGCTTGGTGCGCAGATGGCGCACATGCACCCGAATCGTTTCGATGTCGTCGCCGGGTTCGTAGCCCCAAACCTCCATCAGGATCAGGGAGGGTGCCACGGTCTGGCCGTGCCGCTGCATCAGGCAGTGCAGCAGTTCGAATTCAAGATGGGTGAGCCGCACCGCTTGATCGAACCAGATCGCCTCAAAGCGTTCGGGCACCAGGGTGAGGCACCCATAGCTAAGGATTTCGTTGTGTTTGGTGGACAGGGGGGCCCGTTCGCTCCGTCGCAGAAGAGCTTTCACTCGCACCATCAGCTCTTCGAGGTCGAAGGGTTTGGTGAGGTAATCGTCGGCGCCGGAGTTGAAGCCGCTCACCTTGTCCTTGGTGCCGCCCAGGGCGGTGAGCATCAGGATTGGAATCTTGGCTGTGCGTTCATCCCGGCGTAACCGCTGGCACAGGGTGAGCCCATCCACCTTGGGAAGCATCAGATCCAGCAGGATCACATCGGGGCTGTACTGAAGGGCGAGGGCCTGGCCCTTGATGCCGTCTTCAGCCCGCTGAACATCGAAGCCACTGTGTTCGAGGTGGCCAGACACCAGCGCACGCATGTCGCTGTCGTCCTCAATGAGCAGGATGCAGGGCTTCATGGCTGTCGGGTTCTCGGATGCAGGACCGGGGCGACGGCAGCTGCGGGACTGCGAGGCACAGGATTGAGAGCCATTTTCTCTCGCGTTCGCCCTGCTTGCATCACCAGCCCCGGACATTGCGGTAGCGGACTGTACATTTTTGGAGCTATCGGCTGCTGCGATTTCAGGGAGCCGTTCTGAAGAAGCCAGCCGGGCAAAGGCCTGGGGCCCTTCGCCGCAATTGCATGGCCCACAAGGAGTTGCCGCAATCTTTAGAAAGTCTTCCGGTTTTGACCGTCAACAGGCGGCGTGTTTCCAGGGCCCGATCTCGCCGCTTGTAGCCCGATCTCGCAGCTTGCAGTCAGAGGTGCGATCTGGGTCAACCACGAAGACCCTCTGGCCGGAGCCTTTGCTGTGAGCTGAACTCCCCGGGCGGGATTCGAACCTGCGACCAATCGGTTAACAGCCGACCGCTCTACCACTGAGCTACCGAGGAATGACCGCCGTGGCGGACCGAAGGAGCTTACCTTTCGGCCGCGCCGGCAAGCAAGGGGAGGAGCCTGGCCGCATCCAACCAAGGTCCCACCCGGCCCGCCTCCATACGAGCGGCGCCGTCGCAGCAGTCGAGCTCCTCTAGGCGATGGGTGATCCAGAGGGCCGTGATCGGCCGCTCGTCCCGGCTGCAGAGCGAGCGGATCAGGGCCAGCACCTCCCGCTGGCTGTCGGGATCGAGCAGGGCGGTGGGCTCATCGAGCAACAGCATCTCGGCGTCGCTGGCCAGGGCGCCGGCGATCGCCAGGCGCTGTTTCTGGCCGCCGCTGAGGGTGTGGATCGGCCGCCGTTCCATGCCGCCCAGCCCCACCTGCTGCAGGGCCCGCTCCATGCGGGCGGTGCGCTCGGCCGCAGGTAGGCCGGCCGGGAGCCCCAGCTGCAGATCGCTGCCGCAGCTCGGCAACAGCAGCTGGTGGTCGGGGTTCTGGAACACCAGGGCGGGCTTGAGGAGGGTGTGCACCGTGCCGCCATCGGCCTTGAGCAAGCCGCTGATCAGGCGCAGGAGGGTGCTCTTGCCACTGCCGTTGCTTCCCACCAACATCCAAAGCCCCGGCCTGGAGATCTCGAGATCGCAGTGGTCCAGGGCCGACTGGCCGTTGCTCCAGCGGAACACCAGCCCGCTCACCCGCAGCAGCGGCGGGGGAGGGGGATCAGCCATCGAGGCTGAAACCGGGGCGCTTGCTGCCGCTGGATGCCGCTGATTTTTCGTAGGTCTGTACCGCCACCACCTCGCTGCTCAGCAGGCTGATGTGCTTGTGCTCGTCCTTTTCGCAGTGCAGCTCCAGCACCTTGGGGTGGCCGCTCTCGATCGCTTGGCGCACCTCCCTGTAGAGCGCCAGGGCCGCCTCCTGCTCCTTGCGCTGCACGGAGATCGGCATGGGGGTGAGCCGGAGGGAAAGCTCGACGACGTGCATGGTGAAAGGAAGTGTTCCAGCCACTCTGGCGGAACGGTGGTGGCGATGGCCTGGTCACAGGTGGTGAGGCCGCGGCGGCTGCGGTATCGGCAACCAGGAAGCGGGTTGGGCGGCCAGCCTGCTCACCGGGCGGCCGCCTAGCTGAAGCAAGAGCGCTGCCACCGGTGCCCGTTGGAACTGCCTAAGCACATGTGCTTATTAGGGGGGCGGGCTTGGAAGGATCGCCGCACTTCCGGCCCGGATGCTCGTACGATGCGGGTTGTAAAGCTTCGTTAAGTCACTCATGACGATCGCTGCAGGGCGTTTGCCCCAGCGGGGATGGTTCGACGTCCTCGACGACTGGCTCAAGCGCGACCGCTTCGTTTTCGTTGGTTGGTCCGGGCTGCTGCTCTTCCCCACCGCCTATCTG
>Ga0315905_10000320_pt1 | contig 52919 bp, 48 predicted proteins | sample LakEriMetagenome_5_FD_203522 | JGI IMG/M metagenome (GOLD analysis project Ga0315905, IMG submission 203522) | Freshwater fungal communities from buoy surface, Lake Erie, Ohio, United States - Buoy 4 MA121 | ecosystem: Environmental > Aquatic > Freshwater > Lake | place: USA: Lake Erie, Ohio...
AGGTTCTCGGCGAGGGGAACTGCCGACCCGTCCCACATGTGTGACTGGAAAATCGGGTTGCGGCCGGCTTTGACTTCCTCTTCACTCGCTTCGATGAGCGGGAAGACGAATCCGTCGAGCGCGTCCTTGGGGCAGTGGTCGGTGTGAACCGCGACGGTGATCGGGTACGACTTGGCGACCTCGTGGACAAACCGCGCCATCGCGAGTGCGCCGGTGGCTCGCGCCTTGACGGTGTGACCCGCGAAGAAGTCAGCGCCACCCGTCGTAACCTGAATAATCCCGTCGGAACCGGCTTCGGCGAGCCCCTGCAACACGGCGTTGATTGTCGACGACGACGAGACATTGATTGCGGGGAACGCGAAGACGTTCTTTTTGGCGGTGTCCAGCATTTCGGCGTATTGGTCCGGCGTTGCGACGGGCATGGTTCTCCTTGAAATGAGGGGCGAGTGCGCGCGTTCATTCTACTGGCGGGGGCGAACGGATAGTCTGGTGTCACACCGATTCACCCGCGACGAGTTCGCAATTCACCTGACACAGGGGATTTTCATGACAAACCAGTTCGCTCATCCGGATCGCAACCTCGCGCTCGAACTGGTTCGCTCGACAGAGGCGGCCGCGATTCGCGCCCACCCGTTCATCGGCCGGGGTGACAAAAATGCCGCCGACGGCGCCGCGGTCGACGCGATGCGAAAGTTTCTGGGCACGGTCAACTTCCAGGGGACCATCGTCATCGGCGAAGGCGAAAAGGACAACGCCCCGATGCTGTTCAACGGCGAAGTCGTCGGCACCGGTTCTGGGCCCGAATGCGATATCGCGGTCGACCCGATCGACGGCACGAGTCTGACCGCCGCGGGCCGCGGTCACGCAATCTCGATGCTCGCCGTGTCCGATCGCGGTTCGATGCTCGATGCGTCGAGCGTGTTCTACATGGAAAAACTGGTGTCGAACGAGGACGGGCACGGAGTCATTGATTTGTCACAGTCGCTGACGGACAACATCAAGGCACTCGCAAAGGCCAAGAAGAAATCGGTCAGTGAAATCAAGGTCGCGATTCTCGATCGTCCACGTCACGCCGATGCGATCGAAGAGATTCGTACGGCTGGCGCACACACTCGGTTGATTCTCGACGGAGACGTCGCAGCCGGTATCAACGCGGCTCGTGCGGACAACCGAATTGACATGTGTTACGGCGTTGGCGGAAGCCCCGAGGGGGTCGCCGTGACGTGTGCGATCAAGGCCCTCGGCGGATTCATCCAGGGACGTCTGCAGTGGGGTTCGGACAACGAGCGCGAACGTGGCATCGCGGCAGGTCTCAAATTCGACTACGTCTATTCCGCTGACGAACTTGTTGCCAGCGACAACACATTCTTTGTCGCAACCGGCGTCACGGACGGCGAATTGGTTCGCGGTGTTCGCCCCGAGGGCAAATGGTTGCGAACCGAGAGTGTCATCTTCCGATCGCGTTCGGGAACCGTCCGTCGAGTGAATTCGGATTATCTCGCCGAGCGCTGGCAGGACTAATTCGTAGCGAGCTCAGATTCGACGGTGTTGTTTCGCGACAAGACCACCGCGGACCAGGCGGCGGCGAGCCCCGAAAGTGCGAGGCATGCGAGCGCGATGCTCCACGATCCGGTGATTGCGCGCGACAACCCCATCAGCGGGGGAACGGTCGCCGCAACCGAATAGGCGAAGAACTGAGTGAATGCGCTCAGTTGTAGTGACGCCGAGGTGGATTCCGTGCGTAGGTTGATCAGCACGAGTGACAGGGGAAACAGCAGAGGGCCCACTCCGAAGAGGACAACCCAGAGGTAGGGCGCTACGGTCGGAGCGACCAACATCGCTCCGAATCCGGTGAAGATCAGCAACCCGCCCAGCGCGGCGAGCCAGCCGACGTTTCGGATTCGGGCTGCGATGAGCGGCATGGCCAGCGCCATTGGTGTTCCCGCGATTGCGAAAACCGAAAGCATCAATCCACCCTCGAATTCGGTCATCCCGACGACGTCCTTGGCGATGTCCGGTAGCCACGCGAACATTCCGTAACCCGCGATGCTCGATACCGCGAACGCGACAGCGATTGCCCACGCGGTGGGGGATTTGGTGAGGGCGAGTTTGCGACCGACAACCGAACCGAGTGGGTCGCCCGAATTGCGCCCCGACCGTATCTCGACGAACCAGGGGATGAGGGTGACGGCGGCGAACGTCGCCCAGATCGCCATCGTGAATTGCCACGACATTGCCTCGCTAAGAGGCACGGCGATGAGCGGAGGGATGACGGAACCGAGCGAGACGAACGTGATGTACGTCGCTGACATCGGCCCGATGTGGTGGGGGAAGTATTTCTTGATGGTCGGGGGGAGCGACACGTTCCCCATCCCTGATCCGATGAGCGCGATGGCCGAACCGATCGCGAGAACTGTCCAGTCCGTCGACAACGCGCGAATCGTGTGACCAATCGAGACGAGTGCCACGAGCGTGACGAGGTTCCATTCGAGCCCGATGCGGCGCGTGAGCCTCGGCGTCAGAAGCCCACCAACCACAAACCCGATTGGTGCGAGCGACCCGAGGACAGCACGGGCATCAATCCCGAGCAGAACGTCCCGGTTGATGATGTCGTAAATGGGGGAGAGCCCGGCAACGGCGGTGCGCGTATTCGCTGCGATCAGGATGACACCGATCACCGCAACAACACTGTCGCGGAGGGCGGTCTTACTTCGAGTCGACTTCTCCATCTGTGTCCATTGTGGTCTGCTCGTCGAAGATTTCTAATTCCTCAGCGTTGACGCTCATGACGGTGTCGAGTTCGAGCGCGTCGGCGTCCGGCTTCGGGTACTTGTCGACTTTGGGTGACGTCACCGCCTTGGTCACTGGGGTGACCGCCGGCATGTCGGCGCTCGCCGACCCGGGCAGTGCCTTGGCGGCGCGAAGCAAGCCACCGTTCATTTTGCTCACGACAGAGTTGAAAGAGTTCAACGCCGTACCAAAGTGGTTGCCCAACGTCTTGACGAGATCGGCAAGGCTATAGAACTCGGAGTACAGCGCTTTCCCGAGGTCGACAATGACGTGCACCTTTTCGAACTGTTCTTGCTGATGCCAAAGAAAAGCAATCGATTTGAGCGACATGAACAGCACGTTCGGCGACACCAGCGCAATATTCATGTCCAGTGCGTCGTCGTAGAGGCCGGGGTCTGCATTGAGTGCGGCCGTGAGAATCGTCTCGCTAGGGACAAACATGATCACGTAGTCGGCGCTGCCACTGAGTTTGACGGTGTACTTCCGATCGCGGATGTTCTTCATGTGCGCGCGGACCTCGGCGGCGTGCTTTTTGAGAAGCGTCGTGTTGTCACGACCCTCGGCGGCCGCGTCGATGGCCTCCATGTAGGCGCTGGTGGGCACCTTCGAGTCGATGATGATGTGGCGGTCGCCCGGAAGGTGGACAACGAGGTCTGGACGGCCCTTCTTCCCGTCGTCATCGATTGCGTCGACCTGCACCTGAGTGTTGAAATCGGCGTGTTCAACCAGCCCCGCGGCTTCGATGAGTCGCCGAAGTTGATGTTCGCCCCAGCCGCCACGGACGTTAGAGGATCCTCCGGAGCCGAGCGCAGCTTTGAGACCAGCGGTCAGCCCGGTCAGCTTTTCGGTCTTTTCGTCCGAAATTCGCAGGGCGTCCACGACCGACGTGTACTGGTTCCCGCGTTCGTTTTCCATGAGGCGCACCGAATCGCCCAGCTGTTTGAGCATCAGTGTTACGGGTTCGAGCTTGGTCATCACCGCGTTGTCTTCGGTGGCCCGCTTCGCTTCTTTTTCACGGAATTCGTCGAGGAAGCCCTGAAGTTCCACGATTCGCTGCTGTTGCAGTTCTGTGGTGGCGGTAAGCCCCGCGACCGTCGTCGCGTCACCCGACGATGACGCCATAACGTATCGCCCGACGAGAATTCCGATGACGGCGCCGACGACGAGTCCGATTGCGAGATAGATGATCATGTCCATGTTCTTAGTGTGACAGTGACCACCCCCGTGTAAGCGGATTGCGGGGGCATAACGCTCAGAATTCGCAACGAATTAGCGAAACAGGTCTATATGTCCTAACATAGGTCTCAGACGACACTCGGCACCACTCAACATCGAAAGCCTGGACCATGACTACCCCTTTTGACGTGATCACGATTGGTCGCGTCGGCATCGATATCTATCCGTTGCAGGTTGGGGTCGGTCTCGAGAACGTCACCAGTTTCGGCAAGTTCCTTGGCGGAAGTGCGACCAACGTTGCCGTGGCCGCAGCCAAGCACGGACTTCGCTCCGCGGTCATCACTCGCACCGGTAATGACCCGTTCGGAAAGTTCATTCACAACGAACTCGTTCGCCTCGGTGTCAGCGACCAATTCGTGTCCGGGGTCGAAGGATTGAACACTCCGGTCGTGTTCTGCGAGATCTACCCGCCGGATGACTTCCCGCTCTACTTTTACCGCGAGCCAAAAGCGCCCGACCTGGAAATCAAGGCGTCGGAATTGGACCTCGACGCGATTCGCGATGCGACCATCTACTGGTCGACGCTGACCGGATTGAGCCAAGAACCGTCGCGCGGTGCTCACCACGCCGCGTGGGATGCGCGCGGCCGCACACCGCTCACCATCCTCGACCTCGACTATCGCGAAATGTTCTGGGATTCTCCCGAACTCGCGACGACCGAAGCAGCGTCCGCTCTATCCAAAGTTACGGTTGCCGTCGGCAACAAAGAAGAGTGTCAGGTCGCCGTGGGTGAAACCGAACCGCACCGCGCGGCCGACGCTCTCCTCGAACGCGGCATCGAACTCGCCATCGTCAAGCAGGGACCCAAGGGAGTACTCGCGAAGACGCGTGACGGTTCCGTCGAAGTTCCCCCGTATTTCGTCGACGTTGTCAACGGGCTTGGCGCCGGCGATTCCTTCGGTGGAGCACTCTGCTATGGACTCATCCAGGGCTGGGAACTGGAGGATGTGCTTCGCTTTGCCAACGTGGCGGGAGCGATCGTGGCGTCACGCCTCGAATGTTCGACGGCGATGCCGACGACGGACGAGGTGCTCGCCATCGTGAAGGAGATCTCGTAATGGTGAAACTCGACTTTGACGCGCTCCGCGAAACGCGTGCGACGAACCCCGGCCGACTTGCCGAGGTCTATGCGAACCGTCAGCGCCGCGAGCTTCTCGCCGGTGACGGCCGACTCATGATCGTCGCCGCCGACCACCCCGCCCGAGGGGCACTCGCGGTCGGGTCGAACCCCACCGCGATGGCGGACCGCTACGAACTCTTAACCAACCTCGCAATTGCGCTGGACCGTCCCGGTGTCGACGGTGTGCTCGGAACACCCGACATCATCGACGACCTCGCACTTCTCGGACTCCTCGACAACAAGATCGTCGTCGGTTCGATGAATCGCGGCGGGTTGCGCGGCTCGTCCTTCGAAATGGACGACCGTTACACGGCCTACGACATGCCGGCCATCCAGCGTGACGGCCTCGACTTCGCCAAAAACCTCGTGCGCATCAACCTCAAGGATGAGGCGACCGTCGACACTCTCGAATCGACGGCGTTCGCTGTGAGTGAGGCGGCTGAGCTCGAAATCCCCATCATGCTCGAGCCGTTCATGAGCGAATGGGTCGGTGGGTCGATTACGAACAACTTGTCCACTGACCAGGTCATTCTCTCGGTCGCGATTGCGGCAGGCCTCGGAAACTCCAGTGCGTACTCGTGGCTCAAACTCCCCGTCGTTCCCGACATGGAACGCGTTATGGCATCGACGACACTGCCGACCCTTTTGCTTGGCGGGGACCCGGGTGACAACGAGTCCGAACTCATGGCCCAGTGGGCTCACGCCCTCACGCTTCCCGGCGTGCGGGGACTCGTCGTTGGCCGATCGCTGCTGTACCCCGGAAGCGGAGACGTGGCGAAAGCCGTCGATACCGCCGCACAACTCGTCCACGGTTCGTAGACTTTAGGAAAAAGGAAGACACATGACCAACACCACCGTCCCCCACTGGATTAGCGGAGCACGCGATCACGGCACGACTGACCGCACCGCACCCGTCTACGACCCGGCCCTCGGCACGGAAACCAAGCGTGTTGTCCTCGCCAACCAGGCCGACATCGAGAAAGCAATCGCTACCGCTCATGCGGCGTATCCCGAATGGCGTGACACCTCGATTGCTCGTCGCCAAGCGATCCTTTTCAACTTCCGCGAACTGCTCAACGCCAAAAAGGGCGAACTCGCCGAAATCCTCACGTCTGAGCACGGCAAGGTCCTGTCGGACGCCCTCGGTGAGATTTCGCGCGGTCAAGAAGTCGTCGAGTTCGCGTGTGGTGTTCCTCACCTCGTCAAGGGTTCGTACACCGAGAACGCATCGACCGGTGTCGATGTCTATTCGATCCGCCAGCCCCTCGGTGTCGTCGGCGTCATCTCGCCCTTCAACTTCCCCGCCATGGTTCCGATGTGGTTCTTTCCCATCGCCATCGCGGCGGGCAACACCGTTGTGCTCAAGCCTTCCGAGAAGGACCCGTCGGCCGCAATCTGGCTCGGCGAGTTATGGAAGGAAGCCGGTCTTCCTGACGGTGTCTTCACGGTTCTCAATGGGGACAAGGAATCCGTTGACGGATTGCTGACCGACCCCCGCGTCCACGCGATTTCGTTCGTCGGGTCGACACCAATCGCACAGTACGTGTACGAGACCGGCGCCAAGCACGGCAAACGCGTTCAGGCACTCGGTGGCGCGAAGAACCACATGCTCGTCCTACCCGACGCCGACCTCGACCTCGTCGCGGACTCAGCGATCAACGCTGGATTTGGTTCGGCAGGGGAGCGCTGCATGGCGATCTCTGTTGTCGTAGCTGTCGAGCCCGTTGCCGACGTGCTCATCGAGAAAATCACCGAACGCATGCGCTCGCTCGTCATCGGTGACGGTCGTCGATCGTGCGACATGGGACCGCTCGTCACGGAACAGCATCGCGACAAGGTCGCGTCCTACATCGACATCGCGATTGCGGACGGAGCCGACGTCGTCGTCGACGGCCGTGGTATCGAGGTCGACGGTGACCCCAACGGTTTCTGGCTCGGACCCACCCTGATTGACAAGGTGCCCACCACCTCGAAGGTCTACACCGAAGAAATCTTTGGTCCCGTGTTGTCGATTGTTCGCGTCAAGACCTTCGACGAGGGTGTGGCTCTCATCAACGCCGGTGCTTTCGGAAACGGAACCGCGATCTTCACGAACGACGGTGGAGCTGCGCGTCGATTCCAGAACGAAATCCAGGTCGGCATGATCGGAATCAACGTTCCCATCCCCGTCCCCGTCGCTTACTACTCGTTCGGTGGCTGGAAGTCGTCACTCTTCGGTGACTCGAAGGCCCACGGAATGTATGGTTTCAACTTCTTCACGCAAGAAAAGACCATGACGTCTCGTTGGCTCGACCCGAGCCACGGCGGAATCAACCTGGGCTTCCCCCAGAACTAGTTTTCACTCGTCGTCAGGGGACTCACCGTTCCGCCATCAATTTCGCGGCGGAACGCGGTCAAAATGTCGTGAAGCGGTTGCGGGCCGAGACCGAGCACCGATTTGGTGTGCTCGTTAGCGAGGCTCGAATCCACGGGAACCGGGCCAGGGAACAGTTCTGCCGCGGGTGGCTCACCCTCGGTAATCAGGTTGCGCGGTAGTTCGAACACGTCACACGCTGCATAGGCCAGTTCCATGCGGGTTATCGCAGTGTCGCCGACGAGGTGAAACGTGCCCGTCGCGTCTCGCGCGATGATTCGGGCGATTTGTGCCCCGGCTTCGGACGCGAGGGACGGAGTCGTGATCTGGTTCACATTCGGGCCACCCCAGACCTGAAACTCGTTCCCGGCGCGAAGTGACCGCACGAGAGTGTCGACATAAAACCCGAAGCCGACATCCTGCAACCTCGGCGCTTCGGCAATCCGGTGACGTCCCATGACCCCCGCTACTCGAGCGACGACTCCTCGACCCTCCAGGGAACTGTGAACGGCCTGCTCGGCGAGGCCTTTCAGATACCCGTAAAAGTTGATGGCGTTGCCATAATTCGATTCGAGCTCACGATGTCCCGTCCCGTCCATCACCCAGTCGGTCGAAATGAAAATGAACTTCTGCCCGTTGGCGTCGGCGATGCGAGCGAGTCGTTCGGTTAGCGCAACGTAATTGTCGTAGGCGGCTGCCCGATCGTTCAGCAGGCGCCGAAAGTCGTCCGCGATCGCACAGTGAACGACCGCATCCGCGCCATCGAGTGCGTGTGAAATCGATTCGTCGGAGGAATAGTCAACGTCGACTAGAGGCCACGACGCGGTGTGGAGGGATCCGTTTCGGGTCAGCCCGACGACCGAGTGCCCCAGCATGAGCAGGGTCTCAGAGATGTTGCTGCCGACGAATCCAGTCGAGCCGGTTATCGCAATCCGTGCCATGGGTTCTCCCTCGGGTTCGCTCGTATCTATATTGTAGGTTTGTCCTAACAATCGAAAGGAACGCTGTGAGCGATCTCAATATCGGACTCATCGGTTCGGGCCGAATCGGCCAGGTACACGCGGGAAGCATCGCCGACACCAAGGGCGCTAACCTCGCATGGATTTGTGACCCGTTTATTGACGGTGCAACGGCGCTCGCGGCAGAGTTCGGGGGAAAGGTCACGGCCGACCCGGAAGACGTCTTCAAGTCGGGCGAGGTCGATGTCATCGTCGTCGCGTCACCCACGCCCACTCACCTTGACATGATTGACCGCGCGATTGACGAGGGAATCCACGTCCTGTGCGAAAAGCCCATCGACCTCGACATCACCAAGGTCGAAAAACTTCGCGACAAGGCGAACGCGGCGAACGTGCACATTGCGATCGGCTTCAACCGACGATTCGACCCGCAGTTCGAATCGATCCAGAAGCGCGTTGCCGCAGGTGAAGCGGGCAAACTCGAACAGCTCGTCATCCTGTCTCGTGACCCCGGCCCCGCGCCTCGCGCGTACATCGCGGTTTCGGGCGGAATCTTCCGTGACATGACGATTCACGATTTCGACATGGCCAGGTACTTTGTGCCCGACATCGTCGACGTGTATGCGGCCGGTACGAACGTCTTCAGCGACGACATCAAAGCCGAGAACGACTACGACTCGGTGTCGGTCACGATGCGCGGTCGTGGCGGCGAGATCATCGTCATCGTCAACTCGCGCCACTCGGCCTACGGTTACGACCAGCGCCTTGAGGCCTTCGGGGACAAGGCGATGTTCCACGCCCACAACGTGTCTCCGACGACGGTGCAGAAATACGACGCAACCGGAACCGGACAGGCCGAGCCGTTCATCGACGCATTCCTCGTTCGCTATGCGGTGTCGTACCGACGAGAGCTCGCACTGTTCCTGGACGGAATTCGCGACGGCAAGAACTACAACCCGACGTTCGATGATGGCCGGGCAGCATTGATCCTCGCGGATGCCGCCACGGAATCAGCTCGAACCGGGAAGTCCGTGTCGGTTGACGGCAAGCTCTAACTGTTAATGTGCGAACGGCCCGGGGAAACCTTCGGGCCGTTCGTCGTTCGTCGTTATTCGCCGAGTAGGGAACGCAGATAGGTGACGCTTGCTCTGGCATCGATGATTGGACCTTCGCCTTCCGCTGGTTCTGCGATGACCACAAAGTCCTGTTCGAGGACGTACCAACCGGTGAATCCCGCGGCCTCGAGCGAGCGCACGATTGCCGCGACATCGACGTCACCCTGACCGAGCGGCACATACATTCCGGCGGCGACACCTTCGTAGTAGCTCCACTCGCCGGACTTCACCTTGTTAGCCAGTGCGAGGTTGACATCTTTGGCGTGAACATGCTTGACGCGGTCGGCGTGATCGCGGGCAAACGTGACGGGGTCGGCTCCGCCAATGAGCATGTGTCCGGTGTCCAAGCAGAAACCAATCGATGTCCCGGCGAGAACGCGTGCGACGTCCTCTTCCGATTCGACGATGGTTCCCATGTGGGGGTGGATTACCGCGAGAATTCCGTACTCGGCGGCGAGAGCCTCGAGTTGGGTGAGGTTCGTGAACAGCGTCTGCCATTCAGCGTCACTCAGAACGGGCCGGTTGTCGTAGCCGTCGACGCCGGTACTCGCAGCGAGCACCATGGCCTCGGCGCCGGCGGCCCGGAACACCTCGAGTTCGGCCCGAATCTCGGGTTTTGGATCGTGCGCAGGATTGTGGAGGACAACGGGAACGAATCCGCCAACTGCGGACAATCCGTGTTCGCGAAGAGTTGCAACCCGGCCAGCCGCCTCGACGGGGAGGAATCCCAACGGGCCGAATTCGCACGCGCTGTAGCCGAGTTCTGTCATTTCTCGGAGGACTCGGTCTTGGCTCATTTGGTGGCCCCAATCGGGAACCTCAATTACTCCCCAGGAGATGGGTGCACCAGCGATTTTTGCGCTCATAATGGCGTTTTTCCTTTCGGCGGTCCGGCTATTTTCGCGAGACGTTTAGGTAAGTATCAATTGGGTAACGGTGACTAAAGGTGAGTCTATAACTCCCGTTTGATATGACATAGTTACTTATGTCGTGCATCGCCCTAGATGCACGAAGGACAATTAAAACTCAAGGAAGAGAGGCTTCAATGTCCTGGAAGAAATTCGCGGCAATCGCCGCAGTATCATCGCTCGCACTCGCGGGCTGCGCTAGCGCCGGTGGAGACGCCGGAGCTGCAGGCGACAACGCTGACATCAAGATCTGTGTTTACACGCACGGTGACGGTGGAACGTTCTGGTCGGTTGCTCAGGCCGGTGCCGAAGCTGCTGCTGCAGACCTCGGTATCACGGTTGACTACCAGGGTTCGACGAACGACTCGGCCAAGCAGGCTTCGACCATCGAAGCCGGCATCTCGGGTGGATGTCAGGGTATCGCAGCTTCGGCTCCCGATGCTGACGCCATCAAGGACGCCATGCTCGCCGCTGCCGACGCTGGCATCCCCACGGTCACGATGAACTCCGGTTCGTCGGTCTTCCGCGACCTCGGTGCATTTACGCACGTTGGTCAGGACGAAATCGTTGCTGGACGCGAAGCTGGACTTCGCTTCAACGACCTCGGTGCAACCAAGATTCTCTGCCCCATTCAGGAAGCAGCGAACTCGGGTCTGACCGACCGTTGTGCCGGCGCACGTGAGACCTTCTCGGGTGAAGTTATTGACTTCAACATCGACGGTGGACTCGCTGACCTCGCTGGTTCGGCTGCCAAGATCCAGGCTGCACTCGAGGCCGACACGGCCATCGATGGCATCTTCGCGCTCAACGCAGACATCGCAACCGGTGCAGCTCTCGTTGCTTCGGACGCCACTGGTCGCAACGCGATCATCGGTACCGTCGACATGTCGGCTGATGCACTCACCGCAATCAAGGACGGAAAGATGGCCTTCGCCGTAGACCAGCAGCAGTACGCTCAGGGCTACATGTCGGTTGTCCTCTTGTTCCTCAACATCACCAACGCTCACGAGCTCGGTGGTGGACTCCCCATCTACACCGGCCCCGGTTTCGTTACCGCGGACAACGTAGACAAGGTCATGGAACTGGTCGCAGCAGGTACGCGCTAGTCTCAAGCACTACAAAGGGGGCGGCTGGCGCAGGGAAACCGGTGCCAGCCGCTCTCCTTTTATTTGTAGGATGATGTAATTAGAAAGTAGGTGTCAACGATGACCGCTGTCAAAACAGATGAACGCATTCAACGCGTTTCGCTCTTAACCAAAGCACTTCGTCGCCCCGAATTGGGTGCCCTCATCGGAGCGCTTGTTATTTTTACCGTCTTTGCCATCGTCGACACGACGGGACAGTTCGCACAACTTCAAGGTGCGGCGGGTTGGACAAAGTTCGCCGCCCCCATCGGAATCGTCTCGATTTTCGTCGCGCTTCTCATGATCGCCGGAGAATTCGACCTCTCGTCGGGTGTCATGGTGGGTAGCGCAGGGCTCTTGATGGGAAACCTCATTAGCGAAGCAGGCATGGGCGTGTGGCCCGCGCTGTTGACCACATTGGTGTTCGCAGCATTTGTCGGACTCGCCAACGGGTATCTGGTCATAAAAACCGGGCTGCCGTCATTCATCGTGACGCTCGCGACCTTCTTTGTTCTCAAGGGAATCAACCTCGCTGTCACCAAACTTCTGACCGGAACCGTTCGCGTCGATGGCGTCGACACGGGTGACGGTTTCGAATCCGCTCGCAGCTGGTTCGCAACAAAAATCGAGTTCGGTGGGGCGTCCTTCCAGATCTCGGTGGTGTGGTGGATTGGTTTCACCATCTTTGCGACCTGGCTGTTGACACGCACGACGTTCGGAAACTGGATTTTCGCATCCGGTGGTGACCCCAACGCGGCCCGTAACGCGGGTGTTCCGGTTGCTCGAACCAAGATCACGCTCTTCGTGTTGACATCGGTCGCGGCTGCGCTTGTCGGCTGCATGACGCTTCTTGAACTGCGCGGCATGCAGGCTGGGCAGGGAATCGGTCAAGAGTTCTACTACATCATCGCCGCGGCGGTTGGTGGGACTCTCCTGAACGGTGGTGCCGGCTCGGCGATCGGAGCATCGATCGGTGCCGTCATCATGGGATTCGCCGCCATCGGCATCCCCTACGCGCTGTGGGATCAGGACTGGGTGTCGACATTCCTCGGTGTCATCCTTTTCCTCGCAGTGTTGGTCAACACCTGGCTGTCGAAGCAAGCGAAGGGAGCCCGTAAATGAACGCCAAGAAATCAGTCGATCCGGTACTTGAACTCAAGGGTGTCGGAAAGTCCTTCGGGAACGTCGTCGCACTTCGCGACGTCGACATTGCGGTGTATCCAGGGCAGGTCACGTGTGTGCTGGGTGACAACGGTGCTGGAAAATCCACGCTCATCAAGATTCTGTCGGGAGTTCACCAGCAGAGCGAAGGCGAGTTCACACTCGCGGGGCAAAAGGCCGAGTTCAATTCGCCCCGTGACGCGATGGCAAAGGGCATCGCGACGGTGTTCCAAGACCTCGCCACGGTTCCGTTGATGTCGGTCTGGCGAAACTTCTTCCTCGGGAACGAACCGAAGAAGTGGTGGAAGCCACTCGGAATTCTCGACACGAAGTTCGCGAAAGAAACCGCAAAGACCGAACTCATGAACATGGGAATCGACCTTCGCGACACAAACCAGGCGATCGGCACCCTCTCGGGTGGTGAGCGTCAGGCGGTCGCAATCGCTCGTGCCGTGTACTTCGGTGCCAACGTTCTGATCCTCGACGAACCCACGAGCGCACTCGGCGTTCGCCAGTCGGGAATCGTGTTGAAGTACATCCTCGCCGCGCGCGAACGCGGGGTTGCGGTGATTTTCATCACCCACAACCCGCACCACGCGTTCCTCGTCGGTGACCACTTCTACCTGCTCAACCGTGGTCGCATGACCGCGTCGTTCGTGCGCGAGAAAGTGCAACTCGACGAGTTGATTCAGGCGATGGCGGGTGGAGCCGAGCTCGACACGCTGACCCACGAAATCAGCGTCATTCGTCAGGACTAGATTCGAACACAGCAAAGCGGCGTGGGGAAACCCGCGCCGCTTTCTGGTTTAACCGTTACTTTTCGACCAGGGTGACTTCGAACGAATACAAGTCGGGTCGGTAATAGTGCGATCCGTACTCGATGCCGACTCCCGAGTTATCGAAGGCCGCGCGCTCCATCGTGAGCAGCGCCGCACCGCGATCGATGTCCAGGTGTCCGGCTTCGGCTGCATTGGCGGTGCGTGCCCCGATTTTCTGCTTGGCGACTCGGATGGTGACGCCACGATCTCGGAGAATTTCATAGAGCCCCCGCACGGACAGTTCGCTTTCAGAGATGTCGAGGAAGTGTTCGGGTAGCCAGTTTTCGAGAACCGCGACGGGCACGCCGTTTGCGATTCGAAGACGACGAATGTGTAACACCGGCGAGCCGAGGGAGACTCCGAGACGATCGGCCACGGTGTCGCTGGCTTTGTCCGCAGAGTAAAACAAGAGTTGTGTCGTTGGCTTCTGTTGGCCTTTGTTGAGATCGTCAAAAAGGGAGGTGAGTTCGACACCGCGCGTTACTCGTCCGTGAACAACTTGCGTTCCGACACCTCGGCGGCGAACCAGCAGCCCCTTGTCGACGAGGTCCTGGATCGCACGACGGATCGTCGGCCGGCTGAGGTTGAGCCGTTCTCCGAGTGCGACTTCGTTTTCGAGGCGAGCACCCGCTGGGAGCGCGCCTTCCATGATTGCTTTCTCAATGCGCTGCTCCACCTGGTAGTAGAGCGGGATTGGACCCGAGCGATCGAGGTCGGTGAAAAGGTGTGCCATGACGTTGTCGTTCATGCCGTGCCTTTCCTTGTGCGAACAAAAGTGCCCTGCTGTCACATTGTACGAACAAATAGACAAACTCTGCATATGTAACGCTACGCTGGCGGGATGCGCGCTGCCCGATTGTACGCTCCTGTTGTTTTTGCGATGGCGTTCTGGGCGACCAACTTTGCTTTTTCCCCCGTGGTGTTGGAATCAATCGGGCCCATTCAATTGACCGGGGTGCGGTGGTTTATTGCTCTCGTCGTTCTCGTGCCTCTCGCCATGATCATGGAGAAAGCGAACCGCGCGGTCATTGTCGGTGAATGGAAGACGCATGTCGTGCAGGCGTTGCTCGGATACGTCGGGTACACCCTTCTCCTCTATTACGCCCTCGGGGTCACCTCGCCCGTTACGGCCGCTGTTCTGGTGTCTCTCAATCCGGCAACAATCGCGATCGCCGCACGCTTCGTTCTCAATGAAAACCTGTCCACTCGAACGGTCATCGGGATCGCCATCTCGTTTGTCGGGGCCGTCATCGTTGTGCTCGGGTCGGGAATCGCGGGAGAGTTCACCGTCTCGTACGGAGACGTGCTGCTGTTACTTGCCACGGTTTTGTGGACCGCCTATTCGATGGTGTCGCCGCGAATCAAGACCCCGCCCATCACGGCGACGGCCGTCCAAGCGGGTATCTCGGGAATCATCATGGCGCCCGTGATGGTCATCGACATTGCTGTGGGAAACGGCGCTTGGCTGAACCTCGACGGATTCGACTGGTTGGGAATTTTGTGGATCGGGCTCATCCCATCGGCCGGGGCATATTTCCTCTGGAACATCTCCTCCGACCTCATCGGGCCGACCCGGACCGGTGCTTTCCTCAACTTGATTCCCGTCTTCACCGCACTTCTCGTTCTGATCTTTGGAGGATCCGTGACCCTCACCCAACTCGCGGGTGGCGCATTGGTCTTGCTCGGCGTGACCGTCGCGAATCGAACGGCGCGAACCGCCAGCTGACCCTCGCTTAGACTTGCCGAATGGCTCTTTCCATCGGCATCGTCGGACTCCCCAACGTCGGAAAATCGACGCTCTTCAATGCGCTCACACGCAACAACGTTCTCGCAGCGAACTACCCGTTCGCCACGATCGAGCCCAACGTCGGCGTCGTCAACTTGCCCGACCCTCGACTCGACGTCCTCGCATCGATTTTCGGAAGTGAACGGATCCTTCCCGCGCCGGTGTCGTTCGTTGACATCGCCGGAATCGTCAAGGGCGCGTCGGAGGGCGAAGGACTCGGGAACCAGTTCCTTGCCAACATTCGCGAGTCGGATGCCATTGCCCAGGTCGTGCGCGGCTTCGCGGACAACGATGTCATCCATGTCGCGGGCAAGGTTGACCCCAAGGACGATCTCGAGACCATCAACACCGAGTTGATCCTTGCGGACCTGCAGACGCTCGAGAAAGCGATTCCGCGATACGAAAAAGAGGTTAAGGGCAAGAAGATGGAGCCCGATGTTCTTGCTGCCGCTGTGGAGGCGCAGAAGATCCTGGACGCCGGCCAGACTCTGGCACAAGCGAAGTTCGATGCGAGCCCGATCCGCGAACTCGGGTTGCTCACGGCCAAGCCGATTCTGTACATCTTCAATGTCGACGAGGGAGTCCTCACCGACGACGCGCAAAAGGCAGCACTTGCCGCGCTCGTTGCGCCCGCGATGGCGGTCTTTCTTGACGCGAAGGTCGAAAGCGAATTGATCGACCTCGACCCGGCCGACGCCCGCGAACTCTTGTCGTCGATGGGTCAGACCGAGAGTGGTCTCGATCAACTCGCACGAATCGGATTCGACACGCTCGGCCTACAGACCTACCTGACTGCCGGCCCGAAAGAGGCCCGCGCGTGGACAATCGGCAAGGGCTGGAAAGCTCCGCAAGCAGCCGGTGTCATCCACACCGATTTCGAAAAGGGATTCATCAAGGCCGAGGTCGTGGGTTACGCCGACCTCGTCGAATGCGGATCCGTCGCGGAAGCCCGCGCGAAGGGCAAGGCCCGGATCGAGGGCAAGGACTATGTCATGAACGATGGTGACGTCGTCGAGTTCCGGTTCAATGTATAACCTGTCGTAACAGTTCGCGCGAGGCGCAAAAATTTTCTTCGGGGGCGGCGAAGATTTCGGTTTAGGATTTGGGCATGGTAATCATCTGGCGCGCCGTTGTTGCGGGTGTTGCGGGGCTGATCCTCACGGGTTGTGCGGCCGGTAATCCGGCAGCGATCCCGACGGCAACGCCTCAACCAACTAGTTCACCGACTTCGTCCGGCATCGAGGAGCCCGCGGATGCCACCGCTGCCTTCCGAGAATTCGCGCACGCCAGTTGTGACAGAGCGAATGCCGAGGGTGTCGTCGAGTACGCGTGGGACGGCACACAGAAAGCGATTCTGATTCCGAAATCGATGGCGTATAACGATTTCAATGCCGTGTTTGTTGACGACACGGGGATCCCGGCGTTGATTTGGGAGACCGACACTTTCGCGTCGTGCAGAGAATCCAACGGGTTCGCACTGGCGGAAGAAGCGGGCGGGGAGTACGAAACGGACGTCACCTTCAACAGTGCCGACGGAACCTTTCAAACTGTTCTCGACCAGGGAGAAGGGCAAACCGTTACGTTCCGATACACGGTGGTTGACGGCGTTTTCGTCTCACAAGACATCGACGCTGACTGGGGCGAAACCACCGTAGAGATCACCTACGGAATGCCATCAGAAGCTGACATCGAATTCCTACGGTCGGCCGTTGACGCGTTCCTCGCTGAAGACGGATAACGAAATGCCTCGTTGTCGGAAGCCGGTAGCACCGTGAGTGCTGCCGATATCGACGCGTATATCTCTGCGTTGCCTGAACCCAAAAGGTCGACACTGGAAGAGATGCGGCGCCGCATTCTCGTAATTGTGCCTGACGCGGAACAAAAGATTTCCTACCAAATGCCGGCCTTCGCAGTGGACGGAAAGGTGGTGGCCGGGTTCGCGGCGTTTAAGAACCACCTCGCATTCCTTCCCCACAGCGGCCGGGTTCTGGGCCAACTCGACCGCGAGTTGGATGGTTTCGTGCGAACACTTAGTTCGTTGCATTTCGCGCTTGACCAGCCTCTGTCGGAGGAACTCATCGCCACGTTGATCGAAACAAAAATGCGGGTTCTCGAGGGTGATGGGGAGTGGAAACGACCCGAATAGGTTCGGGCGTGAGTTGTCCACAGTGTCGTGTTGCGACGCCTCGATTCGCCGCTTTCGTGAGAAGTTATTGCGCATAGGAGCGGGGCTCTCATGGAGCGTGGAGTCCCGCTCCTTCCGCATTGGTAGGGTGAACCCATGACAAAAACGGTAAGCCAGTACCGCTCGTCGGTCTGGTTCGTGACCGTATTCTCAATGTTCTTCGGCCGTGGAATTCTCTACGCCTCGTGGACGAGTCGTGGACCCGATGTGCGCGACACTCTCGGAGTGTCAATCGGCGACATGGGTGTGATTGCGACAGTGTTCGCTGCCGGGGCGATCATCGGAGTCCTCGCGTCGGGCACCATCGTCGAGCGCCGCGGCTCGCGGGTTCTGGCCGTCGGCACATACATCGTGATGCCACTTGCTCTCATCGGCGCAATCATCGGGCTTCAGACCCAATCCATTGTCGCCACCTCTGTCGCATTGTTCTTCTTCGGTCTGCCCTTTGGTGCTGCTGACTATGTTTCCAACATCGAAGCGTCGGAACTGGACCGCGCATCCACGAAGAGCAAGCTTCCGATGCTGCACGGCGGATATTCCATCGGTGTCCTGATCGGAGCCCTGCTCACGGGACTCCTGATTCTCGCCAAGGTTCCCGTTGAGGCTCAACTGATAGGAACCGCTGTGCTTATCGGCGGTTGGACGCTGTACCGGGTGTCCGGCTTACCGCCCCACCACGGAAAACACCCGGATCACGAGCCGGGGGCGAAACCCGTTCGAATCATCCAGACGCCCGCGGGACGACGCCGAACCATTCTGATCTCGATGATCGCGTTCGTCTTCGTGTTCGCCGAGGGCGCTGCCGCGATTTTCATCCCGCTCGCCCTGACCGAAGCGGGACGTTCGCCCGCGGAAGCCGCGTTCGCCTACACGCTCTATTCGCTGGGGATGGCGTTCTCGCGTGTAGTGGGTGGCCGCATCGTCGACCGCATCGGTCGTCGCGCTGTTGTGCTGTATTCGTCGCTGTTGTGCGCGGTCGGAGTCGGGCTCTTTTCGATTGTGCCGTTCGCGCCCGTCGAATACGTCGCGGTTCTGTTTTGGGGAGTAGGCGGGTCGCTCACGATTGCCATGAGTGTTTCCGCCGTTTCGGACAACAAAGCGACCCTGACCAAAGCTCAAAGCACCCTCTGGACCTGGGTGTACTTCGCGAATCTGGGTGTCGGTCCCGTTCTGGGCGGAATCGCGTTGGTGACCGGAATCTTCGGAGCCTTCCTCGCACCAGTCATTCTTCTCGTCGGGGCCGCGTCGATCAGTTCCGTCACACGCCCGGATCCGGAAGTGGCTCGCACTTAAGTTACGCGGAGAGCGTCGCGTTTGTCCCACCTCGCGCGCGGTTTTGGCGTTAGACTTCCATCACAACTTAAGAAGACCGCTCATCGATGCGGGAGAGACCGGTTTCGAGCCGGTCACCGAAGGAGCAAGCCTCCCCGCCAATCTCTCAGGTCCGTGTACCGCATCGTCAGGTCACTCTGGAAAGCGAAGCCCAGGCTTCCGCCGTAGGGGAAAGCGTGCAACTCGCGCGAAACTCTCAGGCACAGAAACAGAGGGGGAGTCCCGTCGCCGATCGTCGGCCACGTGTTGACTTTCGGAGTGTTCGTGTCTGAATCCCTCAAACTCTCTCCGCTCGACACCGTTCATCGCGAGCTCGGAGCATCGTTCACCGATTTCGCCGGTTGGGACATGCCCGTCCGGTATTCGTCGGACCTTGCCGAGCACCACGCGGTGCGAACGGCCGCCGGAATCTTTGACCTGTCGCACATGGCCGAAATTTACCTGGTCGGCCCCGGTGCCGGTGCAGCACTCGATTTCGCCCTCTCGGGAACGCTGTCGAACATCCCTCTCGGCCGGGCAAAGTATTCGCTTCTCCTCAATGACGAGGGCTGCATCCTCGACGATCTCGTCGTGTACCGCACGGGCGATGAAGAGTTTTTGGTCGTCGCGAACGCTGGCAACCGTTTCGTCGCCGTTGAGGCGATTCGTGAACGAGCACGCGGATTCGAATGTGTCGTCCGTGACGACTCCGACACCGTCGCTCTCGTCGCAATCCAAGGACCGAATTCGTTCGACATCCTCGACAACATTGACGGGCTCGACGTTGACGGGCTTGCCGAACTCGGGTATTACCGTTGCCTGTCCGCGACGTTCCGCGGTACCGCGGTGTTGATCGGTCGGACCGGCTACACGGGTGAAGACGGCTTCGAGTTGTATGTTCCCGCAAGCGCCGCAGCGGAACTCTGGAACGCCGCGACGGTCGCCGGAGAGTCGCGAGGGCTCCAGGCCTGTGGGCTCGCCTGTCGCGACACCCTGCGCCTCGAAGCGGGAATGCCCCTCTACGGGCACGAACTCAACACGTCCCTTAAGCCCGAACAGGTCAATGCCACTCGTGCGGTAGACCTCTCCAAGGACTCGTTCGTCGGCCGCGAAGGTGTCATGGCCGGTGTTTCCGCCGGAGCTGCGGTCTTGGTGGGACTTCAGTCGGACGGAAAACGAGCTGGCCGCGCCGACTACGCCGTCCAGTCGAATGGTCGAACTATCGGTACCGTGACGAGCGGTGCGCTGTCGCCGACGCTCGGATACCCCATCGCCTTCGCGCTCATCGAACCCGACTTTGCCGAACTTGGTACCGTAGTCGACATCGATGTTCGCGGAACCGCAATCCCTGCAACCGTTGTTTCACTTCCCTTCTACTCTCGAAAGGCACGCGCATGAGCATCCCAGCAGAACTTCAGTACACGAGCGAACACGAATGGGTTCGCATCGACGGCGATCTCGCTGTCGTTGGAATCACGCAGTATGCAGCCGACGCTCTGGGCGACATCGTCTACGTGGACCTCCCCAAGGTGGGCAAGGCGATCACCGCCGGCAGCGTCGTCGGTGAGGCTGAATCGACCAAGTCCGTCGGAGAACTTTTCGCACCCGTCTCGGGCGAAATCGTCGAATCAAACCAGTCCGTCGTCGACTCACCCGAACTCGTCAATTCAGACCCATACGGCAACGGGTGGCTCTTTTCGGTTCGTGTCTCGAGCCTTGGAGACCTCATTTCGGCCGATGCCTACGCAGCACTCATCGCGGAGTAAACCGTGAACGATTTCCGTAAACGACACATCGGAACCACTGGTGACGCGCAGAGCGTCATGTTGGGTTCGCTCGGGTATTCGTCGCTCGACGAATTGATGGACGCCGCTGTTCCCGCTGCGATTCGCCAGGAATCGTTCCTGTCCCGCATCCCAGCGGCCGCGAGCGAGCGCGAGACGATTGCCGAACTTCGCGCGATTGCCAGCGAGAACACCGTTGGCCGCAACATGATTGGACTCGGTTATTACGACGCCGTCATGCCGAGTGTCATCAAGCGAAACATCTTTGAAAACCCGTCGTGGTACACGGCGTACACGCCCTATCAGCCGGAAATCGCTCAGGGCCGACTCGAGGCGCTCATCACGTTCCAGACGATGGTGTGCGACCTGACCGGAATGGGCACCGCGAACGCAGGAATGCTAGACGAAGCGTCGGCCGCAGCCGAAGCGATGCTGATGGCACGTCGTGTCTCTGGCAGCGAGTCGAACGTTTTCCTCGTCGATGCTGACGCGTTCCCCCAGACACGTGCGGTTCTCGAGACTCGCGCCGAGCCCATCGGTGTCAGTCTCAAATTCGTTGATTTTGCGGCGGGTGACGCTGCCGGTGCCGTGAAGGACGGTGCCTTCGGTGCCCTCATCCAAAATCCGGGCTCGTCGGGGCGCGTTCGTGACATCTCGGCGGACATCGCCGCCGTCAAGGGCGTCGGCGGAGTGGTTGTCGTCGCCAGCGACCTGCTTGCTCTCAATTTGCTCGTTTCTCCCGGATCGCAAGGCGCGGAAATTGTCATCGGTTCGTCGCAGCGTTTCGGCGTTCCGCTTGGTTTCGGCGGACCCCACTCGGCGTTCTTCGCCGTGGCCGAGGGGCTCGAACGGCAGATGCCCGGTCGACTCATCGGTGTTTCGCGTGATGCTGACGGTCGACCCGCCTACCGTTTGACTCTGCAGGCTCGCGAACAGCACATTCGTCGCGACAAGGCGACGTCCAACATTTGTACGGCACAAGTTCTCCTCGCTGTCCTCGCGGCGATGTATGCCGTCTATCACGGACCGGCTGGACTTCGTCAAATCGCAATCAATGTCTCGGAAAAAGCGAATCGGTTCGCTCGTCGCGCGGCTGCCGCCGGTCACGACGTTGTTCACACCGATTTCTTTGACACCGTTCAGATTCGGGTTCCAGGTAAGGCGAAAGCACTCGCAACCACCGCCCACGCCGCTGGGCTTTTGCTCCACGTCGCGGACGCTGACACGATTCAGATTAGCTTCGACGAGTTGTCGACTGGATCTGCCACGGGAATTCTGGCGGGCGGCGATGATGTGCTGATCGACCCGATCTTTGGGCTTGCTCCCGAGGCCACGACGAACACGGTTGCTGCGGTCGCCGACACGGCTGTCCCGAGCGCACTTCGACGTTCGGACGACATCTTGACCCACCCGGTGTTCAACACGTACCACAGCGAGACGTCGATGATGCGTTTCCTCAAGCGCCTTGCCGACAAAGACTTCGCGCTCGACCGCGGAATGATTCCGCTCGGGTCGTGCACGATGAAGCTCAATTCCGCGACGGAAATGGAAGCCGTTACCTGGCGCGAATTCGGTGGGGTTCACCCCTTCGCGCCGACGACGGACGTTGGGGGATACCTCCTCCTCATTTCGCAGTTGGAGGAGTGGCTCACCGAGCTGACCGGCTACGACACCATCAGCCTCCAGCCGAACGCGGGAAGCCAGGGTGAGCTCGCCGGCTTGCTCGCGATTCGTGGCTACCACTTGTCGCGCGGAGACAGCCACCGCGACACCTGCCTCATCCCGTCTAGTGCCCACGGCACGAACGCGGCGTCTGCCGTGCTCGCGGGAATGAAGGTCGTTGTGGTTTCTTGCCGCGACAACGGCGACGTCGACATCGACGACCTTCGAGCCAAAATCGCCGAACACGGCGACAATCTGGCGGCGTTGATGGTCACCTACCCGTCGACTCACGGCGTGTACGAGCACGGAATCCGAGAGATCACCGGCGCCGTTCACGATGCCGGCGGTCAGGTCTACATCGATGGCGCTAACCTCAACGCTCTGCTCGGTTTCGCCCGCTACGGTGACATCGGTGGCGACGTGTCGCACCTCAACCTGCACAAGACGTTTGCTATCCCGCACGGCGGTGGCGGACCCGGAGTCGGGCCCGTTGGGGCAAAAGCGCACCTCGCGCCGTTCCTGCCCGGGCACCCGATGGCGCAGTCGGCCGCTCACCCCGCGTTCGATTCGGCGACCGGTGGCGAAGGCCCGTTTGTTCACGCGGGTGGTCCCGTGTCAGCAGCGCCGTTCGGCAGCCCCAGCATCCTTCCGATTTCGTGGGCGTATGTTCGCATGATGGGGTCCGACGGACTTCGCCAGGCGACGGCGGCTGCGGTGTTGTCGGCGAACTATGTGGCGGCGCGACTTCGCGAGCACTACCCCGTTCTGTACGCGGGTGAAAACGGACTTGTGGCCCACGAGTGTGTCCTCGACCTCCGTCCGTTGACCGCAGAGACCGGTGTGACGGTTGACGATGTCGCCAAGCGATTGGTTGACTATGGTTTCCACGCACCGACGATGTCGTTCCCGGTCCCGGGAACGTTCATGGTCGAGCCGACAGAGAGCGAAGACCTCGCCGAGATCGACCGATTCATCGAAGCGATGATCGGCATCAAGCGCGAAGCCGACGCTGTCGCCGCCGGCGAATGGCCAGCGGACGACAACCCTCTCGTCAACGCACCGCACACCGCAGACAGCTTGATTTCCGGTGAATGGGCACACCCCTATTCCCGTGAAGTTGCGGCGTATCCGTTCCGCGGCGTCATCTCGGACACGGTCTCTGGCCTGTTCTCGCGTGTCGATCAACTCAAGTACTGGCCGCCGGTTCGCCGCGTGGACGGAGCGTACGGTGACCGAAACCTCGCGTGTGCGTGTCCTGACCCTTCGGCGTTTGCCGAGTAGGTCAACACCGCTGGTTGCCTAGGCGAAAACGCCGGGGAACAGAATAATCCCGAGCGGGTAACCGACGAACGCGGTGATGTCGATGAGCACGTGCGCGATGACCAACGGGGCGAGCCGTCGCTTCCACAGGTAAATCGCGCCAAAAATAAGTCCCATCGCGATGTTTCCGGCGAACCCGCCGAACCCCTGATACAAGTGGTACGTGCCGCGCAGGACAGCTGCGGCGATGATGATGACCCACGGCGTCCACCCGATCGACTTGAGGCGGTCGAAGAGATAGCCGACGACAATGACCTCTTCACCGATGCCGGCGCGAAGTGCCCACAGAATCAGGACGGGGATAGTCCACCAGTGGGTATCGAGCGCGGTGGGGACGACCGTAACGCCGAGGTCGAGCGCGCGCGCGGCGAGGTACACGCCAATTCCCGGGATCCCGATTAGGGCGGCGAGACCGAACCCGACGGCAATCTCGTGTCGCATTTTCCGCCAGGAAAAACCATCAGTCCACCCGATTCCGATTGCGCCGAGACGCGGCGGGGTATCGCGCCACACGAGCCACACCACGAGTGCGACGGGTGCGAGACCCGAGACGACGCCCAGCAACTGATACATCAGATCGAACAATTCCTGGGTCGCAAGCGGCCTGTTGAGCGTCGCGGTCTGCTGTGACAACGGTGTTGGTTGGCTGAGGCGATTGGCGATTCCGACCAGGGAATAGAGGGCCGACATGCCGTAACTCAGCAGCAAAACAATGAGGATTTCCCACCTGGTGCGGGCCATCGGAAACTCCTTTCGCCGACATCGGGAGACAGGACGAGACGTTTACTAACCTAACTGTTTCATAACGGAAGACTTTTTGGTTCGTCGGGGCAATAGTCTGGGGTAAATCAATGGCACACGTTCCGCACCGCGGAGTCCTTACCAAACGTGTCTAACAGGAGGTAATCAGTGAAAACCAAGCGAATTCTCGCTTCGGTGGCCGCCGTCGGAACGAGCGTCCTCGTTCTTTCCGGTTGCGCGCTTCCGTATCAATCCGAGGTCATCGAAGGTACGTCCATCACGGTCGGCTGGAATGACATCGCGTCAGAGTTCAACCCGTCGTCGGCCAGTGGCAACAACGTTGCCAACCTGTTGCCGTCCTACGTGTCGAACTCGGGCTTCAACTACTACAACAACGAGCCCGCTCTTCTCTTGAGCGAGCAGTTCGGAACGTACGAGAAGACCAGCGACGAGCCCCTCACCGTCAAGTACACGGTCAATGACGCTGTGAAGTGGTCAGACGGTGTTGCAGTTGACAGCGCAGACATGCTCCTCGCATGGGTAGCCGGTTTCGGCTTCTTCAAGAACGCTGACGACACGTACATGTTCCTGCACGCTGCACCTCGCGATGACCTCGCGTCGACGATTCCTACGGTCAACGGAAAAACTCTCGAGTTCTCCTATGACAAGGCTTATGTCGACTGGGAGATCAACTTCGGTGTTGGCGTTTCGGCTCACGGTACCGTCATGATGGCGTACCCCGAGATCACCGACCCGGCAGAAGCGAAGGCCAAGCTCATCGAAGCCGTCATGAACGGTGACGAAGCGTGGCTCAAGCCCGTTGCCGACGCGTGGAACACGGGCTACCAGAAGACCGACGCATCCGCGGCGGACACTGACCCGACCACCGGTACGGCCAAGAACGTGTTCCTCTCGAACGGTCCTTACCGAGTCGAAGAAGTTGTTGCCGACTCGTTCGTGACTCTCGTGGCGAACCCGCTCTACACGTGGGGCCCTTCGCCCAAGTACGAGCGCATCACCATCCGCGAAATCGCTGACCCGACCGCTGCAGTTCAGGCTGTCGACAACGGTGACGTTCAGGTTGCATCGGGACAGCCCACGGCTGACCTCCTCGCACTTGTTGAGGGACTCCAGAACGGATCCTTCACCGGTGGTGACGAGGCTGCTTTCGAGCACGTCGACCTCACCTTCAACAACGGTGGACCGTTCGACCCCGCGACCTATGGTGGAGACGCTACTAAGGCTCTCGCAGCTCGTCAGGCATTCTTGCTGACGATCCCGCGCGACCAGATCCTCGAAACCATCATCAAGCCCCTGAACCCCAACGCTGAACTTCGCAACTCGCTGTTGACGATCCCCGGATCGCCCAACTACGACGCGATCGTCGCGGCCAACGGTTCGGACTTCTACTCGGGAACGGACGCCGAGCGCGTCGAGAAGGCAATTGGCATCCTCGCGGACGCCGGTATCTCGACTCCGATCGATGTCAAGTTCTGGTACCCCACGGGCAACGTTCGTCGCTCGCAGGAACTCGAACTGATCCAGGCGAACAGCCTCAAGGCTGGCTTCAACGTGATCGACACGAACGAGCCGAACTGGGAGTTCACCGACCCGACCCTTTACCCGATCAACCCGCACGACGCGGTTATCTTCGCGTGGAGCTCCTCGAGCCTCGCGATCACGGGTAACGACCAGCAGTACGGAACGGACAAGCCGTCCAACTTCCAGGACTACGCCAACCCCACGGTTGACGAAAACCTCTCGGCACTCGAGACGGAACTTGACCCTGCCAAGCAGGTCGAGCTCCAGACCGCAGTCGAGGCGGCACTGTGGGGTGACGCAGCAACGCTGCCGATCTTCCAGTTCCCCGGTTTGACCTGGTGGGACAACGGTACGACCGGCGTTTCGCCGAACCCGCTGTCGACCGGCTACTTCTGGAACTACTGGGAGTGGGCACCGGCCGCTGCAGCGCAGTAGTCGATTCACCGCATCAAGGCTGGGGTCGGGCGTGAAAACGCCCGGCCCTTCGCCGTTTAATTGCGTGGGCACCATGAACGCGAGTGAAGTGGCTAAGATTGCCCCAATGGTTACCGTTGCCCAACAATGCAGTTGTAGGTAGGAAAAGCATGCTCAGTTTTATCTCGCGTCGTCTTGCGGCCACTTTCGTTGTCCTACTGGTTGCGTCGTTCCTCGTCTACATGTTGACGGCGAATTCGGGAGACCCGCTCGAGGAACTGCGGCTCCAAAACGACCCTGCGTCCGTAGCAAAGCGCGAGACCCTCACCGAAAAACTCGACCTCGACACCCCACCGTTCTTCCGCTATTTCAAGTGGCTCGGAGGAGCTGCCGGTTGTGTGATCGGCCAGTGCAACCTGGGTATTTCTGTCATCCGCGGAGACGAACCCGTCGCGAGTGCGCTCGGCAATGCGATGTCGTCAACCCTGTCGCTCGTGGTTTTAGCCACGATTCTGTCGATTCTTTTCGGAGTCGCAATCGGAATGACCGTGGCTCTGCGCCAGTACAGCGGATACGACTACACCGTCACCTTCGCCGCCTTCATCTTCTACTCGCTCCCCATTTTCTGGGTCGCCGTGTTGCTCAAAGAGTTTGGGGCGATTCGATTCAACGAATTCTTGGGGGATCCCGCCATCCCCTGGTGGATCGCACTGGCTATAGGGCTAGTGCTGGGGTTAATCGTCCAAGCCGTAGTCGGCGGACACCTTCGCACCCGAATCCGGTCGACGGTAATCGCGTTCGGGTTGACAGCCGGAATTCTCATCGTGGCGGATATCACCCAGTGGTTCCGTAATCCTTCCATCGGGATCATCGGGATTGCTCTCCTCGGGTCGGGACTGGGTGCACTGATGTTGTTCGTCACATCGAACCTGACCAAGCGCACGATGCAGTTCTCGGTGGGGGCGACGGTCCTGGCGGTCATCGCCCTCTGGTATCCGCTTCAGTTTGTGTGGTTCTTCTTCAACCACCCGCTCGCCATCGTCGCCGTCGCAATCCTGTTGGCCGGGGTCGGTGTCGCCGCCGGCTACTTCCTCGGGGGCGACGACCGCGTCGAAGCGATGCGCGTCGCGGCTATCACCGGCGCTCTAGCGACCGCCCCTCTGGTGCTCGACCAAATGTTCATGCGTTGGGGCGACTACGTGCAGATCATTCCACTGAGGTCGGGTGTCATTTCGACAATCGGAGCAAACACCCCGATCCTCGCAAATGACGACGACACGTGGATGCGAATGCTCGATTCCTCGACGCACCTCGTCCTTCCGACCATTGCTTTGATGATCATTTCTGTGGCGGGGTACACCAGGTACACGCGCGCAACGCTGCTCGAAGTCCTCAACCAGGACTACGTGCGAACAGCGCGTGCCAAGGGGCTACCTGAGACCACCGTCATTATGCGACACGCGTTTCGTAACACCCTGATTCCGATTGCGACAATCGTGGCGTTCGACTTCGGTGCGGTGGTTGGTGGCGCCATTATCACCGAGCGCGTGTTCGCCTGGCAGGGCATGGGTGCTCTCTTCAACGAGGGGTTGTCCGAGGTCGACGTCAACCTCGTGATGGGTGTGTTTCTCGTCACCGGTATTGCCGCCGTGATTTTCAACATTCTTGCTGACCTGGCCTATTCGGCCCTCGACCCGCGCATTCGCATAACGGAGGCGTAATCATGGCTCGCAAAAAGTTGACCCCACCACGCACCGAGCAACTCGCGCTGTCCGAACTCACGATCGAACAGCGGCAAATCGAGGGGCTCAGCCTCTCGACTATCGTTCGCCGACGGTTCTTCCAGCACAAAGCCGCCGTCACGAGCATGATCGTCTTGGCACTGATTGTTCTGCTGGCGTTCACATCGGTCGGAACAATCATCGGCGGAACGGGTCGTCTCGCTGCAGACACCGCGAGCGGCGAGATTATTCTCGACGGTCTTCGAATTTCCGGATGGTGGCCGTACGACTGGTATCGCAACTATCCGCTGACCACCCCCGGCGGCCTCCCGTCGTGGGAGCACCCGTTCGGCCAAGACACGCTGGGCAAGGACATTTTCGCTCGAGTCATGCGCGGCATTCAACAATCACTCACCGTTGTGGCGCTCATCGGTTTTCTCTCCACCGTGATTGGTGTGCTCATCGGTTCCATCGCCGGATTCATTCGCGGTTGGCTCGACAGCCTCCTGATGCGCATGACCGATGTCATCATCATCGTCCCCGGGCTCATCCTCGGCGCTGTCCTCGGACGCACGATCGGCGGAAACGCTATCTCTCTCGGTATCTTGCTCGGGTTGGTGTCGTGGACCGGACTCGCCCGTCTGGTGCGTGGCGAGTTCCTCGCCCTTCGCGAACGTGAGTTTGTTGACGCTGCACGCGTCGCGGGCGCATCCAACAGTCGCATCATCTTCCGGCACATCTTGCCGAACTCGATTGGAATCGTGGTGGTCAATGCCACGCTGCTCATGAGTGCGGCGATCCTGACCGAAACCGCACTGTCCTTCCTCGGGTTCGGAATTACACCACCCGACATCTCGCTTGGTCAGATCATCTCGCAGTACAACGAGGCGTTCAAGACGAGGCCGTGGTTGTTCTGGTACCCGGGTCTGTTCATTGTCGTGATTGCGCTGTGCATCAACTTCATCGGTGATGGGTTGCGCGACGCATTCGATCCGCGTCAGCGTCGAATGCCCAAGACCACTAGTTTGATGGGGCAGTTCCGCGAAATGACCAAGGGTCGCACGAAGTGAGCGGGATGATGTCAGATCAACAAGGCGGCTGCTGCGGCGGCACCGGAAACGCTCAACGCGACAATCATCGGGATGCTGATTCGCGTCTCGACGAGAGCGCGGTCATCACCTCGCCGTTCCCAGTGGCGACGAACGAGTGCTGCTGCTCCACCCGAGTCGCTCGTGACGAGGTCGCCGGGACGGACCGTTCCCGCGAGGTAGGTGGACTCGGGCAGGTGCTGCCCCTGGTCGCGACTCGCGAACATGGCGGCATAGCGGCTGGGTGCGGGTGCGGCCCAGACGTTGATGCGCTTGGTGCCGAGGAACAGGGTCAGGCCCCACTTGGTGTCGATGCGGGAAATCGCACCCCACTCGATTTCGTGGGTCGTGACAATGTTTCGGACATTGACGCCGGTCTCGCGAATGATGAGTCGGGGTCGCCAGAATGCTGCGTAGACGACCGTAACCAGGAAAGCAGTAATGCCAATTCCTCGAATCCCATCGACCAGTCCGCTTGTTGCGGCGGTGGTTGCTGCGGCACCGCCGAAAACCAGAATGAACACGGCGGCGATTATTTTGCCGGAGCGCGACGTGAACGTGATCATGAACTCCATGTTGTCACGGAGGTGACCCGATGAGCGCAAAGCCCGTTGTCCTTGAGGCACAAAATCTCGGAGTCGACTTTTGGGTCGACGGCGAATGGGTCATGGCGGCCGAAGGACTGAACTATTCGGTTCGCGCTGGTGAGGTGCTCGCGATTGTCGGTGAGTCGGGCTCTGGTAAGTCAGCGTCCTCGATGTCACTGCTCGGGTTGCTGCCCACCAACGGTCGTGCCTCGGGTACCGTGCTGTTGAACGGCGAGGACACTCTCACGGCAACACCGGAGCGAATCCGCGCCATTCGCGGTCGCGAGATCGCTGTGATTTTCCAAGAGCCAATGACGGCGATGAACCCGGTGTACACGATCGGTTTCCAGATTATCGAGGCGCTCAAAGTCCACTTTCCGAAGCTCTCGCGGGCAGCGGCTAAGGCACGCGCCATCGAATTGCTCGGGCTCGTTGAATTGCCCGACCCTCAGAAAGCGTTCGACTCGTATCCACACCAATTGTCGGGCGGCCAACGTCAGCGCGCGATGATCGCGCAGTCGATTTCGTGTGACCCCAAGGTTCTCATCGCCGACGAGCCGACAACCGCTCTCGACGTGACGATTCAAGCTGAGATCCTGGATCTGTTGCGTTCGCTCAACGATCGTCTGGGAACCGGCATCATTCTCATCACCCACGACATGGGGGTCGTCGCCGACATGGCCGACCACGTGCTCGTCATGAAGGGTGGTCGCGTCGTCGAATCGGGTACGGTCACGGACATCTACAAACGCCCGAAAGTGGACTACACAAAGGAACTGCTTGCCGCGGTTCCTCACCTCGGAACCGGTGCAGCGACGGGAAAGAGAGCGACGTCACACGCCGGAGAAACCCCGGTGCTCTCGCTGAAAAACGTCGACATCACCTATCCGAAACGCGGGCGGGTGCCTGCCTTCCGCGCCGCGGAAGACGTGACGATTGATATCTTCCCCGGCGAAGTCTTGGGACTCGTTGGCGAGTCGGGATCCGGAAAGACCACGATCGGGCGGGCCGTCGTCGGTTTGATTCCCGTGACTGTCGGGTCCATCACCGTTGCGGGTCAGGACATGGTCAACGTCTCGCCCAAACAATTGCGCGACGTTCGCCGGCACATCGGAATCGTGTTCCAGGACCCGGGTTCGTCGTTGAACCCGCGTTGGCCGATCGGTGAGAGCATCGGCGAGCCGCTCGATTTGGCGGGCGGATACACCGCTGAACAGATTTCCGACCGCGTCGAGGAACTACTCGACATGGTTGAATTGCCGCGCACCTACCGAAACCGGTACCCCCACGAGCTCTCGGGAGGACAGCGTCAGCGTGTCGGAATCGCGCGTGCCCTGGCTCTGGACCCCTCGATTTTGGTCGCGGACGAACCGACGTCTGCACTGGATGTGTCGGTGCAAGCGCGTGTTTTGACCCTGTTGACCGAGATTCAGAAGAAGCAAAAGTTCGCTATTTTGTTCATCTCGCACGACCTCGCGGTGATTGATTTGCTCAGTGACCGAATTGCGGTCATGCATAACGGTAAAATCGTAGAGCAGGGTTCGACGGATCAGATTCTGCGTAACCCGCAAGACCCCTACACAAAGAGGCTCATCGCCGCCGTGCCTGTTCCGGATCCAGAGGAACAACGCACGCGTCGCCGTGCGCGCACCACTACCTAAAGGATTCAACATGGCAATCGCCACCCGCAACGATCTTCGAAATGTGGCGATCGTCGCTCACGTTGACCACGGCAAGACCACTCTTGTCGACGCGATGCTTCGCCAGACTGGTTCGTTCGCAGCGCACGGTTCGGTCGAAGACCGCGTCATGGACTCGAACGACCTCGAGCGCGAAAAGGGAATCACAATTCTCGCGAAGAACACCGCGGTGTCGTATTCCGGAAAGCACGCGACCAACGGTCCGATTACCATCAACGTGATTGACACCCCGGGCCACGCCGACTTCGGCGGCGAGGTCGAGCGCGGACTGTCGATGGTCGACGGTGTCGTTCTTCTCGTTGACGCGAGTGAAGGTCCGCTTCCCCAGACACGTTTCGTTCTGCGCAAGGCGCTCGAGGCGAAACTCCCCGTCATTCTTCTCGTGAACAAGACCGACCGCCCCGACGCGCGAATCGACGAGGTCGTTCACGAGTCACAGGACCTCTTGCTGGGTCTCGCCTCTGACCTTCACGACGATGTCCCCGACCTCGATCTCGACGGCATCCTCGACCTACCCATCGTCTATGCATCGGGCCGAAATGGCGCCGCGTCGTGGAACCGCCCAGCAGACGGCTCTCTACCCGACAACGACGACCTCGAGCCCTTGTTCGACGCGATTCTCAAGCACATCCCCGCGCCGACACACGACACCGACCACCCGTTGCAGGCCCACGTCACCAACCTTGACGCGTCGCCGTTCCTCGGGCGTATCGCGCTTCTTCGCATCTTCAACGGCGAAATCAAGAAAGGCCAGACTGTTGCGTGGATGAAGCACGACGGAACCGTCGAGAACGTGCGCATCACGGAATTGCTGACGACCAAAGCACTCGAGCGCGTTCCCACCGAGTCGGCCTCGGCCGGAGACATTGTCGCCGTTGCCGGGATTGAGAACATCACTATCGGCGAAACCATTGCCGACATGAACGATCCACGGGCTCTTCCCGTCATCACGGTGGACGACCCCGCGATTTCGATGACCATCGGAACCAACACCTCGCCGCTCGTCGGCAAGGTCAAGGGTCACAAACTCACGGGTCGTATGGTGAAGGATCGTCTCGACCGCGAACTCATCGGTAACGTCTCGGTTCGACTTGTCGACATCGGTCGACCCGACGCCTGGGAAGTCCAAGGTCGCGGCGAGCTCGCTCTCGCAATCTTGGTCGAGAACATGCGACGTGAAGGGTTCGAGCTCACTGTTGGAAAGCCGCAGGTTGTGACCAAGAAGGTCGACGGCGCGACGCACGAGCCGTTCGAGCACCTCACCGTGGACGCTCCCGAGGAATACCTTGGCGCGATCACGCAGCTTCTCGCCGCTCGGAAGGGCCGCATGGAGGGAATGACGAATCACGGCACGGGTTGGGTTCGCATGGAATTCATCGTTCCGTCACGCGGACTCATCGGCTTCCGCACCGAGTTCCTCACCATCACCCGTGGTACCGGAATCGCCAACGCGATTTCGCACGGATACGGTCCGTGGGCAGGTCAGATTGTCACCCGTCAGAACGGGTCCATCGTGTCCGACCGTCAGGGTGTTGCGACACCGTTCGCCATGATGGCGTTGCAAGAGCGCATGGCGTTCTTCGTTCAGCCTGGTGACGAGGTCTACGAGGGCATGGTTGTCGGAGAGAACTCGCGAGCCGACGACATGGACGTCAATGTGACGAAGGAAAAGCAACTCAACAACATTCGCTCGTCGACCTCGGAAATTCTCGAAAAGATGACCCCGCCCCGCGACATGACGCTCGAGGAGTGTCTTGAATTCGCGCGCGAAGACGAGTGTGTCGAGGTGACGCCCGCAAAAGTTCGAATTCGCAAGGTTGAACTCGAGCAAAACCTGCGTGCGCGGGCTGCGTCACGACTCAAGCGCCAGAACGAATAGTCGCGACACGGATAGGCTGACCTTGTGAAGGTTGTGCGGTTTAGCCATGATGGGGAACCCCGATACGGGGTGATCGACGGGAACGTCGTCACTCTTCTCGAGGGTGACCCGATTCACGATGGAATCACGACGACCGACATCACGGTTTCGCTGGCCGACATCACACCGATGGCACCGGTTGTTCCCTCCAAGGTGATTTGTGTCGGCATGAATTTCGCAGAGCACGCGGCCGAAATGCACCACGACGGCCCGCCCACACCCCTCGTTTTCCTCAAGCCGCCGACCACGGTCATCGGCCCCGGTGAGAACATCATCCTTCCCCCCGTCGAGGGGCGAATCGTCCACGAGGGCGAACTCGCGGTCGTCATCGGGGCTCTCGCACACCGCGTCCCTGAAAAAGATTGGGCGGACTACGTGTTCGGCTACACGATCGCCAACGACGTGTCCGCTCGAGACGTCATGTTCGCCGACGGACAGTGGGCGCGCGCCAAGGGATTCGATACGTTCTGTCCCGTCGGTCCGTGGATCGAGACCGAATACGACCCGTTCGCGCACAACGAGATCACGACTCGTGTCGACGGCGAGGTGCGCCGACACGGCTTCACCGGAGACATGACCCACCAGATTCCCGAGATCATTGCGTTCGTGTCGAATGCGTTCACGCTGTTCCCCGGAGACATCATCTGCACAGGAACACCAGCTGGGCTCGGCGGATTTGTCGACGGCCAAACCGTGGAGATCACTATTGAGGGCATCGGCACCTTGTCGAACCCCGCCAAAAATCGCGACGACCGAATTTCGTAATCCTTTCCTCGCCGACGTAGTCGTCGGACGGCGGTCCCGCGAAACCGCGGAATAGACTGGCACAGATATGAAGACTCCGTTCTCTACTGCCACCGGCAGCGACATCCGCGTCCGTTTTTGCCCGTCTCCCACCGGCACACCGCACGTCGGCCTGATTCGAACCTGCCTGTTCAACTGGGCCTACGCGCGTCACGTCGGCGGGACGTTCATTTTTCGCATCGAGGACACCGATGCCGAACGCGACTCGGAAGAATCGTACGAGCAACTTCTGGATGCCCTGAGCTGGCTCGGACTTGATTGGGACGAAGGAGTCGTCAAGGGCGGTCCACACGAACCATATCGGCAGTCGCAGCGCACGGAGATTTACCAAGAGATCATCGAGTCTCTCCTCACGTCGGGACACCTGTACGAATCGTTCGTGACTCCTGAGGAAATGGAAGCGCGAAACGTTGCCGCCGGCCGTGACCCCAAGATGGGCTACGACAACTTCGAACGCGACCTGACCGCCGACGAGCGTGCGGCGTTCCGCGCCGAGGGTCGCCAGCCAGCGCTGCGGCTTCGCGTGCCGAACGAGGACCTCGGATTCGACGATCTGGTTCGGGGGCCCATCACGTTCCCCGTCGGGACAACGACAGACTTCGTCGTCGTTCGCCCGAACGGAGCACCGCTGTACACATTCGTCAACCCGGTCGACGATGCGCTGATGGGCGTTACCCACGTTCTGCGTGGCGAGGACCTCTTGTCGTCCACACCCCGCCAGATCGCGCTGTATCACGCGCTGATCGAGGTGGGCGTGACGACCTTCGTTCCGCGATTCGGACACCTGCCGTACGTGATGGGCGAGGGCAACAAGAAGTTGTCCAAGCGCGACCCCGAATCGAATCTGTTCCACCACCGCGACCGTGGGTTCATTCGCGAGGGGTTGTTGAACTACCTGTCGTTGTTGGGATGGTCGATTGCGGCGGATCGCGACATCTTCACCGTCGACGAGATGATTGCCGCCTTCGATGTTGCCGACGTCAATCCGAACCCCGCTCGATTCGATCTGAAGAAGGCCGAATCCATCAACGGTGATCACATTCGATTGTTATCGCGCGATGATTTCGTCGACCGGACACTCCCGTACCTCCTCGCCGCCGAGTTGGTCGATGCCAACCCGACAAGCCACCAGCGTGCTCGACTGACCGAAATCGCGCCGCATATCCAGGAACGAACACAGTTGATGGGCGAGATTCCCGAGATGATTCGTTTCCTCTTCACCGAGGACGCCGACCTCACCGTGACCGACGACGCGCGGGCGACACTCGATGCGGACGCCGCCCGAATCCTCGACGCCGCGCATGAAGCGCTTTCTGAACTCGTCGATTGGTCGACGACCACCATCGAAGAGACGCTCCGCACCAGCCTCATCGAGGGACTTGAATTGAAGCCACGCAGCGCATTTGGCTCGGTGCGAACCGCCATCTCTGGTCGTCGAATCAGTCCGCCACTTTTTGAATCGATGGAGATCCTGGGACGCGAATCCAGCCTCTCCCGCATTGCCGCGTTACGTAGTTCCCTGTAATCAGCACCGATTTCGTGCGGTCGGTGCCGTTTGGTAGGCTAACGCGGAGCGGCTCAGCCGCCGGTGGGGTGTGGTGTAATTGGCAACACGGAGGTTTCTGGTACCTTTGTTCTTGGTTCGAGTCCAGGCACCCCAGCACTAAATTGCTCTAACTTTCGGGCGTTTACGCTACTGTTTCGGAATGACAACGTTGTCCCGCCAGCACATTGCCGTAGCCGTCAACCCGAGTGCCGCACAGGGTGCTCACCGCGATTACGGGCATCGATTAGTCGAGGCGCTGCGCTCAACGGGTCGTCAGGTCGCGGAATTGTCGACCGATTCATATGAGCATCTCGAGACCATGGCGCGGACCGCGGTCGCCGACGGAGTTGACGCCCTCATCGTTGTCGGCGGAGACGGCACCGCGCAGCTCGGGACCAACGTGTGCGTGAACACCGACACTCCATTGGGGATTTTGCCGAGTGGAACCGGTAATGACACCGCCGGAGGAATCCTGGGAATGCCCATCGGTGACATCGACGCCGCAATCGCGCGGTTGATTGCGTCGCTCGACAAACCCGTGTGGCGAATCGACGCTGGACGCATGTCGTGGAAGGGCGGCGAACGCTGGTTCTGTTCGACGATGTCGGCCGGATTCGACGCGCTCGTCAACGAAACCGTCAACCAGCTCGCTTTTCCCAAGGGGCCGTCGCGATACACGGTCGCCATGCTCATCGAACTGGCCAAGTTGAAACCGATCCATTACACCGTCACGATCGACGGAAAACAAACGACCGAACAAGCCATCCTCACGACCATCGCGAACAACAGCCAGTACGGCGGCGGAATGAAGATTTGCCCTGAAGCCAAGCCCGACGACGGGCTTCTCGACATGATGATGGTGAGGCCACTGTCCCGCCTCGATTTCATTCGGATTTACCCGAGGGTGTTCAAGGGAACACACGTCACCGACCCTCGCGTCGTCATCCGCCAGGGGAAGAAGTTCCGGCTCGAGTCGTCTAACCTCGTCGGCTACAGCGACGGTGAGCGCATCGCGCCGCTCCCGATGGACGTCGAGGTTGCACCGCGAGCGCTACCCGTGCTCGATACCCGCCCCTAGGCGCACCGGTTTGCGCGTGGTTCCCCGCCTGTGCGATACTTGTCCAGTTGTGTTCGGCCCCATCGTATAGCGGCCTAGTACGCTGCCCTCTCACGGCGGTAACGCGGGTTCGAATCCCGCTGGGGTCACAACTCGCCCTCGACGGTTCGCCGTCGGGGGTTTTGTGCATCCTGTGGCGAGCATTCCGAACGGCGCTGATAGAATTTTCGCACTATGGATAACGCCCTCCCACTCTGGTTCGAAATCACGTCCTATGCGGTTCTGGTGGCGATTCTTCTCTTCGATTTGTTCCTTGTCGTGAGGCGTCCCCACATCCCATCGACTCGAGAATCCGCGCTGTGGATCACGTTTTATGTGGGGCTCGCGATCGTATTCGGAATCTTGATCATTCTCGTCGCCAATAGTGAGGGTTCGAATGGAACGGAACTCGGACTGCAATTCTTTGCCGGGTGGTTGACCGAATACTCTCTTTCGGCAGACAACGTCTTTGTGTTCCTCATCATCATGGCCCAGTTCCGTGTGCCGAAAAAGATGCAGCAAGAACTGCTCATGATGGGCATCGTCCTGGCACTCATCTTCCGAGCGATCTTTATCGTCCTCGGCGCCGCGCTGCTCGAGAGCTACTCGTGGCTGTTCTACATCTTCGGCGCGTACCTCGTCTACGTCGGAATTCAGCAAATGCGCGAAAAGGACGAGCACGGCAGCGGTGAGGACAACTTCTTTGTTTCCTGGCTCAAAAAGGTGCTGAAGGTTCACCCCGAATGGCGGGAATCCGAACGCTGGCGCAAGATGGTCAACGGCGAAAAGTTCTTCACTCCCGCGATCCTGGTGTTGGTGTCGCTCGGGGCGATTGACCTGGTTTTTGCCCTCGACTCGATTCCGGCCATCTTCGGAATCACGACAAGCCCGTTCCTCGTGTTTACCTGCAACATCCTCGCGTTGATGGGACTCCGACAGCTGTACTTCCTGTTGGGCGACCTGGTTGACCGCCTTCACTATCTTGGTCACGGTATCGCGTTCATTCTGGGTTTCATCGGCTTCAAGCTCGTCAACCACGCATTGCACCTCAACGAACTCCCGTTCATCAATGGGGGTAAGCACGTCGAGATCATTCCCGAAATTCCGACTTGGCTTTCTCTCGTCGTGATTGTGCTTACCTTGACTGTCGCGGTGCTCGCTAGTCTCGCGCGCGCGAAGCGCGAAGAAGCCGCAAAGTAAACGGGACGCGCACCGATAAACTGGCACCAATGAACGCCGCGACGAACCGTCCACGGACACTTGCCGAGAAGGTCTGGGATGACCATCTCGTCGTCAAGGGTGAAAACGGCGAGCCCGATCTCATTTACATCGACCTTCACCTCGTTCACGAAGTGACAAGCCCGCAAGCGTTCGACGGTCTTCGACAGGCCGGAAGGGCCGTTCGTCGCCCCGACCTCACGATTGCGACCGAGGACCACAACACCCCGACACTCAACATCGGCGCACAGATTGCCGATCCTGTTTCGCGGACCCAGATCGAAACGCTTCGGACGAATGCGAAAGAGTTCGGTATCCGTCTGCATTCGCTCGGCGACATCGAACAGGGAATTGTCCACGTCGTTGGGCCACAGCTTGGGCTGACCATGCCCGGAATCACTGTCGTGTGTGGCGATAGCCACACCTCGACGCACGGTGCGTTCGGAGCGATGGCGTTCGGAATCGGAACCTCTGAAGTTGAGCACGTTCTGGCGACACAAACTCTTCCGCTCACCCCCTTCAAGACGATGGCCATCACGGTCAACGGTCACTTGCGCGAAGGCGTCACGGCAAAGGACATCATCCTTGCGGTGATTGCAAAGATTGGCACCGGCGGCGGACAGGGTTATGTCCTCGAGTACCGGGGCAGCGCGATTAGGGAATTGTCGATGGAAGGTCGTATGACGATCTGCAACATGTCGATCGAGGCGGGCGCACGAGCCGGCATGGTCGCCCCGGACGAAACGACGTTCGCGTACCTCAAGGGGCGCTCGCACGCGCCGGAGGGCGACGATTGGGATTCTGCGGTCGCTTACTGGAAGACGCTTCCCACCGATGACGGTGCCGTTTTCGACGCCGAGGTGGTTCTCGACGGCGACCAGCTCGAACCGTTCGTGACATGGGGGACGAACCCCGGGCAGGGTGTTGCGCTGTCGGAATCGGTCCCGAACCCCGCGAACATCTCCGACCCCAACGAACGCGCCAGCGCGGAACGTGCTCTGGAATACATGGACCTGACCGCGGGAACTCCAATGAAGGACATCCGCGTCGACCAGGTGTTCATGGGATCGTGCACGAATTCTCGGATCGAAGACCTGCGTGCTTTCGCGAGTGTCATCAAAGGTAAAAAGTTGGCCGACGGCGTGAAACTCATGGTCGTTCCCGGTTCGGCACGTGTGCGACTCGAGGCCGAGGCCGAAGGAATCGACGCGATTGTGACCGAATTCGGCGGGGAATGGCGATTCGCGGGCTGCTCGATGTGCCTCGGGATGAACCCCGACCAGTTGCAGCCAGGCGAGCGTTGTGCGTCGACATCTAATCGAAATTTCGAAGGCCGACAGGGCGCCGGTGGTCGCACCCACCTGGTGTCGCCGCTGGTCGCCGCCGCAACCGCGATCCGCGGAACGCTCTCGAGCCCGTGGGATGTGGAGTAAACGTGGACAAAGTATCGAGCATCACGGGGATCGGCGTGCCGCTGCGGCGCGCCAATGTCGACACCGACCAGATCATCCCAGCAGAATTTCTCAAGCGCGTCACCAAGACGGGTTTTAACGACGCGTTGTTTGAACGCTGGCGTCAAGACCCCGACTTCATACTCAACACGGAACCGTTCTCGCGTGGAACCGTGCTTGTCGCGGGCATGGATTTCGGAACCGGCTCGTCTCGTGAACACGCGGTCTGGGCTCTTCGTGACTACGGTTTCCGCGCCGTCGTCGCTCCACGTTTCGGGGACATCTTTCGAGGCAACTCGGGTAAACAAGGGCTGCTCACGGCCGTGGTCCCCGAAGACATCGTCGAGCGAATCTGGGCTGAACTTGATGCGAACCCGGGAACCGAGGTGACCGTCGATTTAGACGCGCGCACCGTGACGTGTGGAGGCGTGACGAGCGTCTTCGAGATTGATGACTACACCCGATGGAGGCTCATGGAAGGGCTCGACGACATTGGTTTGACGATGCGTCACGAGAGTGACATTGACGAATTTGAATCCCGCCGCGAATCGTGGCGCCCGACGACGTTGCCTGCCCGATGACATCTCTCGACGACGACGCTCGCGCGCAGGGGGCGAAGGTTGGCATGTCGGTCGACACGCTCATCATCCACGGCGGAAAGCCCCTTCACGGTCGTGTCGACGTGCGCGGTGCCAAAAACCTGGTCACCAAAGCGATGGTCGCGGCCCTGTTGGGCGACTCGCCGTCCGTTCTGCGCGACGTCCCCAACATTTCTGATGTCGCGGTTGTGCGTGGCCTTCTTGAAGCGCACGGGGTGCGCGTGACTGACTCGGCCGAAGGCGAGCTCACCCTTGACCCCACGAATGTTACGAGCGCCCACTTCGCCGAGATCGACGCGCATGCCGGCTCGAGCCGAATCCCGATTCTTTTCTGTGGCCCGCTTCTTCACCAACTGGGTGAGGCGTTCATTCCCGACCTCGGTGGCTGTCGCATTGGCGATCGCCCCATTGACTTCCACCTGGACGCCCTTCGCGCCTTTGGAGCGGTAGTGACCAAGCAGCCACAGGGCATTCACCTCACGGCCCCCGAGCGACTGAAGGGTGCGCACATCGAACTGCCGTTCCCGTCCGTCGGAGCGACCGAGCAGGTCCTGCTCACGGCGGTTCGCGCCGAGGGAGTCACCGAACTCAAGAACGCCGCGATCGAACCCGAAATCATGGACCTCATCGCGATCTTGCAGAAGATGGGTGCCATCATCTGGATTGAACCGAACCGCACGATTTATATCGAAGGCGTCGAAGCCCTTCACGGCTACGAGCACCGTTCCTTGTTCGACCGGAACGAGGCGGCGTCGTGGGCGTGTGCCGCTCTTGTCACCAAGGGCGACATCTTCGTCGTCGGCGCCAAGCAACCGGAACTTCTGACCTTTCTCAACGTCTTTCGAAAGGCGGGCGGAGAGTTCGAGGTGCACGAGGACGGTATTCGTTTCCGGCACCCGGGCGGCCAGTTGAATCCCGTCGTTGTCGAAACCGACGTTCACCCAGGCTTCATGACCGACTGGCAACAACCGCTCGTTGTCGCCTTGACGCAAGCCGAGGGCACATCCATCGTGCACGAAACGGTGTACGAAAACCGTTTCGGATTCACCGAATCGCTCAACAAGATGGGTGCACACATCGAAATTCACCAGGATGGAATCGCATCCATCACTCGTCGCGTCCCGCGTCGAAAGCTCGAGCAAGCCGCCGTCATTGCGGGCCCGACGCCACTTCACGGCGCGGACATTCGAGTCCCAGACCTTCGCGGTGGTTTCTCGCATCTCATTGCAGCGTTGGCTGCAACGGGCACGAGCACAATCAGCAACGTCGGGATCATCGCCCGAGGCTACGAGCACTTCATTGACAAGCTCCGCGACCTCGGCGCCGACTTCGAGCTCGCGGACTAGGCTTTCCGCAAAGAGGAGCAGGATGACAAAGACCGAAAAAACCGCGGGATGGCGCCTCACGGCGAGCATCGCCCTGCCCCTCATGGGGCTCATTTCGCGCATCACGGTTCGCGGATCAGAAAACATTCCGGCATCGGGCGGCTTCATCCTCGCGCCCTGTCATTTCAGCGCCATCGACCCCGTAGTGATGGGCGTCGCATTGTGGAGATCGGGACGTACGCCTCGTTTCATGGCCAAAGAATCGTTGTTCCGCGTGCCCGTTTTGGGCTCGGTGCTGCGCGGGCTCGGTCAGATTCCAGTTGATCGGGCTGGTCAGCAGCGCGCGCTGGGGCCGATGAAGGCCGCTCGCTCACTCGCAAAGTCCGGCGGAGGCGTCGTCGTGTATCCCGAGGGCTCGCTGACGCGTGACCCCGACCTCTGGCCGATGCGCGGGAAGACGGGTGCGGTCCGGATGGCTCTCGATGCCGACATTCCGTTGATTCCCGCGGCCCATTGGGGAACGCAGATTTTGATGCCGCGCTATTCGGGAAGGATTCGTTTCTTTCCGCCGACTCCGATTACTGTCCTGATTGGAAAGCCGATTGACTTGTCGGCTTTCAAAGGCAAGGTGCTCGATCAGAAAATGCTGACCGCGGCGACCGAGATTTTGATGACCGCCATCGCTGAGCTTCAAGGCCAACTGCGCGGTGAAAAACCGCCGACCAAGCGGTGGGATCCCGTCGAACACAACCAGACCACAACGGGAAAGTTTAAATGACCTCTGTTGCGGTACTCGGAGCGGGAGCGTGGGGGACCACGTTCGCGAAGGTCCTCGCGGACGGCGGAGCTGAAGTCAAGCTCTGGGCCCGACGTGACGAAATCGCCCGCGAGATAAACGAAACCCATCGCAACTCCACCTATCTGCAACGCGTGAACTTGCCATCGAACATCACGGCATCGACGTCGTTGGCGGCCACACTGGCGGGTGTCGACGAGGTGTATTTGTCCGTCCCATCCCAATCGTTGCGATCGGTGCTCGACGGTTTGGACGGTCAGCTTGGCGATGCAGTTCCCGTCGTCTCGCTCATGAAAGGTGTCGAACGAGAATCCGGATTGCGCATGAGCGAGGTAATTCGCGCCGCGACGGGCATCGACGAAGGGCGCATCGCGGTCGTCTCTGGACCAAACCTCGCTCTCGAACTCGCGAAGGAAGAACCGACCGCCTCGGCGGTGTCGTCGAGCAACGCGGACACGGCCGTCATGGTCGCCGCGACCTGTCGCAACAGTTACTTCACCACATTGACGAATACGGACGTGATTGGAACCGAATTTGGCGGCGTGCTGAAGAACCTCATCGCAGTCGCCGTGGGCATCGCGGATGGCGTCGGTTACGGGGACAACACGAAGGCGTCCATCATCACGCGCGGCCTGGCCGAACTGTCGGCGTTCGCGTCGGCCTACGGCGCGCGTCCCGAGACCATGTGGGGACTCGCCGGGCTTGGCGACTTGATTGCCACCTGTGAATCACCTCTTTCCCGCAACAACACCGCGGGACGACTTCTGGGCCAGGGGTATTCGTTCGACAGAGTCATTCGACAGATGGACCAAACGGCCGAAGGTCTGTCATCCGTCGACCCCATTCTTGTTCTCGCAGCTGCCAAGGGCGTATCGATGCCGATTGTGTCGCAAGTTCAGCAAGTCTTGAAGGGCACACTCGACCCACGCGAGCTCGCACCACACCTCGCGACCGATTCCGAAATTCCGTCGGAGGAATAAGTGGCGATCCAGGCTCTGGCAGATGGCCGGGTGCTCGCCGAACGAATCGGGGGCACTCCCGCGCGAGTCGTTGCACTTCACGGGTGGGGTCGCTCCGGAAATGATTTCACGGGCGTGTTGGCCGGGCTTGATGCCGTCGCGATACACCTGCCGGGCTTCGGCCCCACCGAAGCCCCCGACGCGGTGTGGGGGACCGACGACTACGCACGGCTCGTCGCCGAGGCGATCGAGCCCCTTGGCCCCGTTGTAGTGGTCGGGCATTCGTTTGGAGGTCGAATTGCGGTTCGCCTCGCGGCGTCGCGTCCCGAATTGGTTTCCGGTCTCGTGCTGACCGGCGCACCACTCGTTCGGCTCGCGCCCGTTTCGAAACCGAAACTGTCGTATCGAATCGCTAAAGCGCTCAATCGAATCGGGCTCATCCCCGATTCCACGATGGAGGCTCGACGCAAGAAGGCCGGAAGCACCGATTACAACGCCGCCCAGGGAATCATGCGCGACATCATGGTGAAGACCGTCAACGAGACCTACGACGACGACCTCACGCGAATCACCGCACCGACGTGGCTGGTGTGGGGCGAGAACGACACCGCGGCACCGACCGCCGCCGGCAAGGTCGCTTCCGAGCGGATTCGCGGGGCACACTGGACGGTCGTTCCGGGCGAAGCACACTTGTTGACACCCGTATTGTCGGCCGCGGTTCGCGCAGCCGTCGAGGAGGCTCTCGCATGACCGAACTTCTCACCTGGGTAATCATCGGACTTCTCCCCGTGATCGTCGGCGTCAAATGGCTCCGGGTTGCACAACGCGAGCACTACATCGCCGGTTGGACGACTCGCATCGCACTCGGGTGGGGTCGGTCGCGCCAGGTGTCCTGGTGGCCCCTCATCGCAGCCGTTGCTCTCGAATTCATGGCGTCCTTCATCTCGACAGCGTCCTGGTGGACCTCGCTTGTCGTGCCGATCTTGGTCTTCGGCTTGATGGTGCTGTGGCCATGGGGACTTCGCTTCCGCGGCACGTCCTCACCGCTGCAGTGGACGGCTCGACTTCAACGTCTGGCCTTCCTCTGGCTCGTGCTGTCGTGGTTGTTCTTGTTTACGGCGAGCACCTTGAGCGTCTCGTATGCGGTGGTCTTGTTCGGATTCGTGGCTCCGGTGGTCATGGACCTCGCCCTGATGGCGGCCCGGCCCATTGAGAAGGCGCTTTCTAGGAAGTGGCTCGTCGCGGCGCAAAAGAAACTTCGCCAGGTGAAGCCGACGGTTGTTGCAATCACCGGCTCGTATGGCAAAACGTCGACCAAGGGTTACGTTGCCCACCTCTTGGTCGCCAAGTATTCGGTGGTACCGAGCCCTGCATCGTTCAACAACCTGCTGGGGCTCGCGCGAGCCGTCAACGACAAGTTGACCCCCGGCACCGAGGTGTTCGTCGCCGAGATGGGTATGTACGGCGAGGGTGAAATTCGCGAGCTCTCGAAATCCTTCCCACCCGACATCGCTGCCATCACGACAATCGGCGAAGCGCATCTTGAACGCGTGGGTAGCCGCGAGGCCATTCTTCGGGCCAAGAGCGAGATCGTAGAGAACGCTCGAACCGTCGTACTACCTATCGACGACCCACTCCTCGCGGCGCTTGCGAACCGATGTGAGTCCGAGGGGAAGCGCGTCATTCGCGTCAGCGCCACCGGGGCGAAGGCCGACGTGTCGGTCGACCCAACCAAGGGCACCGTCACGATTGGCGCGGAGTCCGTTCCGGTTCAGATCTCGGGCGTTGGCCATGCGGTCAACGTCGCCGTCGCGGTCGGAATCGCTCACGTGCTCGACGTGCCGCTCTCGGTTCTTGCGCCGAGACTGGGGAACTTGCCGACCGCTGCGCACCGGGCCGAGCCGCAGCAGGCTCCGAGTGGCGCAATTATCATCGATGACTCGTACAACGCGAACCCGATCGGTGCTGCTAGTGCCATCGAGGGCGGAGCAGCGATGGCGAAAGGCCGAAAGGGCCCGTTCATCGTGGTGACTCCGGGCATGATCGAACTCGGTGCTGTGCAGTTTGACCGTAACCGCGCCATGTCGGCGCAGGTCGCAAAGGTCAGAGGCGAACTCTTTGTGGTGGGGTACACGAACCGAGGGGCACTGCTCGCGGGGCACCCAACGGCGCAGGTCTTTGCCGACAGGCCCAGCGCTATGGCCGCTGCCCTCGAACGCGCTGGCGCTTCGGGCGTTATTCTTGTCGAAAACGACCTGCCCGATCATTACGCGTAATTGCCGGCTTCCGGGGCAGGGGAGCCAGACGGGAATCCGATGAGCGCCTCACGACCCTGGGCCGTGGTTTTTGGCGGGCCGAGTCCCGAGCACGAGATTTCGATTCTCACGGGGCTACAGGCCGAACGTGTCCTCACGGACGGCGGCGAAACCGTTCACCCTATCTATTGGGCGCCCTCGGGCGAATGGTTCCTCGTGCCAAACGGCACCGAGGCAAAGGATTACCTCGAGGGTGCACCAAAGTCGGCCAAGCCACTCGAGGTGCGGCTCGCTCCGGAGCCCGGCTTCTATTCCAAGAAGTCGTTCGGTTCGGGTTCGCTCGACATCGACGCCGCGTTGCTGTGTTTTCACGGTGGCATTGGTGAGGGTGGCGGAGCCGCCGCGATTTTCGATGCGATGGGAATCCCCGCGACGGGTTCGACCCTTTTCGCTGGCGCGGTCGGAATGGACAAGTTGGCCTTCGGTGGCCTGATGGAAGCCGCGGGGATCCCGACACTGCCGCGCCGCGCCGTATCGGCAGCGACCGAGCCCGGTTATAAAGGTCCGTACATCGTGAAACCGCGATTTGGCGGTTCATCCATCGGCATCGAAATCGCCGATGACCTTGCGTCAGCGCGTGCCCTCGCGCATAACAGCCCTCACCTGAAGAACGGTGCTGTGCTCGAGCCGTACAAACCGAACCTCGTCGACCTCAACATCGGCTTCCGCACGTTCCCCTCCCTTGAATTGACCGACCTCGAAAAGCCGCTTCGCGGCGGAGAGGACTCCGGACTCTATTCCTACGCCGAGAAGTACCTCGCCGGTGGTGCGGGTTCCGAGGCGGGCTTGTCCAGTGCCCCACGTGAATTCCCCGCGAAGTACCCCGCAAAGATCCACGAGCGTGCGGCGGAACTCGCGCGCGCGGTCGCCGACGTCACGCGATTGACAGGCGTTGTTCGACTCGACCTGCTTCTCGACGAAAAGTCGGGCGAGCTCGTCGTGAACGAAGTGAACTCGATTCCCGGCGCGCTGTCGCTCTACTTGTGGGCGCCCAAGCACCCTGCACTGACGATTCTGCGCGATGCCTTGACCGAGGCGCGCGATCGTCGCGTTGTTTTCCCTCAGGCTGGGCACGGTGGCGGAGTCGCGCTGCGTGCCGCTGGTGGGATCTCGGCCAAGCTGCTCGGCCTGGGCTAGTTTCCAAGCACGTCCGTCGCGTCAATGCAGACGCGGAGAGGCTCGAGCGTGCCGACGGCAATCGACAAGTCCGAGAGAGCCGTGGTTCCGCTCACCGCGGTCGAGTCGATGAGCACTTCAACCGCGGGGTTTCGTCCGTAGGTGATGAAGGTGAAGTTGGGATCGGACGCATCGTCGCGCAGCCAGTCCACGTCGTCCACGGTGAAACAGGGGAGTGGCGACGGACCGTTGTCCGGAAGGCCGCAGCGCAGAATAACTCCGGCCGGGGTACCCCACGCCGCGGTCGACTGTGCATTGGTGGAGCGACGGTCGAGGCCCGCAACCACGTCGGGCAGGCGCACCATGACTTCGGCGCACGCCGGATCACTCGCGGCATCGGCGGGCTGGAGTGCAACGGTTCCCGCGCAACCGGACAGAAGCCCGAATAGGACGAGGCTGGGGAAAAGGAGTCGTGCGCGCATCGCTTTCAGGCTACCGTTGAACCGTGAACGCGACGGATGCCACAATCGGAGAAATCGGCGAGGGTGCAACGCTCGCGCGAATTTTCCCGATTTTGCCGTCGTCCCGCCGAACCATTCTTGGCCCCGGCGACGATTGTGCCATTGTGACGGTGCCGGACGGGCGGGTTCCCGTCACGACCGATCTCATGATCGAGGGCCCCGACTTTCGCATCGGACTGTCGACTGGTTACGACATCGGGTGGAAAGCGTGCGCAACCAATCTCGCGGACATCGCCGCGATGGGTGCGACCCCGACGGCTCTCGTTGTCGGTCTCGCCGCACCGGCCGAAACCACCGTTCGATTCGTCGAGGACATCGCTCGCGGTTTCCATGACGCCGCAACGGCCCTCGCCCCTGGTTGTGGGGTGGTGGGTGGTGACTTGTCGAACGCTCCGCTCGTCATGCTCGCGGTCACGGCACTGGGCGAATTCGACGGCGTCGAGCCCGTCACGCGTTCGGGCGCCACCATCGGCAACGTTGTTGCTGTTGCGGGACCACTCGGCAACGCCAAACGCGGTCTCGACATTCTTTTCGATCGCGCGGTCGCCCCTGACGGAACCATCGACCCCGTTGCGGTCGCCGAGGCATGGGCGTCACATCCCGTCAATGTGGCTGCGCAACTGCGGCCCGATCCGCCAATCGCCGCTGGTCGCGCCGCAGCGTTGGCCGGGGCGACGGCGATGATGGACGTCAGCGATGGTTTGGTACTGGACGCGCGCCGCATCGCTACAGCAAGTGGTGTCGCCATCGATTTCGACTTGTCCGCCGTGGGTGACATCGACGCCCTGACGGGTGGCGAGGACCACGCAATGTTGGCGTGCTTCCCGGTCAACGCGAGGCTGCCCGACGGTTTCCGTGTCATTGGTCGGGTCGCCCCTGGGGAGGGGATTTTGGTCGACGGCGTGCCGTTCGATTCGCGCGGTGGGTGGGACCCGTTCGCAGACTATTCGGCGACGTCCAACCAATAGACCCGCGTCTCGCCGTAATCCTTGGGTGCGAGGACCCCGTAGCCGGCCGGCCATTCGGGTTCGGGGTCGCGGCTTGCCCGTTCGACGGCGACAACGGCATCGGGGGACAGCCTCGGTAACAACAGTGTCATCGTCGTGACAAGTGCTTCGTTGTCCATGTCGTAGGGCGGGTCGATGAACACCGCATCCCACGTTTCCGCGCTCGCACCGACAAAACCCGCAACACTCGATCGGTGGACGCGAATCGAACAGTTCGGCACGGCGGGGGCGACAAGTGCGGTGTTCTTGGACATCACTTTGACGGCCTTTTCCGAGTTGTCGACGAGATCCACGCGAGACGCTCCGCGGGACGCGGCCTCGAGTCCGACCGCTCCGCATCCCGCATACAGATCGAGAACGCGAGCACCTGAAATCGTCGTGAAAGCGTCGAATCGCGAAAAGACAGCTTCGCGCACGCGGTCGGCGGTCGGCCTGGTCCCCGTCGCCGGAACGGTGAGTGTTCGGCCGCCGGCCGCTCCAGAAATGATTCGCGTCACGCCCCAAGGTTAGCGACCGGAGCGCCAATCACGGAAAGCGCTTCGGTGCGGCGGTAGCGTAAAACCGTGACCGAAACCGCTGCGTTCCTCGATACCCCGCTTCCGCGGGTCATCGGAGACCGCACAGCAAAGGCACTGACCAAGGCGTTCGGCTTCGACACCGTCGGTGGCTTGCTCGGGCATTACCCTCGTCGTTACGCCGAACGCGGTGAACTGACGGCGCTCGATTCGCTTCCCCTCGACGAGTCGGTCACGATTGTCGCCGAGGTCGTTCGGGTCAACAATCGACCGATGAACGGACGAAAGGGCTCGCTTCTCGAAATCGTGATTTCGGACGGGACGGGGACGCTGTCGCTGACGTTCTTCAACCAGGCATGGCGGGCAAACGCTCTGCGCCGCGGCGTGCGCGGAATCTTTGCGGGCAAGGTCGGCGAGTTCCGAGGTCAACGCCAACTGACACACCCCGACTACGAATTGTTCGATGAAGACGAGAACGTCTCGGACGAGGTTGCCGAACTGTGGGCGAAGACACCGATTCCGATTTATCCCGCCACGAGCACGGTCGCGTCGTGGCAGATCGCCAAGGCGCTCGGCGTCGTTCTCGACGTCCTCCCCGAACTTGATGACCCCGTTCCCGATTCGGTTCGAGCCGACCGCGGGCTTGTGTCGCTGACTGACGCGATCCGTGCGATTCACCGGCCGACCGACCACGGCGAGTGGCGGACGGCGCGTGACACCCTTCGATTCCACGAGGCGTTCCTGGTACAAACCGCGTTACTGCGAGACCGGCTTCGGGCCGCCGAAGCGGTGTCGATGCCCAGAACACCGGGGGCTCTGCGTGCGCAGTTCGATTCGGCGCTGCCATTCGAACTGACGTCCGACCAATCGACGGTGGGCGCCGAGATCGACGAGGACATGGCTCGCGCTCGACCGATGAATCGTCTGGTTCAGGGAGAGGTCGGCTCGGGGAAGACGCTCGTCGCAATTCGCGCGATGCTCACCGCAATCGAGGATGGCGGGCAGGCGGCGTTGATCGCTCCGACGGAAGTTCTGGCGACGCAACACGCGCGCTCGATCGTGGCCACGCTGGGTGATCTCGCCGAGGGGTTGAATCCGACACTCTTGGTCGGCAGCCTGCCGGCGGCACAAAAGAAGCGGGCTCAACTCGCGGTTGCCAGCGGCTCGGCCCGACTCGTCATCGGCACTCACGCGCTGCTTGCCGACGCGGTGACATTCAACGAACTCGCGCTCGTCGTCGTGGACGAACAGCACCGGTTCGGTGTGGAACAGCGCGACACCCTCAAACGGAAGGGAAACTCGCCGCACGTCCTCGTCCTCACTGCGACACCGATTCCGCGAACGGTTGCGATGACGGTGTTCGGCGACCTTGATGTCTCGACGATTCGAACACTGCCGGCTGGGCGCGCGCCGATCACCTCGCACGTCGTTCCGCTGGCCGACCACCCCGCATGGATCTCGCGTGTCTGGACGAGGCTTGGTGAAGAAATTGACGCCGGCCGTCAGGGCTTTGTCGTGTGTTCAGCGATTGACGCCACGACGTCCGACGGCGATGCCGACCTGGTGGACGATGTACCCACCGCAGCGCCGCGCGCCAGTGTGACCGAGGTTCTGCCCGTGGTTCGCGCCGCGCTACCCGGCCGCCGAGTCGAAATGATTCACGGTCGACTTTCGGGCGAGGAGAAGGACGCGACCATGACCGCCTTCGCCGCGGGTGCGATTGATGTTCTCGTGGCAACCACGGTCATCGAAGTCGGGGTCGATGTCCCTAATGCCTCGACGATGGTCGTGCTCGATGCCGACCGATTCGGTGTGAGCCAGTTGCACCAGTTGCGCGGCCGGGTCGGTCGTGGCGGAGTCCCCGGTTTGGCACTGTTCGTGACTTATGCCGACGAGACCACGCTGGCTCGCGATCGCGTCGAGGCGGTGGCGTCGACACTCGACGGTTTCGAACTCGCGCAGAAAGACCTCGAGCTACGTCGCGAGGGTGACGTGTTGGGCGAAAGCCAGTCGGGTGGTCGCAGCGGGCTCGTCCTCGTTCGAGTGACGGTCGACGGCCCTGTCATCGAGGCGGCGCGCACCCACGCACAGGCGGTTCTGGACGTCGACCCAACGCTCGGCGCGCACACGGCGTTGCGCGATGCACTGGATCGCCGCTTGTCGCAACGCGAACGGGAATTCCTCGCCAAAAACTGACATCCGCGCCTCTCGCGATTACGCTGGAGGCATGACGTCGCTCGCCGTGGTTCCCGGTTCGTTCGACCCCGTCACCTTGGGTCATCTCGACGTTGTCGAGCGCGCGCGCAACCTTTTTGACGAAGTCCACGTTGTCGTCGTGCACAACCCCGCCAAGTCGGCACTGTTGCCGGTTGCCCGCCGAGTCGAACTCATCGAACAGTCTCTTGCCGACGCGGGCATTTCTGACCGCGTTACGGTTACCAGTTGGAGCGTCGGTCTGCTGGTCGACTATTGCCAAGAGGTCGGCGCTAACGCGATCGTCAAGGGAATTCGCACCGAGGTCGACGTGACCTATGAAACACCGATGGCCATCGTCAACCGCGACCTCGCCGGAATCGAAACCGTATTCGTGTTGCCGAATCCCGAGCACAGCCACGTGTCGTCGTCGCTCGTCCGACAGGTCGCGGCGCTGGGTGGCGATGTTTCTCCGTACGTTCCGAAAGCCGTCTCGGCGTTCATGAATTCGGCAGACTATTCGTAGCGTTTCACCGAGTTCGGGCGTTACGATTTAACAGTGAAGACCTCGTCCTCAAACCCCTTTCACATCAACGTTTTTGATGTGTCGCAGCGTATCGGTGAAGACCGTGAAAAGCACCTCGAATTCCCCGCACCACAACATTTAGGTGAGGGAATCGCCTCGGTCAACCAGGGAACAATCATCGTGATGGATGTTCGACTCGAAGGCCTCCACGACGGCATTTTGGTATCCGCCGAGATCGAAACCGTCGCCGATGCCGAGTGCGTTCGCTGCCTCGACCCGATCACTCTCCCCGTCGAAGTGGAATTTCAGGAACTTTTCGCGTATTCTCCTACGGAGGAACTCGAGTATTCGGTTCACGATAATCACGTGGATTGTGAACAGCTTGTTCGAGACGCGGTGGTGTTAGAGCTGCCGTTCCAACCACTGTGTGACGAGGACTGTCTGGGGCTCGATCCGGAAACGGGCGAGAAGCTGATGGAACCGCGTTCGACCGATTCACCGAACATCGATCCACGATGGGCGGCACTGGAAGCTTTGGCTTCTGACGACACGACCACGGCCACAAAATCGGCCGCCAAAAAGAGGAAATAACCATGGCAGTTCCCAAGCGCAAACAGTCGCGTTCCAACACGCGTTCTCGTCGTTCGCAGTGGAAGGCTGAAATCCCCACGCTCGTCAAGACCGTCGAGAACGGCAAGACCGTCTACAGCCTCCCGCACCGCGCGAAGGTTGTCACCGATTCTGTCGGCACCGAACTCTTCATGGAGTACAAGGGCCGCAAGGTCGCCGACGTCTAAAACTTTGTGATCGACAGCGCGTCAGGACGTTAGGTTCCGACGCGCTGTTCTCATTCTCATGACCTCGACACCACAATTCCGTGACCCCGCCGAACTCGCGGGGATTCTTGGAGTGTCGATTCCGCCGGACCTCCTCGAACAGGCCCTCACTCATCGGTCCTTCGCCTACGAACACGGGGGCAGCCATTACGAGCGCCTCGAATTCCTCGGGGACGCAATCCTTCAACAGGTGATCACGCTCGAACTCTACGAACGCTTCAGTGACTTACCCGAGGGGGAGTTGTCCAAGCGCCGGTCGGCTCTCGTCAGTACCGCGGCACTCGCCGAAGTCGCGAGGTCGATTGACCTTGGTGGTTTCTTGCGGCTCGGTAACGGTGAAGTGTCAACAGGCGGTCACGACAAGTCCTCGCTTCTCGCCGACGTCGTGGAATCGATCATTGGCGCCGCGTATCTCAGTCTCGGTCAACAGGCCGCTGCCGACATTGTCAACCGTTTGGTCGGACCGCTCTTTGATCAGTCCGACCGGTTCGGTGTTTCGATGGATCACAAGACTGCCCTGCAGGAACACTGCGATCGACACGCGATGGGAAAGCCCGTGTACGCCGTTACCTCTGAAGGCCCTGACCATTCCCGCCAGTTCCACGCGACAGTGTCGAGCGACGGAGTCGATCTCGGTTCCGGAAGCGGCTCGAGCAAGAAAACCGCTGAGGTCGCCGCCGCGCAGCAGGCGCTCGCCGAGTTGTCCCGATAGCCGATGCCCGAACTTCCCGAGGTCGAGGTTGTTCGCCGAGG